>WNFC01001062.1_pt1 | contig 42754 bp, 24 predicted proteins | sample 5400541 | NCBI WGS metagenome assembly WNFC01 (sample SAMN13153342, study PRJNA577476) | soil metagenome | isolation source: 120 cm saprolite under Douglas fir tree site 2 hole 2 replicate 1 | place: USA:California | collected 2015-04-18 | reverse complement strand
TTGCCCAACGCCTGGGCGCGCGTGCTCGATCGCAGTCCGCGTTTGCAAAAGATTATGGATAGTCTGGTGCTTTCAAATGTCGCACATCGCCCCGCGCGCACCGCAGTCAGCGTGGCCGGGATTGCTCTGGGAGTCTTGCTGGTCGTCTTTACCGTCGGCCTGGCGCACGGCCTGCTGCGCGTGCGCGGACAGCGCGAGGCCAACATCGGCGCCGAGATTATGCTGCGGCCGGCCGGTACTTTTGGGTTCAGCGGCTCGCAGCCGTTCACCATGTCCGCCGCCCACGCCGGCGACCTTGCGCGCATTGAAGGCGTCCGCATGGCCGTGCCCATCGGCCAGAATCTGGACAAGAGCCCCGACACCGGCTGGGGCTCGCATCTGGTCGAAGGAATTCCGTTTGACCAGTATGCCGCGCTGACCGGGCTCCAAATCAAGGAGGGAAGAAAACTTCAGGAAGGGGACGAAGTCATCGTGGACAGTGCCTGGCAGCAGGAGCGCGGCATTGCCCTTGGTTCCACGGTCGAAGTTTACGAGAAGCCTTTTCGTCTGGTCGGAATTTTCGAGCCGCCGGGAGGCGCTCGCCTGAAAATTCCCCTGGCAAGGATGCAAGATCAGGTCGGCAGCGAGGGCCGTTGCAGTGCCATCCTGGTTGCTTGCGCCGATCCGTCGCAACCGGAACAGGTGGCCGCGCGCATCAAAGAAAAATTCCCTGACGATCAGATCATCTTCACGCGCGACTTGCCGCAGCTTTACATGACGACCTTGCCCGCGCTGGGTGTTTTTCTCAACGTGGTGATCGGCGTCTCGGCCACCATCAGTATGCTGGTGATTCTGCTCGCGATGTACACGACCGTAACCGAGCGCACGCGCCAAATCGGGATCCTGAAATCGCTCGGCATGTCGAAAGGATCGATCGCCTGGGTGATCGAACAGGAAGCGATTGTGGTCAGCGTGCTGGGCGTCGCGGTGGGCATCCTGCTGACGCTCGTGTCGCGCTTCGTGATCATGCGCTCGACGAGTCTCACCGTCGACGTCGAACCAAAATGGATCGCGATTTCGCTGGCGGTTGGCTTGATTGGCGGCTCAATCGGCGCGTTGTATCCCGCACTGCGCGCCGCACGCCAGGATCCGGTCGATGCGCTGAGTTATGAGTAGCGCACGTTGAGCGTGGACTTAGCTGTTACGACTTCACCGCCGCCGCCAGCGATCGCCACGACTGACGCAGCAGCTCGTTGATTCGGCTCCAATCCTCTTCCGTAACGCCGCCGGCTTCGGCTTTGTTGTCACGAATCGTCATCGCTTCGGCGCGCAAGCGGCCGTGCTCCATCAGCCGATCCACCGGCACGCGATAGATCTCAGCCTGCAATTCCGCCAAAGCTTTGTCCAGATCGCCCGGAGGATGTTGGGCGCGCTGGCGATGTATGATCCACCACTCGAGTTCCAGCCGCGCGGTGCGATCGACGTCGAACGGAATGTCGCTCATCTGGCGAATCCCGCCGTAGAACTTCACGAGGTCGGGCAAAGCCTGCTCGTAATCCGAACGCTGTTTCCCCTGCTTGAAAATAAACGCTGCATTCGCCGCATAGTAAGCCGTCGCGTTCGATCTGACGAGCGGCATGTGATACTGCGTCCGCAAAAGCTCGGACAACTGATTGAAGAGGCGCAGGCGTTGCTTTTCATAATATGAGCGCCACATCGCGGTTTCCAGACGCGCCACTTCGTCCGGGTCAAACTCGCGCAGGTGCGTGGTGCGCGGAAAATACAAATCGTAAAGCACGCCGCAGATTAGCAAGGCCAGCACCAGCGCAATCACGCGGATGATAATTTTTCGGGTTCGGTTTGGCGTTCGACTCGACATGACGGCCCTCGACGTGATATTTCAAGAAGCGCTCTTATACCACAAAGCCTGGTTGATTTTGACTGGAACAAATCGGAGACACGATGGCATACACACACCATGAACTGAAGCACAAAACCCTGGCCGAGTTGCGCGATATCGCCAAAGACATCGAGCACGAAGCGGTCCAGGGCTACACGCAATTGAACAAAGAACATTTGGTCGTGGCGCTCTGCAAAGCCCTGAACATCGACATGCACGAGCACCACCAGGTTGTGGGCGTCGATAAGGCGGCGATCAAGTCACGAATCAAGGCGCTCAAAGCTAAACGCGATGCGGCCATAACCGCGCACGATCACAAGCAATTGAAAGTAGCGCGCCGCTCGATTCATCGCTTGAAGCGACAGATTCACAAAGCGACAGTATGAAGGTGATGCCGGAATGAAACGGATGGTCTTTTTCCCGCTGGCCATAATCGCGGTAGTTGCTATGACGTGCCTCTCGATTGCTCGCGGAGATCCGCCGGCAGGGAATGAGCTTTATTTAGAAGTCACGATAGTTACCGGCGAACACAGCAGAGATTCGAACTCGGCGACCTCAACCTTGACTGTCCTGTCCGGGACACTCGCGTATGAGCAGACCTACCAGGGTGCGCGATCCAGTCGTCGCCATCCCGTCAAGAAGGAATACAAGCTCACCAAAGAAGATCGGGATTTGCTAATCGGGTTGCTGAATAAGGGTAACTTGCTGGTGACCAGGACAATCTCGAGGCCGCCACAGCAAAAAGGTTCAAGCCGCTACTTCGAGCTTTCTATTCGCTCGCGGTTGAAAGGCAAAGAAAGCGTAGTCTCCATCGATGCTTCTCCCAACACATCCGAGCTGAAAGTGGATCGCTTGTACCAGGGCTCGCTTGCGGTAATTGAACAACTCTACAAGATCATCAACCGAACGGACCCTGACGTCACGATTCCTTCACTAATTGATTGACTGATCGCGCGGGTCAAAACTCCTGGTCGCAGTTGACTTTCGCCGCGAACTGGCATAGAAAATCTCACGCAGTTTTCCTTCCGAACAATTTGTTTTCAAAGCGAGGTAGCTCAATGAAGCAGGCTATCAGTATCAACGTCAACGGTATCGACCACACGGCGGATGTCGAGCCGCGTTTGCTCCTGGTTCACTATCTGCGAGACGTGCTTAGTCTGACCGGCACACACATCGGCTGTGAGACTTCCATTTGCGGCGCGTGCACCGTGATGATCGACGGCCAGGCAGTGAAGTCTTGCACGATGTTCGCCGTGCAGGCTGACGGTGCGCGGATTACCACCATCGAAGGACTGGCAACAAACGGCGAGTTGCATCCGGTGCAGGAAGGTTTCTGGGAGAAGCACGGTTTGCAGTGCGGCTATTGCACGCCCGGAATGATCATTGCCGGCGCGCAGCTTCTCGATCGCAATGCAGATCCCTCGCGCGCCGAGATTCGTCACGGGCTGGAAGGAAATCTGTGCCGCTGCACCGGTTATCAGCACATCGTCGAAGCGGTGGAGTTCGCGGCGAAGAAAGCTGCTGGTTGAGTTCAGAGGTCAACCTTTAGGTTGGCTTTGATGGGCGCACGCTAAAGCGTGAACGCTAAACGGAGGCATCATGAGCAAGTACGTCGGAAAAAGAATCAAGCGCACCGAAGACCCGCGCCTGATCAAAGGTCTCGCGCATTACGTTGACGACATCGGTTTGCCGAACATCCTGCATGTCGCATTTGTGCGCTCGCTCTACGCGCACGCGCGCATCAACGGCGTGGACACGAGCGAGGCGTTGAAAGCGCCGGACGTCGTCGCCGTTTACACCGGTGAAGACGTCGCTGAGAAAGTCGGGCCAGTTCCCTGCGCGGCCGCACTTCCGGACTTGAAGGTTCCTGACTACCGCGTGCTCGCCACCGATAAGGCGCTATTTGTTGGTCACCCAATTGCGGCCGTCGTGGCTACTGATAAGTATTCCGCTCGCGATGCCGTTGATCTGATTTCAGTCGATTATGAAGAACTGCCCGTAGCCATCGATGTCGAGACAGCGGCGCAAGGCGGCGCGGTGATTCATGAAAAGTTTGGCGACAACATCGCCTACAAGCTGACCTCGGGCGAAGGCGACATCGAAGCGGCGTTGAAATCCGCCGATCATATCGTCACGCAGCGGATGGTTCATCAGCGCCTGGCGCCGATCGCCATGGAGCCGCGCGGCGTGCTCGCGCGTTACTTTCCCGGTGAAGAAGAGCTAACCATCTGGTCATCGACGCAGATTCCGCATCTGCTACGCACTCAACTGGCCCTAATGATCGGCATTCCGGAAAACAAGCTGCGCGTAATCACTCCGGAAGTCGGCGGCGGTTTTGGATCGAAGCTGAATGTTTACGCGGAAGAGGCCCTGCTTGGCTGGATCTCGATCCAACTCGGCCAGCCCGTGAAGTGGATCGAGTCGCGACGTGAAAATGTGCAGGCGACAATTCACGGCCGCGCCCAGGTCGGCACCGTGGAAGTCGGTTGCAAGAACGATGGCACGCTCACCGGTCTGCGTTACAACGTCTTTGCCGATCTCGGCGCTTATCATCAACTGCTCACGCCGGCGATTCCGACGCTGACCGGCCTGATGCTGTCCGGCGCTTACAAGATTCCGGCCATTCAGATGAATGTCACCGGCGTCTTTACCAACAAGATGTCTACCGACGCGTATCGCGGCGCGGGCCGGCCGGAAGCGACTTATGTGGTCGAACGCGCCATGGATATCGTCGCGGCGGAATTGAAGATGGATCCAGTCGAAGTGCGGCGCAAGAATTTTCCCGCCGCGACTGAGTTCCCATTTCACACCGCCACCGGATTGGATTACGACAGCGGCAACTATCAAGGGGCTCTCGACAAAGCGCTGGGTATTTCCGGCTATGAAACACTGCGCGCGGATCAAGCGAAGGCGCGCGCCGCCGGCAAGCTGATGGGAATCGGGATGTCGAGCTATGTTGAGATCTGCGCGCTGGGTCCGTCACAGGCAATGCCCGCCGGTGGTTGGGAAAGTGCGACCGTGCGCATCGAGCCGACCGGCAAAGTCACGGTCATGACTGGTGCTTCACCGCATGGACAGGGACAGGAGACTTCGTTCGCGCAGATTGCCGCTGACGAACTTGGCGTGAATCTGCACGATATCACCGTGATTCACGGCGACACTGGAGTGGTTCAGTACGGCATCGGCACGTTCGGCAGCCGCGCCACCGCGGTTGGCGGGACGGCGATGCTAATCGCGATTCAAAGGTTGAAGGAAAAGGCCGCGAAAATCGCCGCCCACATCCTGCAATGCGAAGCGTCCGCTTTGGCTTTTGACGCTGGCCGCTATTATCGACCAGCTGCGGCGGCTGCCTCCACGACCGAAGTTTCTGAGCTCGACGTGCCGGTCGGCGAAGCGCCCGCCGGCGCTCTGCCTGAGCCGGACACAGAAGGCAGGAAGACTCTGACTATTCAGGAGATTGCTCTGATCGCCCACATCGCCAAAGAACTGCCTCCGGATACTGAGCCGGGCTTGTCCGCGACTTATTTCTTCGAGCCGAAGAACTTTACGTTTCCCTTCGGCACGCACATATGTGTCGTTGAGATCGACAAAGATACCGGCGAGACCAAAATCGTTCGTTACATCGCCGTCGACGATTGCGGCAAGGTGATCAATCCTTTGCTGGTTGACGGACAGGTCCATGGCGGAATCGTCCAGGCGATGGGCCAGGCGCTCTACGAAGAAGTCGTGTACGACGAGCAGGGGCAACTCATCACCGGCGAGTTGATGGATTACGCCTTGCCGAAGGCTTCACAGATTCCGTGGCTGGAAACGGATCGCACCGAGACGCCTTCGCCGGTGAATCCGCTGGGCGTCAAAGGCGTGGGCGAAGCTGGCACCATCGGCGCGACGCCGGCGATTGTCAACGCGATCGTCGATGCGCTGTCGCCCTTTGGCGTGAAGCATCTGGATATGCCGGTCCGGCCGGAGAATGTTTGGAAGATTATCAAGACCTAGCATTTGGAGTGCGCTGACTTGTCAGCGCTTTGGAAAGCGGCGACTAGTCGCCGCACTCCAAAAAGGAGAACACGATGATCGCTGCACAATTCGATTACGTTCGCGCCAAAACGCTTGATGAAGCGCTAACATTGCTGGCGCAAAACGAAGACGCAAAGATTCTCGCCGGCGGGCACAGCTTGATTCCGGCGATGAAGCTGCGTTTGGCACAGCCGCCGCTGCTGATCGACCTTGGCCGCATCAAGGACCTCTCGTACATTCGCGAAGAGGGTGGCCAGATTCGCATCGGCGCGATGACCACGCATTACGAAATCGAGTCGTCGGAGTTGCTGAAACAAATTTGCCCGCTGCTGCCCGAGTGCGCCGGTCACATCGGCGACGTGCAGGTGCGAAACAAAGGAACAATCGGCGGCAGCCTGGCGCATTCAGATCCCGCCGGCGACTGGCCGGCAGCCATTATCGCGCTCAACGCCGACCTGATCGCCACGAGCAAAAGCGGCGACCGCACTATCAAAGCCGACGATTTCTTCCTCGATCTCCTGACGACTGCGCTTGAACCTGGAGAGATTCTCCGCGAGGTTCGCATCAGCAAGCCAAAGGACCGCACCGGTCAGGCCTACTTGAAAATGCATCATCCCGCCTCGGGCTTTGCCGTCGTCGGCGTCGCCGCCAATCTCACCATGGACGACGAAGGAACTTGCCAAAGCGCGAGCATCGGAATCACCGGTGTGTCTTCGAAAGCGTATCGTCCCAGCGCAGTCGAATCTGCATTGACTGGCGCGAAGCTCGACGAGCAAACGATCGCGAGCGCCGCCGCTCACGCTGCCGACGGCGTTGAAGCGAATGGCGATCTGTTTGCGTCGGCTGATTATCGAAAGCATCTCGCTGAGGTCTACGCGAAGCGCGCGATCACAGCGGCAGCGGACAGAGCGAAATAAGAACATCCACAGATTTCGCAGATTACACAGATAAGCAACTGATATCTGAAAGAAAGAGCAGGCTGCATTGGTCTGCTGCGCAACTCTTCTGCTTCCGCTATCTAATTTCTTATCTATGTAATCTGTGTAATCTGCGGATAGCAACCTGAATGAAAATCGACGGCACTCACGAACTCAACGCGCCTCGCGAACGCGTCTTTGCCCTACTCACTGATCCCGAAGTCCTGCGTCGCTGCATTCCCGGCTGTGAATCGCTCGAGAAAACCGCTGAGAACACCTATGCGGCGATCATTAAAGCCGGCGTGGGCATGGTCAAAGGGACGTTCAAAGGAACCGTGAAGTTGGCAGAGATGCGTCCGCCGGAACACTACCGGATTGAGGTCGATGGCAAAGGCGGCCCGGGATTCGTGAAGGGCACGGGTGATTTCGATCTCGAAGATAATGACGGCGCGACTCTCATCAGGTACGCGGGCGAGATGCAAGTGGGCGGCACCATTGCCGGCATCGGCCAGCGCATGATCCAAGGCGCGGCAAAGATGATGGCCTCACAATTCTTCACCGCACTCGAAGGCGAAACTACATCCGCTGAAGGAGAAGCACCGCCGAAGCACAGCTTTTTTCGCACCGCCTTGAGGTGGTTCTCAGGGAGCGTGCGAAGAATTTTTCAACGGAACCACGAACGGTAGCGAGCGGGTTCTTTCTTTGTTCGTTGCATTCTTACGGAGTGAAATCAGCCTCGCCAAACCCATAATCTTGCGCGCCCCAGCATGGGGGCGACAGTTATCGTGTTCACCACCGGACGCGGAACGACGATAGGCAACGCGATCGCACCCGTGGTGAAGCTTGCTTCAAACACGCCCCGGTTTGAACGAATGTCTCAAGATCTCGATCTGTCGGCGGGCGGCGTTGTCGACGGCACTGAGACGATCGAGCAGGTCGGTGCCCGCGTATTTGAGCACGTGCGCAGAGTGGCCAGCGGCGAGATTCAGGCCAAGGCCGAAGAGCACAAGCACCGCGAGTTTCAGTTCTGGGCAGAGCAGACCGTTTCGTTGTAGACGCTTGCTACTCATGTGAGTCGAATCGAACATCCACTGCTAGTGTAAGCGCCGCTCAGCATCTGAACTGAGCCGGCATCCGTCGAGCATCCACGTTCTTAAAATCCGTTGACCGTAGGGTCGTGTGGGTAAGATTCCCACTCTCGGCGCCAATCTAAGCCCTCGATTTGCTAACAGCTCGCCGTTACTACGGAATCCCAATGCGCCGCACGAGATCATTGAAACGCGGATCGGAGCGCAGGCTCTCGAATCTTGGATCCTCCCTGATACGCACTACATTGGGGTCGTGCGCTTTGTCTGCCTCGTCAAGCCACGCGAACGCCTTGTCTTTGTCACCAAAAGCGATGTATATCAGCGCGATCGAAGTGGGCGACACGTAACGCTGCATCGACATTTGCAGCAGCTCGTCGAGATTCTTTTGGGCTTCCTCTCGCTTCCCCGCCAATGCGTACGCGCGCGCGAGCGCGGCTACTCCCAGCGGTTTGCCACCTGACAGCTTGAGGACTTGCTTAAACTCGGAGATGGCTTCCTCATACATCCCTTTTTCTTCGTAAAGTACGCCGAGCCGGTAATGCGCGAGAACGAAGTTCGGATCCATCTCCACCGTCTTGCGCAGTTGCTCAACGGCCTGATCGGACTGACCCACAAGACTAAGAATCCGACCTAGCCAGATGTTTATAGGAAGCGAGAGCGGGTCCAAGTCCTGTGCTCGTCTTATCTCGGCCAATGCTTCGCGTTGTCGCCCGACTACCGATAAGTAAATGGCGTACCAGTGGTGGGCCATGGCATAGTTGGGATTGAGCTCAATGGCCCTTTTGTATTCGCGCTCGGCACCCGCCGACTCTCGGTCGTAAAAAAACTTAACATGGGCCAGCGAAACGTGAGGTTCGGAAAGTGTCTCATCGATTTCCAGCGCCTTGAGCGCAGCGGCCTTCGCTTTTGGCAACACTTCACTTGGCGGCACACCTCCTCCCGCCTCTGGGATTCCCAAAAGATCGTAACTGTCGGCCAGACCGCTGTAAGCCAGGGCGAAGTCAGGATCTCGATCAATCGCCTGCTGAAAATACTCGATGGACTTGTGCATCCCCTCCTCGCTTCGCTTGTTCCAATAGAAGCGTCCTTTCAAGTAAAGCTGATACGCCTCGTTGCTCTCAGTGTAGTGTTTGGCCAGCCCCTTCTCTTCGCCCGAAACTTTGAGTTTCAGTTTCTCGACAATCTCTCGTGCAATCTCGCGTTGGGTGGCCAGCAACTCAGACATCTTACGTTCGTACTGCTCGCCCCAGAGCAGCTTGTTGTAACGAACGTCCACCAGCTCGGCGCTGATGGTGAGATTGTCGCCGCGTTGGACCATCCTTCCGGACAGGACGGCATTCACGCCCAGTTCCCGGCCGACTTTGACGGGGTCGATCTCCTTGCCTTTGTAGCGAAAGACCGAACTGGTGGGACTGACTTTCAGATTTGGCAACTGCGAGAGACGATAGATGAGCGACTCTGCTAATCCATCGGAAAGATAGTCAGTGTCCGCTTCCGTGCTTCGGTTTTGAAAAGGTAGAACAGCGATTGACTCGATGGGCGCCAGGCTTGAGAGGTGGCTGAAATACCAATAGCTAATGCCGATGATCGCAAGCAGCAAGACAGACGCGGCAATTGCGAAAGCGCGCTTGTGCTCTTTGATTCCGGACACGATGTACTCAGCGCTTGATAGAGAAGGCAAGCCCGATGCTGAGACAGACTTGGGCGCAGTCCTTCGCTTCGCTGCCGCTTCACCTGTCGAATATGCTGCTGCATCGGCGTGTGGCGGGGCGGAGCGTTCCAACTTCGCCGCAAACTCCAATTCCTGCTTGAGCGCCCTTAGATCCAGCAGCATATCTTTGATCGTCTGATACCGTTCCTCGCGCTTCTTCATCAGCGCTTTAGTTACAATGCGCTGCAACTCGGCGGGCGGTTCTGTGACATAGCGCGCCAGTGGTGCGGGTTCACGATCGAGAATACAGGCCACGACTTCCGCCTTGGTGCCGCCGGCAAACGGCATCTGACCGGCAAGCATCTCGTAGAGCATCACTCCCACACTCCAAATGTCGGTGCGCGCATCAACGTTGAGTCCGCGCGCTTGCTCTGGCGACATATAAGTCGCAGTGCCAATTACGATCCCTTCCGCAGTATCTACCTTATGCATCGTGGGCATGTCCGTTCCGGCGAACCCCACAAAGTCCTGTGTCAATTTTGCGATCCCGAAATCGAGCACCTTCACGTAACCGTCGCTGCGGATCATCACGTTCTCGGGCTTGATGTCGCGGTGGACGATTCCCTTTTCGTGCGCCGCTGACAGGGCCGTCGCAACCTGGATAAGGATTTCCAAGACGGTGTTTAGTTCCAGCTTGTCTGTCTCGAAACGGCGGCGCAGGTTCTCGCCTTCGATCAGCTCGCTGGCGATGTAGTAACTCCCGCCGGTCTCGCCAATGTCGTAGATGGTGACGATGTTGGGATGATTCAAGGCGAGAACGGTGCGCGCTTCCTGCAGGAAACGGGCGACTTGCTGACGATCACTATCGAGGTGCGAGGCCAACAATTTCAGGGCCACTCGACGACCCATCTTGTCGGTCGACAGGTAGACTTCGCCCATGCCTCCCGCGCCCAGAAGTTTTTCGATCTTGTACTGGCCCACCTGGATAAACCGCGGCGAATCTTTTGCCAACAGAACTGCGGCCACGTCTGAGGCCGAGTCGGCGATAAAATTACCCACGTGTTCGTGAGCAGCAAGCAGCGATTCAACTTCCGCGCGCAATTCAGCGTCTCCGGCGCAGGCTTCTGCGACAAAATTCTCCCTTCTCTCAGGCGGCAGGTCGAGCGCTGCCTGAAAAATCTCATCAATCTTTTGCAGTCGCTCCGGTTTCATCGTGGATCACTTTTGCAGCTCACGATAGAGCCACGCCCTGGCAAAACGCCAGTCGCGTTCGATGGTTGCCTCGGAAACTTTTAGCACCTCGGACGCCTCTCTATTGTTTAATCCACCAAAGTAGCGCAGCTCAACGACCTTGCTGCGACGTGGATAGATTTCATTGAGTGCTGCGAGCCCCTCGTCGAGCCTCACCAACTCGCGAGCGCGCGCTTGCGATACTATCGACTCAGAATCCAGCGCGATTTTCTTCCAGGATCCTCCGCGTTTCGCTGAAGCTTGCTGGCGCGCGTAGTCCACCAGAATATGCCGCATCACTTGCGCCGAGACGGCAAAGAAATGAGCGCGGCTTTCCCACTCGACATTCTTCTGTTCGACCAGCCGGAGATAAGCTTCATTTACTAAAGCCGTGGTTTGCAACGTATGGCCTGGACGCTCGCGGCTGATGTAATGGTGGGCCAGGCGGTGCAGTTCGTCGTAAACCAGCGGCGTGAGCCGGTCGAGCGCTTGCTTGTCGCCACTTCTCCACTTCTGCAACAGCTCAGTTACTTCATGTTGAGAGGCCGCCATCCTCTTTACCTGTTCGCCCGGCACAGAATTTAGCAGCAAATCTAACATGGATGGACGTTCGCGAGATAAATTTCCGCTGGTTTGCCGCCCTTAGCGAAAGCGCGTAGCCAACGAATGCTGCCGCGTGGTTATTGCCTGAGAGCTTTTTCGCGTTGTGCAAAACCGCAAAGGAATATCATTGAGGGAAACGAGGGCAGTTACAGCGTGAACCCGGCGCGCTTCAGGAGGTTGTCGTAGCGCGGGTCGGAGCGCAGGCTGTCGTACACGGGATTCACTTTGAGCGAGACCTTCCCCCAAGGCTGTCCCTTGAACATCTGCTCAAGCTCTGCGAACACACGCTCTTTTTCACCCAGCCCCATGTCAACGTAGGTCATGGCAAAAGGCGTAACAAAAGTTCGTGTCGACAGTTCTCCCAAACGTTGTCGCACCCCTTGTGCTTCGCGCTTCTTGCCGGCGACACCGTAGGCGTACCCGAGCCAGCTCAGGTATCCCGGCTTGTCTTCCAGGTCTTTGATCCGGCGAAGCTCGCTGATTGCTTCCTCGGCCCGCCCGGCGAACACGTAACTCAGCCCGAGCAGTGCGTGTGCTTCATCGAAGGTTGGTTCCATCTCCAGAGTCTTTTTGAACTGCTCAATCGCGCGGTCGTATTGGCGCGCAATGGCGTAAACCTTTGCCACGTCCGTGCTGATGATGAGCGAGAGCGGGTCTATCTCGTGGGCGCGTTCAATCTCTGTAATCGCTTCATCGAATCGTCCCATGTACGCCAGGAACTCGCCCAACCACTGGTGCGCGGTCGCATGGTTTGGGTTCAGCTCGATGGCTCGCCTCAGTCGCCGCTCCGCCTCTGGGAAGTCGGAGTCATAGGAGCGCACGCCCAGCGAGGCGTGCGCGTCGGCGAGCGAATCGTCGAGTTCGAGCGCTTTCAGCGTGGCCGCCCTCGCCTTGCGGTCCGTCTCAGTCTGTGAGGCCCGATCATCGCCACCCAGGAAGGCTAATGCGTCGCCCAGTCCGGCGTATGCCTGCGCGTAGTTGGGGTCTATCTCAATCGCCTGATTAAAGTATTCGACGGCCTTCTGGAATCCCTCTCTGGTCCGCTTGTTCCAAAAATATCGCCCCTTCAGGTAAGCCTCATAGGCGTCGATATTGATCTGCCTTCGTTTGACGGGCGATCCGCTAGCACCGCAGATGTGTGTGACCAGGTCACATGCCACCCTCTCCGAAATCGAATCCTGCACAGAGAAGATGTCGGTGAATTTCTCGTCAACCTGCTCCGACCAAAGCGTCATCCCGTCGGCCACGCGAACGAACTGTACGGTAAGCCGCAGACGATCGCCCACACGCTGGACGCTGCCGTCGAGTACTGCATCCACACCCTGTTGACGACCGATTGTCAGCGGGTCCTGATTGGCATCCGTATAGCGCCGCACGGCGCTGGTGGGACGGACGGTGATCTGCTGAACGTTGCCGAGTCTGGTAATCAGGGCGTCGGCCAGGCTCAGACCGAGATATTCGTTTTCGCTCGAGACGCCGATCCCTTTGAAAGGCAGCACCGCAACTGATCTCAAAGGAGGTCTCGCCACCGCATTCGCTTCTGCTCTTCTGGTTTCCAGTTGAGTCCACCGGGGGTAAATGAACGCGGCAATGCCGATGACCAGCACTAACGCGCCGGCGACGGCTACTCCCCGTTTCGAGACTGTTCGTCCCTTAGGCAGCGCTACCGCCGATACCAAGCTGGCGGATTGCACGCCTCCATTTCCATTTCCCGTGTGCTCTTCCTCTTCGGTCACAATCCGAGTCAAGGTGCGCCGTTCCACTACCAGCGTAACTTGATCCCGGTCCAGTTCGTTGACCGGCGCGACAAAGCGATAGCCGAGCTTCGGCACAGTTTCGATGTAAGAGTGTTTCGGATCGCCCTCATCCAGAGCCTTTCTCAGTGCCGAAATGTACTTGTTGAGATTGTTCTCCTCCACCGCCGTATCGGGCCACAGCAAAGCCATCAACTCGTCCTTCTCGACGAGATGACCTCGGTTCGCTACCAGCACCGCGAGCGTACTGAAAGCCTTCGGTGTGAGTGGCACCGCTTCGCCATCGCGCCACAGGAGGTGCTCAGCAGTGTCCAGCCGAAAGGGACCGAACTCGAATAACTGTTTCTCTTTCTTATTCACTTCTGCGGTCAGTAATAAGTCACGAATCTTTCAGAAAAACTGAAGGACGCCTGTCGCATCTGCCGAGTAAATTCTCGACCGTCGGGGGAAGGAAATCAGCGAGACACATTCTAGGACGAAACAACCGTGCGAACAACTATAGACCAATGATTAAAAAAAGAAAGACCGAAATCACTGTCGACACGCACGAGGTCTGGCTAGTCCGCAGCTGGTGGCGCGGTGCGCCCGCGCGTTGCGCCGAGTGTCCGGGCCGGCCCGAGATGCTCACGCCGGAGGAGGCTGCTCGACTGGCCGGTCTGACGTCGCGGGCGATATACCGGCTCGTCGAATCCGGTCAAATCCACTCTACGGAGACGGAACCAGGCGGTCTTTTCGTCTGCCTCGCGCCGTTGAGGTTGCTGCAAACTCAGCCTGAATAAAGACGCTCAACACAGTTCTTTTTGGGCGAGTGACCAGATGCGCGATTGTTTTCCGCTTATGCGAGTGAGGAAGGATTTAACAACAACGATGGGCCACAAAGGAAAGTCTGGGGGCCGAGTAGAGTCAGGGAACATTTGAAGCTGCTGCTCGAAAGCGAACTTACGATTTCTAGAAAGACGATCGGCCGTCCTCTGTCGGCCCCGGAACTGGCGGGCTTTGCCGCTATCTTCAAGAGGAGTACATCTATGTATCACCAAATCACATCGAGAAAAATTCACGGAACCGTCACTACCGGAAGTTGGCTGGGGAAAGTTCTGCTGCTTGTGCTCGTTTCAGCAGTGGTCATCCTGCTGGTGCCCAACTTGTCTTTGGCGCAGAACGCGACGCTGACGGACGACACTCACACCAATGCCAATAAGCCGAACAAAAATTTCGGCGCCGCCGTTAGCGTCGTGGTACGCGAACCGGATGAGCGCGGCCTTTTGAAATTTAAGCTGACACCGAACTTGCCGCCGGGAACTACGGGCAGTCACGTCGGCAAAGCGACGCTTAAGCTTTTCGTCGCCGCCGTCGGCGCGCCGGGACAGATCAATGTCCAACGCGTGATGAGCGCGTGGACCGAACAGAGCGTTACGGACGCGACCTTCCCAGCGCTTGGTCTATTGGAGGGAACGGTCTCGATTAACGCCGGGGGTGACGGCAAGTGGGTAACCCTGGACGTCACGCAGTTGGTGAAGGACTGGCTCGATGGAGTGCTCCCAAACAATGGCGTCTCCCTGGTTGCTGCGGCTGGCACTGACGCTATCTTCGACAGCAAAGAGAACACGGGCACCAGCCATGAACCGCGTCTGGAGATCGTTCTCAATCATGCGGCCACGGCCGACACGGCGAGCAATGCCGCACAGCTTGGCGGCGTTGATGCCGCGCAGTTCATCAAGGGCACAGACCCGAGGCTGACCGACTCGCGCCCGCCGACTGCCGGCAGCGCCAATTACATTCAGAACACTACGACGCCTCAAGCTGGCGCCAACTTCAACGTCAGTGGCAACGGCACGCTCGCTGGCAATCTTACGGTTGGCGGTTCGTTGTCCCTAAACATCGTCAATGCACAAACGCAATACAACCTCGGTGGACAACGAGTTATCAGCGCAGAAGGAACAGGTAATCTCTTTGTCGGCGCCGGTGCGGGAAAATTGAACACGACCGGCGACCTCAACTCCTACTTCGGTACAGATGCCGGTAGAAATAACACATCAGGTCGGCGCAACGCTTTCTTCGGCGAGAGTGCTGGTGTCTCTAACACGACGGGCGTTGACAACGCTTTCTTCGGAGAAATCTCCGGCGCCAGCAATACGACAGGCGGTGACAACTCCTTTTTCGGGGAAGGCGCCGGGTCCGCTAACACTACAGGTTCTGTCAATGCGTTTTTTGGGACGCACTCAGGCACCTCCAACACCACAGGCTTTGCGAACACGTTCATCGGCCAGGTCTCAGGCAAGGGGAACACCACGGGCAGAAGCAACACGCTCCTCGGCGAGGCAGCGGACGTGGGTGCGAACAACCTCAGCAACGCCACCGCCATCGGCGCAAGCGCTCAGGTGGCGCAGAGCAATAGCCTCGTCCTCGGCAGCATCAACGGCACCAACGGCGCGACCACAGACACCAACGTCGGCATCGGAACGACCACGCCCGCCTTCCGCTTGACGGTGAAAACGGCCGCGAATAACTACGGCTTCATCCACACGGACGACAGCGGCGTAGAGGTAGGCACGTGGACAGGATCAGGCTCGGCAGGTTCACCCGGCGGTTGGTTGGGCACGAACTCGTCGCATCCGCTACGCTTCTTTACCGCCAACGGACCCGCCCGCCTGACAATAGGCGTTGACGGCAACGTCCAAATTCCCGGCCAGCTTACGGTCAACACCTTCGACGTGACGACGCAGTACAACATCGGCGGCCAGCGAATTTTAACCAACGCCGGAACCCGCAATCTTTTTGCCGGCGTAGGGACCGGCACCTCCAACACAAATGGTTTCCAAAATGCTTTTGTCGGCTTCCAGGCGGGAAACGCGAATACGACCGGACACAACAATTCTTTCTTCGGCCAGGTTGCGGGCGAAAACAACACGGAGGGCTTCTTCAACTCCTTCTTCGGCAGCGGGGCGGGCGTCGTAAACACGAAAGGCTCTAACAATTCATATTTCGGACTCGAAGCGGGTAGGAACAATGCCACCGGCTCTAACAATTCATTTTTCGGTTTTGTCGCGGGCAAGAACAATACCGTCAGCGGCAACTCTTTCTTCGGCAGCCGTGCGGGTGAGAGCAACACCGTAGGCGACCAGAATGCATTCTTCGGCTCAAGTGCCGGGGTCACGAATACCGTTGGCGCTCAGGACACGTTTGTCGGGGCATCTGCAGGCTTTTCTAACACGACCGGAAATCTGAACGCCTTCGTCGGCGCATATGCAGGCCTTTTCAATACGACCGGAGGGCACAACTCTTTCTTCGGCTGGGGCGCAGGCGAATTCAATCAAGATGGCAATTTCAATTCATTCTTCGGCCGGTTCGCAGGCGGCGCAAACAGGGCCAGCTACAACGACTTCTTCGGCGTAGGTTCGGGCGAGAACAACACGACCGGCGCCAACAATTCATTCTTCGGACATGGCACCGGCCGAGTGAATGTGACAGGCGGTAACAATACTATTGTTGGCAACCTGGCGGATTTCGGCACGGGTGGTCTCAAGTTCGCCACCGCAATCGGCTCATACGCAGTTGTCAATGCAAACGACACGATTGTGCTGGGCAAAGTCGCCGGCACATACAACGGCGTGGCGCGGCCCGCAGACACCGTCCAAATTCCCGGCAACCTCAACGTAGTCGGAACGCTCACCGGTTCGTTCAGCGGCGACGGCTCAGGGCTGACGAACCTTAACGCAAGCAACATATCAACCGGCACGCTCGACAATGCGCGGTTGGGTCTTATTCCGACGGCTAACATCGCCGACTCAGCCGTGACCGCGCCGAAGATCGCCACCGGCCAAGTCGTCAAGAACCTCAACGGTCTGACTGACAACGTCACTCTCGCGGCCGGGTCGAACGTCACCATCACACCCTCAGGCAATACGCTGACGATTGCCGCGACGGGCGGCGGTGGGAGCGCGATCCTCAACCAGACCACGCAGCAGACGGGCGCGAACTTCAACATCGACGGAACCGGCAAAGCGAGCGTCTTTGACGCCGCGACGCAATTCAATATCGGCGGACAGAGAATCTTGACCATGGCGCAGGGCGATTCCGATGTAAGCAATCTGTTCGTTGGCTTCGGCGCCGGCACGTCATTCACCGGGCAGGTCAGCGGGAACACCTTCGTCGGGGCTGCGGCCGGCGCCTCTGACACGATTGGAGGTTTCAACTCTTTCTTCGGCTATCAGGCTGGTTTGCAGAACACAACCGGCGGCGAGAACTCTTTCTTCGGCTTCAATTCAGGCGTGGCGAATGTCGACGCCTTCTCTAATAGCTTCTTTGGCTATCAGTCCGGGCGCGGCAACTCAAGTGGACGTAACAACTCCTTCTTCGGTCACAACACCGGGTCCGTTAGTGGCGCCGATAACAACTCTTTCTTCGGAGGGGAAGCAGGCCTCGCCAACAGGACCGGCGCCTCCAACACCCTCATCGGCGCCAACACCGACGTCGGCGCGGACAATTTGACGAACGCCACGGCCATAGGTGCGAACGCCGTCGTCTCACAGAGCAACGCTCTCATCCTCGGCAACAACGCCTCAGTGGGCATCGGCACGTCCACGCCGAAGGCAAAACTCGACGTGACGGGCGGCAACATCCTCGTCGGCTCGCCCGGCCAGGGCATCATCCTTAAGTCGCCGAACGGAGCAACCTGTCGTTTGCTTTCCATTGATAACACCGGCGCGATGGTGCTCTCTGCTATCACCTGTCCTTAATCAATTAAAAGACGATGGTATTCAAGTCCTGGTTGGAAAGTGAGAGTTAGGGTTATGAACAAGTCCGGCGGCAAAAAGACTGTAGCGTGGTCCATGGTTATCGTGCTTGGCTTGGTCATCGTCGGCGCGAGCGCAGTCCTACTGGGTGAGCACCAGTCGAGCGCCGCCACCACTCAAGACGTTAAGCGATCGCCCGACGGCGTTTGGCAGGATGTATCCGAGCGCACCATTCAGTTCCAGAGCCAGCGTGAGATGGTACCAAACTCGTATCGGACACTGCGGCTGAATCGGGACGCTCTGAACGTATTGCTGGCGAGGGTGCCGCTGGAGTTCACGCAGGCGGCGAAGGACTCGGCGACGGAGATGGCTTTACCGCTACCCGACGGCTCATTCACCAGATTCAAAGTCGTCGAGTCGCCGATGATGGAGCCTGCCCTGGCAGCACAATATCCTGAAATCAAGACCTACCAGGGTTACGGACTCGATGATCGTTCGGCGTCAATGCGCTTTGACATCACACAGCGCGGTTTTCGCGCCATCATTCTATCTGCAGCGGGCACGATCTATATGGACCCATTCACCCAGAACGATACCGAGCATTACATTAGTTATTACAAACGCGACTACGTTCAGAACGCACCCTTCCACTGTACGGCCGACGAACAAGTCCTGATGTCACTGAAACCCGACGCCACGCCGTCACTGAAACCTGACGGCGCCACGCTTAACCTTACCAGGTACGGGGTGAGATACGCTTATCGTTTAGCTATGGCCGCGACAGGTGAGTATACGACAGCCTTTCGCCAACCTAACGACACCGATCAACAAGCGCGGAGCCGCGCGTTTGCAGCCATGCTGACGACGATGAACCGCATCAATGCGATCTACATCCGTGACCTCGGCATTTCGATGAGCTTCGTCGCCGGCGAGAATGACATTATCTATACAAACGCCAACACTGATCCTTACAACGGCCTGCCTGGTACTGACACAATAAACAATGAGAACCAGACCAATCTTGATAAGGTGATCGGCAACGCAAACTACGACGTCGGGCATGTTGTTGGCGTCAGCACGGGTGGAAGGGCCCAGATCCAGTCAGTCTGCTCATCGGACAAAAAAGCAAAAGGATCAACTGGACGTCCAACACCTTCCGGCGATGCCTTTGATGTTGATTATGTAGCGCACGAATTGGGTCATCAGTTCGGTGCGACGCACACCTTCAACAACAACACAAATGGGAGCTGCGGAAACACAGGACAATATACAGCCACCTCGGCATATGAGCCGGGCGGCGGTTCGACCATCATGGCTTATGCCGGCATCTGCGGCGCGTCAGATCTACAACCCAATAGCGACGATTACTTCCACGTGAAGAGTATCGACCAAATTATAGACTATACCAGCAAGGGCGGCGGAAGCGGCTGCGCTACCGTTAGCAATACATCCAATACCATGCGGATCATCCTTCTTATAGGTTCGTATACAATTCCGGCCAACACACCGTTTGAACTGCCCGGTATCAACCCGGGCGACGACGAAAATGACTCCCTGAGTTTCACTTGGGAAGAGTATGACCTGGGCGCTGCTTCTCCACCCGAGAGCGACGACGGGTCACGCCCTATTTTGCGCTCTTATCGTCCTGCTCTGAACCCAAACCGCGTTGTCCCCAGTTTGCAGTACATTCTCAACAACGCAAACAGTCCTCCGCCCACCTATGCGTGTGGCTCAGGAACTTGCCTGACCGGCGAGACTCTGCCGGTGAAGACTCGCACGATGAATTTTCAACTGACGGCGCGTGACGGCCACGACGGAATAAGTACCACAACATTGCCGATTAACGTGAGCAGTAACAGTGGTCCATTCGTCGTTACGCAGCCAAATACAAATGTGTCGTGGACTCAAGGTTCGAAACAGACTGTCACCTGGAATGTCGCCAATACGACTTTCTCGCCAGTCTCATGCATCAATGTAAAGATCTCGCTCTCGACCGATGGCGGAAAAACCTTCAATTACACGCTTGCTGAAAGCACGCCCAACAATGGTTTTCGGGAGGTCACTCTTCCAGACGTCGAAACTTCTCAGGCGCGCATCAAGGTCGAGGCGCTGGGCAACATCTTCTTTGATATTTCCGATGCGAACTTTTCTATCGTGCCACCGATAGTTACTAATACGAACGACAGCGGCCCGGGCTCGTTACGGGAAGCAATCATGAATGCGAACGGGTCCCCTGGGCTCTCGATCGTCAGGTTCTCGATTCCTGGTTCGGGAGTACAGACAATAAATCTATTGTCACAGTTGCCATCAATAGGCGCTCCGATCATCATCGACGGCCTGAGTCAGGGTGGTCCCGGCTACAAGGGTCCGCCGCTAATAGAATTGAACGGTGCCGGCACGGCTCCGGACTCATTCGGGTTGGATATACTGGCGGGCAATAGCACCATCCGCGGCCTGGTAATCAATCGCTTCCCCGGCCACGGAATCATCTTTGAAAAACTCGGCGGCAATACGATAGAAGACTGTTACATCGGCACTAATGCTGCAGGCACGGCCGTCCTGAGCAATGGCGGTAACGGCATTTTCATAAGCGACTCACCGAACAACCGAATCGGGTCTCAGAAAGAGTTCGGCCAATTGCCCCCTAACATCATCTCGGGCAACAAAGTGGGCATCGTGATCAGATACTTCAACGCGTCGCACAACTCAGTACTGAACACCTACATTGGCACAAACGCGGATGGCACAAACCTCGGTAACACCTTCGACGGCATCTACATTGACAATGCACCGAATAACCAGATTGGGAGCACGCACACCCTGGATGGCGGACTCGTCATCGGGGATGGCAACATTATCTCCGGTAACGGTTTGAATAGCACCGGGGCGAATGGGATCGAGATCGTTGGGACTAATGCAAACGGGAACAAAATCCAGGCGAACTACATCGGGCTGGCTCCGGACGGCAATACCGCGTTGCGTAACCTCGGCTCCGGCGTACTGATTAATAACGCGCCCGGCAATCTGATTGGCGGGGACAACGCCGCGACCGGGAACGTGATCTCCGGCAACAAAAATCAGGGCGGCGTAGCACTCGTTGGTGCCGGTTCGTTTGGAACGGTCATCATGCGCAATTACATCGGCACGAACGCAGCAGGCACGGCCGCCGTGCCAAACAACGCCACGGATATCTTCGTTGAGAGTAAAGACAACCGCATCGGTGACGCGGGCGCGGGCAATGTGCTTGCAGGTTTTGACAACTCTTTCGGCAACTGCATCTATCTATTCGATGCCGGTGCCAGCGGCAACGTCATTCAGGGGAATTTCATCGGCACAGACAAGACCGGCACGGTCGCGTTGAGTCGGGCCGGTATCGGCATTCAGACACTCCGCTCCAGTAACAACGTAATTGGCGGGACGACACCCGAACGTCGCAACATCATCTCCGGCAACTACACCGGACTCCTCCTCGCTACCACCGACAACATCAATGCGGGCAGCAATTTCGTGCAGGGGAACTACATCGGCACGAATGTGACGGGCACGGCTGGCCTGGGCAACGTCGGCGATGGTCTGGCTATTAGCGGATCATCCGGCAGCACCATCGGCGGCACGGTGCCAGGTGCCGGCAATGTCATATCAGCGAACGGCGGTTGGGGTATCAATCTCGGCGGTGGTTTTCCGGCCGCTAAGAACAACTTGATCCAGGGCAACTTCATCGGCACGGATGCCACCGGTACTGCCGCGCTCGGCAACGGGAATGGCGTGAACATTGTCCCCTCTGCCGAGGGCACTGGTAACATCATTGGCGGCGCGAGCGCCGGCGCGCGAAATGTAATTTCCGGAAACGCTGGTGTCGGCGTGCGCATCGCCGGCGGGACAGACACCGTCGTGCAGGGAAACTACATCGGCACTGACATCACCGGCACGGCCAATCTGGGTAACGGGAGAAGCGGCAGTTCAGGTTTGCAGCTTGAAACGGGTACAAGCATCATCGGGGCAGCAAATTCCAGCGAACGCAACATCATCGCTTACAACGGCTGCCTCAGCCCTTCAGCCGCATGCTTCTCGCACAACCGTGGCAGCGGCGTGACCGTTTTCGGCATCGGCAATCGCATCAGAGGCAATTCCATTTTCGCTAATGCTGAACTCGGCATTGACCTCTTTAGCAACGCGGATCCTGCATCCCGAGTCACGCCCAACGACGATTGCGACCCTGACCTGGGCCCGAACAATCTGCAAAACTTTCCCGTGATCACCACAGCCGCGAGCGACGACAGCAATACCGTCATTCAGGTCACGCTCAACTCGACTGCCAGCACCGCCTTCACGCTTGACTTCTATTCCAGCCCGGCTTGCAACCCATCGGGCAACGGCGAAGGGCAAACTTATCTTGGCTTTGTGACCGTCAACACGGATGCGAGTTGTAACGCCAGCATCAATGTCAAAATCCCGGCCGGCATTGCCGCGGGTCAAGTTGTCACCGCGACCGCGACAGATCCGGCCGGCAACACTTCAGAATTCTCCGCTTGCGTACCTGTTGAGGTTTCGCTCGACACCGACATCGGCGACGCAGTGACGGTGAAATCGGTCGACGTCTCTGTAACTTACACTAAGGTCACTGCTCATGGTAAGACGACCATCAACGCAATTGATCCGAAGTCCGCCGGACCACTCCCAAGTGGCTTTACTCCGTGTTCAGCGTGTCCCGCCTACGACATCTCAACGACGGCTACGTACATACCGCCGGTTGGCGTTTGCGTTAAGATGCCGGCGGGTGTGGACCAGCAAACTTTTGATAGCTTGAAACTGCTGCATGGTGAAAATGGCACGCTGCAGGACCGCACTACAGGCCATTCGACAGATCCTCAGTCGGGTGCGCGGAGCGTTTGCGGCAGCGTTAACTCGTTATCGCCTTTCATCCTCGCAAAGGGCGCCGCTCCGACACCAACTCCAACACCAACACCTACGCCCACGCCAACGCCGACATCAAGCATCCAATTTAGCTCCGCCAGCTACAGTGTCGGCGAAGGCGATCTGCGCGTGAACATCGGGGTCACTCGCTCAGGCGATACATCGGGCACATCCACGGTCGGTTTCGCCACCATCGATGATGCGGGCCTTCAGAATTGCAACGTCTTCAACGGCATTGCTTCACCGCGGTGTGACTACATCGTTACTATAGGCACGCTCACGTTCGCCGCGGGCGAGACTTCCAAATCATTCTCCGTGGCGATCATCGACGACTCGTATGCGGAAGGCAACGAGACTTTCCGCGTTAGTCTCAGCAATCCATCCGGCGCCTCTCTGGGCACGCCATCACTGGCGACAGTAACCATCGTTGATAACGACGTAACGACCGGACCCAATCCGATCGATAACACCAACTTCTTTGTGCGTCAGCAGTACCTGGACTTTCTTGGGCGCGAACCTGACCCGCCGGGCTTTGCCGGCTGGACCAGCACCATCAACAACTGCTCAGGCGACACGACGCAGTGTGATCGCATCCATGTCTCGCAACTCTTCTTCCAATCCCAGGAATTTCAGGAGCGTGGTTACTTTGTCTATCGTTTCTACAATGTCGCGTTTGGGCGCAAGCCCGACTATGCGGAGTTTGTGCCGGACCTGGCGGGAGTGAGCGGCTTTCTGGATAACAATCAGTTGGAAGCGGCGAAGATCGCATTCATTGCCGGCTTCATGGCGCGACCTGCATTCGCAAACACATACAACCCGCTCACGAATCAGCAATACGTGGACATGCTTTTGAACACGGCAGGGGTGACGTTATCAAGCCGGCAAGCGATGATTGATGGCTTGAACGCCGGAACGATAACGCGGGCGCAGGTTTTGAGACAGATAGTTGAAAGCTCGGAAGTCTCGACGAAGTACAACCACCAGGCTTACGCGGTGATGGAGTATTTTGGTTATCTGCGGCGCCAACCGGACGCGTTTTATCTCGACTGGATCAAAGTGCTGGATCAGAGCAACGACCCGCGCGGCATGGTTACGGGCTTTGTGAATTCACTCGAGTACCGGCAAAGGTTCGGGCCGTAAGAACAATGGGATCGAGAAATCGAACGCTCTCTGGACCCGTTAGTACGCGCGCAGTTGATTCTTTCTTTTGGCCGCTTTCTCTTCTTCGCTCAGTTTGAAGTTATAACTATAGATGGCGAGTTCCCAGTCGCCATACATTGAATTGGGCAAGACGATAAAACGCTTGCCAAACTGATCTTTGAAATGATCTGCGGCTGCGAGTCTACTTTCTACAGTCTTGCTGTCCTCGAACACCTTGGCGAAGTCGTTGAGGTCGTCGCCCATCAACAGCACGATGCGATACTCCGCATTGATCGCCTGCCGACGCGGTTCCTTGGTGTCGGTTTTCGGATCAGTCCTGACGAGGAGGGTCTGGTCATTCACCTCGGGAAAGCCAAGCGCTTTGAGATTTCGCGCTGTGCCTTCCTTTTCAATCTGTTTGCGATTAGTGACATAGAAAACGCGCACGCCGCGCGCGTTTGCGTACTTCAAGAATTCAACTGAACCCGGAAGCGCGGCCGCCTCCGCCCGATTAATCCACTCAGTCCACCCGTCGGGATAATTCTTCTTTTGATTGACGAGCATCGCTTCATAGCGACTGTTGTCGAGAATCGTCTCGTCCAAATCTACGACGATTGCGCGACGAATTCTGACGCGATGATTCCTCAAGTCGCGATCGAGAAGCATCCTCGCAAGCGCAAAGGCTTGATAAGCCAGCGCGCGATATTCACCCGATGACTGTTGCCACAAGACGGCGCCGACTTCGTATTCCTTGTCGGCTGGCGGTTGATTCGACTGAGCTATCGCACTCGAAGAACAAGTAAAGAATACAAACGCGAGCCCGAGCCACAGCGCCCGCGCTGAAGAGGTAATGATTCTCATTTTGTGTTCTCTCTGCCGGAAGATTAACGCTGGATGAATCCAAGGTTAGCAATCAGTTAGGGGACATGCTGCTCGCGACGAGCCCGCGCGATGAATGCTTCGATGTCTGCAATGCTGCGCGGCAGCGCGCCGGTCATCCACTTGCAGCCTTCAGGGGTAACTTGCATGTCGTCTTCGATGCGCACGCCGATCCCCCGATACTTTTCAAAAGCCGGTCTCACCGCCGCGATGAACTTTTCGGCCTCCGACGTCTTTGGCAAATTGTCCAGCGCATCCGGGCGAATGTATATGCCCGGTTCATTCGTAAAGACCATGCCCGGCTCGAACGACGCGGCGCCGCCCACGTCGTGCACGTTCATGCCCAGCCAGTGTGACGTGCCGTGCATGAACCAGGTGCGATACTGCTGCGAATTCACGTCTGTGATCAGGCCGAGTCGCAACAAGCCATCTTTGATTACCGCCTGCGCGGCGTTATGAACTTGCGAGAGCGTCGCGCCGGGGTGAATCGCTTTCGCGGCGGCTTCCTGCGCGTCGTAAACGATCTGGTAAATCTCGGCTTGTTCTTTGCTGAACTTGCCGTTGACTGGAAACGTGCGCGTCACATCAGCCGAGTAGTGGCCGTACTCAGCGCCCACGTCCATCAACATCAGTTGGCCCGTTTTCACCGGTCCCTGCGATTCTTCATAATGAAGCGTCGTCGCGTTCGGCCCGCAACCGACAATGTCCGGATAGCCCCAGTTGTCGGCGTTGCGCAGCTTGAATGTGTAAGCGACCTGCGCGTCAACTTCGTATTCCCACTTGGCCTGCGACGCAAAGGCTTGCGCGCGCTCGTGCGCTTCGATGCTGATGTCGATCGCGTGCTGCATGATCTCGAGCTCCATCGGCGACTTTCGTAGACGCATCTGCGCAAAGATCGACTCCACATTCTGGATGGTGAAGCCCGCCTCTTTTGGCCAGGCGGCGGCGAAGCGTTGCTCCTGCCGATATTCTCGACTCTCGCCATTCGCAATGAAATTAAGGAGGTAGAGCGAAGCGTGATTCTCAGCCGCGGCCGTGAACAGAGAATCAAAGCCTGACGTTCCTACCTGTGTTGACGAGATGAAAACATTCTCAGGCCTCGGCCGGAAGGCTTCGTGGGAGCGAACTGCTTTCATGAATCCATCGAACTCGCTTGACTCCCAGATTTCCTTGATACCCGAGAGCTCGGCGGCCTCTCGCGGACTGTACATTCGTCCGTTCCACAATTCGCGCGCCGGACTGCGACGAGGCAGAAAAAGAATCTCGGGCGTTAAGGTATTTCCGGGACTCAAAACCAACGTGGAGCCCTTTTGGTTCAGGTTCGTCAGATAGTAGAGATCGTTCTCCTGGCGGAAAGGAAAATCGACGTCGTTCGTGTAGACACGCGGCTCAGTGCTGAAAAGCACCAGCATTGCTTTCGCGCCGATCGCGTCGGCAACATGCTTGCGCCGGGCTGCCAGTTCATCCAGCCGCTTCGCGTCGTCGAACGCCGGCGCCGGCGGCGTGATGCGAATTGCCGGAGCCGGATCACTCTCGGCTTTCGCGCCTGCCCTGACCATCGGAAACGCGAAGACTGAAAGCAAGACTACGACCAGCGTCAAAACAGACGCTGAACCAATTGCGCTTCTGCTAATCATTTTCAACTCCTTGATGCTTCCTGACGGATGGCGGTCAGACGGGTCCAGGCTTTAATAACTGCGCTCTCATTCATCTCAGGGACGATCTCTTCGGCGAATAGGTTTTTCTCCGGGTGGAATCACCTGGACTCTGCCGTTGGGCCAGGTCATGATGCGCGTACCATCAGGCTGAATCACTACCCGCGTGCCGTTTGGCAAGGTTCTGACGGTGGGCAGATCACCACGACCGGGATGGCCGGGTTGCCGGCCCTGAGGATTCCGTGGATCGACTTGCGGTTGTCCCTGTGGCGGCCCATAACCCTGCGGCGGCGGCCTATAATAAGGATTGCCTCTGCGATCAGGATTACGACCCGCATCATGCGCGGGCGCCGGCAGATTGCCGGTGTCGGTCTTGTTCGACGTGTTCGCGTCAGCCTTCTCCGCTGCTTGTCTTAAGGTCTCAGCTTGCTGATTGCTTACTACTTTCTTTCCAGCTTTCTTCTCGGTTTTCGATTCGTTCGTTTTAATTGGCTCGGCGGGGACCAGAGCCGAAGTAATCGGCGACTGGCTCGGTTCCGCGGGCTGCGTCGGAGTCTGGGCCGGAACAGCAGCTTGGCGCGCTTGACGTCGCGCGCGATAGACGTAGAATCCGCCGGCGCCTCCCGCGATCAAAATTATCAGGAGAGCGGCCGCGAGCCAGGCGCGTGAGCCTCTTCCACCTGCTGATCGCACCGCCGTGGCAGCCTCGCCCGCTGAAGTCGCGCCGCGGAATTTCGTAGCGTCGGCCGCGAGCAAAGTCTGCGCTTCGTTACCCGCAGCCTGGGTTTGCTGGCCCATCAACCTCGTCGCTTTGTCGGGAGCGACCGTGTTTGCTCCTGAGTGACCGGCGGCGCCTGACACCAAAACAGTTCCCGCATCTCCGAGTTCCGTGGCGGACACGCTCGCTACGCGAAATGCTTCGCGCATCAAAGCGGCCGAGGCAAACCGATCGTCGCGCTTCTGCGACATGGCCTTACTCAACACGCCGGCAACAGCTCCGCTTACCTGCGGCGCGACTTTGTTGGCCGGAAGTAAGGGATCCGGCTGTCCGTTTACCAGAGCGCCGGCGCGGCTGAGCGCGTCTGGCGGTTTGACGTTGGTGAGCAAATGAAACAGCGTCGCTGCCAGCGCATAGATGTCGCTGCGCGCGTCTGTGCCCAGTCCCTGCACTTGTTCGAGGGGTGCGTAATTAGGCGTGTAACCGAAGATACTCGCCGAGGTTGTCACCACCGACGCCTGGCCGGCATATCCCTTCGCCAGGCCAAAGTCGAGCAGCACAATTTGCCCACGCGCGGTCAGCTTCAGATTCTGCGGCTTGATATCGCGATGTATGATTTCCGGATCCTGCGTGTGCAGATAGTCGAGGGCATCGCAAAGCTGATCGGCCCAGCGCAGCACTTCCTCCTGCGGAAAAGGACCGTTGCGCTGCACCAGCATTGCGGAAAGGTCGTCACCCGCAACGTACTGCATCACGAGAAACTGTCCGTCTCCCTCGCTAAAATGGTCGCTGACGCGCGGCAGGGCCTGATGATGGAGCCGCGCCAGCAGACGCGCTTCGCGCTCGAACTGCTTGCGCAGTCTCTCCTCCGCAAAGAGCGTTTCTTTGAGGGCGACGGTCGTATCCAGCCGCCCTGACCCAGCTGGCGAATAATGCGGTAGCGTCCCTGTAAAATCGTCTCTGGTGAAAGCATGACTGGCGCAGCAGCGTTGTGTTACGAGTCTATCATTCCACGCATTGCCTGCCAATGGGTTCGATCAATTCTTCGCGAACGGAAATCGTTCCGCGACCACCGAACTTTCTTTAGACGAACGGCAACAGCCATTGGCCTTTGCGCCTGTCATGGGCGTATGCTAAGCACCAAGTGAGCAGACCTATTCCGCTGGACGCCGACGGCGAGATCATCGACGTTAGCCCGGGCAAGCCACGCCGCAAAAAACGCTGGTGGTGGTTTCTGATTCTGGCGATCGTCGTCCTGATGTTTCTGGCCTCGCGGGGTTTATCAATCTACGTCTCGGCGCTGTGGTTTGGCTCGCTCGGCTACGCCCAGGTCTACTGGTACATGTTCCGGTTGAAGATTGAGCTGTTTGTAATCTTCTTCCTGATTACGGTCGTGATTCTGCGCGGCGGATTTTGGTTGATCGAGCGAGCCTTTGCTCCGTTCGCGTTCGAACGCCGCACGATTCTGATCAATCAGCAACCGGTGAGTATTTCTCCCGCGCGTTTTTTGCGACCGTTGGCCTGGATCGTTTCCGTGCTGGCGGGTTTGATATTCGGATTTGGAATGCGCGAGGCATGGCGCCGCTTTGCTCTCTATTCTCATCAAACTCCGACTGAGCTGGCCGATCCGATTTTCCACAAGCCGCTTGGCTTTTATCTGTTTACGCTTCCGGTTTACGAAGTCATCAATAACTGGCTGTTCTCTCTTTCCGTAATCCTCCTGATCGCCGCGATCGTCTACGCGCTGCTTGCGGTTACGCAGCAGGGACTGGCAACGGCGGGCTCGATGGCCAGGGCGCGCAAGACCAGCCTGGCTGCGGTTTCAACTGCGCTGGCTTTGCTTTTGCTCACGCTCGCGTGGAGTGTTTTGCTCTCGCGCTATCCATATCTCTGGGAAGACCACCAACCGTTTTCCGGCGTCACTTTTGTGGAAGCGAATTACCTGCTAAAGGGATTGCTCTGGGTCGCCGGCGCCTTGTTTCTGGCCGCCGCGATCTGTCTGGTAAACGCCTTTGCGATGCGGCGCGTGCGCGTACTGATCGCCGCCGTCGCCATTCCTATCGTCGTTTATGTAATCGGAACGGTTCTCATACCGGCCTACGTTACAAGTTTTATCGTCAAGCCAAACGAGCTCGGTCGCGAAACGCCCTTTATTGAACAGAATATCGCCTGGACGCGCCGCGCCTTCGGGATCGACCGCATCGAACAGCGAAACTATGACGCGGAAAACACCGCCGAGGCTTTCGCGCTGTCAGACAATCGGCCGACGCTGGAAAACATACGGTTGTGGGACTGGCGAGCGCTGAAAGATACGCTCACTCAGATCCAGGCCATTCGCACGTATTACGATTTCACGGATGTCGACGTGGATCGATACGCCATCGCCGGCCAGAAGCGCCAGATGATGCTGGCGACGCGCGAAATCAAATCAGAGAAATTGCCCGAGCAGTCGCGCAACTGGGTTAACGAAAAGCTGATTTACACGCACGGCTACGGCTTGACGATGAATACGGCAAACGGATTCACCACTGAAGGCATGCCGCAGTTTGTGCTGTCGAATATGCCCATTGAATCAACCGCCCCTGAGATCAACGTCAATCGGCCGGAAATCTACTTCGGACAAGAGACGAACACCAACGTTTACGTCAACACGAAGCGAAAAGAGTTCAACTATCCGCAGGGCGAAGCGAACAATCTGACCAGCTATGAAGGAACCGGCGGCATTCGCCTCGGCGGAGCGCTTCGTCGCACGTTGCTCGCATGGGCCCTGGATGATCTAACCAAGCTGCCGTTTTCCGACGACGTAACACCCGATAGCCGCGCCCTGATTCATCGAAACATCCAGGACATCGTTGATAGCGTGGCGCCGTTTCTGGTTTACGACAACGATCCCTACATCGTCATCAGCAATGATGGCCGGCTCTATTGGATCATCGACGCTTTCACTGAGTCGGCCAATTATCCTTATTCGCGTCACTATCAGGCCGGCGAGAAAACCATTAATTACATCCGCAACAGCGTCAAGGTGGTGATTGACGCATACAACGGCGCCGCGAGCTTTTACGTCTTTGATTCGCAGGATCCTTTGATTCAAACCTATCGCGCAACTTTTCCCACGCTGTTTCGCGACGCCAGCGAAATGCCCGCGGACCTGCGTGCGCATGTCCGGTATCCCGAGACGCTGATCAAGGTTCAGGGCGATGTCTTTGGTCTTTATCACACCCAGAATACGAGCGCGTTCTTTCAGCGCGAAGACCTGTGGACCGTCGCCCAACAAGTAGGGTTGAATCAGCAGAGTCAACAGCAGGAAACGCAGCCGATCGAGCCTTACTTTGTGCTGATGCAACTGCCTGGCGAGAAGGTGGCGAACGAGTTTGTCGAGATTCTTCCGTTCACTCCGTCGAAACGAAATAACATGATTGGCTGGATGGCCGGACGCTGTGACGGCGACGCGTACGGCTCACTTCTCGTCTACAACTTTCCGAAATCGCGTCTGATTGACGGCCCGCTTCAGATCGAAGCCCGCATCGATCAGAACGCGCAGCTCTCCGGGCAATTCACGCTTTGGAACCAGCAGGGCTCGCACGTTCAGCGCGGCCACCTTCTGGTGATTCCGATCGGCCGCTCACTGCTTTATGTCGAACCGGTTTATTTGAAAGCCGATCGCAGTCCCATGCCCGAGTTGCGATTGGTCGTCCTGGCAACTCAGGATCGGCTCGCCTACGGCGCAAACTTTGGAGAGGCGCTGACCAATTTGTTTGGTGAAGCAGCGAAGCCTTCAGCCGAAGCAAAGTCAGAGCCGGCAAAATCGAAAGGGGGCCCCTCGGCTCAGCAGTCGCCGACGCCGCCAGCTGCCACGCAGAATGCCGAGCAATTGATCAATCGCGCCGGACAGGAGTTTGAGGAGTATCAGCGCCTGACGGCGGAGGGCAAGCTTGGCGACGCCGGGAAAAAACTCGAAGACCTCAAGCGGACTCTTGAGGAATTGAAAAAAGCGAAGGGCAAGCCTTAGCTGCGTTTCATGATTCTATCTACTTAAGCTTCCGAGACAACTGCTGCGCCTTTTCCAGCGCCTCTTTATGCTCAGGCTCATAAGCGGGGTCAAACTTCATGTTCAGCAGCGTGTCGATCTCTTTGCGCGCGTCCTCCTTACGATTCGCGTCGGCGTAAGCCTGCGCCAGATGCCATCGCAGCAACGAATTATTCGGCCCAAACCGTAATCCTTTTTGGAAATACTCAATCGCCTTTTGCGTGTCGCCGCCCAGCAATCTGGGCGACTCAAGATAAACCTGCCCCAGAACCATGTATGCGCTACCTGCCTGATACCCTTCGTTGAGCTTTATAACGGTTTCCATTTCGCGCTTGATATCTTCGATCTCGGCTAGACCTGCCAGCGTACTAATTTCAGCGTTGCCGCCATAATTCGCGCCGAGCCAGAAGTGACCATCGGCCTTGCCGTCCTGTAACTTGACCGCCAGTTTGCCCGCCTCGATCCCTTCGCGAAAGGCCTTCGCGCGCTCTGCGTCGTCCGGGCTGTGTGAACCAAGGTAATAATCGAACTTGGCCAGCCGCCAGGCCAGATCGTAGTTCCCAGCTTCGGTCGCCTGAGCATGACGAAGAGCAATCAGGCCCTGACGAACTTTTTTCAGGTCCCCGCGACCGGCATAGAGCGTCTCGGCCTCAGCGACCACCTCGGCTGCGGGTCGCGTGGGCGAGTTATCGCTGCCCGCCGCGACCTCCTTTCGACAAGAAGTAACCAGGAACAGAAGCGAAACCGCCGCCAGACAAAGGCCCAGATTTCCTACATTTTGCTTGATATTGTCCACCGCAACCCCCATCATTCGCCTATATTGTATAGTCATCGCATACACGCACTTTCCGGCTTCCGCTTTAGACGGGGATCGGTTATATTTGAGCCCCTTTTGACCCTGGACAGAGAATCAAAATAGTGAAACCGGCAGCAGCATTCTACGATTTGGAAGGGACCCTGGTCAGCACGAACCTGGTTCATACCCTCGGTTTCTATGCCCGGAACCAGCCCAGCCTGCTTCGCAGTTTCACCAAGAGCGCTGCCACCCTCCTGAGCGTGCCTCTGTTCGCCGTCAGCGATCAGTATAGCCGAAAAGTTTTCAACGATCTCTTTTTCAGGCGCTACAAAGGCGAAACTGAAGACCGGATGCGCTACTTTGCCGACGAGTTGTTCCTGAACGTGCTCAAGCCCGCGGTCTATCCCGGTGCTTTTGAATTGATCGAAAAGTCCCGGAGTCTCGGACTGCGCCAGGTCGTGGTCACCGGCGCGCTGGATGTTTCCGTAAGACCGTTGATGGAATATTTGGGCATCACGGACTATATCGCCAACCGTTTGGAATTCGTGAAGGGCGTAGCGACCGGCCGCTTGTTGCCGCCGGTCCTGGCGTCCGCGACCAAAGCTTCGTGGATTAGAACCTTCGCTGAGCGCGAAGGTCTAAGCCTAAGCGAGTCGTTCGCATACTCTGACAGCATCAGCGACCTGCCGATGCTGTCGATCGTCGGCCATCCGGCAGCCGTGAATCCGGATTTGCGCCTGCGTCAGACGGCGCTGCATCACGATTGGCCGATTCTAAATTTGAAGTAGACCGCCGACCATAAACTATGGCCCTACAACTTCGACGCAAGACGCACGAATCGATCGTTTACATCGACAGCGACAGCGCGCCGCGAATCATGCCCTCCGGCGAAGACTTCATTCTCGAGGATCTGCCGGTCGGGACGCGCGTTCTTTATCCCAATCCGCCGGTCAAAGGCCTGCCAAACCGCGAGGCGGCGATTCGCTACGCCCTGAATCATCCGCTTGGCTGTGATCCACTGTTCGCGCAGCTTGAGCCCGGAATGAAGATCACGATCGCGGTTGATGACATCAGCCTGCCGCTGCCGCCGATGGCCACGCCCGACATCCGCCAGACGGTCCTGGAAATCGTACTGGACATGCTCGCGGGCCACGGTGTCGATGATGTGCACATCATCATTGCGAATTCGCTCCACCGCAAGATGACGCCGTGGGAAATGAAACGCATGGTCGGGCAAAAGATATACGACGAGTTCTATCCCGATCGTTATTACAACCACGACGCCGAATGGAAGGAAGGCCTAATCAAGATTGGCGAGACGCGGCACAAAGAACCCCTGACGCTTAACCGCCGGGCGGCTGAAAGCGATCTCCTGATTTACTGCAACATCAACTTTGTCCCGATGGACGGCGGGCACAAGTCCGTCGCGGTCGGTCTTTGCGATTACGAATCCCTGCGCGCGCATCACGAGCCGCAGACGATTCGCGATTCCGACAGCTACATGGATCCCGCGCGTTCGGAGCTGAGCAACAAGTGCGGACGACTCGGCAAGATCGTCGACCAGCATCTGAACGTCTTTCACATCGAAACCGCCATCAACAATCGCATGTACAAGGGCGACATGGATTTCCTGATCAAGAACGAGGACGACTTCACGGCTTTCGATCGCATGAAGTTTGAAGCGATGCGCTACACGATGAGCAAGCTGCCGCGGCCCGCGCGCCGCAAGCTGCTCCACTCGATGCCGGCGCAATACGAGATGACGGCGTGTTTTGCCGGCAAAACCGAGCCGGTGCACGACAAGATAATCGAGAAGGGATTCCAACAATACGCGATTCCGGTGCGCGGCCAGTGCGACATTCTAATCAGCGGCATTCCCGATATTTCGCCCTACAACGTCTATTCGGTCTTGAATCCGCTGCTCGTGCAGGTGATGGGCCTGGGTTATCACTTCAACTTTTATCGCAATAAGCCCCTGCTCAAAAAAGGCGGCGTGCTGATTATTCATCATCCATGCTACGACGAGTTCGATCACAATTTTCATCCCAGCTACATCGAGTTCTTCAACCGCCTGTTGCCCGAGTCACGCGACGCTTTCTACTTACGCGAAAAATACGAGCGCGAGTTTGCGAACAATCCGAGTTACATCGAGATGTACCGGCGCGGCAACGCCTATCACGGCGCGCATCCGTTTTTCATGTGGTACTGGGGCGAGAACGGCCGCCAGCACGTCGGCCACGTGATTGCCGCCGGAGCTGAGAATGCGCACGTGCCGGCGATGCTGGGCTGGGAACGCGCCGACAACCTGACGGAAGCCATCGCGATGGCGCGCAATTACATGGGCAATTCAGCCGAGATCACGATGCTGCATCAGCCGATGATTGGCATTGCTGACATGGAATGAATTAGTGAATCGGGAGACGGCACAATCGATCATCACGCGCGCACTGGCTTTTGCCAGCACACTCGTTTTCTCGTTTGCAATCGTGAGTGGCTTGCCGAAATTCAAAGAGCAGCGCCAGAGATACTTTACCCAGGCCACCATGGACGGAAGTCTTAGCCGGATGCGTCTGCTGCATTTCGCGGGAGCGAACATCAACTTGCGCAGCAATGGCTGCATGCCGCTGTTCATTGCCGCCGGCGAGGGAAGAAGCGATGTCGTTAGATACTTGCTGGCGGAAGGCGCGGATGTGAACGCGCGCGAGCAGTTGGGCGATACGGCCCTCACGGAAGCGGCTTATTACGGACACGTTGCTCTGGTGAAGGAGCTTTTGGCTCACGGGGCTGACGTTAATGCGATAGGGAACGATGGTACTGCGTTGGACATTGCTCTCAACCGAAATAATTCGGCTGTGGCCGACCTGCTAAAGCATCACGGCGGAAAACGTGTGAATGAACTTCGCTGAAACTCCTTCTCCCTTTTGGGAGAGTGCTGGAGCGAGAGCTTAGCAGAACCAGGGAACAACTTCTCATTTTCTGTTTTGCGGTCGTCCGCAGTGCTGAGGAGAGAAAAAGTGAGTGGCTACGCACCTGGACCTTCACCCCGACCCTCTTCCAAAGGGAGAGGGAGATAAGAAACTTGAATCATGACGAAAAAGCTATCACCGACTGAAATCTACAAAGACCGGAAGGTGTTTCTGATAGGCAGCACGGGCTTTCTTGGCAAGGTCACGCTGAGCATGCTGCTGCATCGCTTCCCGAACGTCGGGCGCGTGTACGTTACCGTCCGCGCGCGTTCGCAGGAAGAATCTGAAACGCGCTTTTGGAATAACGTGATCACGGCGCCTCCGTTCGATCCTCTCCGCGAGCGATATGGCGGCGCGCTCGACGGATTCATTCGCGACAAAGTCAAGATCGTCGGCGGCGACATCGCGGACCACAATCTTGGCTTCAGCGATGAAGAGGCCCGGCAGATCGCCGGCGACATCGACGTCGTCATCAACTCGGCCGGTAACGTAACTTTCAATCCAACCCTGGAGAGCGCCCTGCGCACGAATGTTGTCGGCACGCAAAACGTGATCGCGTTCACCAAACGCATGAAGCGGCCCTGTCTGATTCACATCTCGACGTGTTTCGTCGCCGGCAATCGATCTGGCGCCGTCTGGGAAAATGATGATGTGCTCGGCTATTTCCCGCGCCAAGACGAGGTCAAGGGCGTCGACTTCTCGGTCGAGCAGGAAATCCTTGATTGCTCAAAGATGTCGGAACGCGCCCGTGAAGAAGCCAAAGACGCAATGCGAGTAGCGCATTTTCGCGAGCAGGCGCGCAAGCGGCTAAACGAAGAGATGCGCGATGGCGACGATCCGGATACGCTGGGACTGGCGGTCGCGCGCGAACGGAAAGTCTGGACCCGGAACCGTCTGACCGAACTGGGAATCGAACGCTCGGAGTTTTGGGGTTGGCCCAATATTTACACGTACACCAAAGCTCTCGGCGAACAACTGGTCGCCGCGGAAACTGGAATCGTGCGCAGCATTGTGCGCCCGAGCATCGTTGAATCTGCAAAGGACTATCCGTTTCCCGGTTGGAACGAAGGCTTCACGACCACCGCACCGATCATTTTCATGGCCTTGAAGGGACAGCGTCAGATTCCCGCGAACGAAAAACTAATCCTCGACATCACGCCTGTCGATCAAGTTGCCGCCGTCATGCTGGCCGTCGCGGCGCAGGCTTGCGTCGAACAGCCGCGTCTGGTTCACCAGGCGGCGACCGGCGATTCCAATCCCAACAACATGGGGCGAATCATTTCGCTGGTGGGACTGTTTCGGCGGCAGCAGGAGCTTGAGAAAAAGGATGGCTTGCGGCTGTTCCACGAAATCTCTGCGCGCATAGAACCGTTTCGCGTTTCGCCGGAGCGGTTCGACTCAGCGTCGCTGCCAATGATGAACAAGACGGCGAAGAGATTTTCTTCACTCCTCGATAAGGCCAAGCCGCGCTGGGGCGGCGGCCGTTACGAGGGTGTGATCAATCGCATGAAGCAGACCGTCGATCGCGTCGAAGAACAAACTCGCGAAGCACAGGAAGCTTTCGAAATGTTTCTTCCCTTCACCGTCGAGAACGCTTATGTCTTTCGCTCAGACAACGTCCGCGCATTGTTCGCAAGCATTCGTGAAGAAGAGCGACAACTGCTGACGTGGAACCCCGAGAGCTTCGACTGGTACGACTACTGGTTGAATATCCACATGCCGGGCCTGAAGAAGTGGGTGCTGCCGACGCTCGAAGAGGACATGCGCACGCAGCCAAAACGCGTCTACACGTATCGGGACTTGCTTGAATTGTTTGAGACGACCACCAAGCGTCACTCGACGCGGGTCGCCATGCGCATCGAACGCGACGGCCGCAAAGAACAATACACCTACGCGGATTTACGCGAGTTGGCGATGCGCGCCGCGGGTTTCTTGGCGAGCAACAGCATCAAGTCCGGCGATCGCGTGATGCTCTTTAGTCACAACGCCCCGGAATGGGGCATGACGTATTTCGGCGTGCTGAAGGCCGGCGCCACCTGCATCCCGGTCGATCCAGAAAGCTCAACCGATGAGATTATTAACTTTGCGCGTGCTGGTGAAGCTTCTGGCATCGTGATCAGTGCGAAGCTGAAAGAAGAGCATTCGGACCTGCCGGAGAAGCTGAAGACAGCCGGGCTCGATGCGATCAAGCTGTGGACTTTTGACGATGTCTTTGAGATGCCTGACGAGAAGACCGAAGGTGCGCGCATCGCGCTTTTGCCGCAACGCGTAACGGCCCAGACGGTAGCGTCGCTAATCTTCACTTCCGGCACGACGGGCCGCCCAAAAGGCGTGATGCTCTCGCATCGCAATCTGACCAGCATGGTCTCAATGCTGTCCTCTGTCTTTGACATGGACACGAGCGACGGCGTGCTCTCCGTACTGCCGCTTCATCACACCTTCGAGTTCTCGACCGGCTTCTTAACGCCACTGAGTCGCGGCGCGCAGATCACTTACCTGCCCGAGTTGACGAGCGACCATCTCGCGAAAGCGATTAAGAACGGCCACGTCACCGGGATGGTCGGCGTGCCCGCGCTTTGGGAGTTGCTGCATCGACGAATCAAGAATCGTTTGCACGAACGCGGCAAGTGGATCGGCGAAATGGCCGACCTGATGATGAAGTTCAACGCGTGGCTGCGCGACAACACGCCTTTGAATCTCGGGCAGGCTTTCTTCTATCCGATTCATGAAGGTCTGGGCGGCCGCATACGCTATTTCATAAGCGGCGGCTCCGCGTTGAATGACAAGGTGCAGCGTGATTTTCAGGGGCTTGGCTTTACGATTCTTGAAGGCTACGGCCTGACTGAAGCCTCGCCAGTATTGACCGTTACGCGACCGGAGAATCGCGTGCTGGCCGGAACGGTTGGCAAGTCGCTCCCCGGTGTTGAAGTTCGCATCGCTGATCCTGACGCGAGCGGCGTCGGTGAAGTCATCGCGCGCGGACCAAACGTGATGCTCGGTTACTTTGGCAACGAAGAGGCGACGCGCGAAGCGCTGGTCGACCGTTGGCTTTACACCGGGGACCTCGGACGCATCGACGACGAAGGCAATCTATTTCTAGTGGGCCGCTCGAAGGACATCATCGTCGACACAAATGGCAAAAACGTCTACCCCGATGAGGTCGAAGAAGTTTACCAGGATTCACCCTACATTAAAGAGATGAGCGTGATTGGCCTGCCCGACGGCATCGGCGAGAAAGTCGCGTGCATCGTCGTCCCCAACGAAGAACATGACATCGCGCTGACCCGCGCCGAAGTGCGACAAAAGATCGAAGAGCACTTTCGCGAAGTGTCGACGACGCTGCCGTATTACAAGCGCGTCAAACTGCTGCATTTCACCGATGAAGAGCTGCCGCGCACGGCCACACGCAAAGTCAAACGCAGCGAAGCGCTGAAGATCCTGCAGAAGATCGAGGAAGGTGTGCAGGCTTCCAAGACCGGAGGCGGTGGTGAAGAAATTACGGCCGACGCCGCCTGGCTGCGCAGCATCATCGCGTCCGTGGCGAACCGATCGCTTGATGAAGTTTCGGTCAATTCGCGGCTGGGTGACCTGGGCTTTGATAGCTTGATGTTTGTCGAACTCGCCACGGCGATTGAGAACGCGGGCGGATCTTTAAAGGCGCCGGAGCGCCTCAACGAAGTTCAGGATGTGCGCGAGCTTCTGACCGTAGTTAACCGCTCCGGACCAGCTCGGAAGGAGACGCGAGTCAGAGTCGAAGCAGAGACGCGCGACGACGAGATTCGCATTCCTGAGTTTGTGCGCACGATTGGAAACAAGGGCGTCGACCTGGTGCAACGCGCGCTGTACGAGCGCCTGCTGCGCACGAAATACGAAGGCCAGACGAACATCCCATATCACACTAATTTCATCGTCGCGGCGAACCACCAATCGCATCTGGACATGGGGTTGGTGAAGATGGCTTTGGGCGACGCGGGCGAGGACCTGGTGGCGCTCGCGGCGGCCGATTATTTTTTCGACACGAAATACAAGCGCGCTTACATGGAAAACTTTACGAATCTGGTGCCGATGGAGCGCTCGGGCTCCCTTAGACAATCTCTGCGGCACGCGCGCTCGTTCCTCGATCGTGGTTACAACGCGCTGATCTTTCCCGAAGGCACGCGCTCGATGACCGGCCTCATGGCCGACTTTAAGCCGGTGATTGGTTATCTGGCGCTCGCGTCGCGCGTTGGCATCCTACCGGTTTACTTGCGGGGAACTTACGAAGCGTTTCCGAAGGGATCGACGATTTTAAAGAGCCGCGACGTGGGCGCGCAGGTCGGTCGCTTCGTAACGTACGACGAACTCGAGGAGATGACGCGCGGCATGGCCCGCGCCGAAGCGTATCGCTTGATCGCGGCGCGCTTGCAGCATGACATCGTCAATCTGCGCGACCGCACGAATGAAAAGTTCGACGCGAAAGCGGTGCGCGAACAATGGAAAGCGGACCGCCGCAGCGGGCGCGCGCGCATCGACGCGGGCGACGAAGAATTTGCTGCCGCGGAAGCTTGAGGAAGAATTATCCACAGATTACGCAGATTACACAGATAGGCAGTCAGAGAATTATGAAGATCGCTTGGTCTTTTCTAAATCTGTGAAATCTGCGTAATCTGTGGACCATAGCTCGATGCCAAGGACACCACCGAAAAAACGCACCGCGCAGATCGTGCCGAAGCAGAGCACGAAAAAGCACGCGGCCATCGTCAAGAAGGTTCCAGCGACAACCCTGATCACCGGTGGCACGGGCTTTCTCGGCGCGCATCTGGTCCGGCAGCTGGTCGAATCGGGTCAGAAAGATCTTCGCGTCATGGCCACTTCGATCCCAGAGTGGCTTACGGGATTGGCCGTCGACACCATCGAAGGCTCAGTCACCAACGCCGAGGATGTAACGCGGGCCGTTGACGGCGTCACCGAAATCTATCATCTCGCCGGAAAGGTTTCGCGCGAGAAAGACGACGCGCGCGAAATGTACAAGCTGCATGTCGAAGGCACGCGTCTGTTGTGTGACGCTGCGAAGAAGGCAGGCGTGAAAACTATTGTGTTGGCGTCGAGCAGCGGCACGATTGCGGTGACTGAAAAGGGCGACGTCACACCTGACGAAACCTATCCGCCGCCCCTGGACATCATCGCGCGCTGGCCTTACTACGCCAGCAAAGCCTATCAGGAGATGGCCGCGTTGGAACGTTTCCACGGCCCGGGGCTGCGCCTCGTGATCATGAATCCGAGTTTGCTGCTCGGCCCCGGGGATGATCGTCTGAGTTCGACCAAGGTCGTGCTGGATTTCATAGCGCGCAAAATCACTGCGGTGCCCAACGGCGGCTTGAACTTCGTCGATGTGCGCGACACGGCGAAAGCGTTTCGCGTGGCTATGCAGAAGGGCCGGAACGGCCAGCGCTATCTGCTCGGCGCGGTGAATTGGACGTTCCTGAAGTTTTTCGATCGACTGCAGCGGCTGACAAAGGTTGCTTCACCGCGGCTGGCGTTTCCTTCTCAGGTCGCGATCACCGGCGCGCACGTGATCGACTCGCTGTTCCGCCAGTGGAACCTGACGTCGCCGCTGGAGGCCGACTCAATCGAAATGGCCGAGTACTTCTGGTACTTCAATAATGCCAAAGCCTGCCGCGAACTCGGCTTCGTGCCCCGCGATCCCGGCGATACGCTCAACGACACCGTGCGTTATGTGCGGGAGAATTTTTTGGGCGGGAAGTAACGCTGCTTAATTTTCTGCAAGCACCTTGAACAGTTCCGCATGAGCGAGAGTAGTTCCATATCCAACTCCGAATGGGTACTTACTGTAGCCCCACACTGACTTACAGGTGTCAATCCACGTCTGCCACAGCCGTTCCATGTCCTCGCGCCTAACATTTTTTCTCTCCCAAAGAGCTGTGACTAACTTCTTTTTTCCAACGAGCAATGAAAATGCACGGCGCTGTGTCTCGGCAGTCTCCTCAGCAAAATTCAATGGAACCCAGAGCATTGTTTGAGATCCACTCAAGGGTCCTTGTTCATATGGCTTTGTTCCTTTTTCGGCAATATCAGTCGCTAATTCATATGTGTTAAGCGCCATGTAGTATGCCGCGAGTGACATTCTGTAATCTCTCTCACTGCCGAATATTTCACGAAGCCACGGCCACCGTTCAAGAGCAGTCGAAATAAACGTCCAAGCCGTGATGCTATTTCGACCGAGTGTTTCGGGCCAACCAACTATTCGCGATAATCGCCAAACACTCTGGTATTCGCCATGGTATTTATCCTTCACCTTCATGTCAGCGAGATCAAGTGCTAATTCGAGCTGTCCGGTGTATAGGCACATTGCTCCATGTAAGGCCTGATAGATGTAGCCTAGAGTACTGGGTAAATCCACAAGCATCGTTAGACCGCCCATGACCCATCCATCGATCTCGTAAATTTCATCAAACAAGGAGCGCTGATCGGTAAACTCTGCTCGTCCAGATTCAACACCTGCTAAGGCGATGACTAACCATGGGGAAATGACGGTGACCGCCTCGTCAGCCGCAGCGCATAGCTCCTCGACAGTGCCAGGAGGATTCTGTTCGTATTTCTTCCGCCACTCGAACAATAACGGTTGGATCGGTAAACGTACGCGTTTTACTAACTGCCGCCACCCGTAGACGTCGTTGCCTCGCGCAAGGCCGACGGCTGACTGATAAACCGCGGCAGGGTCGTCCAGCTGTTTCGGAATTTCAACTAGCTCCGATATGTCGGGTGTTGATGCTTCTGCGCCAGAAGGTGTTAACGAAAAAGGGTTCTTCCCCAGTGCTGGCTTCGCTGAGGCCGGAGCCTTATGCAGTTCGCGAAGCAACTCTTCAAGTTTCTCGTCAAACTCGTCGTCCTTGCTGAAATCAATATGCAGGCGGGTAACAAGAAAAATCGGCGTCCGATCCTTTCCGCTGGTATTTCGAATTATTGGAATAAACTTATTTGTGCCTATGTTCTGAACCAGCTCAGCGGTAACGATTAGTCTTTCGTAGCCGACCCCTCCTTTCCCAGCGTCTGCCTTCCTCAGATACTCATCGGTACAAACTACAAGTACACGATCGGAGCCGGACACGCCCGCCTCCATGAACCGGGTGACATCGTCGCCAAGGCTCAAGTCCCATTGATCTAGTATGGCATCAATGCCTGAGCGGCGGAGGCGCGCGGCTAGCTCTGCAACCCACTGTTTGTGAGCGGGGGAATCATGAGAGTAGGAGATGAATACCCTAGGCGCTGTGGGCATGTACTTGGCTACTACCAATCCAAGATGACCGAGAACGGACGATATGCCCACTTAAGATGTGAGTCAAGCGATGTGAATCGTACTGAACTACGTGAACTTCTTACAGCCCGATTCATCGGGCTTGCCCGCAGGGTTACTAGACCAGCGCTTCCAGCGCTGGATGAGGGTAGCGTATGGATTTCATTTAGCGCGCTTCAGCGTGCTTACCAGATCGGCTAAAGCCTCGCGCTAGAAGCCCGCTGAAGCGGGCTGATGTTGTTCAGCCATCGCGAGACCCCAGCCGTAGAACGGCTGGTCTAGTAACCCTGCGGGAAAGCCGCGTTAACGCGGCTCAGAACGCTCGCGGCATATTCCTCGCGGCATATCTCTGGGAATCATCGCAAGACTCGAGCTCGAACGAGTCAACCCCGGCCCAACGGCACTAATCCTCATCCTCTTCATCGACATGAAACTTGTGCAAAAAGCGATGCACGATGGGCGTGAGCACGACCCCCATCACGGCGATGAA
>WNFC01001643.1_pt1 | contig 42821 bp, 21 predicted proteins | sample 5400541 | NCBI WGS metagenome assembly WNFC01 (sample SAMN13153342, study PRJNA577476) | soil metagenome | isolation source: 120 cm saprolite under Douglas fir tree site 2 hole 2 replicate 1 | place: USA:California | collected 2015-04-18 | reverse complement strand
CCCGATTTTCGCGGCCATAGCCGTGTGCCCGCTCAAGCAATAAGCGCAAAGGTTGCTCTCGGCGATGGCGAGCGCGAGTTGCTCGCGAGTTTTTTCGTCGAGGGCTCCGCGGGCAAGCGCCGCGCTCAGACCCATGAGTCCTTCAAGCGCCGCCGGCGCATTCGCGACAACGCGTAACAGGTTCGGGACCAGCGCGAATTTCGCTCGTATCTCCGCGAAGAGTCGCCTGATCGCGCCGGTTGCGCGATCTGGATCAACTGGCTGGATGCGATTCTGGTCTCGGGATTCGCTCATCGATACCTCCGGCCGATTGCCTGAGACACAAATCACACCTTTCGTGCCAACCGGCGCACCAACGAAAAGCGCGTCCAGTACGAACTTTTTCGGGGTTGCTCGCGAAGGTTCCGGCTACGAAGAATCGTAAAATTACGATTCTTCGCCAGTCGTGCTCCGCGGGAACATGGCAGCTGGAACTTCGTGTCCCGGCCGGTTCATTCGACGAATCTCGACCTGACGTCCGCTGATGGGATTTGGCAGACTTCAGTTCGGCCGAACCATTGGTACCGATGGCGGACGATGAAACGGTAGCAGGCATCGCGCGCTGGACGGGGAATGATCCGTAACAGCGCAATCCAGGACCAAGGCGGACTGAGTCGCGCAAGGATTTGGAGGACCGCGTCAGACTCTGTGTAGATCGAGTTGTCCTCGATCAGAATGACGCTGGACAACTGGCTTGCGCCCCTCAGGTGCTCTTCGATTATCACCTGACCGATAGGCGACTGCTGCGCGACGAAGCGGAAAATGCCGGCTGGATCGCGCGGGACTACGAATCTCACCCAGGCGTTGCACAGATTGCAGACCCCGTCGAACAGGATCAGTGGCGCTTGTGTCCCGGCTATCATCGCCTCGAACATCTCGCGAAAACTGTTCTCGGCTCAAACGTCAGCCAACTTGTCGGCTCCCGATTCGCGGAAACGTAGCCTGCGGCATTTGTTCGGCGACGTGTTGCATGCCGCGCTGGTCTCGAGGTTGGGCCGCTCCTTGCCTCGCCCGCCTGCACACTCAAGGGCACACGTTTCGGGCCATATGCGGGTTGCCCGAAGTGATGAAACGGAAGAATATTCGGAAACGACAGCTGACAACGAGAGAGCCACAGGGGCTCGTAAGAATTTGCGACCGGCGACCGCCCCGCCGCCAGATTTTGTGACTGCTCGGGCGTTGGTGCCATGAAAACCGAACTCCCCGAGAACGAAGCTGAGCGCTTGAACGCGCTCCGGCGCTACGAAATCCTCGACACGCCGCCGGAACCTGCTTTCGACCGCATCGCTGAGATGGCGGCGAATTTCTTTCACGTGCCAATGGCCGGCGTGAGTCTGGTCGACGAGGACCGCGTCTGGTTCAAGTCTCGCGTCGGCATTAACGTCCATCAGACGGCGCGCGACGCCGGGTTATGTTCTTCGGCGATGCTCTCGCAAGGAGTCTACCACCTGAGCGACGCTGCCCATGACCAGCGCGCACTCCGCTATTCGTTCGTTGCAGATCTCGGCATCCGCTTCTATGCGGCTGCCCCGCTGCGCAACCACGAGGGCTTCAATCTTGGGACCGTCTGGGTCCTCGACCAGAAACCGCGTGAGCTCGCATCGAGCGAGGCAGAAACCCTCAGGATGTTGGCGGCGCTCGCGATGAATCAGATGGAATTGCGATTGTACGCGGAGAGGGTCGCTCGGCTTGAGCGGGCTGAACGAACGAGCGGCGAGCAATTGCGTGAGGCCAACGAACGCCTGGCCCAAAGCGAGGAACGCTTTCGCGACCTTTTTGAAGAGGCGCCGATCGCGTACGTGTACGGGGACAATGATACCCGTATTATCCAAGCCAATAGCGCTGCGATGAAAATGTTCGGGCTCAAGCCCGAGGAGATTCCGGGAGTATTTGCGACGTCTCTGGTCCCCGATACGCCAGACGCTCAACGTCGGCTGCGTGACGGGCGTGAGCTCATCAGACGCGGGATCTACCCGAAGGGGCTTGTTCTGGAGCTGCGCCGCAGGGACGACGGCAGACCACTATGGGTAGAGTGGTGGTACAGTCCGATGCCTGGTGGCAAGCTTGTCAGCTCCATGTTCATGGACATCACCGACCGGGTCCTGATGGAACAGGAAAAGGCGCGGCTTGAGGCCCAGAATCTTTACCTGCTTGATGAAATCCGCAGCGAACGCAACTTCGGCGATATCATCGGCGGAAGTTCCGGCTTGCGAAAGGTCATGCAGCAGGTTCAACTCGTGGCACCGACCGATGCTACTGTCCTGATCACCGGAGAAAGCGGTACGGGAAAGGAGCTCATCGCACGAGCCATCCACGAGCAAAGTGCGCGACGCGAACGCTCTCTGATCAAACTGAATTGCAGCGCGGTGCCTGAAGGTCTTTTCGAGAGCGAGTTCTTTGGGCACGTAAAAGGGGCGTTTACAGGCGCACTCAAGGACAAGCCCGGCCGTTTTGAACTCGCCGATGGCGGTACGCTATTCCTTGATGAAATCGGCGAAGTGCCGCTCGCGATGCAGGCCAAGCTGCTCCGCGTTTTGCAGGAGCACGAGCTTGAACGGGTTGGCGACACGCGCACGCGCAAAGTTAATGTACGGGTTATCGCTGCAAGCAATCGAGACCTGAAGAAGGAGGTCGACGAGGGTCGCTTTCGCCAGGACCTCTTCTACCGGCTCAGCGTTTTCCCTATCGAGGTCCCGCCGCTCAGAGAGCGCCGCGAGGACATAGCTCCCCTTGTCGCTAATTTCATCCGCCAAAGCGCGCGCCGGATGAATCGTCCTGAGCCCCAGCTCAGCAAGGCGGCACTAGATCGACTCGGCTCGTACGACTGGCCTGGTAATGTGCGTGAACTTCAAAACACGGTCGAGCGCGCCATCATCCTGTGGCGGGAGGGTCCGCTCACCTTCGACCTACCCGCCTCGCCGGCACACCAAAATACTGAGCAGCAGCCCAAACCAGCCGCGGACGCCGCGCTCCTTACCCGCGACGAATTAAAGCGGCAGGAGCGCGAGACGATTATAAACGCCCTAAAGCAGACCAACGGAAAGGTCTCTGGACCAGGGGGTGCAGCGGAATTGCTGGCGATGAAGCCCTCGACATTGGCGTCGCGCATCTCTTCCCTGGGCATAAATCGCAGAATGCTGGAGGGATGATCTCTCGTCCCACGAGATCCCTCACCGTAGCCGGGTAGCCACTTCAGATTCTCGAAACAGACGGTCAAAATGGCACGGGAACGGGCATGGTGACTGCCTGTCATGAAACACCTTTGCGCAGTATACGCGATCCGATTCTGAACCTCTGCTGTATATTGCGGCGGATGCCAACATCCCCTAAGCACAGTCCGAGGAAATAAATCCAGATCCCCTGCCATTAGCCATGCAAAGAAAGTTTTGGATTCGGGGCTGGAGCGCGTTGCAGTGCGCCGGCCATCGTTCGGTCTGCTGGCCAAGCGGTGTGCGCGAGGGGCGTGCTCTTAGCGAACACGTACTTATAGGTGGTGAGCTCGCGCAGATCCATCGGGCCGCGCGCGTGCAGTCCCTCACCCTCTTGAGCCCAAGACGAAACGTTCAGAGAGAAATTGGGAGGAAGAGGCCAGACGATCGCTTCTCCCCTGACGCTATTAATCAACATAAAGAGTGAGATTATGTCAGGCTGCGTTATCTTGGGCCGCTGCTCGATCTAGACTTTTGTCAGTGGGGCTTGATGCAGTCATCGAGGCTTAGGCTTTTTGTTTCTCTCAATGCGGTGCATCTTGGCTCATTCAAGATACGCGTCCAGCACCCGTCAAATGATCGTCACTCGCCGAACAACAAGAGGTTCAGAGGTCGGCTTTACGACGATCTGCGATTGATGTGATCTTTGCCTGAGCCGGAACTGTCCCTAAATGTGCCTGCAAACGCTCCGCAGCCTGGGCGAGATCCGCCTCGCTGACGATGTTGTAGCGATCGAACACGCTCCGTGTCTTGTGGCCCGAAAGCATCATCGCGACACGATCCGGGATTCCGGCTCGGACCATGTTGCGAACCGCGGTTCGGCGGAGGTCGTGAACCAACACTTTTCCGACGCCCGCCTTCTTGCAGGCGGTCGCCCATGATCGCTTGAAGTCGCCCACCTGCTGGCCGTCGAGCTGTAACACATACTGACAATCAAGCCGGCGGTCCGCATAGGCGCTCTCGACGATTTCAAGGAGTTCGCCCGATAGTGGTAGAAGTTGTCCGTCCTTGTTTTTGCTGATCGCCGGCCTCAAGCGTACGATTTGCCGGGGAGACCTACATCGCGCCGCTCAAGTGCCTTCATCTGGCCAAGTCTCCAGCCTGATAGATAGAGGAACGTGATCGGATCTTTAAGGTAGTCGGGCAATTGATCACGTAGCGTTAGAAAAACGCCATGATCGACGAACCCTTGGCGCGCGTTGTTCTCCTCCAGCATCGGGATATGTGGAGCGAATCTGATTCTTCCTGACTCGACTGCGAGCTTGAACATCCGTTTCAACGCCGAGCGCTCACGATTGATGCTGCCGTTAGCCGCCTTCTCTCGTTGCCGATCAGCTATCTACATCCGAAAGCGACAGGGTACTGAAAGATTGCCTTTCCTGGGCTCGGCCGATTTTCTATTCCTTCTACATCCGATCCCGGTTTAAGAACTGTCAGGCTGCGGAAAAAAGGCCTTCCGCACCCTGCTTTCCCTCTCTGTAATCTCCCCCATAGGGGGAGAACTAAACACTAGTAGAGCCGAAGGCGGAGCGATCTAACGAGTCCGCGAGGTGGGGATCAAAAGGAAGGAAGCCAGTTTTATCGCATAGTGCGGAAAGACTTTTCACAAACAAATAGGTTTTTCCACACCCTGCTAGAAGTAGTGCGCGTCAGAAGTATGTTGTTGGAAGTTTTCGAGAAAAGCGGGGCCAGCGCCGCTGGCCCTCACGGTCTCTTCACATTTTCTATGTTGTCAAACCATACAGACGGGCGGCATTGCCTATAACCATCTGAGAAACCTCCGCCTCTGGAATTCCGGCGAAGTCTTTAGCAATTTGCTCTCGCGAGTGCGGAAAGGTACCCTCGGTATGAGGATAGTCAGAACCCCACATCAGACGTTCCACACCGATCAGTTCCCGGGTCAGGACCCCCGCCCGATCGTCTTCGAAGGTCGCCCAGAACTGCCGTTTAAAGTAAAAACTCGGCGGCTCATCTACCTTGGGCTGCATCCAGTGATGATGATCGGCCCACCAGTGATCCATTGACCGCAGCACTGAGGCTACCCACCCAATACCTCCTTCCACCAGTACAAAGCGCAGCCGAGGATACCGCTGCGGAACGGCACCCCAAATGAGGTCCGCCATCCCTCGCTCCATCGCGCATATCTTGGTGTCGATAAAGGCCCTGCCTATGCCCATGCGAGCCGCCTTCTTCATGAAAGGTTCGTCGGTCCCCACGTGCAGCGCCAAGACCAAGCCAAGGTCTTGCACGGTCGCCCACAGCCGAGCATATTCCGGCTCGCTATACGACCGGTTCGCAACTTCCGTGGGGATCATCACGGAGCGAAGCCCCAGCTTGGCCGCACGCTCGGCCTCTTCTAGAGCCCATTCGATTGGCCCGCGCATAGGCAACAACGCGGCTCCCAAGAGCCGTGTGGCAGCGGTCATGCAGAACTCACTCAGCCACTCGTTGTAGGCTTGGTAACATGCGCGAACGTAGGCCGGATCAGGGGCCGACGTGATGAATAGACCGAGCCCGGGGTAAAGGATTTCGGCGCGAACGTGATCGAGGTCCTGGTCGGCTAGACGCGCTCGGGGGTCCCACGCTCCGGGTCGCGTGGCTGCATGACGATAGCCTTCAGCGGATTTGATCTTTCCCGCGATCTTGTCATCGATGGCGACCCCTTCGAGCCCGACCGGGATTGGCTCAAACCCATCAATTAGGTAGTAGTCGCCGTTCGGGCGCGACTCCACACGCGGCGCCTTGTCGCGAAATTGTTTGTCGATCCGTGTCGTCCACAAATCGGCCGGCTCCACGACGTGTCCGTCGGCAGATACGTATCCCGCTTCAATGCTGGTCATAGCGAACACCTCCTCCGGTTCTGGCTTGTTTCAAGTTTTGTCTACCACGAAATGGGATCATTACGACTGCGGAAAAGTCGAAAGTGACAAATAGAGGCAACACTTACGGTCCACTGTCCCAACTGGCGGCGGCACGGAGGCTATCGCGAAAGGGCGGCGGCGCCAATATGTTCCGATGGTCCGCCGTTGGAGTCCCAGGAGGTGCGCTGGCGCTGGCTCGCGCCATTGCAAAAAAGGGCCGGAGGCTTTAGCCTTTGCGCCTTGAATAACCGGCTGAAGCCTTGCACATTAGAAATTAAGGAGCGCGCCATTCAGCATAAGCGCGGTATTAGACCATGCCAGTCGAAAGCTTCATTTCTGCAGATTCTCACGTCGTTGAACCGGCTGACCTGTGGCTTACTCGGATGGACCAGCGTTTTCGTGCTCGCGCGCCCCGACTTGAACCGCGCGAGAACGGCGACTATTGGGTAGTCGAAGGTCTCCATACGCTGCCGATTGGCCTGTTCGGGCCGATGATCAATGACAAACAAAAGGGCGCCATCGAACGCGGTCAGGAACGCCGCTATCAGGAAACCCGGCCCGGCGCATACAATTTCGAGGCTCGGGTCGTCGATCAACGGCTCGACCACGTCGAGGCCGAGGTTATCTATCCGGGTTTTTGCCTGACGCTGTTCGGGATTCCGGATGCGGAATATCAGCGCGAATGCATCCGCGTCTACAACGATTGGCTCGCCGAGTTCTGCGGTGGCGCGCCGAAGAATCTGGTCGGCGTGGGGATGCTGCCGATGCGAGGGCCGGTCGAATGGGCCATCGCGGAAGCCGAGCGATGCGCCAAAATGGGGCTCCACGGCCTCATGATCCCAGCGGTCAAGCGCAAACCATCATACCACGAGCCGATTTTTGATCCGATGTGGTCTGCCCTGCAGGAAATCGGGCTGCCGATTGGGGTCCACAGCGGAGCTGACGACGAACCGCTATCGATCGAGCGCGATATCCCGCTGCACGCGACGGTCTGCGATAACAAGATGTTTATGATGCAGCGCAGTCTCGCGCTGTTGATCACCTCGGCGGTACCGCAGCGTTATCCGAAACTGCGGTTCGTGATCGTGGAAGGAGGTATCGGCTGGATCGCGGCGCAGCTCCGTTTTATGGACCATTGGTGGGAGGACCATCATCGTTGGATGACGCCGAAGCTCGACGAACCGCCCAGCTTTTATTTCAAACGGCAGTTCTGGGCGACGTTCGAGGATGACCGCCCCGGAATCCTGACCCGTCATCTGTTGGGAGTCGACCGGCTGATGTGGGGTTCCGATTATCCTCATACGGAAGGCACGTTCCCATTTTCGATCGAGCGGATTCGGCAGGACTTCGGCGATGTGCCGGAGAGCGAGGTCCGCATGATGGTGCACGACAACGCCGCACGGCTGTACAAAATGAGTTGAGCCCGGTACGGCTCCGGGTTTTCGGACGGTCGCAATTTATGGGACAGAAGGGTGCGGCTGTCTCACTGTTTTGCGGCGGGTGCCGCGACATACGAAGCAAGCTTTCTTCTGCTGGCGCCCATGCGCAAGAGTGCACGAACCATCAGGTCAATGCTAACCGATGGGTCTGCGGATTCGAGCTTAGCGACGCGTGATTGGCTGGAGCCCAGTAGTCTTGCCAGCTCGTGCTGGGTCAGCTTTCGGAGGTTTCTCTCAGCTTTTACGGCATCCGCTAGCCTGAGCTTTAGCTCCACAATCGCCGCTTCGTCCGCGTTAAGGTCCAGAAACTGGCTTGCTCCACCAATCTTTCATCCGGCATTTTTCAACCTCTTTCTCTTCGCCTTAGTCATGATCGCTTTTCTCGCTGACAGCGTCATCGTAATGCTTTAGCCTCGTCTGGCATCGATCTATGACCCGCACCGGCGTTTTCCGGCTTTTCTTGCTAAATACTTCCAAGATTATGATGGCGTCGGCATCGAGCCTGTAGATAATGCGCCAGGTATTACCTCGATCAGTGACCCTCAGTTCGTGGCATCGGCTTCCTATCGACGCCATCGGGCGCGAGTGTGCAGAGTTAGGATCTCGCCGCGTTGTAGCCGCCGCAGCAGGACACCGGCCTCAATCGTCGCCTCGTGTGAAAAGGGCGGTGTCTTAATCTCCGAGTGCAGCCAGACCAAGGGTTTGTCTTCGGCCTGGGCCACTCATTAGTGCTATGTCAAATTCGACATCGCCCGCAATGCCTTGCGATGCGGACGGCTGTGACGCTTGCCCTCTCTTGAGGAGTCGTCCCCGGATCAATTGGAATGCCGTCTTTGTGGCTCTGAAGCGTGAGGCGGCGAGGGTACACCCTCGCACCACTGTTGTGTGATACTCATTAGCCCCGGAGGGTATCAGTCATGGCGGAGCATGTAATCGTCGAGACCATCAACGGCAAGGTCAGAGGCATCGACGCCGGTGGCGTTAACGTTTTCAAAGGGATTCCCTATGCCGGTCCGGTAGATGGCGTGCGAAGATTCGCGCCGCCCACTAAGCCGGAGCCATGGCCGGGGGTGCGCGATGCCCTCGAATACGGGCCGACCGCGATGCAGGACCCTGATGCATTTGGCCTGTCGCCTGAACTGATTGCGCTGCTGCCGATCCGCGAAACCGTTCCGATGGATGAGAACTGCCTCGTTCTCAACGTCTGGACACCGGCGGTTAACGACGGTCGCAGGCGGCCGGTGATGTTCTGGTGTCACGGTGGCGCGTTCATCTCGGGCTCGGGCTCGTCTGCCTGGTATGACGGCACGAATCTTTGCCGCAAGGGCGACGTGGTCATCGTCACGATAAATCATCGGCTCGGATCCTTCGGCTATCTGCAGCTTGAAGATCTTGACCACAACCAGTTTGGATCTTCGGGTAATGCCGGGATGCTGGATATCGTCGCGGCACTCGAATGGGTGCGCGGCAATATTGCGAGTTTCGGCGGCGATCCCGGTAACGTCACGATCTTCGGCGAATCCGGCGGTGGCGCCAAAGTCAGCGTGCTGATGGCGATGCCGGCGGCGCGCGGGCTGTTCCACAAGGCGATTATCCAGAGCGGGCCGGCGGTCGAGATGATGAGCCGCGCTGATGCCACCGCGATGGCGGAGCAGGTACTCACTGAGCTGGGCCTGGATACTAATCGGGTTGATGAGCTCCGCCGGATTCCTGCCAATCGGCTGCTTCAAGCGCAGATCGCGATTTTGAAGAAGATTAATTTGATGTCGTTCGCCAATCGGCGGCGCGTCGGCTTCAACCCGGTAATTGATGGAACCAATCTGCCCGCCGGCCCGTTCGCGCCCGTCGCGCCTGCAATCTCGTCGCACGTGCCCTTAATGATTGGCACGAACAAGGACGAGATGACCCTTTTCTTCGCGCTCGCGCCGTGGATAGAGTCGATGGATGATGCGGCTTTGCGCGAACGGGTGCGGATGTTCGTCGGCGAGCGCGGCGATTCGCTGGTCGAGCAGTACAAGCGGGCAAGGCCCTACGATTCCCCACGCGACCTGATGATGGCAATTGCGACTGACGCGGGTATGCGAATACCCTCCCTGACCATCGCGGACCGTAAAGTTGCGCTGAATGAGGCGCCGGTCTTCGTTTATCTGTTCACCTGGGAAACGCCGGTTCTGGGCGGCCGGCTCAAATCACCGCATGCACTTGAGATTCCGTTCGTCTTCGATACCCTCGAAACCGCGCCGCTCACCGGGGATTCATCGACACGCTTTGCCCTGGCCGACAAGATGAGCCGGACGTGGCTCGCCTTTGCCCGTTCAGGCAACCCCAATAATGACTCGATCCCGCGCTGGCCGGAGTATTCGAGCAACGAGCGCCCGACGTTGATCTTCGATAATGAATGTCACGTGGTGAATGACCCCTACCGCCAAGAGCGCCTCGCATGGGTAACCTAAACAGCTGTCGCTGGAGAAAGAAAATCTATCGAGCGCAGTGCCACGCGCGGCTCCGAATGGATAATCGCGCCAACCACCTCTGCAACAATCGCCCCCCGTTGCCACCTTTGCCGCACGTCACTGCGCTGCCCAAATCGCGGCCGGAGGTCGGCCGTGAACGCGCCACAGTGCTGCCGCAGTGGCGCTGTCCCGGGTCATTCGTTGCCTCTCCCAATCGGGAGAGGCCGCGCAGGCGTAGCCAGCGCGGGTGAGGGACCTTCAGAGAATTTCTGATGCGTAGGACGATTGTACTTTCCCGAGCTCCCTTCGCTTATGAGCGAGAGAGATTGAGGTTACAGTTAGCAGCCTTCCCGCGGTGGCGCATCGGATAATCGCAGAGGACCTCATGCCTCCCCTGCAGCCGGGCACATTCAGCGATCACTCGTTGAATGGTTCGATCAGCTCGAGGAAAGTTCCATCGGGGTCCTTGAAGCAGAAGAACTTGGCACCCGCTCTGTTGGCGAACCGTATCGTCACTGGTTCCGACACCATCTCAACGCCGTTCGCCTTGAGACGCGTGTATTCTTCGTCGAGGTTCTTCGTGAAAAGTGCGATGCGAGCCACCCCCGCGTGGTAAAGATGAGGATAGGGTGTGCCGTCGGTCTGAGGTTGCTGCCACTCGATGAGATCGATTCGGGTGGCGCGCGGATCGTCGCTGAGGGCGAGCAACGCCGCTCGCGCGCGGCTGTTCGAGATATTCAGTCCCTGGTCATTTCCTTTATTAGGTCCCTCGCCGAGATCCAACACCACTTTGAAGCCCAACATCTTATAGAAGTCGAGCGAGTGCTCGAAATTCTTCACATTGATGTTCACGTGAAAGACTGACTTTATCATTTGTCTATCCTCGCAATCGACCTACAAAAATTTCTCTAGCTTGGGCTCTCTCTCAGTAGCATGTAATGGTGAATGTTGTAGTGCCACAATTGTGCGGCCGAGACTCTCATTTTGTCATCCCGAGTGAGCCGGAGCGTCAGCGGAGGCAGAGCCTGCCCCGAGTTTGTCCGAGGGGAGGGACCAACGCGAAGCGATTTGGCCTTGGCGTATGGAAGAAGAAATCGCTCCGAGTAGATCCTTTTGTGGTTGCGCACCTTGCAGACTCGTTTGCTCGGCTGCACTTCGTTCCGCCGGGTGCGCTGCGTTCAGGATGACAGAAAAGCAGCAGCGCATGAAGCGGATCGATAGCGGTTTCAGGTGACAGCCCGCTAGTTCACGGCGTTCACGGCAGAACACTTATGATCGTCCAAGCCCCAATGATCTCCTTGGTCTTCGATGAGCAACTTTGCCTTACCCGCTTCCAATTGTCTGAATCTTTGCCGGTTCGACTGGTTGCCAGCTTCTGAAATAGCGGATAGTTCTCGAAGCAGCAACGCGAGTCGGTCCACCATTCGAGGGAATCGCCATGGCCTCAACGTCAAAATCTAAATCAGCAACGGTGCGCGCGCATCTCAGCCATCCGGTAATCGACTCGGATGGGCATCATGTTGAGTATTTTCCGCGGCTGCGAGATTACATCAAGGATCTCGCCGGCAGCGGGGTCGCGGACCGGGTGGGACCTGCATTCGATGGCACTATCGCCAGTACGCGGTGGTATCGAGAGTCGCCGACGCAGCGGCGTGAATTCAGGACCAAGCGTTCGCCGTTCTGGGGCTTCCCGACTAAAAACACGTTGGATCTCGCCACCTCGATGTTCCCCAAGCTGATGTACGAACGGCTGGACGAGATGGGTTTGGATTTTTGCGTGCTGTATCCGAGCATTGGCTTGGTCGCCGCCCATTTCGAAGACGAAGAAGTAAGGCGTGCGACCTGCCGGGCGCTGAATCGGTATTGTGCTGAAATTTGGGGTGAGTATCGTGACCGGATCACGCCGGTGGCGACAGTCCCGATGAACAAGCCGCAGGAGGCGATTGAGGAACTCGAATATGCCGTAAACGTGTTGGGGCTGAAGGCCGTGCTGATGGCGAGCTATGTCAAACGGCCGATGGCTGGATTAGCGCGCCAAAATCCCGAGGCCTCACGCTATGCCTTCTGGCTTGACACTTTCGGCATCGACAGCGAATACGACTACGATCCGGTATGGGCCAAGTGCCAGGAACTCAAGGTGGTCCCGAGCTTTCATAGTCATGGCGAAGGATGGGGCAGCCGCACCTCGATTTCGAATTATGTTTACAACCACGTCGGGCATTTCGCCGCCTCAGCCGACGCGATTTGCAAGTCGCTGTTCCTGGGCGGAGTGACACGCCGGTTTCCGCAGATGAAGTTTTCCTTCCTGGAAGGTGGGGTCGGCTGGGCGCGCAGCCTGTTCGCCGATCTTATCGGCCATTGGGAAAAGCGGAACCGCGACGCGCTCGAGAACTACAACCCTGCCAGTATCGACCAGGAAATGCTGGCTGAATTGTCGCGCCGCTATGGCGGAAAAGTGGTCGAGGGCCGCGATTACGTGAAAGGCCGCGAGCTGGTGCGAATGCGGGAGGGCGACCCCACCGACGACTTCGCCAGTTGCGCGATTGCGCGCAAGGAGGATTTTCGCGAGCTTTTCCTCAAGCCATTCTTCTTCGGCTGCGAGGCCGACGACCCGGTTACCGCGTCGGCTTTCGACGCTGTGCGCAATCCTTTATCAGCGCGCATGAACGCTATCTATGGCTCAGACATTGGCCATTTTGACGTACCCGACATGAGCCATGTCACGGCCGAGGCGTATGAACCGGTCGAGCACGGAGCCATGACCGAGGAGGACTTTCGCGACTTTGTGTTCGCCAACCCGATCAAGTTGTGGACGGCGCTCAACCCTGATTTCTTCAAGGGCACGGCGGTCGAGAGCGCGGTTTCGCGCTATCAAGTGCTTCGCTCACCGCGGCCCGTCGGTTAAGCGCTTACTGACTCCACAGTGTAGTGAGCAGATCCTTGAGATGGGCGCGCCAGCTCGTCCAGTTGTGTCCTCCCGCCCGCTGCTGGAAAAAACATGGGCAGCCCGAAGCCTTGAGCATCCCGACGATACGCTGGTGTGCAGGAAGATAGCGCGGCTCGTACTTTCCCACGTCCAGGTAAAAAGCAGTCCTCACACCGAAGCTGCTCAAAAGCCCGGCAATTTTCGCCTCTTCGACATGAAAGGCGCTGGACTGGCCGCCGACCCGAGAGAACAGATGGGGACGCGAAAGGGCCACATAGGTGGAAATTAATCCGCCCAACGAGGCTCCCATAACTCCACGGGCCTCGCGCTGCGAAAGCATGCGGTAGCGCCCCTCCAGGTGGGGAATGAGTTCCGACTCCAGAAAGGCCGCATACGCGTCACTGGCTCGGTATTCTCGTCCACGCTCGACCGGATCAACCATAATCGTGACCAGCGGAGGGATCTGTTTGCCGAAAATCAGGTTGTCCAACAACGTCGGCAAGCGCCCTTGGCTGAGGTACTGGCCGCCGTCGTGCACATAAAGGTTGGGAAAGCGCCGCACGACATCAGAGTCATAGCCTGCGGGAAGGTGGATGTGGATTCGACGCCGATTGCGCAGTATCCGGCTCTCGAAGTCGAACTCCTCCACCCGGCCATGGGGGGCTGTTGGCATCCAGTTCAGCTCAGGCGGCTCGCGGAAGTCCCCAATCACGAAGTAGGAATTGCGACCCCCGATTCCGCTCTCGCAGCTATTGGGACAGAGGGGATCGTCGACCATTTGCCCGTCGACCACCAACTTGTACTCGAGCCGCGCTGGCCCATCGAGTTGGATTGTGCGGTAAAAAATTCCGGTGCGCCGCAGCGGAGTCAGGGACATTACTATGCCGGTCCTGCCCCAGTCGTTGTAGTCGCCGGTAACGGCCACTTGATGTGCTCGCGGGTCGTAGTAGATGAAGTGAACCGCGTGCGCATCGATAATGGGTGTGCCTGCCGTCCTGAGCATCAGCAAAAACTTCTGCACCTCATCGTGCAGATGATCCTCCGGGGCCTGATTGAGGCGTTGCTCCCAGGCCGAAAAGTTCGAAGCGCACATCGTCTTTGTCCCTCAATGAGTCCGCTGAATCCTTCAAATGTCTTATGTTCGTGAGCCCGGTGCTCCGCTTAGCTATAGCGCTAGCAGGGTTTTCCGCACCCTGCTAGGAACCGGTCGAGCATGGCGCCGTGACCGAGGAGGACTTGCGCGACTCCGGGTTCACCAACCCGATCAAGTTGTGCACGGTGCTCAACGCTGGTTTCTTCAAGGGCACGGTGGTTGAGAGCGCGGTTTCGCGCTACCGGGCGCATGGCTGAAGTGCGCGCGGCCCGCGTTCCTGAACCCGCCGCCTCTCAACCTTAACGCCATCCGCGGGATCATTTGTCTAGAGTGGCTTGTAACGTTGAAATCGGCATCAGCGAGGCCCCATCGAAACGAACCAGACAACCCCCACCTAACCTCCCCCTGGTCAGGGTGGTCAGGGGGAGGGATTAAGAGCGATACGGCTATTAGTGTTTGCAGGGCACTGGAAAGCCGGCGCCGAATTTGGACCCGGGGCCGGAGGTACTGGTCCCTCCGCAACACAACAGGAGGCTCCAGGACACTCGCTGATTCATTTATGCACGGTTGACAGGCTTCAACTATGCGTTGTATACGGTGCGCTCTCATAACCGGCAAGGCAGTCGACATGCCGGAAAGCGTTGTACTACTGACGCAATGTTTACAAAGGCATGGGAGGGTTAGGGAGTGAGCGTGCAGGCGCTCGTTATCGTCCTCATAATCTTCCTGCTGCTACTGCTGATCGGGATTCTGATCGGCTGGCGGCTGGGTGCGCAGATCAAGCCGCCGCCATCTCCCCCGCCACCGGCTCCTCCACCTCCGCCTTACAAAATCCCCGACACCTTTGACGAGCCCGCACTTTCGACGGCGTTGGCGATGCGGCTTGCGGGAAGTCCCGCCAACGGTGCCCGCCCAATTCCCGTCGAAAGTAACACGCCAGTAATCTGGGTTGACGCCGGCGATGAGGTGCTGGTCCATCTGAATAGTGCGAACGTGCGGATCCTGGATCGAATGCTGCTCGTCGCGGTCGACCTTGAAAGCGACCAGACCGGCCGCGCCAGTTTGGTGGTAGTGCTGGCAGTCGCGGGCGAAGGCGAGCCTGCCGGGTTGGTGGCCACCACCGATGAGTTGCCGCGCGGCAACGCTTTGCTCGCTGCGCGATGGGGGCGTGCCTTGCAAGCGGCGGTGTGGGCCTCGTTGCTTGGGCTAGCCAAGGATCATGCTGGGGAGCGAAGGATGGCTCCGCTTGGAATCAGTGCCGCCTCCGGCCGGTTGCGGCTCCAGGCGGGAACTCCGTTGCAAGCGCAGGGGGGAACGCAAGGATGATTTCCGGCCAGAACCTCGGCGCCGAACTGCTCGCTCTCGGTAAGGCGATAGGCCTTTTCGACGGCAATGGCAATCTCGACGCCAGTTGGTTCAGCGGACCGTTCCAGCGGCTCCAATCCGTGCTGTCCAACCAGACCCGGCTCAATGCGTTGCTAGAGTTGCTCGATGCTTTGGCCGAGCCGGAGCAGTTGACGGGGATTCCCGCTGACGAGAGATGGCACCCGCTGCTGGGACCACAGTCACGCGGCAACGCCTATTTGACGGTGAAGGCTGGCGCGACGAATGCCGTGCTCGGACTTGGCGCCAGGTATGCGTCTGCCCAGGCCACTACGCCTGCGGCCGAATTGCGCGTCCATCTGCCGCTGGTAAGTTCCGATGGGACCAACGTTGCTGCGATTGCCGGCACCAGCACTGGTCCGTTCAAGGTCGACCTGCGGGTGCAACTCGGATGGAAGCGGCCGGCGCGGTCAATCGGACTTGACGCCATTTCGCTCTCGGCGGCGCTGAGCTTTGTCCCGCCGCAGAATGCCACCGCGAATGTCTCGGTCATTCTCGAAAAGCTGCAGCTCGATGATCAGAGCGCGCCGCAGGACACAGTTCTCGACCCCCGGAATATTGAGGCCTCGGCGATCAAACTAATCATAGGTTTGATTCGCGAGAATCTAAGTCGCATTGCGGGAGCTGCGGGTGAAGTGGCCGCGGTGGTGAATCATTTGATTCCGCTGCTCGGCTACGGCGGTGGCGGCATCCCCAATTTCCCATTCCTTGAAATGGCGCAGGACCCACTCGCGGTGCGCTCCTGGTTCGCCGCGATGGTGAACGGCGGTGGTGCGCCGCCAATCACCAACTGGCTCGGGCACTTCGCCGGTCTCCTGGGCTCCGCAGATATAACAGTCGGCGGCAGCGGTACACCTGACGATCCGTGGCGCGTCGGCGTAATTTCCCTGGGTGGTCCCGACTCTGAGATCGACCTCACGCTCGCGACCTCGACCAAGGCCGGAGTCACGTCGCTGCTTATCGGGCTCGAGTTAGTATTGGTTTCCAATGGAGGAGCGTCAGCGGCCCGAATCGAGGGGCAGGCGGCGTTGGCGTCGATTCCATTGACCGGCACCGTACCCATCAGCGTATTACCCTCGGTATCGATTCTCCTTCGCGCACCCGGCTCGACAGGTGCCCCGCCGCTGGTCAGTTCGGCACAAATCTCCGTCGGCTCAATCCGCGCCGGGCTCAACTGGAATGGCGTTAGCGTGCAGCCATTACTGGAACTCGATGACGTCACACTCGATGGCAGCACTTATCCGCGTATCGACCTGACCAATGCCGACAGTGTGATTGCCGCCGCCAGCAACGCAGTGCGAAACGCGATCAGCAACGCACTCGGCAATGGGGTAGGGCGCCATCTGGCAGTGCTGGCGGGGCTCGTACCGCCGGCTGACGATCCCGGCTCGCCGCATCAGATCGATCCCGTGCAACTGGTGGCTAATCCTGCGCACGCGATCGCCGCCGTGCATCGAGCGGTGCTGCTCGACAATGCGCATGGCTGGTCGCACATGCTGTCCGAAATCGCGGCGCTGGCCGGAGTGAATTCGCCGGTAGCCGGGAGGGGCACGGTGGCTGACCGTTGGCGCGTACCATTGGACAGCGTTGGTCCACTTGCGGTCAATCTGGTCGCATGGAACGCGGCGCAAGGCGCCAATCCCGCCGATCCGCAGAAGCTGCGCATCGGCGTGGCGATAGCCGCCGCGGCGGCGCCGATCCAATTTTCCTGGGTTGCAGAACTTCTGTCATTCGAGCTGCCGCCGAGCGGCGACGGCGCTATTTCCTTGATGGCAGGGCAGCATGCCTCGCTGCTGATACAACCCGTGCCGGCGCCTCCACCGCTCGCTGGAATGACGGTCGGCGCTGATTCATTCGGGGTGACGATGGACTGGTCGCCCGGCTCGCCGATCGCCTTCAATGCCGGCGTCAACAATCTGACCGTCACCGTCGGCGCCAACGCGGTGGTGATCCCGACGCTGACCATTCCGCCACCGGCCGGAATTGATTTCAGCAATCCGGCAGCGACGGCAGCGAGCTTCGGACTGACTATTCCGAATCTCGAATTAATTCTGCGGGTGGTGCTGGCGCGCGCCGCGCTCTCGTGGGGCGGCATGTCCGCTTACACGCTCACCGGACTCCTCGGCATCCATGGCAATCTCGGTGACTTTCAGAATGATTGGCCGACAGTCGCGGATCCTGCAGCGCCCGGGTCGTTATTCACCGACCCGTTCAGTGCGATTCGGCAATGGCTGGGCCATGTCGCGGCCGACCAATCCGCCGATGGTAGTCCGTTCCTCCCGCAGGCGTTGAGGTGGCTGCAGGCGCTGCTCAGCGGCGCGCTGCCCGATGTTCCCGACACAGCACCACCGGCCGGAATTCAGGGCTCAGGCACGTACGATGATCCGTGGGCGCTCAGCCTGGATGGGCCCGTACAGACGCTGTTCTGGCTGGAACCGGCGGGACCGCCGCCAAAGTGGGCACTGCCGCTGGCAGGCTTGGCCAACGCCGCATCTGATTTTCGATCGCTCTTTACCGCCATCCTGGCTCTGCGGCCGTTTATCCCACTGTTGACGGACGCGGTGGTGGGCGCTGCACTGGACGAAATTGTCTCGTCGCTGGGCGACCTCGACCTGTATTTGCAGGCTGGCGATGGCGTTGTGCCGGTCGTGTCGCAAATTCCTACCGGCGGGAGTTGGATGGCGGGAGCCGCGATCACTGCGCCGCATCATCTGCAGCCCCGCGACGCGTCGGCGATAGCGCAGATTCTCGCACAAGTGGATAATTGGGCGGGCGGCGCCGGTGGGACGCGCGCGGTATTACTGCTCGGTCCCGCATTCAGCGACCACGCGATTTGGAACGACCTGCTCGCCAGTCCGAATCGGCATGGCTCAATTGATCCCACCGCGAATTTCAATTTTCGGCGGCCGGGGGTTCAGCCGTCTGCCGTCGATCTGACCGGGGTCAGCGCAGCAACCGACTATTACACCGCTGACCTCAATGACGACGGCAGTGGCGATCTGGCTGGCCTTACCGCCCAGATCGGGCGCATCGTGGCACGCATCCGCCAAGTGCGCCCGGGCGTTCAGATAACACTGGTCGCGCACTCGACCGCCGGCGTACCGGCCCGGGCATTCACTGCATCTCCGGCAGGCTCGGTAATTCGCGGATTGATTACGCTGGGAACTCCCCATCTGGGGGCTCCACTTCCGTTCATCACGGATAGCGGCGTTGCGGACGCGGTGAGGATGATCCAAGCGATTATGCCATCGGCGCCGGGCAGCGACCTGATTGGAAACGCAGTTGCGCATATGGTCGGTGCGCTCGATGGCTTCAAACTGGCAGCCGCACCCGGCGCACTGCCGTCGCCGGCGCCATATCCGGTTGGGTCCTTCAATTTCGCCGCCAACTCGACTGATACCGGCGGGCGTCCGGCTTTGGCCCTGGGCGGTGCTCTTTCTGGAAGCCTACTCGACGCACTAAAGACGGCGGCCGCGGCTCTCGCGACGGCTGCCGCCAACCCCGCTCCGCCGCCGCCCGCGCCGACTCATCTAGCTGTCGGCTTGCGTGCCAGTCTCCCGTTGCCGTCGCCTGCTCCGGCTGACGTTGCAGCCGACGCGTCAATCCGCGCGGATATTTTCCGAATCAAGCTGCGCGACGGCGTCGCCGAGCCCCCGCGCCCGCCACATGCCGTGCAAGTACGTCGAGCCGGTGGTCGAGTTCCATCAGGTGTCGTTGCATGCGCCGATGCAGCAGGCGGTCCATCTGGCGGATACCCAGGCCCAGGCGCTCCTGGGTACAACGTTGCATGCCGTCTCCAGCGCACGCGCCGGTTCGCCGGTTGCGATTTTGCTCGATTGGCTGCAACGGCTCAGAGTCGCGGTGCCCGATCCGCACGGCGGCATCGGGGTATCCGCCGATGCTTTCAATGCGATCGGCGTAGATGCGGCGGGATTTTTCGGACCGCGCATTGTAGCAGCGCTTGATGCGGCTGGTGGAATCGGCGGCTTTAGCGGTACGCCGGGTGGGCCATGGACGTTGCCGATTGGGAGCTTGCCGCTGGAGGCCTATATCTCAGCAAAGCCGTGGCGCGCCGGTCTTCGCACCTCCGGTCCGTTTCCCATCTCGACTAATCTGTCTGTTACCTTTGACGGCAGCGTCGGGATTCCCGATTTCTCGCCGGCGCTCAACGGCTCGGTAAATCTCGCCGCCGTGAGCCTGGCCTGGTCGCAACAAGCTGAGCAGCTTACTTTGCAAGCGCAACCGTGGCTCGCGCCTGTGCTACTGGTGCCGAAGCCCGATGGCGCGGCGATCAAATCCGTGTTGGATGACGCGCTGCCGCGCCTGCTCTTTTCCGGCGCGGCCGCCGCTCTGCTCGAATCGCTGATGGGGCCCGGGTTCAGCGTGGGGCCGCTCGACTCGTTCTTTTCATCGCCGGGCAGTTCGATCACCAGTGGCTCGGCGGCCGGCAACGGGGCCGGAGGGCTGGACACCAACAAGCTCACCGCGGTGTTGCAGGCGATTAATGGCGCGCTGGGTTTTCCCGCGGGGCCGGGGCTCAGCCTTCCGGCCAGTTTGCAAATCACAGCCTCTGGCAGCGGCACGGATTTGGATCCCGCGTTGATTGCGCTAGGCACGCGCGCGCCCATCGACGGCGTGATTGCTATACAGGCGGGCCTTGCATTCGACAGCCGCCTGCACGTAGTTCCGGCCGGCAACATCGTGGTGACGATTTCCCCAATTCCGGGCGGCGTCGGATGGACTGGAGTGGAGGTCGCATTCGGTCTCTCGCCCGCGGGCGTAACGCTGAGCATAACGCCGGAACCCAATCCGCCAATTCAAATTCTGCCGAGCTTCAGCGGTCTTGGTGCGCTGGCGGGCGCGCTGGAAGCGCTATTGCCCCGGGCGCTGGACGAGTTGGTGGCGGCTCTCAGTCCGGGCGGCGCGCTGCTCGGACTCGTGCTCGAAGTGGCAACGGCGCTCGACCTCTACGACAACGCCGGAAAATTCGCCGCCCATGCTGCTCAACTCAAGGCGCTGCTGTCGACGAATTGGACCAGCGGCCTTGGCCTGACGCCCGCCGCGCAGAGCCAGGTTGCAACCGCAATCGCGAATCTGTTCAGCGGAGCTTCACCCCTGAGCGGCACTATTCCCGGCCAAATCACCGCAAGTGGATCGGCGGTAACCTGGAGTTACGATCTGTCGGCGCACGGACTCGGGGCCGGAACGACCTCCGCGATGGTTGGATGGGACAATCACGGACCCATCGCGAAGCTTGGGCTGACTGGAGTGAAGCCCGATTCGGGCGCTCTCAGCATCGAGTTGAACGCCGGCTACGCTGCGGGCGCGCTCCAAATGAACGCTGGCCTCGCCGCTCATCTTCAACAGAGCCTGGGACTCGGCCTCACGCCCAGGCTGGGCCTAAGCATCAGCGGCTCATCGCTGCAGGTTGAATTTCTGCCGCTCGCATCGAACGGGAACGACGGTCCGCTGTCGCTCGGTCTTGTACCCAACCTGCAAGTTCAGTTCGGCGCGGGCTCTGCCGAGGCGCTGATTGGAGGCTGGCTGCTCCCGCTGATCATCGATCTTTTGTTTAACGCGACCAAAGATCATCTGGGAGATGTGCTGTTTACCGGCGGTCCGACCCTCGAAACCGTTCTGACCGGAGCGCAGCTCATCAATAAGGGCGCTGATCCACCACTCGATACATTAAAAACTCCAACTCCCGACCTGCCGGCAATCGTCACCGGCGCCGCTGCTGCGCTTGCGACCGGCGTATCGGTAGGTGTCAGCAATACACTCACGTTGGGACTGGTCGATGACGGCGGCCGGCTCGGAGTTCGCTTGTCGGGTCATGAGGACTTTGCCGCCGGCTCCTTTCAACTCAGCGTGCGTTTCGGTGCGCCCTCGGATTGGGGCGCGGGTCTGGACGAAGGCTTGGTCCTGTACGTGTTCCAGACCGGCAATCCGATCTCATTCAAGCCGCAGTTGCACGTGGTCGGTGTCGGGCTCGGAATCTCAGGGGAAGGCGACTCGGCGCTGATCAACACTGAGCAATTCCGCCTGGGCGGCGCGCGTGGTTACCTGTTTTTTGATTACGATTTTAGCGCCAGTCCTGCCAGCTTCGGCGCTGGACTCGAACTCGATTCGATTGGGCTGCCATTGGGCCAGGCGACCAGCGGTGGTGTCGGCGGCAACCCGATCGTCGCGAATCTGCTCAAATCGAACGGCGGCGCCGGCGGCGATACGCATCCGGTGAATCCGGGGGTCGATGTCGCAGCATGGCTCTGGTCCGGCCCGGCGGGTGACGGCCAATTCCACGCAAAATTCTCAGGTAAAGACCAGCCAAGAATTTGGCTCGGGGTCCATTCCGCTTTCGGTCCGATTTATATCGACCAGGTCGGCATCGAGCTCACCAACGACCCCGGCGTGGCGCTGCTGATCGACGGCAGCGTCAAGGTCGACGGTCTTACCGCTCAAGCCGACGAGTTGAGCGTCACGATCCCGTTCAGCGCACTGGCCTCGCCGGATCATTGGAAACTCGACCTCAAGGGTCTCGGTATCGGCTTCTCGTCGCCTGGCGTGACGATCGCCGGCGCACTGCTCAAGAGCGACGGGCCGCCGATCGAATACGACGGGATGGTGCTGATTCAGATCGCCGAATTCGGGTTTATTGCGGTTGGCGCGTACTCGACGCCGACTGAAGGCGGCGACAACTACACCTCACTGTTCATATTGGTCGACGTCTTCATCACGATCGGAATTCCGCCGGTGATCGACATCACCGGCTTCGGCCTGGGCGTCGGCTACAACCGCGAGCTGATAGTTCCGGCGATTGATCAGATTCCAAATTTCATCCTGGTCTCCGCGCTCGACGATCCAGAGAGCTTCGCCAACGATCCGATGGGCGAGCTGATGCAGATTCGCAGCTCGATTCCGGCCAAGCGTGGCAGTTTCTGGCTAGCGGTTGGCTTGCGCGGTCAGACGTTCGTGGTGGTCCAGCTCACGGCAGTGGTGTACGTCGTCCTGGACCGCGGTGTCGAGATCGGCGTGCTGGGCGTGGCGCGGATGGAATTGCCGAGCGATGACGCGGCGCTGGTCAGTATCGAACTCGCGCTGAAGGCCCGTTACAGCAGTGCCGAGGGCATCCTCTCGATTCAGGCGCAGCTCACCGATAACTCATGGTTACTGAGCCGTGATTGCCAGTTAACGGGCGGCTTCGCCTACTTCATGTGGTTTCCGCAAGCCCAATTTGTGCTGACGCTGGGCGGATATCATCCGGCATTTGCCAAGCCGCCGCAGTTTCCCGATGTGCCCCGATTGGGCTATCGCTGGTCGCTCTTAGGCGTCATCAATATCAAAGGCGAGTCCTATTTCGCCCTGACCAACACCTGCGTGATGGCCGGCACGCGGATGGATGCGACCTACGGGCCGGATTGGATTCATGTCTGGTTCACGGCCTACACCGATTTTCTGATCTCGTGGGATCCGTTCCATTATGACGTCGAGATCGGCGTCCAGGTCGGTCTCGCTCTCTCGATCGAGATCTGCTTTTTCGCCTGCGTCACGATCGATATCAGCCTCTCGCTGGGCGCCAGCCTGCACGTACTCGGTCCGCCGTTACACGGTGAAGTGTCGATCGATATTGCCGTCGCTTCGGTGACGATCGCCTTCGGGCCTGATCCGAATCCGGCGCCCAACTATATCGATTGGACTCCGTTCACAGTTAAGTATCTCTACGGCGGCGATCCCAATGGCTATGCGGTTGCATCTCATATCCTGACTGGTTTGATTCCGCCGGAACCGTCAGGCGCGCAGCCATCGCCGGGGACACAGGAGCAGCCGTGGCGGCTCACCACCGAATTTTCCTTCCAAACCGAAAGCCGCATGCCGGCCAACTCCTACGTCGATTTCATCACCGGCGACTCGGGGTTCCTTGCGGATACGCACAGTCTGGACGCGGCGCCAATGAACAAGGAGAACATCGGCAGCGCTCACAGCGTGGTGATCGAGGGGTGGAATGACGAAACGAATAACTGGACTGCCGTCAGTCCAGGCGCCGCTGACTTGCGGTTCACGGTCGACGGAGATCACTTCACGATTACGCCAGTGATGGGACAAGTTTCCGAAGCGACCTGGCATTGGAGCGATCCGTCAAGCATTCCCGCCGCGGCGCGCACTCTGCCCGCCCTGGTCGGTTTGAAGATCGTTGGTAAGGCGCTGGCGACCGGTCAAAGCGCGCTGATCCCGATCGGCAAGCTGGTCGACGACGGCTTGAGCCGGCCGCTGCCATTCGCGTTCGACATCAACGTGATTCTGCTCAAGGCGTTAGGCGCGACCGCAGACGCCGTAGCGCAAATCGCAGCCGATGCGGCCAGTTCGACAACTACGGCGGCGGCTACGAGCCTGCTCTCCGGCAGCGGTTTCTTTGCGCAGGCGCGCCAGAGTTCCGGCCTGCCGGAGCCGGGGCTCGATTCGTTCGCGGTGAACGCTTTGTCCCGGTCACGCTCGGCTCCTCCGACCATCGCGCCGATAACAACCGGGCTGACCATGAAGCCGGTGGGTCTGCCGGCACCGCCCCAGATCAATCGGATCGCGCCGGTTGATTCGGTCGCACTGAACAAACCGCGGCTGCGGGCAGTGCTGCAAGGCAGGCCCCAGCCTGTAAAGGATGCGCCGCCCAGTATTCGCACGACCGTAACGAACGTTGCGCCAAAGGGAGTCTTCCGGATGGCCGCGCCAAAGCTCGATACGGTGGCCGGCGCGCGGCTGGAATTCGTATCGGCGCCGAACAGTCCGCGGCCGACCGCCATCGCGCGCAGCGGAAGAACGTTGCGCAGTCCAGAGCTAGGTTGGGCGACCGGCCTGGCTCATCGCTCGCGACTCGGTCGGGCCGGTGCAGCGATCAATGGCGATGGCGTGACGCTCAGCTCAGGGACAACTCACGTTTGGGACCTTGCGACCGTAGGAGGAACGGTCCGCTTGAGCGGAGTCGGTGCGGCGCGCGTCACATTTCTTAGCCGCGGCGGCGCAGTGTTGAGCGACCGCGAAATGCTGGTCGAGGCCGGATCTGCGATTAGCATTCCAAACGGCACCGCAATGATGGCGGTCACCGCTCTCGGCAAGGTGCCGGGCGGTACCGCGATACCACCCGGTTTCGGAGCAGTAACCTGGCGCGTGGCCCCTCAGGGCGCAACGCCAGTGGTCGGATGGCAGGCGGCCAATCTGGTGACGCAGGCAGGACCGACAACGCTGCTCGCGCGCGGCACCGCAGTTATTATGGCCCAGCACATCACCCCCAAACGCAAAAACCAGCAGATCAGCCAAGCTGCGATTCTTGCCGCCGAGGCGATGGGCACCCAGGTCGGGGTCGAGACCTGGCTGCCGGTGCAAATCGGCACCGTGATGGTGATGCTGGATCAGCAGGATCCGAGCGCAGCGGACGACGGCGATTTTGCACTCGCGGTAACCGGCGCCAAGCTGGCGGCAATTCCGATGCGCGTGATTGGCGGCCGCCACAAGGCCCTGATTTACGATGTGGTCGAACGCGTCCGCGACGCCGACCACATTGTGGTGGCGGTCGCCAGCCGTACCGGATGGCGGCTGGCGGGTGTTGTCGGGCTGCCAGGCAACGCACAGGAATGGGCAGTGAGAATGAACGGTGCGGTGCCGGAACATTTGATTCCCGACGGACCACTCAGCCCCGACGGCCAAATCACAGTGATTCTTTCGCAACCCGTGAGAGGTGCCGCATGAGCGATCCCGCTCCGCCCGGCGTCGGGCAGATGTACCTGTTCGATGTGATGACTCCGCCGCTGGTGGATAATTCCTACCGCGTCACCGTCAATACCGCTGTAACGACTGACACCGGGGCGCAACCGCTGCCCAATTCGCAACGCTTCTTCAATATCGAAGGACCGCGCTTCACCCTGGCGGCAAGCGAAGTGGCGGGTGTCTTTCCGCCGCGCAACGGCCATGGCCCGTTCGACGAGGCGATCCCGCACATCGCATTGGCCCGGCGCACGCTGCCGTGGGAGCGCGAAGTCGACCCGGCCAATCGCATTAGCGCCCCGGCACGCACGCCGTCCGATCCGCCGCCGCCCAATCCACAGCCGGCCGGCAGCGCCCGCCCGTATGGGCCGCCGCCGTGGCTCGCCTTGATATTGTTCGAGGAAGGCGAATACACGCTGCATCAGAACGTCCAGCTTGAGCAGGCCGTACCGCGCCAGGTCTTCGACGACCTGGGAGGCCCGCAAGGAATCACCTGCGACACTGTCGAAGCTGACTCCGGCCTGGTCGCGGCGCTGATGCCCTCACTAGAGGAGCTGACGCTGCTGAGCCATGTACGCTATGTGAACGTCGATGATCGCGAGCTTAGCGCGGGCAGCAGCAACGGATGGTTCGCGGTGGTGATGGCAAATCGACTGCCGCGTCCGAATGCGAAATGCCGCGCCTGCCTGGTTTCAGTGGAGGCGCGGTCCGACCTGGTGCCGGCCGACCCACCGCCGGTGGCAACGACGTTGATCGATATCATCGATATTGAAGAGCCAACCCTGGTCAATGGCCGCCGCCAGCCCGCATCCCCGGCAACGGCGGCCCCGGCGCTTCCCCGTTTCAATTCCACGCCCCGCTCTTCGGCCCGAGGAATAGGAGCTGGAGTGCTGCAGCCGGGTATCGCTGTGGGACCCGCCATTGGCATCAATCCGAACCTGTTTCTTCCCCGTACCGTGCAGCTCGTCCTGCTCCATAGCTGGCAGTTCGAATGCACGGACATGGGCACTTTCCGTGATCTCATGCAGGGTTTGGACGTCGCCATGATAGGAACGGTTGCCGCTCCCGGACATCCGCCGATTACGGATACCGCCCATCTGCGACTCGAACTCCAGGACCGGGCCGGCGTCGCGGAAGAAGTGTGGTATCGAGGACCGTTGGTTCCTTTCGAATTGACGCGCGACCCGCTCGGTCCTTACCACAGCGCCGATCAGTGCCGCCGCGCAACGCCGGAGACCGGTGGTGAAGACGTCTCCTATGCGGCGGCGTTCGAAGTTGGCCGCTTGCTGGCCGCGGCGGATGGCCGTTTGGCACAGAAGCTGATGCGCTGGCGGCGCGAAGCCTTCACGCAGTCCAATCAGTGCGACGTGCTCAAGTCGGTGGCACAGAAGATCGCGATAGCGCAGGAACTCGATATTCATACCCCCGTGGTGCCGGTGGTGGCCGCCAGTGCCACCGCCCGCATCGTGGCGGGCGCCGGACCTTACGCCGACACTTACGGATTAGCGGCAGCTTCGCGCGCGATCGGAATGAACCCTCAGGCTTTGCAGACGGCGTGGAAGCTGGGTTCCGTAGCCGAGGCCACGGCTATTTTAGGCGGCGACCCCGGTACGCTGGGCGCGCAGGTCAGCGCGCCGGTTCAAACGCCTCGCCCTGATGTCACGCTCGATCAGGTTGCCAATGATTCGACTGCACTAGAGCGGCTCGCGCGCAGTCGTGACCAGCTATTGATCAATGTCCGGACAAAGCTCGAGGGCGGCAGATGAGAGCAACGTGGATCAACAACAGCGCAGCTTTGCGCGAACGGATGCTGCAGCCGGCACAAGTCGAGAGTAATGATGCTGAAGCCGAGATCCCGCCGTATATGGAATCGTTTCTTGCCCATCTGCGGCTGTTGGTCGGCATCCCATTCGACTATCTGATCCCCGACGCACGCCTGCTGCCCGACGAATCGGTCCGATTCTTCTATCTCGACCGATCCTGGACCGACCGCACGGTCGATGGCGCAGTAGCGGTGGGGAAGATCGGTACACGCGAGCAGGCGCATCACCAGGCGCACGAGCCGGCAGTGCGCCAGCAGCTCGACCTCACCGAACGTATCGTGCGGCCCTTGCAGCGGCAGCTCGACTCGTTCGTCAATCTGAAGGCGGGCAACGATCAGAACTCCACATCGGCGGAGACGATCACCGGATTCCTGCTGCGTTCCGCCGCGGTCAGCGGATGGCCGCATATGGATGTCCGCGCTTATGATCAGATTTTCCAGGAACCCTTCGAACCTGCCGATCCGCAAGTGCAGCCGCATCAACTCCAGACTTTGCGCCTGGAGCGTTTGTCGCCTGCGGTGCTGCTGGCGTTGTTCCAAGGCATCCCGCAGATGGTGATTATCGAGGAGCCCCATCATGGCGTGCAGTTCGGAGTGCACGCGGCCGGTACTGGCAGCGGCTGGGCTATCGATCTGCGGCAGAGTGACGGCCACCAGATTCTCGACAACCTGCACAATCCCAAGCCGATTCCAGTGCCAGTGCGCGCTGCCAATAATCGCGTGATCGCCGTGGCCGAGTTGCGCAAACGCTTATATCAGTCGCAGCAGAGTGAACCGACGATGGCGCCGCAGACCGGCAGCGCTAATTTTGCGGTCGAGGTGCTCAATCCACCGTGGCGCCAGCACTTCGAAGGCACCCGCGATAACGCGCACAACCCGACGGCAAAATCCGGCGGATTTGTCTCCGTGATCGCCGTCGCCGCGCGGATCGCGGACGAACAGATCAAGGTCCAGGTGCAAAATTTGGTGAAGATCAATGGCGGGATTTAGCCAGCGCATCGGCCGCGTCGCCGATCCGGCCGCCTTTGCGATCGCCTCGGCACATGGCATTACGCCACGCGTGATTGCGACCTGGAATCCGCTCTTACCGCGAACTCCGCGCGTGCTCGTGCCGATTCAAGTCGATGCACTGATAGTACGCCAAAGCGGCGGCACGTGGGCGAACTGTGCGATGCGTGAGCCGGCGGTGGGCGCCAAAGATCTCAAACGCCTCGACTTGCTGCCCGCTCCATTCTCCAACCTGCCGGCTCCACGGGCGCCAGGAGTGTATCTTCATTGGGCGCTGCCAGACGCCTTGACGCATGGTGCACAGAGCGGCGACTCTGCGACCTTCCCCGCCATCCCGGACCGCTGGCTGGTGCTGCGGCTGTATCCCTCACGCTTCACCCTGGAACGACGCGCCGTACGCGGATGGGTTCTGCGCGCTGGCGACAAGACTCCGACGGCTGTCTCCCTCGACCAGTGGACCGAAACCGGGGCGCAAAGCGAGGCGCCGCAGAATCCGCTAACCGCGATGGGGCATGGCGATCCAGCCTGGGCGGCTTACTACGACAATGTCGTCAATCGGCTGGGGTTCTATGATGACCTCAGCGATGTCACCTCCGGTCCGCTCGCATACCTGGTATGCGGATGGTACTCCGACCCGGCACTCGATCCGCTGGGCGATGCGCAAGTCAAATCGCTCACCGATTTCGATGCGAAGATGCATACGCTGCAATGGGAAATCGCCGGCGGCGAATTCAATGAGGCCGTATCGTATGCGCGACGGTTCATCAAAGCTGCTACGATGCTGGGACTCAGCACCAGGGAGGCCGTTGCCCTCGGCAACTACAGCCTGGAACCGCAAGCCTCGTTCGCGTCTACTAATGCCGCTCCTGACGCGAGCGTCGGGGCGGCGCCATCGCCGCTCGATTCATCTGGCTTTCCGGTAGAAGGCTCATATACCAGCGACGCTTCGTGGTGGCCGCAAAATTCGCTTTACCACGGTTCGGTGGTCGCGATCGGATGGCCGGGAATTGGATGGCCTGGCAACGAGGGCGGGCTGCTCTCTGGCGAAGTCGGTGGACCACCGTCCGGCGACGCGATTCGGGTGGTCATGGGCGAGACGATGGCCGAGGCGCTGTCCGCGGTTGTGGCGGAAGCGAATCACGCCCCCGACGAGGCGCAGGTGCTGGAAGCCTTTACGCTCGGGGCGCTGCCGGAACTGGACAAGCCCGATGGCCGCGCCCATGTCGATGCGCGGCTGCATGCCAGCGCGTTCGGTTCACTCGATGGCGGCTACACCACCGAGACGATTATGCAGCAGGGGACTCCGGCACCGGCGACCCTGCCCCCCGGTCCCGTCACCGCCCAGCCTGGAATTTTCAAGCATCCCGATATTACCGACCCTGGCCGAGAAATTGTGCTGGCCGGGGTTCAAGGGGGGGTGCTCGGGTCGCTCAAAACCATCGAGACACCTCGCTCGATCTCACTTGAGCTTCGCAGCGAGACCAGTCTCATCAGCGGCCGCCTGCAGGATGCGATTGCAGCCGCGGCTGTTTTGATACCGCCGGCGCCGGCGCCGCCCCGCCTGGTAGAGGTCAAGCGTGCGCTGCCGCGGTTGTTTCGGCCATCCGACCCGGTAATCCTGCTGCAAGGGGCCGCGCGCTCATTCAAGCACGGGGGCGACGGGCGCTTCAGCGATAACGGATTTCTGATCTGCCGGTTAACGGGCTTTTGTGTCACCGCGCTGAGCTGTTCCGCGATCACGGGCCAGGACATCCGCCCTACCGTTCGCGGCGACGACATCCTGGAGCGCAGCGTTGAGAACGGTAGCATCCCCCCCGATTGCGAAGACCTGCTGCATGAACTGGTCGTGCTCGATCCTGGTGGAGCGGTAGCGGCGGCACGCGCCGCATTAGCACCCACATCGGTGTCGCGTGCCGGGACTCGCGCAGCGCTTAGCGAAGCCGACGTCCAGCAGCAGGCCCGCAACTTCATGGTCGAGCAGACCGTGTGGTGGGCGACGCGCGATCCACGAGTGGACCACGCGCCGCTGACGGCCCAAAGTGGGATCGCAGGGATGCTGCCGTCAGTGATCGCGGTCAGCCCTCCGGTCCGCCCGTGGAACCCGATCCATCTGGACTGGCGCATCCAGTACATTGCTTCGGATGGCGGTGTGAAGGCCTGGTCGCTGGGCGAGATTGACTATCTGCCCGATAGTACCAAACTGCCGCAGGACGATCGAAAAATGGGTTTCGTGCTGGAGGGTCGCGCGCATCTGACGGGCGGAGCCGCCGCGACTGTGGCTGCCTCGATCCGTACCGCGCTCAAGCAGGCGGCAGCGGCCGGCGGCACGGCCCCATTGACGCCTGGAATCAACGAACGGTTCGCTTCGCTCGTCGCCCAGGCAATGGTCGAATTCATCGGGAATGTCAGGCTCGCCAACGGCGGTGGTGATGGCGGTGGCGACGGCGTTCCCGCGATCGACCGTTCCGCACTGGAAGATATTGCGAGCGCGCTGGAGAGCATGGACGTGCTCTCCGGAGCACTCGACAATTTTCACACGCGGTTGCGCGGCGGTTATCCGGGTGATGGAGTTTCGGTACCGCCCAAGGACAGTCCACCGCCTTCCCCATTCGTTGCGATTCGCGCCGGTTTCATGCGCGTACTGCGGCTGCGGCTGGTGGATTGCTTTGGGCAGGTCGTGGACCTGGCCGGCTCCGGCGAGAATGCTGATGCTGATCCCAATCAGATTCTCAAGGCACCGTCGTTAATCGTCGATGACCATCCTGAATTCGAAGCGTTACCCGTTCGTTTCACATCCCCGGCGCGCCTGTGGTTTCGTTTCATGGCCACCGACGGCAGCAACACCGAGGCAGGCCAGGGAGTCACTCCGGTATGCGCATATCTGCTGCCCAACCACCTCGATGGTGATCTGGAGATATTCGACGCCGACGGCTTGAATCTCGGATTCGTCCGCCCTGATGCGGCTGCGGGAGTGGTGTGGGAAGATGCACCCGGGCGTCCTTCGACCGTCGGTCAGACACCCGCCCGGGCGATTCCAAATCAGTTCGTGGCGGGGCTCGCACAGGGACTGCTCGATTGGGGAACCGCTGATGCTGAATTGAACGGCGGCCGTGAAGATGCGCTTAGTGCATTGTTACGTATCATCGATTCCACCCTATGGTCGGTAGATCCTTTTGGCCACACGGGCGATGAGCACCTCGCCCTGCTCATAGGACATCCGGTCGCGGTGCTTCGCGCGCGGGTGCGGCTCGAAGTGCAGGAGCCGATCGATGCGGCCAGCGTGAACACGACTGCGGTACCGCTGCGGCTGGGTGCATTGACTCATTGGCAGGACGGACTGCTCGGCTATTTCGTCAATGACGATTACCGAACTCTGCATTGCGCCGATGCAGCGGTGGCCGGGTTTGCCCGGGAAGTCGGCCCCAATCGCGGCTTTCTGCAGCAAGCCAACCTGGTACCGAACTACTATCAAACCTTTGGTGACGATCTGACCGGCAATTCAGCGCAGGGCAAAAGCCCGGTGACGCATCCTTACGTCGATGATTCAGGGATTTTGTGGATCGTTCCGGGACAGGAATATCTGCTGACTCTCATGGTTGAGCCGCATGCTGTCGTCCATGCGACGACGGGACTGGTCCCGCGCAAGGAGATTGGCATGCGCCGCGAATGGATCGCCGATGCGCTCAAGAAAATCTCCCCGACTTTCCGCTTTGGACCAGTACTGGTGGATCCGAAACACATCCGGATGCCGGTCGCCAATGAGTTGCAAGGGTCATGGAGCTGGGATCATCGCGCCGATCTGACCTCGTGGGCGGAGGATCCGGTCGTAAACGCTACCGCCGATGCGACGCTCTCGCCCGATCCCGCAGCCGGCACCGAAGGTTGGCTCAGGATCGTGCCGCCTGCGAATTCGGGCGGCTCGGCGGCCGGCGGTAAGAGCTGAGCGTAAGGGGCCCGCAACTTAACTTTCTCCTTCCGTGGTTTGCATAGAGGCCAAAGAAGGATGGCTTATGCCGGACGAAAAAATCAGTCCCGACGACATTCCGACGCATGGCGCGCCGGATTACTTGCGCAATCATACTGACCCAACCGGTACTCCGCGTCCTGATCTGTGGCGACAAGGAATCGGCGATTTCGGACAATTGGAAGTCGCGGCCGAAGGCGCGTGGGAGCAGATCGGACCGGCGCCGCTATCGATCAACGGGGCGATCCGTTACCAGGGCTCGGGCGTGGTATCCGGCGAGGTGACCGATATCGCCATCGATCCGTCAGGAACCACCGACGATAACTTATACCTGGCAACCAACGATGGCGGCATCTGGAAAATCACGCAGGGCGGAATCCTGAAGAGCCCCGCGACTGATTCGATGAGTTCGCTCTCGATGGGTGCGGTGGCGCTCGATCCCGGCAATCCGCAGATCGTATATGCCGGTACCGGCAACCTGTTCGACGGCGGCAACGTCTTCACCAAAGGCGTGGGCCTGTACAAATCGACCGACGCTGGCGGGTCATGGTCGATTGTTGATGGTGGTCCGTATGCGACGGTGTTCACTGATCTGGGCATCATTCGCATTGTGATACCAGCGCCTGATGTACTGCTGGTTGCTACCAACAAGGGCTTATATCGCTCGATCAACGGCGGCGGCAATTTTGGCGCTAATGCGCCAGACTTCAATGATGGCAAACCCATCTTTGTCGGCGGCGGGATCGACAAGCGAATCAGCGGCTTGACGCTTGACCCGCTTCAGCCCTCGACCGTCTATGCATGCGTCTCCGGGGTCGGCGTTTTCGTTTCCATCGATGCGGGCGCGAGCTTCTCCGCCGACAACGTCTTTGACAAGCGCCACGTCTTCGACGCGGCTAACTCGCAATTTGATCCGACTCCCTTTAGTGACCTTATCCTGGCGCAGTCTACTCGGCGCAATGGGGTTGCGGACAACGGCACGATGTACCTAAGTGTGCAGTATTCCCCCGGCTTGTCATTTTGGGGAAGTTACCAGAAGCCGGTTTATATCGGTCTGTTCAAATCGACTGATGCGGGCCTCACCTGGCATCTGAAGCCGGAGGGCCAATCGCGCGCGAATCAGGACGGCGCCAGGCAAACAAATTATGATTTAACGCTCGGCGTCGATCCTCAAGACCCTGAGCGAGTCTATCTCGGCTTTCAGCAACTCTGGTGCTCGACCGATGGTGGCAACACCTTTAGTGACGCGACTTTGATTCAAAACAATCCGGACGGGAGCACCACCCGCATCCCACTGGCCTGCACGGATAATCAGGTGCATTGGGACCATCATGCGGTGGTTTTCAGCCCCAGCACGCATTGGGCGTCCGCGCCCAGCCAGCCGACGCCGCGGACTACCGTCTATGTTGGCACCGACGGCGGCGTCGCGCACAGCACAAACGGCGGCAATAGCTGGGATCAGGGCCTCAACCAGGATATCGCGACAAATCTGTTCGTCGGCATCGATATCGGGCGAGGCGCGGGCAACGGCTACACCTACGGCGGATGCCAGGATACCGGTACCAGCGAGCACGCTGCCGGCGACTCTGAGTTACAATGGCACGCTGGCATCAACGGTGATGGTGGGCTGATCGCCGTCGACCCCACGCAGCCGCTGAACGCATACGGTTCCGACGATGGTTCGCTGATCGTCAGCCACGACGGCGGTCAAACCTGGACGATCACATCCGGCAATCCGCCGCCGGTTGGAATCGGTCTTCCTAATCCGGACCCCTACGATCGCGCGACCTGGCTGCGCTGCATCGCCATCGATCCAAACCATCCCAACGTAATTTACGCGACGGTCGCGAGCGCCCTTTACAAAAGCTCGGATTCTGGTGTGCACTTTGCCAAGCTCAAATCCTTTTCGGCTTCGATCACCGTGGTCACGCTGACGCGCCGCGATTCACAGCGGCTTTGGATTGGATTGGCTGACGGCACCGTGCACATGAGTAGCGACGGCGGCAATTCATGGGATCCGGGGTCTTTCACCACCGAGCCAGGCGGCCCGGGCGCCATCGGCGCAATCGCGATCGATTCGGCCGCAGCCGCAACCATCGGCCGGGTGGCGGTCGGCTACAAGGGTTTTTCCAAAACCAACCCTACCTATCGCGCGCAGCGCGTCTACCTCACTTCCGATAATGGGAACAGCTGGCAGGACATCAGCGGCACCGATGGCAGCGGGCCAGTAGGAAATGTGCCCAACCTGGCGATAAACGCCGCGGTTTTCGATCCATCCAGTCATACGAACACCGCGCCTTCGACACTGATCATCGCCTGCGACTCGGGCGTGATACGAAGCAAAGATGACGGCGCTTCGTGGCAGATCCTTGGCGCCGGCTTGCCCACGGTTGAATGCACTTCGCTCGCCCTCGACGATAGTGTCAGCCCGGCGCTCCTACGAGTTGGCACTTATGGCCGTAGCGTTTTTGAACTGAGGCGGCTACCTGGACCGCGCCTCGTGGTCGTTGCCAACCTGGGCTTCGGCCCGGTGGTCAATGGGCAAAGCACGACGATTGACTTCCAGGTCTTCAACGCGGGTTCCGCCGACCTCCATATCGCGTCGGTGGATCACTCCGGTAACGCCGCGTTCAGTCTTGCCTCAGCCCCGGCTTTTCCCGTCATCGTTGCCGCAGGCGCCAAGAGCAGCTTCACCGTACAGTTCCAACCGACGGCGGCCGGTATGCAATCCGCGATGTTCAGCATCGTTTCGGACGATGCTGCGCATTCACCGCTTTCGCTGAGTGCCAGTGGCAACGGTGTAGCCTCGGGCTCATTACCGCGCATCGCCGTTTACAAAAGAACGCTGGGGTTTGGTTCCGTCTCAAAGGGCAATGGCCGGAGCCTGACGCTCAGGGTCGCGAACACCGGCGGCTCCGACCTCGAAATACACAGCTTCACTCGCACCAGTGGCAGCTCCGAATTCACGCTAGACCCGGCGCCGGCGCTGCCCGCCACGCTTCATCCGCGCGACGAACTCGATTTCACAGTCCATTACACGCCCAGCAGTTGGGGGGACAGCGAGGCCACTTTCGAGATATCAAGCAACGATCCGCGGCTCGATGCCGCCACCCATAACGGCAATCAAATTGTCACTATGTTCGGAACTCCGGTGGGTTTCGTGAATCCATGGCTGGTGGTGGGTCTGGTAGTGCTCGGCGTCGCAGTTGCAGCGTTAGGCGTCTACGGTGCGATCAAGCTGGTCGAAGCCCTGGAGCATCATTGACAGGATTGCTTCGGGCGCGATTACGTCTGCCCGCCTGATTGAGCGCCTCTCCCTGTCAGGGAGAGGCAGTCGCCCATTTTTATAGGCGGCAGAGAGGGTCCTTCAGGAAATTATCGGCGTCAGGTTGATGGAAACAGGATTGGCAGCAACTTTCTGGTTGATGCTCTCCCGCCGGATGACCCTCTCCCGGCCGCGCGGCGCGTCCGGCCTCTCCCTGACAAGGAGAGGCGCTGAATTATGACCGGCGACCGCGCCTTTCCTGTTGTGCTGTGAAGATCCGCCTCGCGAGCCGGGGATGCTGCGGAGCGGCCGACTGCCAGCACACCTTCATTTTTCTAGAAATCCTCCTTAGGCGGATTGTCCGATAGTTGATTTGGGCACTTGGGCCAAAAGCGCTTCGGGCTTATACGCGATGCCGCCACGGTAGACGGTCGTGAGACGGCGCAGCTCACGCGGGTCGCGCAGCGGATCTCCGTCCACGACCAGGAAATCGGCGTAACGCCCTGCCGTTATGCTTCCGATATTTTCCTGCTGACGCAGATAGCGGGCAGCGACTGACGTAACGGCCTTGATCGAATCCATCGCTCCGATCGCTTCAGCCAGCAATTCGATCTCGCGTAGCAAAGCAAAGCCGGGCGGCGGATACGACAGCCCGCCGCAATCAGTTCCACCAACGACTAGACCGCCGGCCTCATGCAACATCCGCGTCACAGCCTGATGTTTTTCCAACGCCTTGGCGCAGTGCGAAGGGTCAAAGAGCCCAGGGTGAATGTCCCAATCCGGGCGCTCGCCCATGTGCCCGACCATCTCTCGTTGACGCGCCAGTGCCATCGGCGGGACGAAACGGCGATCGTGGTCGCGCTGCGCTGCTTCACTCCCGAACTTGGCAATCCACAGCAGGTCGAGCGTAGTGCCCATGTTCACTTGCTTTTCCACCATCGCACCAAACCAGGTCCGCGCGCGTTCTCCTTGAAGGTCAGCCTCCTCCCAACCTTTAGTCAGCCGGATCCAGAAATTCGGATCCATCATCGAGGCCCCGGCGCCGAACTGCATGTTCAGCGCGCAAAATTCGTTGTACGGCGAGATCCAAACATGCTCCAGGCCGTCGATGCCGGCTCTGATCACATCGAGCGAGTGCGTATAGCCAAGATGCCCTGTGACCGGAACACGCTTGTCCACGAAACTGATGATTGCTTTGGCGGTGTCAGGCGGCATCGTGAAATAGAGTTTGACGCCGTCCACCCCGGCCTTGAGCAAGTCGCCAATCTTTTGGGGTACCGCGTCGACCGAGGGCACGCTGTCAAGTATCTCGCCAAAAGCCCCGCCAAAGCTCTCGTCCCTGCCATCGAGTAGTGGACCAAGCACGAAGAGGCGCGGACCGAGCTGCCGGCCGCTGTTCAGATCAGCTCTGAGTTGCAAAACTTTTTCCAGCTTACCGCCGACGTCCCGGGCCGTTGTGACACCGGCGGCGAGAAATAGCGGCAGGCACTCCTTGTCCATAAGGGTAGTATGGACGTGGGTGTCGATCAGCCCCGGCAGGACTGTTTGTCCCTTCAAGTCGATCACGTCTGCACCGGCTGGGACGGGAATCGTTCCCGACTCGACTGCGGTGATCTGTTCGTTGTCAACTACAATCGAGACTCCATCTCGTGGCTGATCGGAGATGCCATCGATCAAGCGGGCGTTTTTGAACAGGATGTTACGCGCCATAGTTCGTCCTCGTCTTAGGGGCTTGCGCTTCTTCTTGCGGACTCGGAGCGCCATTGCAATTTGTTCGGGTTATTGAGGCTGGATATATACGAAACCGGCTCCATTTGCACGCTGCAGCCCAGCTCGCGTATTGCGTCTTTTTCACTCGGGAGGTAACGGCCTTCGCGGCGGCCGCGAGCGAGAATAAGGAAAGTAGATCGTCCTTATGCAGCGACTCCCGGCTGCGGGTGTCCAATCCTCCGAGGCGGCTTATCGTCGAAGCCGCGCCATCCGAGCCTTGCAGCAACGCCGGGAACTCCGGTGGGTTTCGTCAATCCATGGCTGGTGGTAGGCCTGCTAGTGCTCTGCGTCGCCGTTACAGCGTTAGGCGTATACGGCGCGATCAAGCTGGCCCAAGCGCTGGAGCATCATTGAAACGCGGGCGCGCCTTGCAGCGGACAACTGTCACGCAACTCCCTACGGCCGGAATTTCGGACTCCGCCGGATGATTCAAATCACCTTGCGCTCGCGGAGCGAGACGATTTCGGCGACGGTCAGGCCGAACTCTTCGGCATAGAAGGCGTCATTATCCTGGCCGAGTTTTGGCGCGTAGGAGTGGGGCGCGTTGGGCTCGCCGTTGAAGCGCAGCGGCGAAGTGAAGATAGTCAGTGGGCCGAGGTCGGGATGATCAATCTCGCGCAGGGTGCCGCGCTGATGCAGATGTGGGTCGGTCAGCACTTCCGCTAATTCCTTGACGATGCCGCAGAAGATATCGTTGGCGCTCAACTCCGCCATCACTTGCTCGCGCGTTTGGGTCCGCGTCCATTCGCCGATCATCCGATCGCATTCGTCGCGATTTTCGACCCTTAATGCGAGCGTCGCGAAACGCGAATCCTCGGCGAGTTCCGGCTGGCCCATTACACGGCACAGCCGCGGCCAGCGTTCATTGTCGGCGGCAAGGATCATGACCCATCCATCGAGCGCCGGATACGCATTGTAAGGTACAATCGCGCTGCCCGACGCGCGGTTGCCGTCGCGCAATTGCCGCAATCCGATTCCATAAGCACCCATGTGAGTAGTCAAAGATGGAATGGTAGATTCCTGCAGTGATAACTCGACCATCAGACCCTTGCCGGTACGGTCGCGCTGACGGATCGCAGCGAGCATCCCGGTGCATAGATGGGCCGCGCCGAGAATATCGACCACCGCCGGACCGGCCTTATAAGGCGGGCCATCAATCGCGCCGGTCAACGCCATCACGCCGGTATTTGCCTGGACGACCGGATCGAAGGCGGGCAGGTCGCGGTTGGGGCCGCTCAATCCATAGCCGGTGCCCGAGGCATAGATGAGCCGCGGATTTAGTTCGCGCAAAACTTCGTAGCCCAGCCCTAACTTGTCCATCGTGCCGGCCGCGAAATTCTCGACCACGACGTCGGCCTTCGCCACCATCCGCTTGAACATCTCGCAGCCTTCGGTTGCTTTCAGGTTGAGAGTGATCGCGCGTTTGTTGGAATTCATCAGCGCGAACGGGATTCCGAAGGGCTTACCGGATTGACGGTAGAGCGGACGGGCGCCGTCGCCGAAATTGGGCGATTCGATCTTGATGACCTCGGCGCCGAGATACGCCAATAGCATCGTTGCATACGGACCGTTGTAGTAGTGCGTCAGGTCGAGCACGCGGAGATCATCAAGCGGTAGAGGCTGATTAATCATTGAATTACCCAAAGAGAAAAAGAGTAAAGAAAAGGGCAGGCGAGCAGTCTTGTAGGGGCGGCTCGCGAGCCGCCCGTTTGTGAGGCACGTTCACCCAGAAAACGACATGAGAGCCGACAGAACTGCAGATGGTTCGCACATTTGCGCGAATCGCAGAGAAATTCCCTGGAGGACCCTCTCTGCCGAGCGCACAAATGCTCGGCCGCCTCTCCCTGACAGGGCGAGGCCCCGGGAAAACGAACAAGCGTCAGGGGGGCGCGGCCGTTATCGGCCGCGCCTTCTCAACGGCTAATTGATGTTGTACAGATGAGCCGCGTTTTCGAAGACGATTTTCCGGGTTACGTCCTCAGGCACGCCGGCAAAGTCGCGTTCAACCACTTTGCGCGACTCCGGCCAGGTCGAGTCAGTGTGGGGAAAATCGGACGCCCACATATAGTTAGTCGGACCGAACAGCTTGTAGGCCGCGGGTCCGACCGGGTCGTCCTGGAAAGTCGCGAACATCTGCCGCCGAATATAATCTGACGGCTTCATCGCCAGCGGTTGTGCCAGCAGCGAGTTGAATTTCTCGTAGGCGTGGTCGAGCCGATACATGTAGTGAGGAATCCAGCCCACGTCATTTTCGGCCGAGACGATGATCAACTTGGGGAAGCGCTCCAGCACCCCGCCGAAGATTATCGCGCTGAGCGAGCGCTGAACTTCATGAATCAGGTTGGCGTAAATCTCGCCGATCGAGGCCTTGCCCTTGCCGTCGCCTGAGAAGGCGTCGCCGACATTACTCTCCTTGCCTTTTCCGGTTATCACGTGCAGCGACAGCGGCATGTGGAGTTCCGATGCGGCCTGCCATAGCGAATCGTAAATCGGGCTCGAATAGGGACGATCCTCCGGTGGCGAACCCCAGATCATCGCGCCGCGCAAACCCTTCTTCGCGCAGTATTCCAGTTCCTTGATTCCCTCGGAAATATCTTCGAGTGAGATGAGCGCAGTCCCGATCAGACGTTTGGGGTTGTACGCACAGAAATTGGCCAACCAGTCGTTGTAGACATGGAAGCAAGCGCGCTGCAGGTCCGGATCTCGCAGACCGAACAACGGCATTCCCAGCGTGGTATACAAAACCTCGGCTTCCACTCCGTCGACGTCCTGATCCTTGATGCGCTCGGCGGGATCCCATCCGCTGGGACGCGCCGCTTCGTAGCCGCGCTTCAGATGTTCCTTAAGTTCAGCACCGCTCTTACCGATGCCGAAGCCGCCGGCCACCGGAAACGGGTTGATGTCAGGTGCGGTGAAAAGCAAGCCTTTGCCGTCCGGGCGCGTAACGACTCGGGGCGCCCGATCACGGAATTTTTCGTCTAGCCGCTCTTCCCAGAACCCCAACGGTTCCATCACGTGAGAGTCGGCTGAAATTAATCTCAAGTCCGCCATAATGCCTCCAATGCGCGAAGCGCGTTGATTGTCACCCCAATGGATGTATAGCACAGCCGGCTGGCAAGTGGTTATCCCAAGCGGCCTTCGGGGCAAGTGCGAGGCGGGACCTGCACTCCCCCCTTGCTAGCCCCCATGTCAAGCAATCGGGGGAGGGGATCGGAAAATCAGGCCAGGATGCCGGCTTTGCATAGTTGGTCGACTTTGTCACTGGTGTAGCCCAGCAGCGCTTTCATCACTTCTTCGGTGTGGGCGCCGCGAACCGGAGCAGCAGAGCGTACCGCGCATGGAGTGTCGGACATTTTCCAGGGAATGCCGGCGTGCTTGCGCTTGCCGATTTCGGGGTGCTCCGGCTCGACCAGGAACCCACGTTCAAGCAGATGCGGGTCCTCGGCGAGGTCTTTGTTGCTCATTGCCGGGAACGCCGCGACGCCTGCAGCCTGAAGCATCCGCGTGACCTCCCAACGATCGTGGAGTCTGGTCCACGCCGTCACCATCTCGTCCAGCGCATCCTCATGCCGTTTGCGTAACGCGGCGGTTTTGAAACGCGGATCGTCGGCCAGAGCCGGACTTCCCATTGCGCGGCAAAGCGCACGCCATTCATCTTCGGTGCCGACCGCGATTGAAACCCAATTGTCGTCGCCCGCCGCGCGGTAGCATTCATGTGGCGCCATCATGCAGTCGCGGTTGCCCTGCCGCTCAGGTTCGCGCCCGGTCATCTCGTATTCCAGCAGTCCTTCGGGCATCAGCACTAAAGCCGTTTCCCATTGGGACTGGTCGATATACTGGCCCTCGCCGGTCAGCGCCCGCTGAGTGAGCGCGGCCATAATCGCGAAAGCCCCGAAGATGCCTGCATTTGGATCGGGATAGGAAATTCCGATCTCGCTCGGCCCCATTCCACGATATCCGGTCGTAAAGAACATTCCTGCCGCTGCCGATGCCGGCGGGCCGTAGCCGATAAAGCCCTTGAAGGGGCCGGTCTGGCCATAGCCGGACATCGAGATCATGATCAGGTCGTCTCTGAAGCGGCGCAGTTTGTCATAGCCCAGGCCGAGCTTATCCATCACGCCGGCAGCGAAGTTGTCGGCGACGATATCGCAATGCCGCACCATTTCGCAGGCGATCTCGATCGCTTCCGGGCGCGCCAGGTTCATCAGCATACTTTTCTTGCCCAGATTGTATTGATTGAAATAGCCGGCGCGATTCGGTCCGGGAATATCGTCGGCAAACGGTGGAATCAGCCGCGTCACGCAGGCGGGACGGGCCGTGGTTTCGATCCGGATGACCTCGGCGCCGAGATGCGCCAGTTGCATGGTGCAAAACGGCCCCGCCCAGGCCCAGGTGAAATCGAGCACGCGAATTCCTGATAATGGTCCTTCAGCCATCGCTCCACTCCAATTGTTCGAAAAATAGCAAACCGACTAACGCGAACCCAACCTCGGCTATCCGCTTCCCCCCAAAGGCCCTCTACTTCCGAATTTTACTGGAGGACCCTCTCTGTCGCGCGGAAGATGAGCGACCGCCTCTCCCTATCAGGGAGAGGCCTTCGGACTCAAACCACACCGGCGTTTTGAAGTGCGCTGAGACGCTCGGTGGTGAGACCGAGTTCGCCGCAGAAGACTTCCTCGTTATGCTCGCCCAGACGTGGCGCGGGCCGCCTTATCGCCCACTGGCAGTTGCCGTAGCGCGACGGCATCCCCGGCAATTGCAATTTGCCAACGCCAGGTTGATCTAGTTCGACAAAGAAATTGCGCTGGCGCAGATGCTCACTCTCGTAGAGACTGCGCATCGTGTTGATCGGCGCAAACGGGATACGGTGTTCCTGCGCCGCACGATAGAGGTCCTGCACCTTCCATCCCGCCAGCCATTCGGTCATCAGTGCTTTCAGCGCATCCATATTCTGCGCCCGCGAGAGCCGATCCTTGAATAGCTCTTCACTCGCCCATTCGGGATTGCCCATGAACTCGACCAGCCGTTTCCATTGATCTTCCTCTACCGCGAGCACAAAGATCTGCCCGTCGGCACAGTCGGCGATAAACCAAGGCCCCAGTGCGCGGTTGCCGAGGCGCGAAGTTTCGCGCCCGGCGTATGTGTAATGCATGAAGTTCATCTCGAGCATCGCGGCGACCGCTTCCCGCTCCGAGACCTCGATCGACTGACCTGCGTGCCCTGATTTGAGCCCTTGAAAATACGCCGCCAGTACAGTGATTGCTGAGTGTACTCCGCCCTGGAAATCGCACTGGCTGCCGAAGCATTTTAGCGGTGGCAAGTCAGGGTAGGGCGACGCGCCAGGGCTGAGAAAGGACCAGCCGGAAGCATTCGACGCGGTCAGTTCATAGCCTTTGTAGTCTGAATTCCGACCGGACTCGCCAAAAATTGAAATCGCCGCGACGATGAGGCGTGGATGGCGGGAGCGTAGCATCGCGCTATCCAATCCCGATGCCGCGCGTTCCGATGGCGCCACGTTGTGAAGCAGAACGTCAGAGTGATTTAGCAAATCGGCAAGCAACTGCTGCCCCTCGGTGCGTTGCAAGTCGATGACGACGCCTCGTTTGTTGGCGTTGAGGTAAATGAACAGACCACCTGCTTCCGCGTCCCCTCGCCCACTCCCTTGAGGGAGGGGTTGGCGCGTCTGCGCAGCGGGTGAGGGTGGTTCGAAGCGGCCCGCCGAAAATGGACCGCGCCGGCGTGTCAGATCGCCTTGCGGCGGCTCGACCTTGATTACGTTGGCGCCCAAATCGGCCAGCAGTTTGGCGCCAAAGGCTGCCGATACGCCCTGGCCGCACTC
>WNFC01002421.1_pt1 | contig 42828 bp, 38 predicted proteins | sample 5400541 | NCBI WGS metagenome assembly WNFC01 (sample SAMN13153342, study PRJNA577476) | soil metagenome | isolation source: 120 cm saprolite under Douglas fir tree site 2 hole 2 replicate 1 | place: USA:California | collected 2015-04-18 | reverse complement strand
CCGAGGCCGGTGGGCGGCGTTACGTTTGACGTTCACACTCTGGTGTATGCCGCCGCGTTCGTGATGCTGGGACTTCATGCGATGGCATTCGCCGTGTTCACGAAGATGTTTGCCATCTCGGAAGGCTTGCTGCCTCCGGACCCAACGCTGGACCGGCTGTTCCGGTACATCACTTTAGAAGTTGGGCTGGCGGTTGGCGCCGGGCTCACGATCGCGGGGCTCATAGCCTCCGCCTATGCCGTGGGCGCGTGGGGAAACAAACACTTTGGCGCGCTCGATTATTCTCACACCATGCGGCTGGTCATTCCGGCGGCACTGCTGCTCACACTGGGAGCGCAGACAATTTTCGCAAGCTTCTTCATGAGCGTGTTGGGGCTGCGGCGGCGATGACCGCTAGTGCCGAGTTCGATCAGTTCGCGGATGAATACGAAGTTGACCTGAACCAGGCACTCGCCGCGACCGGAGAGGGCCAGGACTACTTCGCCCGCGGCCGGGTTAACTTTTTGGCGGGTTGCCTGCGGCGCTTGCGGCAGGCGCCACAGTCCGCGATGGACTACGGCTGCGGCATCGGTGGGACTGCCGCGTTGTTGCGGGAGATCGTGGGAGTCCTCCGCGTCGTCGGTCTCGACATCTCTGAACGCTCGCTGGAGCGGGCCCAGAGAGAATATGGTGGCGATACCGTCAGCTTCCAAACTTTCGAGCGCTATGAACCGGCAGCAGACTTAGACCTGGCCTACTGCAACGGTGTCTTCCATCACATTCCCGTTGAAGATCGAGGACCAGCTATCCGCTACATATATCGTTCGCTGCGGCCGGGCGGCCTGTTTGCTTTCTGGGAGAATAATCCCTGGAATCCCGGGACTCGCTACGTGATGGCGAAGTGCGCGTTTGATCGCAATGCAGTGCCGCTCACGCCCCCCCTAGCGAAGAGGCTGCTGCGCGAGGCAGGATTCGAAATGGTTCGCACGGATTTTCTATTCTATTTTCCTCGCGCCTTGCAACCACTACGGTTCCTGGAGTCTCTCTTACATTGGCTCCCGCTGGGAGGACAATACCAGATTCTTTGCCAGAAACCCGGGGCAGCGCGCCACGCCAGTGATAACTCCCGAGACGGAAAAGCGTCAAGCCGCATGCGGTGAATGAAAGGCGTAAATTACTCTGGGATTCAGATCAGCGAGAGGATGCCGTCTTGCGCCGTCAAGTTGTGCCGCAATTGTCAATTTCCACAATTGACAAGCGCCGGACGCTGCGGCATTATGGGTGCTTCGATTGCAGTTCTCCCTCTTACAGGGGACAGATGCACGAATTGGAGGGACGCTATGGCGGAATTTATTCGGAGGATTTGGTCGGAAGATGAGGGACAGGATATTGCGGAGTACGCGGTAATGCTGGCTGTGATCCTGGTTCTGGTGGTGGGCACGATTCGGCTGATCGGATCCAACGCCAACAATGTCTTTTCCAATACTGCCAGTTCTATACAGTAGCGGGGATCAAGCTGGAACAGCCCCGCAGTTTCGGAACTGAACGCAGGACGCTCCTCATGACGCAATTTACGTCGTTTACCGGGCCGCTTCGCTACTGGTGGTTTACCAGCGCGGCGGCTGCGGCGGGACTTGCGAGGAGATTGAATCGGACATAAATCACCTAGATCAAGCCAAGTTCAGCCAAAAGCCGCGATTCGTGAATCGCGGTTTTTGCTTTTTGCAGGGAAACTAAGGAGTCAAATCGATGATTGTCAACATGTCCGAGAAAGCGACCGAGCAGGAGATTGCGCACGTAATCGAGCGCATTCGCGAGGCGGGCTACCAACCGCATGTAACGCGGGGAGTGGAGCGCACTATCGTCGCCGCGGTGGGAAACGGCCGGCGTCATGAGATCGAAGCGCTGTTGGTGGCGCCTGGCGTGGAGAACGTGGTCGCTATCGCTCAGCCTTTTAAGCTGGTCAGCCGGCAGGTGAAGCCGGAACGATCGGTGGTGAAGGTGGGCGGCGTGGCTATCGGTGGGCCTGGAGTTGTGGTCATTGCCGGACCTTGCTCGGTGGAATCCCGCGAGCAAATGCTTAGCACGGCGCAGGCTGTGAAGCGTGCTGGAGCCACGATGCTGCGGGGCGGCGCCTACAAGCCGCGAACTTCTCCCTACGACTTTCAGGGACTGGGCCTGGAGGCGCTGAAGATTCTGCGCGAGGCGCGCGAGCAATCGGGGCTGCCCGTGGTCACCGAAGTGATGAGCACGGAAGATATCGACATCATTTGCGAGCATGTGGACATGCTGCAGATTGGGGCGCGCAATATGCAGAACTTCGCATTGCTGCGGCGGCTAGCCACTGTGAGCAAGCCAGTCCTATTAAAGCGCGGTCCCTCGTCGACGGTGAAGGAATGGCTACTGGCGGCGGAGTATTTGCTGTCTGGAGGGAATAGCCAGGTTGTGCTTTGCGAACGCGGTATCAAGACCTTCGAAACAGAAATGCGCAACACCTTCGATCTGGCGGCCGTGGCCCTGGCGCGCGATCTTTCACATCTGCCGGTGATTGCCGATCCTTCGCATGGGACGGGCAAGCAGAGTCTGATAGCAGCAGTCTCGCGCGCAGCGGTTGCGGTTGGAGCGGATGGACTGATCATCGAAGTGCATCCCTGCCCGGAGCGGGCACTCTCGGACGGAGCGCAGTCGCTGGATTTCGCCGGGTTTGAGAGAGTGATGAAGGCTATTGCCGAACCGCTCCGTAAGGTCGCTGTTCCGGTGGCCGAGGGAGCGGAGATGGCCAAGGTTTGATGGACGTTCAGTATGTGATCGCGAAGCTCATCGCCGTCAGGTTGGCGGGCTCCGCATAACTGTTCCAGCCGGCTGCTCTCACCTGTAATTTTCCCGCCGGATGGTTACTCCGGTTACTATTGGCATCCTCAAGGGTTCGCCTATGATCGGTATGGGTGAAGGTATGAAAAAACTTAGCTTTCTAGTCTCGCTCACTAACAACGATAACGACTATCAGCAAGAACAGGCAGCGGCGGCGGAGAAAGCCGCGCAGCGGCTGGGGGTGGACCTTCAGATCGTCCACGCCAATAACGACGCCGTTACGCAGAGTCAGCAGCTCTTACACTTCATCCAAGGCTCGGCATCCTCACGTCCCGATGCCATCGTGTTCGAGCCGTCCGGTGGAACGGGATTTCCGCAGGTGGCGCGTGCGGCGGTAGCGGCAGATATTGGCTGGGTAGTCCTGAACCATGAAGCAGAGTATCTCGGCCAGCTCCGGCAAGCCTCCCATGTTCCGGTTTTTTCCATCAGCTCCGACCACAAAGAGGTAGGCAAACTTCAGGGAAGGCAATTTGCGGCGCTTCTGCCGCAGGGCGGATCCATGCTGTACATCGAGGGTCCGGCCAACAGCTCAGCCGCGCAGGAACGCACCGCCGGAATGAACCTGACAAAGCCGGCTAACATTCAAGTAAAGACAATGCGCGCCAATTGGACCGAAGAGGGTGCCCATCGCGCCATCAGTTCCTGGTTGCGTCTCCGTACTTCGCAGGAAACGTTGATCGATCTGGTGGGAGCGCAGGACGACAGCATGGCCGCGGGCGCCAGAAAAGCATTCTCAGAAATCGCCGGGAGTGAGCGCGACCGGTGGATGAAGATACCATTCACCGGCTGCGATGGCTTGCCAAAAACTGGACAATCCTGGGTGCGCAGCGGACTGTTGGCTGCCACAATCTATATTCGCCCCAATGCAGATCTCGCGCTGGAACTGCTTACCGAAGCGATTCGCACGGGATCGCAACCGCCGGCGCGCAAATTGATTGTTCCCGAATCAATGCCCTTGATTGACGAACTCACAACGCGAACAATTAAGGGCAATGCTGGCAAACGCCATCTCACGGCTGGCGCCTGAAAGCCGAAGCCCTTCCGCTTACAAACTTGCGATTCTGCTTTGCTTCCCTGCTCTCTCCGCTCTCTTCGAGACGCAGATTTTCCGCTTTGCAGTAACCACCATCAGATCTTTTAGAAAAATATTGCGTAACGGCCAGTCTAGGTTACAATGCACACCACCAAGCGAAGGATGGATCGCTTTGGTTCTTGAACGGGCAGGAATCCAGGACCAATCGCCGCATATCGCGGGAGGAAATCATGGCAAATGCTGCGCAGGTGTTGGGAACGCGGAACGCAGAATACGGCATCTGGCGGGTGATCATGGCGTCGTCTGTCGGCACCATGATCGAGTGGTACGACTTCTACATCTTCGGAAGTCTGGCCGCGATCCTTGGCCCTAAGTTTTATCCCCCGGGCAATGACACGTTCGCCTACGTTGCATATCTGGCTACATTTGCGGTCGGTTTCTTAGTGAGGCCGTTCGGCGCGCTATTCTTTGGCCGCATCGGCGACCTGGTGGGGCGCAAGTACGCTTTTCTGGTAACCCTCTCGATCATGGGCTTTTCGACATTTTTCATCGGGCTGCTGCCCTCCTACGCTACGGCGGGCTGGTTCGCGCCCATTGTGTTGCTCTTGATCCGAGTGCTGCAGGGACTGGCGCTGGGCGGCGAGTACGGTGGCGCCGCGGTTTATGTGGGCGAGCACGTGCCTGACAACAAGCGCGGCTTTTATACCAGCTTTATCCAAATCACGGCTACGCTGGGGCTTTTCGTCTCGCTCGTCGTCATTCTGGTAACGCAAAACTCAATGTCGAAGGAAGACTTCGCCGCTTACGGCTGGCGCATTCCTTTTTTGATTTCCATCATCCTGGTGATGATCTCGCTCTACATCCGCTTGAAGATGAAGGAGTCGCCGATTTTCGCAGAACTGAAAGCAACGGGGATGACTTCGGCACAGCCCTTGAAGGAAGCCTTCACCAAGTGGCCGAATCTGAAGAACGTTCTCATTTCGCTTTTCGGAGCGACGGCAGGACAGGGCGTTGTCTGGTACACCGGACAGTTTTACGCTCTGTTTTATATGCAAACTATTCTGAAGGTGAATGTCAAAACGGCTAACATTATCGTCGCAATTGCTTTGCTTCTCGGAATGCCATTCTTCACCGTGGTGGGCGCGCTTTCTGACCACATCGGACGGAAGAAGCTGATGATGGCTGGATGCCTGCTCGGAGTCGTCACCTACATTCCGATCTACAAAGCCATGGAACACGCCGCAGGGAATAATGTTGTCACCGTGAAATCGACGCGAAACAAAGTGACGGGCGCGATTGCGCTGACGGCCATGACGACGGACGCGAACGGGGCGCTGGTACCCGCCAAGGAAGCCCCAAATCCGAATCGGACGATGCTGGTACTCTTGGTGTTCGTGCAGGTTCTGTACGTATGTTTGGTGTATGGTCCCATCGCCGCGTATTTGATTGAAGCGTTTCCGGCGAAGATTCGATACACGTCGCTCTCGTTGCCTTATCACATAGGGAACGGTGTGTTTGGGGGGTTGCTGCCGTTGATTGGACTGTCATCTGTCGCTTGGCACGGCAACATTTATGCAGGGCTCTATTACCCAATGGTTGTGGCGGGAGTGACGTTTATCGTAGGAAGCCTGCTGCTGCGCGAGACCCAGAGCGTGCGCATTTGGGATGAAGCTGGGAAGAAGATTCCGGCGGCGGGCTGACGGAATCCGACGACACGCCAACCGTTTCGCATTTAGCGAAGCTTTAAAGCTTCCAGCTCGTCCAGGGTCCGTGGCCAGTCTGATCCTAATAGCCGGGATAGGCTTCGATCCGCGAGGATCTTACCCCCGGTTTGGCAGCGCGCGCAATAGTTCGTTTCTTTGTCGGCATAACGAATTCGCAGCACTTTGTCGCGGCATCGCGGGCAAGGCTCGCCATAGCGCCCGTGAACTGCCATACCTTTACGAAACGCAGTGACCTTTTCGGGGAACCCGGTCTGGGCCTCGGCGCGGAGTTGGTCCATCCAGAACCCGAGCGTGTGCCGGGCCGCAGCGAATAGTCTCTCCCACTCCTCGGGTTTCATCTTGTTGGTGAGGGTGACGGGGGAGAGTTGGGCCGCGTGCAATATCTCATCCGAATACGCGTTGCCGACGCCACTCACCAGCCGTGGATCGGTGAGCGCCCGCTTGAGTGTATGGTTTTCGGTCGTGAGTCTCGCGCGGAACAAATCAAGATCACTGGAGAAGATGTCGATCCCTCCGGCATCGAAGGAGCGCAAGCTCTCCTCGCCATTAAGAACGTGCAGCGACGCCCGGTGCTTTGTGCCGGCTTCGGTGAGAACCAGAGAACCACTGGGAAAATCGAACGCTGCCAGATTCTGGCGGCCAGTTAGTTTTGCTTCTGCAGCCCGCCAGTGCAACCGGCCAGCAATCATCAGGTGTAGTGCCAGCCAGAGATCGTTTTCCAGTCCAATGGCAATGCGCTTACCAACTCGCCGCAATTCCTTGACAGGTCGGCCCTCCACACCGGCGAGCGGCGGTTGCGCGGTTCGCAGAAGAAAGGCGCTGTTCAGCCGCACGTGCTTCAGCGGGTGACCGACAATACGGGATTCGAGCGCGCTGATATAGGCGGCGATATCCGGCAGCTCGGGCATGGCTACCAGCTTGCACGTCGTAGCCACACTTCGCAACGTCGTGACAGTTACTCGATAAGGGATGAGGCCGGAACCGGAGCGATGGGAGTGCCGAGACGTAAAAGACTAAGTACCGAAACCCGTGGTGAGCGCGGCAGGACTCGAACCTGCGACCCATGCCTTAAAAGGGCATTGCTCTACCAACTGAGCTACGCGCCCACTTCGTTCCAATCTAACATATTAGCAAGAACGGAATGACCGGCCCCGGGGCCGGGGCAGTTGAGTTCTCTGGGTTGCATTCGCGGCAGATACCGGAATAGCCGCGCCCGGATTCCGAGTTGTGAGGAGACTTTCATTTTCCACCGAACTTCACAGAGCGCCAAAGCTGACTCTGGAATAGAATAACGGCTTCGCTATGTTGCAGACTAAGAGCACTCCGGCAGAACTCGGGAAGAATTGGGCAGGTAAAGTCGTCGACGAAAAATTCCACCTGCGGCAGTGGCTGGGGGGCTCGGAGCACAGCGCTGTTTTTCTCACCGAGCGCGCTGGGGGAGCGCGTAAGGCCGCCATTAAGCTGATACCCGCGCAAGGCCTGGACGGAGATGCTCAACTGTCGCTCTGGAAGGGCATTGCAAAACTCTCCCACCCTCACTTGATTCAATTGTTCGAATGTGGACGCTGTCAGATTGAAGGCACGCGGCTTCTGTATGTTGTCATGGAATGTGCGGATGAAAATCTGGCGGAGATTTTGCCGGTGCGGGCGCTCAGCCCAGCTGAGGCTTCCGAGATGCTTCCTCCCGCAGCCGAGGCGCTCGGCTTCCTGCATCGGGCAGGATTTGTGCACGGCCGGGTGAGGCCTTCGAACATCACGGCGGTCGAGAATCAATTAAAACTTTCTACCGACAGCCTGCGCAAGATCGGTGAAGTGGGTGGTGCTCGCGCAGCCAGCGCGTACGATGCGCCTGAGGTTGCGACCGCGGGGCCGTCGCCGGCTGCTGATGTTTGGTCTCTCGGAATGACTCTGGTTGCCGTCCTCACCCAGAGCGAGCCGAAGGGGCAGAGCGTGAGTGGCAGCTCAGTTGCCGTGCCCAACACGATCCCGCAACCTCTTCGTGAAATTGCGCGGCAGTGTCTGCAAGTGGATCCGCAATCACGATGCACGGTGCACGACATCGTTAGACGCTTGCGGGCTCTAACCGCCGCAGGGGCGGAAAAAGTGGTCGGCGCGCCGGTGCCGCAACAGAGGCCGAAGCGATGGGTTTTGGCACTTGTCGTTCTAGCGGCGCTGCTGGTAGGGGTGTGGCTCAGCATCGAAGTGTTGGTCCATCGGACGCCGGCTCCCGCAGCAGAGACGCAATCGCCGGACCAGGCGGCCGGCCCCGTCGCGCAATCTCCCGCGCCGTTTTCGGCGAAGGGTGGGCAAAACGGAGTTAAACCAGGCAGTGTGCTTCAGCAGGTTCAGCCGGATGTCTCGCGAAATGCGCTGAACACCATCACTGGCCGTTTGAAAGTGAGCGTTCAGGTTGCGGTGGATGCTTCGGGAAATGTTTCGCAGGCAAAGTTTGTCTCTCACGGACCGAGCCAGTATTTTGCGAATCGGGCGATGGCAGCGGCTCAGCGCTGGAAATTCAACCCGCCTCAGGTAAATGGACATGCTGTCGCCAGCGAGTGGTTGCTGCGGTTTCAGTTCGCGAGAACGTCCATTCAGGTGTTGCCAGCAGAAGTGAAACCTTGAACGGACGGGCTCACCCTTCTGGCTGACCGCTTTTCTTCAACTTCCAGACAATTTGCCGCAGCATGCCGAGCAGGAATTCGGCGTCGCCCGAGTGCAACCGCAGCCGCCGCACCAAACGCCGGACCGCGCCCTCAAAGGACTCGGAGGAGTTCAATTTTGGGTAGCCGCTGGCACGAAGAGCCGTGAGCAGGGTTTCATGAATTCTTTCTACCTCGGCTGATGAAGCGGGACTTCCCTTCTCTGCTTTAATCCGGACCCGAGAGTCGCGCTTCAATTCATACAAGCAGACTGCGACAGCCTGTCCCAGGTTCATCGAGAAATGTTCTTCCCGAGTGGGAATGTGCATCAGCCAGTGGCAGTGACTCATGTCCTGGTTCGAAAGGCCAAATTTTTCTGATCCGAACAAGAGGGCGCATTGACCGGTTGCCAGATGCCGGCGAATGAGGCGAGCACCTGGCTCCAACCGGCGTAGGGGATGTTGCAGGTCGCGATGGCCGACTGCGGTAGTTCCGACCACCAGCGAGCAATCGGCAACTGCTTCGCCTACGGTTTCGAATTTTTCCGCATTGGCCAGTAGATCTGCCGCGCCTACGGCGGAGCGAGCGTTTTGAAAGGCCACATCGTAGGGATTCACCACCCGCAAGTGAAGAAATCCAAAGTTGCTCATTGCCCGAGCGGCCGCGCCGATGTTGAGAGGATTGCGTGCGTCTACCAAGACCACGCGCAAATGACCGAGTTCAGCAGAAACAGGCAAGCAAGAACATTGTTCGCAGCTAATTCCGCTCGGCTTAGTGCCGATCCCGTAGCAAGCCTTTCGCCGTAACCTGTATTTGCCGGGGTGTGGAAATGTAAAAAATTTGTCAAACCTGAGCTCCTGCGCTGAAAATGGGCGGAAACGTTGTAAGCTTTGAGTGGTTGCGGGCTAGTTGGGGGAATCCCGCAAGCTCCCTCCGCTCCCGAAGACAGACACAAATTGAGGATAACGTCATGGGCCAAACCGCAATACCGGTGAGCGCAGCCAGAATGGGTGATCCAACGAATTCCACGCGGCCGCTGGGAAGAATTCTGGTCGTCGAGGATGATCCCGCCGTTCAGAAGGCCTTAAAGCGCCTGTTCGAGTCTGAAGGGTATGCGGTTGAGATTCAAGCCGATGGCAAGTCTGCGCTGGAGAGCTTTCAGGCAGCCCCGCCGGCGGTCATCATTCTCGACCTGCGCCTACCGAAGCTTTCCGGCAGTGATGTGTGCAAGGAGATCAAGGCCCAGGCTCCCACGTTGCCGATTATTGTCCTCAGCGCAACCAGCGACGTTTCCGACAAAGTTCTGCTACTCGAGTTAGGAGCGGACGACTATGTAACCAAGCCTTTCAGTCCCAGGGAGCTGCTGGCGCGGGTTCGTGCGGCGCTACGACATACGTCAAGAACGGCAAACGTTAGTCGCGTGAATTTCGACGGCATCTCCATTGACTTCAAAAAAATGGAAGTCCAGCGCGACGATAAGATTGTGGTATTGACCGCGCAAGAATTCAAGACCTTGCAGTTTTTGGTGCAAAATGCCGACCGAGTCATCAGCCGGGACGAACTGCTCAACGAAGTGTGGGGATATCAGAATTATCCTTCCACCCGCACGGTGGATAACCATATCCTCAAACTGCGCCAGAAACTGGAGCGTGACCCGGCCAGTCCGGTACACTTCCGCACTGTGCACGGAATGGGCTATAAGTTCGTACGTTGAGAGTCCCTTGGACCGTTCATTAGAACCCGCCTCGCAAGCTTTCCCAGGACAATCCGGAAGCAAGCTGGTGCCTCGCACCCGGCTGCGGACGCGCTTCCTGCTGTCCATGGTTCTGATTACCGCCGGGCTTACGGCGATGAGTCTTCTGGTCGTACGGCACAGCGTACAGAGCCACGTGCGCGAAGGAATCGTGCAGGAACTGCGAAACTCGGTCACAACGTTCCAGAATTTTCAGCACGATCGCGAAGTCATGTTGACGCACTCTGCGGAATTGGTGGCCAACCTTCCCATCACGCGCGCCATCATGACGGCTCATGATCCAGCCACGATTCAGGACGCATCGAAAGACGTGTGGCAATTGACCGGTAGCGATCTTCTGGTATTGGCCAACCGCAATGGCGCAGTGGTCGCTCTGCACACAAGATCTGCGGGCTTCACCCGGGAAGCGGCGCAGCATTACTTCGAGCGCTCCTTGAACGAAGAGGACTCAAGTCACTGGTGGTTTGGGGATCACCATCTCTACCAGACGTTCGTGCAACCAGTTTATTTTGGCGCCAAGACGGAGGGTCCCCTGCTCGGCTTCTTGATCATCGGTTACGAAATCGATGACCGGCTGGCGCGCGAAGTCAGCAAAGTCTCAGCCAGCCAGGTCGCTTTTTCCTACGGCGACGAGATTGTGGCAACCACGTTGACCCCCACTCAGGTGCAAGGGCCTGGTGTGCGTACGTTAGCCGCGGAGTCATCGCAAAGCGCACCCCGCGATGTGGAAGTCGGCAATGAAAATTTTGTGGCGACTTCGCTGGATCTGTCTGGCCAGCGGGAAACTCCTGTCCGGTTGACGGTATTGGGATCGTACGATCAGGCCGCGAAATTCCTGGATAATCTAAACCGCCTGCTACTGCTGCTCGGTCTCACCGCCGTCTTGGTGGGAAGCGGGCTAGTGTTTTTGATCTCCCACACATTCACGCGCCCGTTGGCCAGCCTGGTGGAAGGCGTACGCGCATTGGAACATGGAGATTTTCACCATCCGCTCGATGCCAGGGGCAGTGACGAAGTCGCGGAACTTACCTCGGCGTTCGACCGCATGCGCGCCAGCCTGCTTAAGACACAGCAAGCTCTGCTGGAGTCGGAGCAGTTGGCGACGATCGGACGCATGGCCAGTTCAATCTCGCATGACCTTCGCCATTCTCTGGCGGCTGTCGTCGCTAACTCCGAGTTTCTTTGTGATGGAGGCTTGACTCCTGCGCAACGTGAGGAGCTCTATCAGGAGGTTCGGACCGGCGTAAACCAGATGACCGATCTTATCGACTCGCTGCTTGAGTTTGCACGAACCAGGGAATCCATGAACCCAGCCTACGCCAGCGTGACCGAAACGGCGCAACGAGCCATGCAGGCAGTGCGCCTGCACCCGCGCCATCAGGGCACTCTGATCGAGGTGCGTACGAATGGACAGAGCTCGGCATGGTTCGATCCGCGCAAGCTGGAGCGGGCTCTGTACAATCTTTTGTTGAACGCATGTGAGGCGGCACCCAGTAGCGAGGGCCGAGTCAAGGTCACCATTGACCGAACCGGATCCTCGGTCACGATTGCGGTCTCGGACAACGGCCCCGGCATTGCCGAGGAGATTCGGGAGAAGCTATTTCATCCTTTTGTGAGCTTCGGTAAAGAGAATGGCACCGGACTCGGACTTACAGTCGTGCAGAAGATTGTGCAGGACCACGGTGGAACCGTCCTGGTGGAACGCACCTCGGAGGCTCGCACCGTTTTTCGAATCACGATCCCGGGACGCGCTCCCCAAGGCTCCTTGGACGACGACGACAACGAACGAACGAGTGATCCTTTTCTGCCCGTAAATAGCGATCGACCGACTGAAAACTCAATTCGACATTCGGACACGTAGTCTCCGTTCGTATTTCTCGACTTTAAGACGATCCGCATGTCGCGCAGGAGGATGTGTGAAGAAACCAGCAATCCTTGCGCTGCATACAGGTGCCACGGCAGCAGCCGCTTTTGTCCTTTTGCTTACGGTTAGCATGGCACAGGAAACCATGCCCGCCACAGTGCCGCAGCCCGGGGAAGCTGCGCTGCGTGATCTCGATTCGCAAGTACGCGAGTTGCGCGCGGTGATCGAGCAGATGCGCATTGAGAATGCCCAGTCCCGAGCCGAGATGCACGAGTTGCGCCAGGAATTGCAAGACACGCGCAAGCTCCTGCTCCCACTCGCGGCTGCGACACATGCGAACCCTTCTCAGTCAACTCCTGAGGAGTCTGCGCAATACGACGGAAATTCGGTTTCCGCGGGGTCTGGCTCTCAAGAACCCTCCGTTGCACCAGCGGCTGCGGACCAGGGAAGCCGGATTCAGAAACTGGAAGAATCGGTGCAGTTGCTAGGCTCGAAGATTGACGAGCAATACCAGACCAAAGTGGAGACCGCGACCAAATATCGGGCACGGCTTTCAGGAATTGTGTTGATGAATGCTTTTCGCAATGTCGGATCTTCCGACAACCTGGACTTTCCCAACTACGCGCAACCGGTAGCAATAGGCGATCCCCGGACAAGTTTTGGAGCCACTCTGCGACAAACCGAGATTGGTCTGGAAATTTTCGGTCCCACTCTGGCCGGCGCGAGGACTTCAGCCCATGTCGAGTTCGATTTTGCCGGCGGATTTCCGTCGACGCCTAATGGAGTGAACTTTGGTATCGCGCGCATGCGAACCGCCAGCTTGCGGCTCGATTGGAAAAATACAGCAGTCATTGCGGGGCAGGATTCGCTTTTCTTCTCGCCGCTGTCTCCCACGTCGTTTGCATCGCTGGCCACTCCGGCCTTCGCTTATGCGGGAAATCTTTGGGGCTGGATACCTCAGATTCGCGTCGAGCATCGTTTTAATCTTCCCGGCCAACAAACGGTGACACTGCAGGCTGGAATTCTGGATAATTTAGACTGGGAGCCTCCCTACAGCCAGTTCTACCGCTCAGCGCAGGCCGGAGAATACTCTGGCCTACCCGCTTACGCGCTGCGCACTGCCTGGTCACGGCCTGTCTTTGAGCATCCCTTCAGCTTTGCCGTGGCGGGATATTACGGCCGACAGAACTGGGGATGGGATCGTACGGTCGACGCCTGGGCTGGGATGACGGATTGGCAAATCCCGATTTTTCGCCACTTGACGCTCTCCGGAGAATTTTATCGAGGACGAGGCGTAGGAGGTCTGGGCGCAGGTATCGGCCGCGCGGTTTTATTCGGTGGGGATCCATTCTCCGCGTCTACGAGTATCCGTGGACTGGATTCGGCGGGAGGGTGGGCCCAGTTGAAAGTCCAACTCGCGCCAAAACTGGAGTTGAATGGCGTCTTCGCGGAGGACGATGCGTTTGCCGGTGATATTCGAGGCTTCGCCGTCGACACCGACAATTTCACGACGATTCTGGGACGCAATCGTGGCGCACTCGGCAATGTGGTGTACCGGCCGCGGTCCGACCTGCTGCTTTCCGCCGAATTCAGACGTCTACACACTTTTCCCGTCTATAGCAATGCCGCCGTCACGAATCAGATCAATCTTGCTATGGGGATACTGTTCTGAAGATGCTTCGCTTCGCTTATTGCCGGAACCTGTTGTTTGTCCTGATACTACCGTGTGTCATTGCCATGGCCCAGAATGCCGACCTCAAGGGCAAGGTGCAGCTCACAAGAACCGGGCGTCACGTCGGTGATGCATCGAAAGTCGTGGTCTGGCTCACTCCTCTCGGAACAACTCCCGCGCCTTCGCCGGCGCCCCAGCAGGAATCGCAAATCCCGCAGCTTATCCAGAAGGACAAAAGCTTTCACCCTTCCCTGCTGGTGATTCCGGCGGGCGGGAAAGTCGAGTTCCCGAACCACGATCCTTTCTTTCATAATGTCTTTTCTTTGTTTGACGGCAAGCGCTTCGATCTCGGTTTGTATGAGAGCGGAAGCACTCAATTTGTCCAATTCGACAAACCCGGCATTTCTTACATCTTCTGTAACATTCACCCGCAAATGAGCGCCGTGGTGATCGCTCTGAGCACGCCGTACTATGCGATCTCAAACTGGCGTGGTGAGATCAGCATTGGCGATGTGGTCCCCGGCCGCTACCAGATGCACGTCTTCCATCCCTCAGTTGCGCCGGATGCGCTGCAAGTAGCGGAACGTGAAATTACCGTGACGCCTGGCGACACCTTCCTTGGAAGCTTCAGCCTGGCCGAATCCAATCTCGAACTTGCTCACAAAAATAAGTATGGACGTGATTATGACCGTCCGGATCCTGACAGCCCGGCATATGCGCGGCCATAGCTGTGGCAAGCACCATCTAGCAGGGAATGAAAAAGAGCGTGCCCGGTTAGCACGCCCTTTCTCGCCTCTGTCTTCACTTCGTTTACATCAACTCACTCTCAACCCAACCCATACCTTATCGAACGACAGGATCAGTCTGAGCTTCCTAGTGGTGACCACCTGAAGGGCCGCTGCTTGAGTGGCTGCCCCCGCTGGAATGGCCTCCCCCACTCGAATGGCTGCCGCCACCGGGAGGGCTGCCTCCGCTCGAATGGCTACCGCCTCCTCCTCCGTAGGAATGTCCCCCAGAGGAATGGCCGCCGCCGTAGCTCGGCGCGTTATGCGAACCGCCGCTGTACCCGCCTCGGCTGCCGCCGTAGCTTGGGCTACCGCCATAGTTCGGAATGCTGCGCGAACCGCCGCTGTAGCCGCCGCGACTACCACCATAGTTCGGACCACCTCCATAGCTGGGCGATCCGCGCGAGCCCCCGCTATAAGGGCCGCTGCCCGGTGTACTGCGAGATCCGGTATAACCTGGCGAACCGTAGCTTGGAGAGCCGCGGTAGCCTCCGGAGCTGCCGCTGCCATAGCCGCCTGACGACCGCGGCTGCACCACTGGCTGCCTCATATTGAGCTGCGGGCGCGAAGAACTTGCGCCACTCCGCTCATAATTGCTGGAGGGGGCCGATCCCCGCGAGGGGCTTGAACTGGGGGCGGTGCGGTTCCAGTAGTTTCCGCTCTGCGACGAAACCCTGGCACTACTGCCCGCGCTACTATGCGAGGGCGGCGCGAACTGACTCCATCCTCGGCTTGGTTGGCTACCGTTGGACGATGCCTGCTGCCCACGATTTGTGGGAGAGACCTGCCCTATCGAGCGTTGCGGGAACGACCGCGACGGTTGGGCACTCTGCGGGCGCGAGTTGCTGCTCGGGGGCGAGAACGTCCGTGAGTTGCCACGATTTCCATACTGACTCGCAGCAGAACTACCTCCCCTTGCCGCGCCACTATTCATTTCCCTGCCAGACGCAGGTGTACCAGCGCTTGGCTTCCCACCTCCCGTATTCGCCATGCCTCGAGACTCTGTGCCTCCCATACCAGCCGCACGTCCCCCCGCCGACAGTGGCGAGAAGTGGTTGTGCTGCATGGATTGCTGCAGATGCGAAGCCTGCCGTTGAAACGCTTGCGGGCGCGAATTGTTCCCTGAGCCGAAGAAACGCTGTGACCCGCCGTTGCGAATCGTTGATGGAGCCGCAGCTCGTCCGCTCGCCGACAGACTGGCGCGCGTGGGCACGACGGGCAGGTTGCCCGTCATCATCCGAGCTCCGCTAAGCTGGGCGCGGCTTGCCGCCATAACCCTGGTTCGGCCGGCACCAAAGCGTCCCGCACCTACCGTCGAAAGTGCGCGTCCGATATGCGGATCGTTAATGTGCGACAGATTCGAGAATCGCGTGCCCCCATGTAATGGTGCGATTCCACCAAAGCGGTTGAGGCCACCAAAGCGGTTGAAGCCTACTACTCCGAAGCGACCGCCGTATCCGCCCCACCACGGAAAGAAGCGATCACAGGGTCCGATTGGCAACCAGCCAAAGCCGCCCCATCCGCCCCATCCAATGCCAACATTCCAACCACCCCCGAAGCCGAAGAACGACACATAAGCCGGCGCCCAGAGTGGACGATAGAACCCGCCACCCCACACCGGTCCCGGCCACCAAGCCCACGAACTGCCGTACATCATCCACCGTCCGTAGTGGTACGGCGCCCAACCCCAAGGTTCATCGCCAACCCAAGTCCAACCGTAGTCAGGCTCCCACACCCAGTTACCATCACGGTACGGAACCCAATCAGCAGGCTCGTTGGGCACCCAAACCTGTCCGTAGTCCGGCTCGTTTTCCCAACGTCCATTGGCGTCCAGATCTTCCGCGCCGGTATAGTAGCGATTGGTGTGATTCCACGACTTCGCGCTGTGAATCAAGTGGTCGCGGTCGCTGTTCCAGCGGTCCCAATCGTCGCGGTCAGGAGCTTCCGATATTTTGTACTGAGCTTCCTCGGCGCTTCCACGAACCGTCGCCATCTCGCCTTGCTTCACTTCGGCGATGCCCTTCGGCGTGGAAATCTGAGCTTCACCTTTGCGTACGATGACAACCGTGTCCCCGTCGGGCCGCACTTCCACGCGGACAATTACATCCTTGTGCGCGGGATGAACAGCGACGTTCGGAGCATCGATCTCAGGCTCAGCTTCACTCTCGTTGAAGACGCTGTAATCGGCGAGCCCCTGCGCCAGTTGAATCTGGATGTGATCGTGAGTGAAGGTCGCAATATTGGCCTGCGCGTTCGGCCCCAGGCGAAGAATATTGGCGAAGTCGAGTTGCACTTCGGCGCGTCCGCCCGCTGCGGTTGAAACCTTATCGCCATTAAGCACGGGCTGATTCAACACGGCCGCTGACCAATCACCCGAATCTCCGCGCTGCGTTGACACGTCGCCGTGAATCATGCTGACGCGGCCCACGCCCTGATTCGTCTTTGCAGGTTCCTCACCGGAAGGTCCGCCGGGCTGAGGTTCCTCCCCAAGCTGCGCCTCGCCGGATTCGGGCTGCTCGCTTTCGCCGTACACTTGCGAGGATGGCGATGGCGGCGCGGATTCACCCTGCCCCATTTCCATGGGCGCGCTAGGCTGCTCCGAGGGTCCCGGACCTTCCTCTGTGGTTTGCGCTAGCAAACCGGTCGAGAACACTCCCGCCAGCGCCAAAGATACGATTGCGAAACTTGATATGAACCTGTTTTTCATAAGCTACCTTTTTCTCGAAAACACCGCATATCTACTTAAACCCGGACTTGTGCGATTGATGCGCTATGGTGAAAAGCAAGTTCCATGCCAAAGGCGAAGCAGAAGGCTGTCCATTAAGTCTTGTGTTTTCAGGGAGTAAGATTTGGTTTTTAACAGAACGTTCTACACCGGGTCTGAAGCCGGTGGCCGCATTCAACCGAGGTGGTGGTTTTGAGCCAATAAATTAAGAGGCTAGGGTTCTTTCTCGCCCTCATCTGCAATGCCGATCTTCGAAAGCCGGTATCGCAGTGCGTTGCGGGACAGCCCCAGTAAGCGCGCTGCCTGACTCTTATTTCCGTCGGCGCGCCGCAATGCTTCCTGAATCATCTCATCTTCCCAGTGCTCCAGAGTCATGCCTTCCGGCAAAAATCCGCCCACGCCATTCGCAGCCTTTGCCGGACGCAAATCCAGGTGAATATCCGGTGCCTCGAGCACCGTCCCTTTTGCCAAGGCACAGGCGCGCTCGATAATATTCTGTAGCTCGCGCACGTTCCCCGGCCAGTGGTAGTTCACTAAAATCTGCATGGCCTCGGGTGTAATGCTTTTTACGGGCTTGCCGGAATCTCCAGCAAAGCGCGAAATAAAAAGATTAACCAGATCGGGGATATCCTCCTTCCGCTGGCGCAGAGGCGCAATGTCGATAGGAACGACGTTCAAACGATAGTAAAGATCCTCGCGGAACGTTCCCTGTTCCAGCGCTTCGCGCAGATCACGATTCGTCGCAGCGATCAGGCGCACATCCACCTTCACCGTTCGTGTGCCGCCCAAACGCTCAAACTCGCGCTCCTGCAGCACGCGCAGCAACTTCACTTGTATCGCTGGCGGTACATCGCCGATCTCGTCGAGGAATAATGTCCCCTTGTCCGCCATCTCGAACTTGCCCGGTTTGCTCGCAGTTGCGCCGGTAAATGCACCCTTCTCATAGCCGAACAGTTCGCTTTCCAAGAGATTTTCCGGAATCGCTGTGCTGTTGATCTTGATGAAAGGTCCTGAAGCCCGCCGCGACTTCTCATGAATCGCTCGTGCGATCAGATCTTTGCCTACGCCACTTTCTCCACCCAACAAAACGGTCGAATTCGTCGGCGCCACGCGGTCCACCGTCGCCAGCACTTCTTGCATCTTTGGGCTGCGAGCGACCACGTTGGGATGGACGTAGCGCTTGCCCAGCGCCTCGCGCAGCGACCGGTTCTCCTCTCGCAGATCGCGGACATCCAGTTCCTTGCGGATCACCATGCGCATCTCGCTGAGCGAGAACGGCTTCAAGACATAGTCGCTGGCCCCGCCTTTCATGGCTTCAACCGCCGTCTCCACTGTGCCGAAGGCGGTCATCACCACCACCGGCAGCGCGGCATTCTGCCGCTTCACCGCCTGCAGGAATTCCAGGCCATTCATCCCCGGCAGCTTGAGATCTGTCACCACAAGATCCACCGTGTTCTCTCGCAGAAGTTTCAGCCCCGTCTCTGCGTCTCCGGCGGACAGCGTACTGAAGCCATCTTCCCCGAGATTCAATTCGAGCAGGCGGCGCATCTTCGCTTCATCCTCGACAATTAAAATTGTGGGCATATTCCTATTCGTTGCTAGCGTTTCTTTCGATCACATAGGAGTCGACTGAAGCTGCTCTCTAAGAGCTCGATTGAGGGCGTCCTCTTCGCGGGCCGGAAAAAAGACCACGAACCTGGCTCCTTGCTCATCCATCCCCTCTCTGCTCCCCTCCACGCGAATCGTGCCGTGGTGGCCATCGATAATTCTTGAGACGATCGACAGCCCCAAACCAACCCCGGTTTTCTTGGTTGTCACAAACGGGTTGAAGATCTGCTCTCGCAATTCCGGCGGAACGCCCGGACCCGTGTCTTCGATCCGGACCTCGATTCCATCCCGGTTCACGGAGTCTGCCCTGGCCGCCGCTACACGCAAGGTTCCACCATTGCTACCCATCGCATCATAAGCATTCTGAATCAGATTCACGAACGCTTGCTCGCAAAGACTGTCGTCGAGCGGAACCGGCGGCAAGTTCGGCTGGTATTGCCGTTCCACGCGCACAGACGCGTCTTCGTCTTTCCGCGTCAGCGAAACAGAATGCAGCGCGCGATCCAGCACCGCGGTAACATCCCGGAGCACAAGTTCGGTATGCAGCGGTCGGGCAAAATCGAGAAACCGGGTTACCAGTGCGCTCAAGCGGTTTGTCTCAGTCGATATGTAACCCGCCAGCTCACTGGCCAGTGGATTCGATTCCCCCAGCTTCTGGTGCAGCATCTCCGCCGATCCCTTGATCACCCCCAGGGGATTGCGAATTTCGTGCGCCAGCCCGGCGGACATCTGCCCCAGCGCCGCCAGCCGCTCCGAACGCCGCGCCTCCTCCTGCGCCTGCTGTAACTTGCGGTTGGTTTCCGCCAAAGTCTCGGCCAACTCTTGATAACGTTTGATCTGCCGCCGATTTTCCATTACGAACCGGTTCACCACCATGGCCAGGAGAAAGAAGAAAAGAATCCGAATGGCGAGTATGCTGTAACTCTCCGCCGTGACTTCGTATTCCTCCAGCACCGGGTAGAGATACGAGCAATACGCGGCTGAGGCCAGCGCTGTCCATAGCAGTGTGAGCCAAGGCCCGAAATATTCGGCCGCGGTCACCACCGGCAGGTAAAAAATTGGGTAGTAGCTACTGTTGATCCCAAGCTCGCCCGTGTGGTCGATAAGCAACGTCGCCAGCGCGATCTTGAGTAAAACGATATAGGCAGCCCCTCTTCGCGGCGAGCGCGCCAGAAGCCAGCCTTCGCTGAACTGCACTACGCCAATGGCCAGCAGCGTAAGCTGCTTATGAATCTCCAGCACCGGCGGAAGCGCTGCCAGCCCTGCCAGAAATAACAGCCAGAGAATATCCATCCAATTGATCGAAAAACGCTTCTGTTCGTTCATGGCAAGATTGCTGACAATAACGGCGCAGGAAGCAGTCTTGTGGCCGCCCTCAGCGCTAGACTCGTTCCTCTATTTTTACTGGTCCGCTTGCAAGTCGCACCCATGCGAACCTATCAGACCGCACGAAACCAGTCCGCGTCAATGTGCTTTCTTGAAAGGCTATTCTTACCTTGGGGAAACAAAGCAGCGTGCCGCTGCGGGTTGCTGATGATAACTATTGTGAAACATGACAGGACTTCAGCGAGCCATGGGCTTCGGCGAGATCTCATCCAGCGTAAGATTTAGCTCCAGCACGTTAACTCGCGGCTCGCCCATAAATCCGAACTGCCGATTCTCCGTATGCTGGTTAATCGCCTCGCGAACTACATCTTCGCTCAGCCCGCGTTCTTTTGCGATGCGCGGCACCTGAAATTCAGCCGCCTGGGGTGAGATGTGAGGATCAAGCCCGGAACCCGATGTTGTCACCAAATCCATCGGGATTGCGGCGGTTGGATTCTCCGCCTGCAAGCGATCGGCATCGCCCCGCACCCGCGCAATAAGGGCTTGATTGGTCGGTCCAAGGTTTGACCCGCTGGAATTGCCCGCGTCATAGCCTGTCCCCGCAGCTGACGGACGTGAGTGGAAATATCCCCGAGAGGAAAATGACTGCCCGATCAGTCGCGATCCCACCACGACGCCATTCCGAGTCAGCAATTGTCCATTCGCCCGATTGGGAAACAAAATCTGCGCCAATCCCGTAATCAGCAAGGGAAACAGCAGACCAAACAACACTGTGGTCACCAGCGTCATCAGCACAGCGGTGATCAGATTGTTTTTCATAGTCGCCTCACGCCAGCCCGGCCCGCACAATCAGCAAGTCGATCAGTTTGATTCCTATGAACGGGACGATCACTCCGCCCAGCCCGTAAACCAACAGGTTTCGGCGCAACAAGACTGCCGCACCTTGCGGAACGTATTTCACGCCGCGAAGGGCCAGGGGGATCAGAGCCACGATGATCAGCGCATTGAAGATGACAGCCGACAATATGGCGGACTGCGGTGTCGCCAGGTTTTAGACCTTTCTTAGTTCTTCAGCTTCGGTCGCTCGCACGTGTCCACAATCTTCTTGGGATCGATGGCGTCCTTATCCACCTGCTCTTCCAGAATCTTCCCATCTTTCCCGATCAGGAAGTTCACCCGACGCGCAGCCTTGTATTTATCCAAATAGATTCCGTACTCGCGAGTAACTTTTCCGCCCCAATCACTCAGCAGAGGAAAGGTAACTCCGATCTGGTCGGCAAAGGCTTTATTGGCGTATTCGCTATCCATGCTCACACCCAAGACTTGGGTGTCAGTAGCTTCCAGCCGTTTGAGATCCTGCTGGAGAGCTTTCATTTGCGCCGTTCAACCACCGGTAAAAGCAAAAATGTAAAACGCCAGAACTACATTTTTCTTGCCCCGGTACTGGCTCAAGGAAACTTCCTTGGAGTCGTTGCCATCAAAGTAATCCAGCTTGAAGTTCGGCGCTACCTCGCCTACCTTGGGCATCGAACCACTCTCCGGCTGCTTGTTCTGCCCCCAAGCCAGAGTGCCCCCCGCAACCGCCAGCGCAGATGCCAGTAACGACGCCTGCAACACCCTTCGCAATTTCTTTTGCATTACGACCTCCTGCCGGAATAATAGCCGACTCCGCGCGAAGACATTGTAATTTTCCACACAAGTGCTTAGGGGATGCCAATCAGTACCCTGCCCTCGCACCTTTCGCATTGCCCAAAGTCACCACAAACCAGTAAATTCAGTTTCAGACCACGGTCTTACGTTCCATGAGCCTTGCCACGCTGAACGACATCTTCTTTGCCGCTACTGAACGCAGTCTCGACCGCGTTATGCTCTACCGCGAGGAGGGAAAGTGGCTGCCCATCTCTTCTTCGGATCTACGCCGCAACGTCGCCCGGACCGCAAGTGCTCTGCGTGAATGGGGCGTTCGCAAGGGCGACCGGGTGGCGATTCTCAGCGAGAATCGCCCGGAGTGGTCCACCGCTGACTTCGCTATTTTGCTGCTCGGCGCAGTCACCGTCCCCATCTATGCCACATTGACTCCTGAACAAACCGCGTCTACTTTGCGCGATTCCGGCGCCAATATCGTTTTCCTCTCCAGCGAACGGCAATTGCATAAGATTCAAGCGGTTCTTTCCCAGTCCCAAGTTCAGAAAATCGTAGTCATGGATCGCATCCAAGTCCCTAACGAAGCGCTCCCCAACTGCGTGCTCATGGATCAGTTGATAACCCAAGGCCCCGGCCACCTTGATGCGGAGACCGAATCCCTGGCCCGCTCCATCCGACCCGACGATCTCGCGACGATCATTTACACATCCGGCACTACCGGAACTTCCAAGGGCGTGATGCTCACCCATGGCAACATGGCATCCAACATCAACCGCTCGCTGGTCGGCTTCGACATGCGGCCAGGGCTGACCAGCGTTTCATTTCTGCCTCTCTCCCACGTCACCGCGCGTCACGCGGATTTCGCACTGCTGTACCACGGTGTCACTCTCGCTTACTGTCCTTTTATGGAGAATCTCCCTACGGCGTTCCTGGAGGTACGTCCGACAGTCTGCGTTGCGGTGCCGAGAGTTTATGAAAAAATCTATGCCAAGACCCAGATGACCGCCCGCGGGTTTCCGAAGCGGGTCATTTACCGCTGGGCGCTTTCGGTCGGCGGCGCCAACAAGCAGGCGATTCTCGCAGGACATACTCCAGCTTCTTTCACCTGGAGGCCGAAAATCCGCGATGGTATCGGAGGCAACATCGAAACCTTCCTCTCCGGCGGCGCGCCCCTGGGCCGCGAACTCTTGGAGTGGTTCGCTGCCGTCGGCATCCGCATTCACGAAGGCTACGGCTTGACGGAAACCTCTCCGGTGATCGCGGTCAACACCCCCGCCAACCATCGCATCGGCACGGTCGGCAAGATACTTCCGAACCTCGAGGTCCGCATTGCAGACGATGGCGAGATTCTGGTGCGTGGACCCTCCGTCTTCAAGGGATATTGGAACCGCCCCGAAGAAACTCAGAACGCATTTCTCGATGGCTGGTTCAAGACCGGAGACATCGGCAACATCGACCCCGATGGATATCTCTCGGTCACGGATCGCAAGAAAGAACTCATCAAGACTTCAGGCGGAAAGTTCATCGCGCCCCAACCGATTGAAAACTCGCTCAAATTGAATCCCCTCATCGGTACCGCCGCCATCCTGGGCGACAAGCGCAAGTTTGCTTTTGTCATCGTCTCTCCCAATTTCGCATTACTGGAAGAGTGGGCCCGCGCCAACGACGTCACCTTTTCGTCGCGCGCCGAGCTGGTCGCCAACCCAAAAGTCCAGGCTCTTTACGACGGAGTTGTGGATGAGGTGAATCAGAATCTGGCACGCTTCGAAAAGTTAAAGCGCGTCTTGCTCGTCGCCGACGAATTTTCCGCCGACAACGGCGCTCTTACGCCCACCATGAAACTGCGCCGCCGCGTGATCGAGGAGCGCTACCGCAGTCAGATCGACGATCTCTACGCCCGAGCGGAAAGCACAACCGCCACATAAGGCATTGCAAGAATCATGTGGGGACAGCCGCCATCGGCTGTCCAGTCGAGCCTAGCTCGATATCTGTCCAACTCAGTTTACAATGAAGGATCATGACTGACCCACTCGTAATCGCCGGACGCTCCTTCCGCTCCCGTCTGATCGTCGGCACCGGAAAATACACATCGTTTCAGGAGACTGCCCGCGCCCTCGAAGCCAGCGGAGCCGACATGGTCACTGTCGCCGTGCGGCGTGTGAACCTGGACCGCAGCAAAGAATCGTTGCTCGATTACATCGATCCCAAAAGATATTTTCTACTGCCCAACACGGCCGGTTGCTACACGGCGGATGAAGCCGTTCGCGCGGCGCGACTGGGACGCGAAGTCGGCCTCTCCGACTGGGTGAAGCTCGAAGTGATCGGTGACCAAGCTACCCTTTATCCAGACGTACAGGCCACGCTCGAAGCCACACGCGTTTTGGTAAGCGAAGGTTTCACCGTCCTGCCCTACACTTCCGACGACATTGTCTTTGCCAAACGTCTGATTGACGCCGGAGCTGCCGCGGTGATGCCGTTGGGCGCGCCCATCGGCAGCGGCATGGGCATTCAAAACCAGGCCCACATCCGCATCCTGCGCGAAATGATCTCCGGCGTTCCACTCATTGTGGACGCTGGCGTCGGCACGGCTTCCGACGCAGCCATTGCCATGGAACTCGGCGCTGATGCAGTCCTCATGAACACCGGCATTGCCGGCGCGCAAGATCCCGTGCTCATGGCCGAAGCCATGCATCATGGAGTTCTAGCCGGGCGCGGGGCTTACCTCGCAGGCCGCATGCCAAGAAAGTTGTATGCCACAGCCAGTTCCCCGCTCGAAGGCGTACTCCGGTAGTAGCGCCGTCGTCCCGGCAGCGTCCTCGCCGCTCGCCTCAACCATAAGGACGATAGCGCCAAAACACAAGGGCGGCCGCGGCCGCCCTTAGTCACTGCGAATCGCTTTCAGAGCATCTTCGTGCTTTCCACATGAATCGAGTCTTTACCCATGTGTCCGGTCACGGCAACGTGGTGTCCCTCGTGGCCCTTCAGAGACTCGGGATTGTCCACCATCAGAACCTTCTGATCTTTGTCGGTCACGATGACCATCTTCGCGCCCGCGGCCAGGCATTTCTTGGTGCATGCCTCGGCTTTATCGTTGGCGCCCTTCACGCCACACTTGTCGTCAGCCACCCACCCATTAACAGTCGTGCTCTTCCCCATATCGTCAAACGCCAAAGCCGTCAGGGCAAACACGAAACAGATTGCGAGACAAAGCACTAGCACTTTTCTCATGGCCGGTTTTTCTCCTTTGATGTTCCGATGATGTTCCGATGATGTTCCGATCGCGGACCCAAGCCGCGGGTTGTGGTAAGCATCTGATCGTACGTCCGGCAGTCACTTACGCCCCACCGGTCCGCCGATTAACGTCCCGAACTATAGCACAGAGGAAACGTCCCGGTGTCACCCATTTGTAAACTCTAATGCAATGAGATTCCACGAGACCGACTCACTTCTTAGCTGAATGATTGGCTGGCACTGGCACCGTCGCAGGCGCAGGCGGGACGTACACATACTCTCCCGCACGCGCGTAGCGCAACTGCTCACGCGCTTCTTTCTCGATGGCTTTCTCGTCCGTCTTCAATCCATGAATCTGTTGGGCGTAAATCTCATTTTCCTTCTGTTCCTGCGCGATTCGCTTTTGCAGTGATTCATACTCCGCCCGCTTTTTTTTGTAGACAACCATGCCATTCGCACCAAACATCACGTGCACAAACAGCAAGCCGGCCAGCACCGCAACCGTGATGGTCGCAATACGCCGCCGCAGGGCATACAATTGCACCGCCAGCGGACGCACACTTTCGATCCACGATGCAGCCATCGCCTCCGCCTGCGGCGCTCTTTGGACCACGGCTCGCAGCCCGTCTTGCGGGCTGGGAAATCGCCGGAGTCTTGAAACGACTTTTATTCGAAAATCCATTGCTTGGCCGCCGTGCTCAACTTCTCCAGACCCCGCTCACTCCGCGCCTCGGAATACACCCGCACCACCGGTTCGGTCCCCGAAAGCCGGTAGCACACCCACGAGCCGTCCTCGAAAACCAGCTTCAAACCGTCGGTACGAACGACATCACTAACCTTGTGTCCGCAAAACTCCCGCGGATCGGACCTTAGCTTCTCAGTGAACTTCGCTTTTACCTCAGGCGTCAAGCGGAAGTTCTCCCGCTGCGGATAATAGGAACCAACTTGGTTACATAGCGCCTTCAGTTGCTCACCTAACGGCTTGCCCCGCCGCGCCACCATCTCGCAGCAAAGCAATCCCGCGAGTACCCCATCTTTCTCCGGTACATGATGACGGATCGAAAGTCCGGCACTCTCTTCCCCGCCAATCGCGATCTTGTCCTGCATGATCAGCTCTCCAATGTATTTGAATCCGACTGGCGTCTCATGCAGTTCCACGCCACGCGCTTTGGCGATGGCGTTGATCAAATTCGTGGTGGCCACCGACTTAGCAACGCCGTTTTTCCAGCCTCGGCTTTCCACCAGGTAGTCGAACAGCAGTGCGATCACGTAGTTGGGCTGCAGGAATGTTCCGTCCGCATCGACTATCCCAAAGCGATCAGCATCGCCGTCAGTCGCAATGCCTATGTGGGCTCCTGTCGCCCGCATTTTTTCCCGCAGGTCATTCAACAAGTGATCGTCCGGCTCCGGCGCATGTCCGCCAAAAAGCACATCACGATAATCGTGGACCGTGGCAACTTTCACGCCGACGTCGCTCAAAACGCCGTCCGAGTATCCCCGCGCCGCGCCCCACATTGGATCGAAACACACCTGGAGGTTCGCCTTGCGAATCACTTCCAGATCCACAATCTCCCCAATTCGCTTCAAATATCCCGGTTTCACGTCAAGTGATTCCCTGGCCACTCCAGTTCTGCCGTTGCCTCCTGCGCGTGACGACGGAACTTTAACGTCCCCGGCTTGAATCTCGGCCTCAATTTTCTTTGTGACTTCGGGCAGCGCCGGGCATCCATCCGGCGTCGAGAACTTGATGCCGTTATATTCCGGAGGATTGTGCGAGGCAGTGAAGTTGATCACACCATCCGCCTTCGTTTGAGCGACGGCGTAAGCGAACGCCGGCGTGGGTGCTGGTTCCGTGACCATGACCGGCGTAATGGCGTGTGCCGCCAGAATATCCGCGGCCATGGAACAAAACGTTTCTCCCAGAAAGCGCGGATCGCGCCCCACGATCACGCGCGCGCCCTGTTTCTTTTGCGCGGCCACGTAACGCGCGATTCCGCATACCGCGCGCCGAACGTTGGCAAAGGTGAACTCCTCCGCCATCACCGCCCGCCATCCCGAAGTACCGAACTTGATCTGCATGCTCATCTTCTCGTTTTCCAGCTTAACTGTTACGCTCTCAGATGCACTGATCGGCAGAGGGCTGCCGGCCGCTGGTGAAAGCTGATTTTATATGACTGACAAGCGAGTCGTCCTTAGCACTACCGCCTCGGAACAGGAGGCCGCCAAAATCGCGCGTCATCTGGTCGAGCGCGGCCTGGCAGCTTGCGTCAATATCGTGCCGCAAGTTACATCAGTCTACCGCTGGAAAGATAAAGTGGAAGAAGCTCGGGAATGGCTCTTGATGATTAAGACGACGGCTGGGGTCTTCGGTCAAGTGCGCCAGGCGATTGCGGATCTCAACTCCTACGAGCTCGCGGAATGCATCTGTCTTACGATTGAAGATGGATCGCCGGATTATTTGCAATGGATTGCCGAATCGGTCTCCGCAGAAGAATGACTCGGCTGGGTCGTTCACGTAACACTGCCACTCAGATTCAGCCGCCAATAATCCAGCGAGTAGGGCGGGTCGTCCGTCGCAGCCTGCGCCGTCAGTTCTGCCACAAACTTCTTACGAAGTTCTTCTGAGGGAATCTCGCGCAAGTGCGCGTGCAGAATGATATTGCTGACAAACTCTTCGTACTGGTGGGCATCATCCAGGATCGCTGGAGCGGCCTCGACGCTGGTCTCCACATTCACAAATCCAGCGTGTCGCAAAATTTCAGCCGCCTGCTCGTCACTCGCAAAAAACCACGGCTCCGTAAACAGGGCCAGATGAGGGGCATAGAGCGAAGTGCGCGCGAGCTTGCCCACCCGATTCCGCAACCGCGCCAGGTTCGGACCGCCCCCGCACTGCGCGTGAAGCCACCCTCCGGGCCGCAGCGCCCGACGCAGGCTGACAAAAAGACGATGATGATCCAGCACCCAGTGGAATGCCGCGGTGCTGACAATGCCATCAAACGCGTGTTCGAAGGGCAGGTGCAACAAATCGGCCGCCACTAGGCTTACATGCGCACCTCGCAAATGATCTCGTGCCTCCATGAGCATGTTCCGCGAGAGATCCGCGCCCACCACCCGTCCTCGTGGTAACGCCGCAATCAACTCGGCCGTCAGACGGCCAGTCCCGCACCCGGCGTCGAGCAGTTGTTCATCCCCCCCGCAGCCTCAGCCGTGACAACACTCTCCTGCCCCAACTCACCTGTGGTTGAGAAAGCCGGTGGTAGACCGACGAATTCCATTCGCGAGATTGCCCCGGATCGCTCACGGAAGGTTTCACATGTAACAAGAAGGTGTACGTGCTACCGGTGCAGATATTTCCAGTGCGGTAAAACGTTTTAGATTGCAGCCAGTCCCAATTCCAGATCTTCAAGAATATCCTGCAAATCCTCGATGCCCACCGAGATACGCACCATGCCATCGGTAATACCGATCGCCTTGCGTCCCTTCTCGCCCAGCGCCGCATGCGTCATCGTTGCCGGATGCGAGATCAGCGTCTCCACTCCCCCCAGCGACTCGGCCAGCGAGCATACCCGCAGCTTCTTCAGCATCTTATTGGCATTCTTCAGCGATCCCGTCTCGAACGTGATCATCGATCCGAATCCACTCATCTGCCGCTTCGCCAGCTCATGCTGCGGATGATTGGCCAGACCCGGATAGAAAACCTTGCTGACCTTCCTATGATTAGCCAGAAACTCGGCCACCACGCGCCCATTGCCGTCGTGGATTTCCATCCGCGCCGCTAGCGTCTTCACGCCACGCAATAACAGCCAGCACTCAAACGGAGAGAGTATTGCCCCTGCCGCCTTCTGTAGAAACGCAAGCTTCTCCGCCTGCTCCGGCCTACTGCACACCACCACGCCACCCAAGCCATCGCTGTGACCATTAAGAAATTTTGTAGTCGAATGTATGACCATATCGGCGCCCAGAGCCAGCGGCTGCTGAAAGTAGGGCGACATAAAAGTGTTGTCCACCACCAACTCGGCCTTCTTGCGCCGGGAAATCTGGCTGATGGCCGCCAGATCGCTCAATCGCATTAGCGGATTGGTTGGCGTCTCCACGTATACCATCCGCGTATTCTTGCGGATCGCGCGCTCCACGTTTTCCGCATCGGATGTATCCACGTATGAAAATTCCAGCCCGAAACCGGTCAGCACCTGGTTAAACAGCCGCGGCGTGCCGCCATATAAATCGTTGCCGCAAACCACGTGATCCCCCGCCCTCAGCATGCTGGCGACCGCATTGATGGCCGCCATGCCGCTGGCAAACACTGGCGCCGCGATACCGCTCTCCAGGGATGCCAAGTTTTGCTCGAGCCGCGTGCGCGTAGGATTCGACCCCCGCGAATACTCATACCCCTTGTTCTCCCCGATCCCCTGCTGCACGTACGTTGAGGTCGGATAGATAGGGACAGTGACGGCTCCGGTCAACGGATCCGGCTCCTGTCCATCGTGAATTGCGCGCGTGGCAAAACCTGGTCGTCTATTTTTTTTCATGGCTCTCAACAACGAATCCGCCTTCTCTGCGTTCTCCGCGAATATTCTCTGCGCCCTCCGCGATTCAAGCTCTCGGCCCTGGCAAAAACCGCTGCTCTAAATCCCGCCTTCAAAAATATTCTTCGACAAATACCGTTCCGCCGAATCCGGGATAATCGTTACCACTCGTTTTCCCGCGCCCAGGCGCCGCGCCACCTCTAGAGCCGCAAACACCGCCGCTCCTCCGCTCGACCCCGCCAGTACGCCTTCTCGCGCCGCTAACTGCTTTACGGTCTCAAATGCATCTTCATCGGTCACCGCAATTACTTCATCGCAGAGGGACCGGTCAAAAGTCACGGGGATAAAGCTCGCACCAATTCCTTCCACCTTGTGTGGACCGGGCTCTCCCCCACCCAGCACCGATCCTTGCGTTTCGACCGCGAAGGCCAGCACTCCCGCCACATGCTCCTTCATATATCGCGCCACGCCGGTAAAAGTTCCGCAGGTGCCGCAACCCAAAACCACTGCATCGATTTTGCCGCCCAACTGCTCAAACATTTCCACGGCGGTGGTTTCGTAGTGGTAGTCGGGATTCGCCTGATTCTCAAACTGCCCCGCCATGAACGCTCTCCGATCACCGGTCACCAGATCTTTAGCGCGGCGGATCGCTCCCTGCATCCCCTCATCGTCTGGAGTACGCTCAACCTCAGCCCCCAGAGCGCGCATGATGATAACTTTTTCCTGCGAGAAGTTTTCCGGGACAAACAATTTCACCTTATAGCCGCGATTCACCCCGATCAACGCCAGCCCGATCCCGGTATTCCCCGCCGTCGCCTCCACAATCGTACCGCCGGGCATGAGCTTCCCCTCCTGCTCGGCCCTGCGAATGATCCCAATGGCAGCGCGATCTTTCACGCTGCCGCCCGGATTCAAGTATTCAAGTTTGGCGAAGATGTCTGCGGAACCGGCGGGAACCAGCCGTTTCAGCCGAAGCGTGGGGGTCCCGCCGACCAGATCGGTAATATCGTCGGCAACCCCCAGATGGGAGACTTCAGAGTTCTTCAAGTGCACGTTACAGGGTAAGGGGTGAGTTTGGAATCGTCAATGGAACGAAAGGGGTGAAACTCTACTTCGCTCCCGACGCCGCTGCCTGTGTCCCCGCATAGTATCCGCTTTTGGTCCGCACCACCAACTTGCTGTGGCCTTTCACTTTGGCTTCGACTCGGATTTGCCGGAAGCCGCCGCTGGACCTGGGATTCGTTGGCTTGTAGCCGATGGTGTACTGATTGCGAATGTCGTGCGCGACTTGCCGGCTGATCTCGTCTACTTCATCCAGCGTCTTCGGGAAAAACGCCAGGCCGCCGGTGCGCTGGGCGATGATTTCCAGTGCCCGCTTGGCTCGCTTGGGATGTTCTTCATCTCCTAATATCCCAATCGCATAGACTGACGGTCCGTTTTCTTCCTGTAACTGCTTCACCGCCTGCTCCAGAGTTTCACGGCTGGCGTTGTCCTCTCCATCCGTCACCACGAACAAAACCTTCCGTTCCAATCTGGCGTTTCTCTTCAGGTGTTCGCCGGATGCCACCGCGGCTTCGTACAGGGCCGTTCCACCCTTGGCGTCAATTTTCTCCAGTGCCTCTTTCAATTTCAGCAGATCGTTGGTGAAATCCTGATCGAGATAATATTCGTCGTTGAAATTCACCACGAAGACCTCGTCCTGCGGATTGCTTGACCGCACCAGGTTCAACGCCGCCTGGTTCACCTTGGCACGCTTTTCCCGCATGGATCCGGAATTGTCGATTAGGATTCCCATGGCCACGGGGATGTCTTCATGGTGGAACGAAACAATCGCCTGCGGTTTCCCATCCTCGAGCACAGTGAATGCATTTCGCTCAAGGTCGGTCACGATGCGCTGCTTGTCGTCGACAACCGTCGCATGCAGCAGAACTTCATCCACATCCTTGCGGATGACGTAGGTTCCATTCTCATCTGGAACCTGCTGTTGGCTCGGAGGGGCGAGAGGCGGGGAGGTAGCATCTGACTTGGATTGAGGATCTTTCGCCGGAACAGACTGAGATAGTAGCTGTCCCGAGTCGGCGGATGCGGGCTGGCCAGTCGAAGACTGAGCGGATTGCGCTTGGAGTTGCGGAACTCTCCACTCCGCACTTCCCGCAAAAGGCTGGAGAAGTACCGCGGCCGTGGCTCCGGCCCAGATCGCGTAGCTTAGAAAAGAAACCCTCTCGGCCCGCTTATTCCTGGGGCGCGTAATATCCGGTCCTGGCATACACTCGGAGTGGCGGCAGTCCTTTCGGCGGAAGTAATTTCACTTTAATCTTACGCCATTTGCCGTCCCGCGCCACTTTGGTAGGACGATATCCCAGCACATATTGATTGCGCAGTTCGACTCCGATCTTGGTCGCCACATCCGCCAGGTCGTTCGGATTTTCGACCGTAAACGCCCGTCCACCCGTCAATTCGGCAATCTCACCTAGGAGCGCCGGGCCGAGTCGCTCTTCCTCGGTGGGAAAATAGCGGTCGTAAATACCGATGGCATACACCATGACGTCCGCTTCTTTTATCAAAGCCTTGATCTCGCCTTCCGTGTAGCGGCTGTGATTGTCGCCCCCATCGGAAATGATGAGCAGCGCCTTCTTCGCGTATTTGGCCTGCCTCATTTTGCTGATGCCCATATAGATCGCATCCAGCAGGGCCGTCCGCTTTCGAGGCACGGTGAATACCAGCTTGCCCTGGATCTCGTCCACTGAATTGGTGAAATCGCTCACCACCTCGGGCGCGTCCGAGAATGTGATCATGAAAAATTCGTCTTGCGGGTTGGCAGTCTTAAAAAATTCCACCACCGCATCCTTGGCCCGGTCCATCTTGCTGCTCATGCTGCCGCTGGAATCGAAGATCACTCCTAGAGAAACCGGCGCATCTTCACTCGAGAAAGACTTGATCTCCTCTTTCGAACTGCCTTCGAACAACTGGAAGTTCTCCCTGTCCAGCCCCGTCACCAGCCGGTTCATGGGATCAGTAATCGTTACCGGCACCAGCACCAGATCCACCGCGACCTTCAAGGCACGTGTGTGCGTATCCAGGGTTGCGGAGACAAGGGTTTGCTTGGCGATTTCCTCTGTCCTCCCTTTCTCAACTTCGCGGGGGAGGATGTGGACATCGTTTACGCTCGTCTGCGCCATCGCGGACGGCGGCAAACCACATGCCGCACACAACGCGAACAGCAGCATCAGCAGGGCAGGGCAGATTTCACGCAACCGCACGATTGTTTGGTTCCAGGGTTGAACCGGGCAGGACTTCCGAACTACTTGCCGAACTAGGGCCTTGGGGCGAGTTGACCGGCGCCCATCCAGGAGGGCCATAAGCACCTCGATTGGCCGCGATAATATCACAGCTCGGGCAAAGTGGATGCCCTTTCTTTGTCAAAAGTTGGAGACAATCCGGAAATGGGTCGACACTTCCGGGCGATTCATCGCAGCCGGGTAAGCGCTGAGCCAACGCCTTCGATCCATATTGTTACAATCAAAGGTCCTCATGGCAGACATCCTTTCCTTTCGCGCGTTCCGTTATGATCGCCAGCAGGTTCCCCTCGCTCATGTGGTCACCCAACCTTACGACAAGATCACTCCCGCGCTGCAAGACCGCTACTACGCTGCCAGCCCGCATAATCTTGTGCGGATACTGCTAGGCAGGCGCGAAGCGGGAGATGATGCTGAAAACAATGTGTATTCCCGGGCGGCGGCCTACTTTCGCGACTGGCGTCAGCAAGGCATCCTGCGCCAGGATTCGTTGCCCTCACTCTACGTATACTCGCAATGCTTCAGGCTTCCCGGCTCATCCACCGAGTTGGAACGCCGCGGCTTTATCGCGCTGGGCCGCATCGAGGACTATTGCGCGGGCGTCGTCTACCGCCACGAACAAACCCTGGCCAAGCCCAAAGCCGACCGCCTCGACCTGCTGCGTGCCACCCGCGCCCACTTCGGCCAGCTTTTCATGCTTTATGAGGACTCGGGCCAGATTGAATCGTTACTCGCTATTCCCACCGATCCAGCTATTTCGGTCAGGGACGAATACGATGTTCTTCATCGTGTGTGGCCCGTCTCCGACCCCCATGTGATTCATTCTGTCCAAACCGCAATGAGCGATAAGAAGCTCATCATTGCTGATGGCCACCACCGTTACGAGACCGCCTTGACGTACCGCAATGAGCGCCGCGCCGCCGATTCCTCCGCGATGGAGAGGGGCATGGCGCCCTACGACTTCGTCATGATGACGCTCGTCAACATGAACAGCCCCGCTCTTCTGATCCTGCCCACACACCGCGTCGTTCATGGCCTGGCGTCGTTCTCGGAAGAAACGTTTCGCCATTCGACCCGACCTTTCTTCGAAGTGGAAGCCATCGATCCTTCTGTCGACGCACCTCGCGCAACCGCCATCCTCCGCGAATCCGGTCGTGCTGGGACTTCCATCCTCGCCGTCACCGCCAACCGCGCCTTCCTTTTGCACCACCCCAATCCCAATTCCACTGCGCATTTTGCTGGCTTGTCCATCCGCCAGCAAGCGCTCGACGTGGTGCAGTTGCACAAGTGTCTGCTGGAAAAAGTGTTGAATCTATCGCAGGAATCCATCCGCAACCAACAAAATCTCTCCTACGTGCGAGACGCTTCCGAGGCATTGTCGCAAGTGCGGGGCCCGAGTGCCCGCGCCAACGTCGCTTTTTTGATGAACCCCTGCCGCATGTCACAAGTGCGCGACATCGCGTTCGCGGGCGAAGTCATGCCCCAGAAATCGACCGACTTCTATCCCAAGCTGCTCAGCGGTTTGACCATTTATGCGCTCGATTAGAGAGAATCGGAGAAGTGAAATTGCGAATAGGTATGGTAAGGGCTTGGCCTTCGTCTGGGCTTCCGTTTTACTGTTTCTTGCCGTTCTGCTTGTCGCCGCCGCGGCTCCCGAAAAGCATCTTGCCGTATACTCCACCGCCGCCAACTACTCTCTACCCGTAGTGCAGCGGCAAGGCCAGGATTACATCGGCCTGCTCGAATTGCTCGATCCCCTTGGCACGGTGAGCGCGAAATCCGACCCTCCGCGCTGGCGCCTGCATTACAACAACATTCTCGGAGAATTCACGGTGGGCAAGAGCCGCGCGCGCATACAGGGACGCGACACGGATCTCTCGGGAAAATTCCTCATAGAAAACGGGCGCGGGCTCGTCCCCCTCGCTTCCCTCAATTCCCTATTGCCCCGCTTCCTGGGCGGCCCCGCAACTCTGCGTGAGGAGTCTAACCGGCTCTTCATCGGCAACATCGCCACGCACTTCACCGCTTCGGTTTCTCCGGACAACCCCTCGCGCCTGGTCATCCACTTCACCGCGCCTGTCAATCCATCGGTTGCCAGCGAACTAGGCAAGTTGCGCCTGACCTTTCGCCGCGAACCCCTCACAGCGCCGGCTTCGCCCATGCTCACTTTCGGCAGCAAAATCATTCCCTCGGCCGATTATTCCGAGAACAATGGCGCCGCCGAAATCGAAGTGACAACCTCGATCCCACTTCTTGCCAGCTTCAGTCCGGATGGACGGACTATCACTCTCGCTCCCGCAAAATCGCAGACCGCGACTAATCCTCCTGGCGTAAGTGGAGTCGGCGCACCGGCAGCCAGCATTCCCGTCGTCGCTCCGGCTCAAAGCAACGTACAGTCTTCTTCAGGACCTCCGCCCACTTCCGCTCCGCGGCGTTACTTCACGATCGTGGACGCAAGCCACGGCGGCAACGACCGCGGTGAAGCCCTCAGCACCACGCTCGCGGAAAAAGACATCACCGTGGCCTTCGCCCGCCGTCTGCGTCAGGAACTCGAAAGCCGCGGCATCACCACACTGGTCCTTCGCGACTCTGACGCTAATCTCCCCATCGATGACCGCGCTTATTTCGCCAACACTACTCACGCCGCTGTCTACATTTCCCTCCATGCCGCCTCCAACGGCCACGGCGTGCGCCTCTACACCGCGCTGCTTCCCTACACGGGAGAGGATGATCGCGGCCCCTTCCGCTCCTGGACCACAGCCCAGTCTTCGTCAATCCCTCTCAGTCAAGCCACCGCCGCAAGCGTGGCTTCCGAACTGCGAAAGCTGCAAGTCACGGTGCGTACACTAAGCGCTCCGCTTCGCCCCTTGAATAACATTGTCACTGCGGCCATCGCAGTCGAAGTTGCACCGCCCGCCTCCGACCTTTCTCCACTCACCGCGCCTGATTACCAGCAACTCATCGCGGGCGCAATAGCGAATGGAATCGTCGCCATCCGCGCCCAACTCGGAGCCGCCCCATGATTGGAGGACAATGATTCCTCGCCACTTTTACCTCGCGGTCTCCGTGCTGCTTCTAGCTGTCTTGAGCATGGGACTCTACGCCTGGCACATGCGTGGACGCGCCGCTGCCACTCCCGTCGCCTCCACTGATACGCGACCGGTAGAGGCTCCCGTCGCCGGACCCACCGAGCGGGTGACGCTGTTTGTCGCCTACGACGACATCGGAGTGCTGCGAGCTCAGTCCGCTCAGATTCCACTGCCTTCCGTCCGCCAACAGCGCGCCGAAGAACTGTTACGGGCTCTCTTGGCTCTATACCTGGGAAAGTCCTCGCCTCACCAACTCTCGCACGGCTCCGATATTCGCAGCGTCTACCTGGTTGATCCCGGTCTAGCCGTCATCGACGTCAATGCCGCTTTCGCCGATGGCCACCGTTCCGGCGTGTTGTCCGAAGAACTCACGGTGGCGTCCCTGATCCAGACTCTTTCCGCCAACATTCCCGGCATTTTGAAAGTGAAAATCCTGGTGGAAGGCAAGCAGCGCGAAACCCTCGCCGGGCACGCCGATTTATCCAATTTCTTCGACGTCTCCGCCATAAATCAACTAGGTGCGCAACTGCAGTCAACCCAGTAGCCATCACCGTTTCGCGATGGGCGCGGAGTTCACTTCCCAGAACCCCGTTTCTGGACCACTCTAATCTCTACATGCCTAGAGTCGCTATAACACGGCCAAAGTAGCGAGGTTATCCGGAAAGGCTTGGCTGCTTGTGCTCCTTGCTACCTACGGATTTCCAATTTTCACCGCCCACGGTTGACATTCTGACATTGTGAGAATACCTTGAATGCCAATCGGCGAACGGAAGGCGAGGCTCACACCGAGTGTCACGTCCGAGGGGCTTCTTCTCGCTGACTTCCCCAGGAAATGATTGTCGTTTTCGCGCGAGTTTGAACCGTCAGGACGGGTGTGTCCGCGAACACTCCCGGATGGGCAGTCGGCTGGCGCTTGAAACGCTGCTCGCGAGCGCGGCATCGACGTGCTTCGCGGGTGATTCGGCCTTTACCCTTACGCGTCGCCGTCGCTGACGGCTTTGGGAGTTAGGATGAATCGCCTCATAGCTTGGCTCAGGCTCGCGATCGTGCCCATGCGTCGCCTCTTGGGATCGTTCAGGGAACAGTGGCACAAACACCTGATTTTCCTGTTTCTCTTTCTCGCGCTCACCATGATCATCACCACCACCATCTCCAAGCTGTATCAATTCTGGGATGTCGGTTCGGATTCCTGGTTTGATCGGCTTAAGGGTGACGGATGGAAGTTTCAGCGCGGCGCTGCCACGGTCAAACAGGACCAATTCGGCGACCAGTTCTCGAATGTGCGTTACTTATGGCAAGGGTGGAAGCCTGCGGACAGTATGTGGTTCTACAACACCACCCAGGGTTCGGATCTGCTGCCCTACGATTTTTTCATGGCCCTCGAAAAGCCAGGCACGTCCGAGTTTTTCCGTTCCGACGACAACCTGAATTATTACCGCTACCTGCCGCAACAGCGCACCTTAAGTGACCCGGATGGGTTGCCGGTTGGGTTTGTGAAAGACCGCTATAAGGGCAAAGATTACTTGGGCTTTGCCTGTGCTGCATGCCATACCGCTCAGCTCAACTATCAGGGCACCGGAATTCGCATCGACGGCGGTCCGGCCGGCACCGACATGGATTCGTTCTTGAAGGCTCTGGCCGCGGCCCTATGGACGGTCCGGACTGACAAAGGCGAGGTTCACGCGCGCTTCGTCAAAAAGGTGATGGATCGCGGCCACTATGCGTCCGAAAAGCACGTTGACGACGACTTGCAGAAGTATGCCTACCGTCTTGAGATGTACAACATCGTCAATCATAGCGAGACCCGTTACGGTTACTCGCGGTTGGACGCGTTTGGACGCATTTACAACCGGGTTCTGGAACACATCATCTCCCAGGAGAAACTCAAAGAACAACTCAATCTGACAGTCGCGGATTTGGTCAAGGACGGCACGCTGACGCAGGAGGATGTGGATTCCATCGTGCCCCAGCAGAAGCAGGGCGGCGTGCTGAGCGGCAAACAACGCGACCACCTGACCCGGCGGCTTTCAGAAAAACTTTCCCTCAAGACTCAGCTCAAATTGAATCAACGGCTTTACAACCGACCCGATGCGCCCGTCAGCTATCCGTTTTTGTGGGACATTCCCCAGCACGATTACGTGCAGTGGAACGGGATCGGCGTGAACGCAGGTCTGGGATCGATTGGCCGCAACACGGGAGAAGCGATCGGCGTCTTTGGCACGCTGGACTGGGCGGAGGAACCGGGCACTTCGCTTTCCTCCTTCATCAGCGGTCAGGGCATCAAGTCTACCCACATTAGCTTCAAGTCTTCCATTAACGTGCATAACCTTCGCCTCATCGAGAGCCGGCTCAGGCTTCTGCAATCTCCACTATGGCCGGAAGACATCCTCGGGAAAATTGACCAGGATCGAAAGGCCCGAGGCGAGCGCTTGTTCACCACTTATTGCGAATGCTGCCACGCCAGAATCAAACGCGACGACCCGCAGCGGCGCGTGGTCGCGCACATGTCCAGGCTTCATGATATTGGTACCGACGAAAAGATGGCCAGGAATGCGGCCACCGATACCGGCTGGAGCGGTATCATCAGAAACCAATATGTGCTTGCCGGTCCCGGAGACGTACTGCTCAACGAAAAAGCCCCGGTCGCGTCGCTATTGACCAAGGCTACCCTGAGCGTAGTCGCTACTCCGGAAGACAAGAATTTTCTGGAGCGCGGATACCAGTGGGCTTATGACTTGATAGCCGGATTCCTCACCAACGATATCAAGCCTTCGCTTAAGCACGGAAATTACGATCCGGACACGTCAGCCGATCCATATGCGTCGCTGCTTTCCTACAAGGCGCGCTCCCTCAACGGCATCTGGGCAACGGCGCCGTATCTGCACAATGGGTCCGTCCCCACTCTCTATGATCTGTTGCTGCCCAAGAAGGGCGAGAAAGATCCGGCGAACGGCGAATACCGCCCCGACAAATTCCAGGTCGGATCGCGCGAATTCGATCCGGCTAAAGTCGGCCTGAAAAGTGACGGTTACACCGGCTTCCTGTTTGACACCGGCCATCGAAGCAATAGCAATGCCGGGCACACCTACGGCACGGGGCTGGACAAAGAAAAGCGGCTGGATTTACTGGAATATCTGAAGAGTTTGTAACGTTGTCACTGCGGTCCTCACCATAGAAGGCCAAGGGCACGATCGGAAGGAGAGCGAGCATGAACGCGCAAGCCATTCCCAGACCGACCAACTATCTGGAGCAATTTGACGCCGCCGATCCCGCGGACCAATATCCTCTGGTTCGCCGCTGGATCGACACCGAGCCCCTGCCCTTCTTCAAAGAACTGCGCGAGAAGCGTCCAATCCTTGTCACTCCTCTATGCACGCTGATCACTCTCTTCGATGACGTCACGGAAGTGCTGAACATGCCCCGCGTTTTTACCGTGGCGCTCTATCTGCCCAAGATGCAGAACGGTATTTATCTGATGGCGCATGATGACGATGCGCTGCACACCCGGGAAAAATCGCTGATGCAGGGCATGTTGAATCGGGACGATCTGCCGCAAGTCCGCACCATGGTTGCGAAGATCTCGAAAGATTTACTCGATGCCGCCAACGGCCACATGGACGCGATCAACGGCTACTGCCGCATGGTTCCAGCGACGCTGGTTCAGGACTATTTCGGCCTCACCGGAGTCGACAAGAAAGACCTGATCGAATGGTCCTATTGCAACCAGGCCGATACTTTCTACAACCAGCCCTTCGACCTGATCTCGGACCAACAACGCAAAGAGATTTCGGATCGTCATAACAAAGCAGGTGAGCAACTCAGCAAATACATCACCGAACTGATTCTCAAACGCCTGGTGGTAGTGAAGGCCGAGCAAGGCGAACACTTATTGTTAGCACCCTGGTATCTGTTGCGCGCCCTGGTACGCAAGTTGATGGGCAAAAAAGACAACCGGCTGACGGATGACATCGTCACGCGGATGGTACGCACGGCATACCCGGGAGCGGTGGATTTCGACATCAAGCGGCTTGGAATCAATGCGGGCGGATTGTTGATAGGCGCCATTGAGACTACCTCTCAGGCGGTCGCGCAGGTCATCGAGTACCTGCTGAACGATTCCGAATGGTTGGCCAAGGCAAAAAGCGCCGCTCAGAACGCCGATCCCACCCAATTCGACGGCATCGTCTGGGAAGCGCTCCGTTTCGTTCCGATTTCCCCCTTCATGTTTCGCCAGACCGCGAGCGACTACACCGTGGCCAAGGGCACCGATCATGCGACCACGATCAAGCCTGGAACCTATATTCTGCCCGTTACGCAATCCGCGATGTTCGACCCGAAGTCTTTTGAGGATCCAGACCGATTCATTCCCGGCCGCAACTGGTATCACTACTTTCACTTCGGTTTCGGCAGCCATGAATGCCTGGGCAAATACGTTGGCATGGTCATGATTCCGGAGATGGTGAGGCAGATCTTGCTCAGACCTGGCCTCAAAGCAAACGGTGACATCGATTATCAAGGCGGCCACTTGCCGCAGCGGTACGACCTTTCCTGGGGTTGACGGTGCCGATGACTGGGAGCGTTCTTATTGGAGAGCTGTTGGACTCGCGCGGAATGAAGCCCAGGAAGCCAAGTGGCTGAATCGGTATAGCGCTGCAGGAGAACCGCGAATGCACGTCACGGGCCAGAAGTCGGCTTCTGGGAAGTTTGAAATTCCAGTCAGGGCTTGCCGATTTCCGTCGGATGACGGATTGTGGCCTACAAAGAAATTCCGCCTTAACTTAGCGCCTATGGGGAGGACCACCCATATCTTCGCGTTCCCAGCGCAAGAAATAGGAGTCCACCCTACGCAAATTTCCCAACCAGCAATCAGCGGGACGAGGTCGGCTCGACGCCGCATCCTTAACCCCCGCAGACCCTATTACTTAGACGGTATTGTACATACATAACTATACGGCCATTACTGCATGCACAAATGTTCCAATGGGAACATTCAACACAATGTTCCGGTAGGAACATTAAGCCCGTTTCAAAACTGCCTGTCCGCCGCGCCTTTCTGCACTCCCCTACTCCACCTTCTCCGCCACCCACCTCGAGATCGCCGTCACAACCTTCCGCGGAGCGAACCGCACCGACTCCGCTACCAGCCAATTCTGCACCCCAGAAATGACTACCGTGCGCCCCGCCATCAACCCGCGGTACCCATCCCGTGCAACAGCTTCCGCATTCATCGGCCGGAGTTTCTTGAAGAGTCGCGAGTTCTCCATCCCCGCCCGTTTCTGGAACCCAGTGTCCGTAGCTCCCGGACAAAAACAACTCACCACCACGCCAGACCCGGCAACCTCATTCGCCAGCGCCTCCGAGAACGAAAGCACATAAGCTTTGGTCGCGTAATAAACCGCCATCAGCGGGCCGGCTGAAAAGCCGCGGTCGAAGCGACATTCATAATCTTTCCGTTGCGCCGCTCCAGCATTGACGGCAGAAACAGCCTGGTCAGATGCGTGAGCGCCATAATGTTAAGCTGAATCTGGCCCAGGATTTCTTCCTCTGCCATCTCCGCAAACTCGCCAAACCCGCCAAATCCGGCGTTGTTTACGAGCACGTCAACCGCAACCCCTTCCCGCTGCAATTGCTCAAAAAGAAACGTGCTGGCCGACGGTGCGCCCAGATCAAGCGCAAGAGCCTTGACCCTAATCCCAAACTGTCCTTGGAGATCAGAGGCTATCCGATTCAACTTGTCTGTGCTGCGTGCTACGAGGACCAGGTTGTAGTGGTCGTGCGCAAACAGCTTGGCAAGCTCATATCCGATGCCGCCGGAGGCACCGGTAATAAGAGTGGTTTGGGTCTTTGAATCCATGAAGTCACTCCCAGAGAATCCTGAATCATGAAACGAGGAATTCCCTCAAACGGCGAAGAGTCAAACAAAAAAGCGCGGGCGAGTCGCCCGCGCCCACACCACAATTCTTAATCTACGCTCCTGCCATGACCGGCTCCACTCCATAAATCGAGTGCCATGACGTCGCCGCCTTCAGCTTACCATTGACGTTCTGAATGTTCTTCACGCCTTCGGTCTCGAGCCACTTGCGGAACGCCGCCGCGCCCTGTTTGGCATAAATGGGAATTCCTTCTTTCCAGGTCGCGCGACCGCACAGGACGCCGTTAAACTTCACGCCGGATTCCCCCGCCAGTTCCAGCGTTTCGCTGAACTCCGCATTGCTCACGCCCGCTGAAAGATAAATGAACGGCTTGGTCGTCACACCCGCCGCTTGGTGAAACAGATCGATCGCTTCCGTCTTCGTATAAGCCTTCTGCCCGCCAAACGACTTCGTGCCTTCGACGAACTTCATATTCACCGGCACTTCCACTTTCAGTACATCCACGCCGTAGCGGTCTTTGCTGAACTCACGCATGCTTTCGGTAACGATCTGCGGTTTCTTCTTTGCGTATTCCAATCCCTTCTCATCCGCGCCCTCCTCATACCCGACAAATTCCAGGAAGTAAGGAATATCATTCGCTCGGCACTCATCCCCAATGCGCTCCACCCAGGCATGCTTTTTATCGTTAACATCTTTGGGATCGAACGGCGAGTAGTAAAGCAGAATCTTGACGCAGTCCGCGCCCGCTTCTTTTAATCGTCGCGCTGACCAGTGATCAAGCAAATCGCCCAATCGTCCCGGGCCCGTTTTGTCGTAACCAGTCTTTTCATAAGCCAGCAGCAATCCGGCATTCTTCGCGCGCCGCTTGGATGCGGGCAGTCCCCACTCCGGATCAAGCAGGATCGCGCTGGCATGTGGAGTCAAGACCTCTGCCACCAGAGTCTTGAACTCTTCCATCATGGCGTCGTTGACTTCCCCACCCTTTTCTTTGCTCAGCGATTTCTGCAGCGAGCCGCGCTGATCCATTGCTGCCGCCGCAATCACGCCGCGTTCATTCGAAACCTTTCTGAGACCCGCAAGTTTGCCAGGGGTAAGCTTCATAGATTCCTCCAGAACCGCACGAGAAGATGAATGCTCGAAAACACTCAATTGTAAACCAACAGACTCGCGGCGAAAGCTTCAGATTAGAC
>WNFC01000433.1_pt1 | contig 42907 bp, 42 predicted proteins | sample 5400541 | NCBI WGS metagenome assembly WNFC01 (sample SAMN13153342, study PRJNA577476) | soil metagenome | isolation source: 120 cm saprolite under Douglas fir tree site 2 hole 2 replicate 1 | place: USA:California | collected 2015-04-18 | reverse complement strand
GACTGGACGCTGCGCCAGCTGGCCACGCATGTCGGGCGCGCGCACCGGTGGGCCGCCGAGATCGTGGCCACCCGGTCGGCGGAGTTCATCCCGTTCCGCGTGGTGCCCGACGGCAGGATTCCGGACGATCCAGCGCGGCACGCCGGGTGGCTCCGCGAGGGCGCGGAACGGCTCATAGCGACCGTCCGCGAAGCGGGCGCCGCCCCGGTCTGGGCCTTCGCCCGGCTGCGGCCTGCTAGCTTCTGGGCACGCCGGATGGCGCACGAGACCGCCGTGCACCGGGCCGACGCCGAGATCGCCACGGGCCGCGCACCGGTTATCGACGCCGACATCGCCGTTGACGGGATCGACGAGCGGCTCGCCCATGACAACCAGCAGAGCGAGGACATGCTGGGCGGCGGCCAAGACTCCCGCCTCGGCGCACTGGCCGACGGCCAGGTGCTGCACCTGCACGCCACCGACGAGGGACTCGGCGGAGCCGGTGAATGGCTGGTCCGGCGGGCGGGCGACCGCATCACGATAGAGCATGGGCACGGCAAGGGCGACGCCGCGGTCCGCGGGCCAGCATCAGCGCTGCTGCTGATCCTGGTCAGGCGGATGTCCCTGGACGAGAGCCCTGTCCAGCTCATCGGCGACCGCGCGGTACTGGATCATTGGCTGGCGGCCACGCCGTTCTGAAATCAAGGCTTATGGCTCGCCGGGCCCAGCCGCGCTGATCGAGTATCAGGCGTCCCGGGCTGGCTCGCCGTGGCTGGCATTGGCCCGGCCCCGGCCCCAGTACGCCTTGGCCGACACCTGGTCCTCCGCCAGCCCGCGCTCCGCGGCCACCTCGCGCAGCCGCAGCACCACCTTCGCCTCCCCGAACAGGTAGGCGTGACCCCGCCCGGCCGGCAGGGGCACGCTGGACAACGCCCGCGCCAGCGCGGTCGGCTCGCCCGCCGGCCCGCCCCCGCGAGGCAGCCAGCGCATGCTCACATCGGCCGCCGCGTCGGGCTCCTGCTGGTCCGCTGGCTCCGGCACCTCCAGGATCACGGTGGCCGTCGCGCCGCGCGGCAGCGAGCCGACCATCGCGAACGCGGCGGCCAGGCTGGACTCGTCACCGGCGAACAGATGCCAGTCAGCGCCGGCGGCAGGGAAGATCTTCCCACGCGGCCCGATGCCCTCAATCCGGTCACCGGGACGAACCGAGCGCACCCAGCGCTCACCGGGCCCCTCCCCGTGCCGGACCACGTCGAGCGTCAGCAGGCGGCGGGACTGATCCAGCGCCCGGATGGTGTAGCGCCTGCGCACGGGGCGGTCCCCGTCCACCGCGACCATGAGCATCACATCCTGCCCCGGGCGGTGGATGAACTCACCGAGTTCCGGCGCGGTGAGCAGCAGGCGCTGCATGTGCGGAGTGAGCAGGTCGTTGCGGACGACCTCGAGCTGCATCCGGGTCGTGCCCGCCAGCGGCCCCGCCAGCTGGGCAAACGGATCGTTGATGGCAACCGCACCGGCAGTCGGCACAGGCTCAGACATACAGCAGTCAGCCTTTCCCAGCCGAGCAGCCCGGGCCGCGAAAAACCTCATTCGGCAAAACGAGCGACCTGGCGCATCTTGTTGGTCGCGTCCAGCGCGGCGACCTTGTAGGACTCGGCGAGCGTCGGGTAATTGAAGACAGCGTCGACCAGGTAATCGATGGTACCTCCGCAGCCCATCACGGCCTGCCCGATGTGCACCAGCTCCGTGGCCCCGGTGCCGAACACATGCACGCCGAGCAGCGTGCGGTCTTCCGGCGATACCAGCAGTTTCAGCACTCCGTAGGAGTCACCGATGATCTGCCCGCGGGCCAGCTCACGGTAGCGCGACACGCCCACCTCGAACGGCACGCACGCCTCGGTGAGCTGGTCCTCCGTCTTCCCGATGAAGCTGATCTCCGGGATGCTGTAGATCCCTATCGGCTGCAGCATGCTGGCCTGATGCACCGGCTCGCCGCAGGCATGATGCGCGGCGAGGCGGCCCTGCTCCATGGATGTGGCCGCGAGCGCAGGGAACCCGATCACATCGCCGACCGCGTAGATGTGCGGTACCTGGGTGCGGAAAAACTCATCGACTGTGATCCTGCCGCGGGTGTCGGCCGAAAGGCCCGCCCTCTCCAGCTTCAGCTCGTCGGTGGCGCCCTGACGTCCGGCCGAGTACAGCACCGTATCGGCGGGGATCTTCTTCCCGCTGCGCAGGGACGCAATCGCCCCTTCCGGCCTCGCCTCAACCGAGGAGACCGTCTCGCCGAACCGGAACGTCACGGCAAGATCGCGAAGATGGTATTTGAGGGCCTCCACGACCTCGAGATCGCAGAATTCGAGCATCCGGTCCCGCTGCTCGACCACCGTCACCTTGGTGCCGAGGGCCGCGAACATCGAGGCGTACTCGATCCCGATCACCCCCGCGCCCGCGACCACCATCGACCGCGGAACGCGCTCCAGGTTGATGATCCCGTCCGAGTCCATGACGGTGCGCTCGTCGAAGGCGACGCTGGCCGGCCGGGCAGGCTTGGTCCCGGTCGCGATCACGATCTTCTCCGCGCTGACCTTGCGCACGCGGCCATCCGCGTCGTGGACCTCGATGGCGTTCGGGTCGGCGAAGCGCGCGGTGCCGGCGAGCACCGCGACCCGGTTGCGCGACAACTGGCTGCGGACCACATCGTTTTCCCTGCCGACCACATGCCGCGTGCGCGCGGCCAGGTCAGCGATCGTGATGTCGTCCTTGACCCGGTAGCTCTGCCCGTACATCTCGCGCTGGTCGAGGCCGGTGAGGTAGAGGACCGCTTCCCGGAGGGTCTTGGACGGGATCGTGCCCGTGTTGAGGCACACGCCGCCGATCATGTCCGGCCGCTCGACAATAGCCACCCGCCGGTCCAGTTTGGCCGCCGCGATCGCGGCCTTCTGACCACCCGGGCCCGAGCCGATCACCAGCAGGTCGAAGTCGTGCACATTCACCAGTGTGACGACGTGAACCAGGCTTTTAAAGGCCGGCGGACCCTCCTTCCGGCACGGCGGCGCCGGAAGCGCACCCGCTAGAGCCAGCTTGCGCGCACGCTGGCCAGCGGCTCGTCGCCGGGCGGCAGGCCAAGCTCGCCCTTCTGCACCCGCTCCAGCAGGCGGCTGACGGCGGCCTGAACCTCTGGAAGGCACTCGCGGAGGCTTTCCGCGTCGCGCGGGTCGGCGGGATCACCGCCGAGGCCCACCGCCTCAAGCAGGCCCTCCAGGTCAGACAGCCGTGACCCGAGCCAGCCCACGGGATCGGCGGACAGGTTTTCGTCGAACACCCGCCGGCCGGGCTCCCATCCTTTCAGCCCCGGATGGTGATGGGTGCGGTCGAAGGTGCCCGGCGGGCCGTCCGCCGACTCCAGCAGATCAACCCGCCAGACCGGCCTGCCGATCTCAATCGGCCGGGCCGAGTAGATGGAGCCCGTGAGCTCACCCCGGGCGAGCAGCCGGACCTCCAGCCGCACGCCCCGTTCAGCGCTTTCCTGGCCTTCGAGCGGATCGGGGTCGACGAAATACAGGTCGCTCAGCACTACTCCGGTCCGCTCGAACCCGAAGGCATAGAGCACGGCAGGGCCTCCTCAGATCGCCGTGACGCTGGACGCGCAGCCGCCAGGCCAGGCAGCCGCCGACAAACCGGCGCATACTCCCAGTGTGCGCCAAGCCGCCACATTCATGACGCGCGGACGCACAACAGCCCACCCCCGACCACCGCGCGCCAGCGGCCCTGCCCGCCTTCCGGTGCTGGGCTCGCATACTGTGGGACGGACCCTGATCCCATTCCAGTGAGCGGTGGAATTCCATGACTTTCCTGCTCATTGCGGCGATGATCGCCGCAATGATCCTGCTGTCCGTTACCGACCGCGTCCTTAAGGTGCGTGCCCGGGCCCGCCGGTACCGCGCCATGAGCGAACGACTGGACGCCGCCACGGCGAGAACCGACATACAGCAGGAGCAGCGGAAAACGGCCGCGGCGGCGAGCGCCGCGCTCACCTCGGTGATGCCAGCCATCAACCGGCCGCCGCTGACGCTCCCAGGTGTGGCCAAGCAGCAGCGTGCCACTCCGGCCTGCGAGGCCAAGCCTGGTCGTGAGGCGACCGGAGCGCGGGACCACCGGCCGGGTCACCCCGGGGACAAGCAGGCTCACGCCGGGGACAAGCAGGCTCACGCCGGGGACAAGCAGCCTCACGCCGGGGACAAGCAGCCTCACGCCGGGGACAAGCAGCCTCACGCCGGGGATAAACAGGTTCACCCCGGGGACAAGCAGCCTCACGCCGACGAGGAAACCGCATACTCGCGACCGCGGCCCGCGGAGCGATCCGGCCGGGTCGGCCACGCCACCGGGCCGCGGCAGCCGAACCACCGCTAGCGGGGCGCCCGGAGCATCCTACGGCGCCAGATCGGATGCCCGCTAAACTGATTAGTACGGAATACTGGGCAGCTTCTTGCCCGTCGTCGTCATGTCCGTACCCGGTGACAAGGCGGGCTTTCGTGGTGCAGGCGTTCTCTTACGAATTTGTGCTGACTGGCCGCGATGATGACCAGCCTGCGGACGATGGCGCCCTGGACGCGCTGGCACCGCGCTTCTCCTTGGTGCCGGGAGGCAGGCCTCGCACGGTCCGACGGACCTGGCTGGACACCTTCGACTGGCGACTGCACCGGGCCGGCCTCACGCTGGAGCACACCACCGGTGCCGGGCCCGGCGAGCTGACCCTGACCGGCCCGGACGGGGAGCGGCTTGTGGCCAGGCCGGGCCGGCTGACGTGGCCAGCCCTGGCCGGCTCGCTGCCGGACGGGCCGTTGCGGGCGCGGCTGCGCCCGCTGATCGGGGTGCGGGCGCTGATGCCCGCTGCCCGCGGCGGGAGCGCCGTGCGTGACCTGCGGGTGCTGAACGCCGACGACAAGACGGTTGCCTGGCTCACCCTGGACCGGCTGTCGGTGACCTACCCGGCTACCGCGGACCTGTCGTCACGGCTGACGGTGACCGCCGTCCGTGGCTACCAGCCCCAGGCGGAGCGGGTAGCCCAGGTCCTGGGGGGCACCCCGGGTGTCGAACCTCAGGCCCCCCCTCCGCTGGACGCGGCACTGGCCGCGGCGGGCCGCCGGGCTGGTGATTACACGAGCCAGGTCAACGTCTGCCTGACCCCGGCCATGCCGGCCGGCACGGCGGTTACGGCGGTGCTGTTGGACCTGCTCAGTACCCTTGAGGCGAATGTGCCTGGCACTATCCGCGATGTCGACACCGAGTTCCTGCACGACCTACGGGTCTCGGTTCGCCGCACCCGGTCGGTGCTCAAGCTGGTCGGCCATGTGCTGCCCGCCGAATTCGCCCAGAAGTTCCGGCCCGAGTTCAAGTGGCTGGGCGACCTGACCACGCCGACCAGGGATCTCGACGTCTATCTGCTGAAGTACCCGGACATGGCGGCGGGGCTGGTGGCGGCGACACCAGAGGAACTGGACCCGCTCCATGCCCATCTGATCCGCAGCCACGCCGCAGAGCGGCGGCGGCTGGTGCGAGGGCTCCGCTCGGCGCGCTTCACCCGCCTTATCCGTGAATGGCGGGCTGCGCTGGAGAGCCTGCAGGCCACGACCCAGGGGCCAGCCGCAGCCCGGGGGCCAGACGCGGCGGACCTGGCCGCGGCGAGCATCCGCCGGGCCCACCGGCGGGTGCTGCAGCAAGGCAGCGCCATCACCGCGAGCTCTCCCCCGGAGCGGCTGCACGACCTGCGGAAACGATGCAAGGAGCTACGCTACCTGCTGGAATCCTTCGCGTCCTTGCACGATCCGGCTACGCACCGGCGGGCGGTCAAGGAACTGAAAGGCTTGCAGGACTGCCTCGGAGAGTTTCAGGATGGCCAGGTCCAGCAGCATGAGATCAGGATGTTTGCCGAGCAGATGATGAGCGACCGGAATGTGCCCGCCACGGCCCTGCTCGCGATGGGGGAACTCGCCGCTGGGGTCGGCCTGCAGCAGGTGCAGGCCCGCAGCCAGTTCGCCGGGCGGTTCCGCGAGTTCGCCAGCCTGGCGACCCAGCAGCGGTTCCGCACCCTCACCGCGGGCGCCGCCTCATGAAGATCTTCGCTACGTACAACATCAAGGGCGGGGTGGGCAAGACGTCCAGCGCCGTGAACCTGAGCCACCTGGCGGCGCGCGACGGCCTGCGGGTCCTGCTCTGGGATCTCGACCCGCAGGCCGCAGCCAGCTACGTGTTCCGCATCCGCCCCCGGGTCAAGGGCGGCGGCAAGGCCCTCATCAAGGGCAGCCGGGAAATCGACGACGCGATCAAGGGAACCGATTTCGAGCAGCTGGATCTGCTTCCCGCCGACTTCACTTACCGCAATCTCGACCTGATGCTGGACGCCACCAAAAATCCCATGCGCAGGCTCGCCCGCCTGCTGGACCCGCTAGCCGCCGAGTACGACGTGATCTTCCTCGACTGCCCGCCGGGCATCTCGCTGCTGTCTGAGAGCGTGCTGCACGCCGCTGGTATCGTGCTGGTCCCGCTCATCCCGACCACGCTGTCGGTGCGCACCCTCGACCAGCTCACCGAGTTCATTGCCGGTTTCGACGGGCACCGCCCGGACGTGCTGGCCTTCTTCTCCATGCTTGATCGCCGCAAGCGGCTGCATATGGAGATCGCCCAGCGGTTGCCGGCCGAGCGCCCCGATGTGGCCAAGACGGTGATCCCGGCGTTGTCCCTGATCGAGCGGATGGCCGTAGAACGGGCCCCGGTCACCGCGTTCGCACCTCACAGCCGGGCCGCGCAATGCTACGCGGCGCTCTGGGACGAGATGCGGGCCCGCTTTCTCTGACCTGACCCAGCCGGCGGTATCAGTCGGCTGGCCACGGCGGCTCTCAGCCGCGTGCGCGGATGGGCGTCAGCCGAGTGCGCGGATGAAATCGATCATGGCCGCGCTGACCTCCTCCGGCCTCTCCTGCTGTGTCCAGTGACCGCAGCCAGGAAGCAGGATGGCCGAGCGCAGCCGCGGGACACTCTGGCGCATCCGGGCGACCACCTCGTCCGGGCTGGGCTGACTGATGACGAAATCGCGGTCCCCCGCGACGAACAGGGCCGGCACCGTCACCGGAGCATGATGCCAAGGGGCGGTGAGTTCCCAGTTCCGGTCCAGGTTGCGGTACCAGTTCAGCGGGCCAGTAAACCCCGCGGTGCCGAACTCGGAGGCGTACACGCCGATATCGCTCTCGGTGAGCCAGCCGGGCAGCACGGCCGGGTCGGGGCACACGTCCAGGAAGCCGCCGCCCGGTGGCACGACAGGTGCCAGCTGCGGGGCCGTGCCGGATGCGCTGTAGAGCACCCTGCGGAAGGTAGCGGGTAGGTCCCGGGCTAGTTCCTCATCGGCTCTACCCGGCTCCTGGAAGTAGACCATGTAGAAACCCTCGCCCAGCAGGCCGCGCATGACCGCCAGCGGCGGGGTGCTCCCGCGCGGCCGGTACGGCACGCTCAGCCCGATCACGCCCCGTACCCGGTCCGGCCGCAGCAGCGCCGCATGCCAGGCCACGGGTGCCCCCCAGTCGTGGCCCGCGACAACGGCCGACTCCTCGCCGAGCGCATCCATCAGGGCCATCACATCGCCGGTCAGGTGCAGGATGCTGTACGACCCAACCGCGTCCGGGCGGTCCGTCCGGCAGTATCCGCGCTGGTCAGGGGCTACCGCGTGAAATCCGGCCGCAGCCAGCGAGACTAGCTGATGACGCCATGAGTACCAGCATTCCGGGAAGCCATGCAATAGCAGCACCAGCGGGCCAGTGCCCGCCTCCGCGATATGCATCCGCAGCCCGCGCGCATCGAGTTGGCGATGCCGGATCCCGGTCAGGTCATCCGGCACGAAGGCTCCTTCTGCGTGCCCACGCCGCCCCAAGGCGGTCCCGCCCGGATCTGGCTCGTCAAAGCCGGGGTATGACCTGATCAGCGTCCAGCCGGGTTCTCCCCTGGCCGCAATCTGGCCGATGCCGGACGATAGCCAAGCCGGAACGGACAGTCACATGGCACTTTTGTCGCTGATTGCTGGCCTGTAAGGCTTCACCACGGAGCATGCTAGTGGTCTGAGATGCATCGCGGGCAGAGGGGGGATATGTGAGCCGAAGGCTTGTCCGGCTAGAAATGCCTGTCTTCCCGGACCGAAGGATGTTCCGGCTGCATGACTCGAAGGTTGACCCGGACGCACCGGGCGGTCCGTTGGCGCCGGTCGGGACGCTCGTCAGCGTGAACCGCGAGCAGGTATGGGTGGGGAGCCTGCAGGAGCACATCAGCGTCCGGCTGACCATCGAGGAGTGGGACACCGCGCCGCCCGCGTTCGGTGACGAGTGGGAGGACGAGGCCAAGGGCACGATCTACCTCCGAGGGCAGCTGAGCGTGGACATGGGGTCCGAGGGCCGCGCGGTGGAGAATCTGCGGCTGGCCGGCGGAGTGGGCGACTACGTGGTCCGCGTGTACGCACGCAACCGCCGTGAGGTCATGCGCCTCTACGACGAGATGTTCGAGCGTGGCGTCGACCCGCTGAGCGACGAATTCCAGCAGGCGAGGAAGAACCTGGAGGGACTTGAGCAGTACCTGCTGCAGCTCTGGCGCGAGTACTGACCGATGACGGCCTACTGTGCCCTGGCTGCGGGCGGACCCGGCTGAACATGCCCGAGCGCGGGCGCGGCCGACCGGCTCACGATGCGGTCCGCGGGGGCTGACACGGACGGGCTGCCCGACTGGTGGCTCGGCACGGTCATCACCGGCTGTCCGGGCGACGCGGAGGACCGCCCCGTCGCATGCTTGTCGGCCACAGTCCGGAACGGAACCAGCGCGTAGACCACCAGTGACATGGCTGCGACGACGATCAGGGTGACGAAGGACACGACCACCCGTGCCCGCCGTGTCCGCAGCGTCAGTGCCGTGCGCTGGAAACCGAAGGACGACAGCCGCGCGGCGAGCAGCGGATCGGCGCCGGCGAGCCCGCGCTCGATCTCATCCAGGATGCGCTGCTCATCCATGGAAAGCGCCATGGCATCACCTCCACCTGCCAGGCCGGTGGCAACTGTCTCTTACTATCCCCCACATCAAGATCGTTAGCCTCCGTTCGCCTTGCGCCTGCGGGTTTCTATCGCCGGCAGGCCCGGCTCGCGCAGCCAGATCCAGCTCACTGCAATCGAACTGGTGTTTGCCTTTATCGAACGATAATTCTATAGTCGCCCCATGCGATGGGACGGCATCCGGATCGACACCGGCGGACCTGGGCAGCCCGCCGCGGCCGGGCGTCCGGCCGCCGACACCGCGCCAGCACTGTTCGAGCGCGGTGCGGTCGCCAGGTCGTTCGACACCCCGGGATTCCAGGGCATGACGTTCTTCGAGGTGCATGCCCGGAGCGTCATCAACCGGGTACCCGAGGCGTCCCGCATGCCGTTCCGCTGGACGATCAACCCCTACCGCGGCTGTTCTCATGCATGCCGTTATTGCTTTGCCCGGAACACGCACACCTACCTGGACATGGACGCCGGGCACGACTTCGACTCGAAGATCGTCGTGAAAGTCAACGCCCCGGAACTGGTCCGCAAGGAACTCGCGGCCCGCAAATGGCAGGGCGAGCACATCGCCATGGGCACGAACGTGGACTGCTACCAGCGGGCCGAGGGCCGCTACCGGCTGATGCCGGGGATCCTGCGGGCGCTGGTCGACGCGCGGAACCCTTTCTCCATCCTGACCAAGGGCACCCTCATCCTGCGCGACCTCGATCTGCTCGTCGCCGCGGCGGAGGTGACCGAGGTCGGGTTGAGTGTGTCGGCCGGCTGCACGGATGAGGACCTGTGGCGAACGCTGGAATCGGGGACCCCCAGTCCGCGGCGGCGGCTGGGCGTCTGCGCCACGCTCACCGAGCATGGGCTGCCGTGCGGCGTGCTGATGGGCCCGGTCGTCCCATTCCTGTCCGATTCCCCCGCACAGCTGGAGGCCACGGTGCGGCAGGTCGCCGAGGCGGGCGCCACCCACGTCAGCCCCATCGTGCTGCACCTGCGGCCCGGTGCCCGCGAGTGGTTCATGGCGTGGCTGGCCGAGCACCACCCGGCGCTTGTCCCCCGCTACCGCGGCCTCTACGGTGGCCGCGCGTACGCGCCCAAGGACTATCAGCGGCAGATCTCCGAGCAAGTCCGCATCCTGGCCGAGCGGCACGGCGTAGGCCGCGGCCGCCAAGGCCGCCGGGCCTGGCGGGCCCCGCCGGCCAACCCCCCAGGGCGGAACGGCCCGGGCGGGAACGGCCCAGGCGGGAGCGCGGAGCCCGTCCAGCTATCGCTCCTGTGAGCCTGCGGCCCAGCATGAGCGAGCCGAAGGGGCGCGGCGCTGCCTGGACTGACGCGCCGAAGGGGCGCGGCGCTGCCTGGACTGAGGAGCGAGGAGCGAGGAACGAGCGACGAGCGACGAGGGAAGGCGGCGCGCTAAGCGCCCCGGAGGCGCATAGGAAGCAGAGTACGAGCGACGAGGGAAGGCGGCGCAGTGAAGGGGGAATGGAGAGGCGGGCGGGGCCCCGGAGGCGAGCGGGAGCAGGCACAGCACCGGACTTCAGAGCCAGCCGTTACTCCCCGCGATGTGTACCGCCTCGGCGCGGGTGCGCGCGCCGAGCTTGCCGATCGCGGCCGAGAGGTGATTGCGGACAGTTCCTTCCGAGAGGTGCAGCGCGGCCGCGATGTCGGCGACCGTCCCGCCGTCCCTGGCGACACGCAGCACATCGGTCTCACGGGGGGTGAGCGGGTTCTCGCCCGCCGCGAGGGTCTCGGCGGCGAGGGTGGGGTCGACCACCCGCAGGCCGGCGGCCACCCGCCGGACCGCATCGGCCAGCTGCCGCGCTGGAGTGTCTTTGACCACGAAGCCGCTCGCGCCCGCAGCCATCGCGCGGCGCAGGTAGCCCGGCCGGCCGAACGTCGTCACGACGAGCACCCGGCACGACGGCAGCGCCGCACGCAGCGCGGCGGTGGCGGAAATCCCGTCCAGGCCGGGCATCTCGACGTCCAGCAGGGCCACATCCGGCTGGGTCCGCCTGGCCTCGGGGACGACATCATCGCCCCGTCCGACCTCGGCCACCACGTCCAGATCGAGCTCCAGGGCAAGCAGGGCGGCCAGGGCACCCCGGACCAGCGCCTGATCGTCGGCGAGGAGAAGGCGGATGGGTGCGCTCACGGGCAGATCATGGCACGCGTACCCGGAGCGCGAAGCCGCCCGCTGCGGAATGGCCGACGATTACCGAGCCCCCGACGGCGGCCGCCCGTTCTCGCAGCCCGACCAGGCCGTGACCGCTGCTCGACCCGCCCGGGACAGCTGTTCTCAGCCGCGCTCGGGCACTGTCAGCACCCAACGGATCTCCGATCCGGTCACCGTCAGAATTTCCGTGCCCTGGCCCGTTGGACGCCGCATTCACCGGGCCGGCCGGGCCGCGGCCGTCATCAGTGATCTCAACCTCGTGACCGGCCACCCGAATTGAGCAGTGTGTGGCACCACTGTGACGGACCACATTTGTCACGCCCTCCCTGATGGCCCAGCCAAATATCTCCTGCTTCCCCTGCGGGACATGCGCCAGCCCGGCAGGCAGGTCAGCCTGGATGCAGGCCGCGGTGAGGGCGGTCCGGGCGCTCGCGAGCTCACTTGCGATCGTGACCTCCCGGTACCCGGCCGCCGCCGCACGGACATCGGCCAGGGCCTCTCGCGCGATGTGCTCCATGTCCGCGATCTCCGCCTCAGCCCGCTCTGGCGCCGTTCGGGCGAGCCGCCCGGCGAGCTCCGCCTTGACCGCCACCACGGTCAGCGAATGGCCGAGAATATCGTGCAGGTCGCGGCCGAACCGGCTACGTTCCTCCGCGCGGACCAGCCGCGCGATCTCCTCTTGGGCCGCGGCGAGCTGGGCGTTGCGCTGGATCAGCAGCGCCACGCCCCACATCGCCACCGCCGCCACCAAGATCTGGAAAGTGTCATACGGGTTCGCCCGCCATCCAGGGACCAGGCTCGGGACCGCCAGCGATGCGACCAGGATCACAGCCACGGTCGCCCAGGCCGCCAGGCCCGTGAACATGAAGACCGCCAGCACGGCCAAGTAGACGAGCAGGCCGGTGGCCTTCTCGCCGGCGGTCGCGTGACGAGTGCGGTCAGGGCCGTGGCCAGGCCGGTCACGCCCGCCTGCACCGCCCACGGCAGGCGTCCCCCCGGCTGGCGTCCCCCCGGCTGGCGCATCCTGGCGCCCAGGCCGAAAGTGGCCAGGAACAGCGCGCCGAAGCCGAGCAGGGCGGCCAGGCCGACGTAACGGCGCACCAGGTTATGGTCATCCCAGAGTGCTGCGCCGGGCAGCGCGAGGTAGATGAGCCAGATGCCCGCCAGAGTCCAGCGAAGCGCGCCGCGGCGCCTGGCGGCCAGCTCATCCCCGGCTTGCCCGGCATGCGCCGTCGCCCCTGCGGTGGCGTCCACGCCGTTGTCGCGGTGGCGGGCGGGCGCGGCAGTCATGCCCGCGGCGTACCGGCCCGGAGCCGGCTCGAGGCGAACATGCCCAGCCCGGCGGCCCGCAGCAGATGAATCGCGGTGGAGTGCATGGTAAGAGTCTGATGCAACAGAGAGCTGCGGGCTACCTCGCGAGCTCGGCATGCGGGCCCGCTCCGCAGCGGGCCGGACTGTCGCAGGCCGAGCCTCGGTCATGCTCATAACCCTGCGGTCCGGACGGGTTATGTGCCGCTGCCGTCCGTCATGTCCTGCCCATGACATTCGTCATGGGGCCGGGCGTCCAGGACTGGCAGCCCCGATCCCGCCCAGGCATGGAATCCACCCGCCAGATCGGTGGCGTTGGCCAGCCCCAGGTCCTGCAAGGACGCTGCCGCCAGGCTCGAGGCGTACCCCTCGGAGCAGATCACGATGACCTGCCTGCCGTAGTCGCCCACCTCAGGCAGGCGAACGTCGGACGCCGGATCCAGCCGCCATTCGAGGACGTTGCGCTCCACCACAAGCGCGCCAGGCACCTGCCCTTCCGCCGCGCGCTGCGCCTGTGGCCGGATGTCCACGAGCAGCGCCCCCGCCTGCATGGCGTCATAGGCCTGCCGCGGGTCCAGCCGCTTCAGCCGCCTGCGGGCATCCGCCAGGACCTCGCCGATCGGGCGGCTGCCATCGGGCCGTGCTGCACCGGTCACCAGTTCTCCCCGGCCATCTCGACCGCGGCGAGCACGAGGCCCTCCGATGTCAGTTCGTAGCGGCGCATCCCGGCCAGCGACGGGGCGTACGCGTGGATGCTCACAGCGGGCTGGCTCGAGACATTCATCACTTCGTGCACGTGCTGGGGTCCGAATGCCCGCACCTGCCCGGTGGCAAAGGCGGCCCGCCTCAGCACCGCATGACCCCGCGATGAGGCCGCGGCGGACACGGTGAGTTCCTGCAGTTCGCCGCGTGCCACCGCGAACGCACCAGAGGATCCGAAGTGATCATGGAACCCGGTGCGCTGTCCCGGGAGCCAGCTCAGCAGCCATAGCTCATGATTCTCCGTCTGCTCCAAGCGCTGGTACCAGCGCTCTTCGGCACGGTAGCGCACCAGATCCGCCCAGCTGTCCGGGCTGGCCACAACGGACCACACAAGCCGGCTAAGCCCGGCGAGTCCCGCGGCCGCGTCAGCGCGGTTCGTGAGAGACAAGCTAGTTATCCGATCGTTTTAATAGCGAATAGCCAAGCTGCAGGTTAACACGCCACCTTGCGAAACTGCGGGCGTGCCGCGCTGGCCGGGCGACCCCAGTTGCGGAAGGTCCCTGTCCCAGGTGCCGTGAGCCGCCGTTGCCAGCGCCACGCCCGTGCGCCCGTCCCCGGAGGCAGGACCGCCCGCGCCAGCACGTAAAGTGGTCTGCCGTGGGAGCAGGCACAGGCAACGGGGATCAGCAGATGCTGGACAGGCCGACGGTCCGCACCGTGCCCATCGCAGATCCCGGCGACCTGGTGGGCCAGCTTCCCGACCAGGCGGCCGTGGCCTGGATCCAGCACGGCGAGGGGCTGGTGGGCTGGGGGGAAGCGGCCCGGGTGACCCTGCCTGCGGGCGAAGACAGGTTCACCGCCGGTGAGAAGTGGCTGCGCGCCCTTTTCGACGGAGCCCGGATCGACGACCAGGTCGGCCTGCCAGGGTGCGGGCCGGTGGCCTTCGGGAGCTTCACTTTCGATCACACCTCGGACGGCTCGGTACTTGTGGTACCGCAGGCACTGATCGGCAGCAGATCGGGGCGGGCCTGGCTCACGACGATCGGCGACGCGCCCGCCGCCCCCGGATCGGCGCTGCCCGTGATCGGCCCCGCCGAGGTTCGCTGGCACGACGGCAGCCTGACGGCTCCGCAATGGCAACGCGCGGTCGGCGCGGCCGTCGCCCGGATCCGGGCCGGGGGCTTGCGAAAGGTGGTCCTCGCCCGGGACCTGCACGCCGCTGCGTCGGTCGGTATCGATGAGCGCCTGCTACTGAGCAGGCTTGCCACCCGCTACCCGGACTGCTACACCTTCGCCTGCGCCGGGCTCGTCGGCGCCACCCCGGAACTCCTGATCAAGCGGCAGGGATGCGAGATCAGCTCGCTGGTGCTGGCCGGCACGATGCCCCGCAGCCGCGACCCCGCCCAGGACGCGGCACTCGGGGCGGCGTTGCTGGCCTCGGCCAAGGACGCCGAAGAGCACGAGTACGCGGCGGCTGGCGTGCGCGACGCGCTGGCCCCGCTGTGCGACCGGCTGACGGTCGCGGAGCAGCCGTCGCTGCTGCGGCTGGCCAATGTGCAGCATCTCGCGACCGCCGTCGCCGGACGGCTCGCCCCGGCGCGGCATCCGGGGAGCGTCCATTCCGTTCTGGCGCTGGTGGATGCCCTGCACCCGACCGCGGCGGTCTGCGGAACACCGACCGAGACGGCGATGGAGCTGATCCGCGAACTCGAGGGCATGGACCGGGGCCGGTACGCGGGCCCGGTGGGCTGGGTGGACGGCGCGGGTAACGGGGAATGGGGCATCGCGCTGCGCTGCGCTGAGCTGGACGGAGCCAGGGCGCGGCTGTTCGCAGGCTGCGGGATCGTCGCCGACTCCGACCCAGCCGCCGAACTCGCCGAGGCGCAGACCAAGTTCCACCCCATGCAGTTCGCCCTGGAGTAATTAGCGCAGCTCAGGCCGCCCGTAGGCGGACTCGTCTCCGGCCCGCCCGCAGTGTGGCCGCTGCATGCGGGCGGCCCAGGCAATCAGTGCAGCCGGACCCTTGGGTCGAGCACCGCATAGAAGGCGTCCACAACGATATTCGCCACCACCACAGCGGCGGATGCAACGATGACGACGCCGATGATCACTGGCAAGTCCTGCTGGTCAATGGACTGCACGGCGGTGAAACCGACGCCCGGCATGGAGAAAACGACCTCGGTGATGACCGCACCGCCCAGCAGGATGCCCACATCCAGGCCGAACTGGGTGACGACCGGGGTAAGCGCCGCGCGCAGCGAGTGCCGGAAGATCACCCGCCGCTCGGACAGTCCCTTGGCCCGGGCCGTGCGGATGTAGTCCTCGTTCATCACATCCAGCATCGATCCCCGGGTGAGCCGCGTGTACGTGGCTGCCGATACCAGTGCGAGCGTGAACCAGGGCAGGATCAGCGAGCGCAGCCACCCGCTGGGACTCTGGCTGAACGGAATGTAGGTGGCGGGGAACGCGTGGATGCCGTGGATGGTGAGCTCGTAGTAGAAGATGAGAAGGAGCAGCAGTCCGAGGACGAATGTGGGCATCGAGTAGAAAAACAGCGCGAGCCCGGTGAACAAGCGGTCGGCGACGGTCCTGGCCCGGACCGCGGACAGCACACCGCTGAGCACGCCGAGCACCACCCAGATGATCGCCGCGCCGATCACCAGGGACAGCGTGATCGGGAAGGAGGACGCGAGGACCGAGTTCACCGACTGGCCGTGGTAGAAGGAATACCCGAGGTTGCCGTGCAGCAACAGCCAGACAAAGTGCCAGTACTGCTCGTAAAGCGGCTTGTCGAGCTGCAGCCGCCTAGTGACCTCCGCCACTACCTGGGGTGTCGCGTTTTTCCCGGCGAGGGCCCGGGGCACCGACTTCGGGCCGGGCCCGACAAAGAAAATAAGGAACACGCCGACGGTGATCAGCCACATGACGATGATGCCCTGGAAGATCCGGCGGATGAGAAAACGGGTCACCTAAACTCCCTAGACGAACAGCTGGCCGCCGCGCGGATCGAATGCGTCCCTTACCCCGTCGCCGAAGATGTTGAACGCGAGCGTCGTAATCAGCAGTGCGGCGCTTGGGAACACCAGGTACCACCACGCCCCGTACTCGAAGACGCTCTGCGAATCGGCGATCATCGCCCCCCAGTCAGGGGTAGGCGGCGGGATGCCGACGCCGAGGAAGGACAGCGACGCCTCGGCCACAATCGACACCGGGATCAGCAGGCTGGTGTACACGATGATCGGGGCGATGACGTTCGGCAGGATGTCGATGAACATGATCCGCCAGGGACCTGCGCCCAGCGACCGGGCGGCCTCGACGTACTCCTTCTCCCGGATGGACAGCACCTGGCCGCGGATAATGCGGCCGACGGTTGCCCAGCCCAGGCCGCCCACGACGATGAGGAGCACGACCAGCCCAGGCCCGATCACCGTCACCAGCGAGATGGCGAGCAGCAGGAACGGGATGGCCAGCAGCCAGTCCATGAAGCGGGCCAGCACCGTGTCGGTCAGGCCGCCGAAGTACCCCGCCGCCAGCCCGACGATGGCGCCGATCGCGACCGAGATCATTGCGGCAAACACCCCGACAATGAGCGAGATCCGCGTGCCGTAGGCGATCCGGACCAGGATGTCGCGGCCCAGGGTGTCCGTGCCGAGCAGGAAATGGGCGGACGGCCCCAGCGGCTGCCCCTGCGCGGTGAGCCCGACCGGCGCGTAGAACTGCTGGTTAGGCCCGTGGCCGGTGAGCGCCGCGAAGACTGGCGCGAGAATCGCGACCAGGAGGATGACGCCTATCGTGCCCAGCGAGATCATCGATGCCCGGTCATGAAGCAGCCGCTCCATGCCCAGCCGCCAGGGGCTGCGTCCCTCGATCTTGCGCGCTGCGACCGCGGTGTCCGCGCCCGGCGCGGGTGCCGCTCTGGCGACCGCGTCCGCCGATTCCTGGATGTTGAAAGCCATGATGTCACTTCCTCGGTGCGAGCTCAGGCGCTGCCGAGCAGCCCGGATTCGATCACGCGGTCTTCGGCGGAGATAGTTGGCCGGGACTTGGAGAGGTCCTCCCCGTCTTCGACCGGGAAGTGGCAGGCCGCCAGGTGATTCCCCTCGTCGCCGAGGCGCGGCTCCAGCTCGGGCACCGTCTCCACGCAGGTCGGCGCCGCCTTCGGGCACCGCGGATGGAAGCGGCAGCCCGACGGCGGGCTGATCGGCGACGGGACGTCCCCGGCCAGGATGATCCGCTCACGCCTGCTGGACTTGTCCGGGTCGGGAATCGGCACGGCGGACAGCAGCGCATCCGTGTAGGGATGCCGGGGATGCTGCCAGAGTTGCTCCACTGGGGCGATCTCGGTGATCCGGCCCAGGTACATCACGGCGACGTTGTTGCTCACATGCCGCACGACCGACAGGTCGTGGGCGATGAAGATGTAGGTCAGGCCCAGCTCGGCCTGCAGGTCAGCCAGCAGGTTGATGATCTGCGCCTGAATGGAGACGTCCAGCGCGGACACCGGCTCGTCGCAGACGATCAGCTTGGGCCGGAACGCGAGCGCCCGGGCCACCCCGATGCGCTGGCGCTGGCCGCCGGAGAACTCGGCGGGGAACCGGTTGAAGTGCTCCGGGTTCAGCCCGACGAGTTCCATCACCTCTTGAACCCGCCGCTTGCGCTCCTGGCCGGTGGCGGTCCGGTGGATCGCGAACGGGTCCCCGATGATCGAGCCGACCCGGCGCCGCGGGTTTAGCGAACCGTACGGGTCCTGGAAGATCATCTGTATCTCGCGCCGGAACGGCCGCATCCGCCTGGCGGAGAGCCTGCTGATGTCTTGACCGTCGAAGATGACCGTGCCGCCGGTGAGGTCATACAGGCGCGTGATGCAGCGGGCCAGAGTGGACTTGCCGCAGCCGGTTTCGCCGACCAGGCCGAGGGTTTCTCCCCGGCGCACCTCCAGGCTCACTCCGTCCACGGCATGCACCACCTCGGCGTTGCGCCTCAGCAGCGCGCCAGACTGCACCGGGAAGTGCTTGACCACGTTCTCAACGCGCAGCAGCACATCGTCTGCCGCCGTGGCTGGAGCGAGCGGGGTTGGGGTCGGATCCGCGTTCATCGCTCCGCTCCTCACGCTTCCGCCTGCGCGGGCAGCGACTCGCCCACGACCTTGCGCCGCAGCTCAGCGCGCGCCGCGGTGTCATGCGGGAGCCAGCACGCCGACAGATGCGTGTCGTCGGTCCCTACGCTGGCCAGCGGCGGCACTTCGGTGCGGCAGCGGTTCAAGACGTAGACACAGCGCGGATGGAACGGGCAGCCCCCGGGGAGGTTGATCAGGCTGGGCGGCTGGCCGCTGATCGGCCGTAGCCGCTCGCGCTCCCCGCCGTAGGCCGGCAGCGACTGCAGCAGGCCCTCGGTGTAGGGGTGGTGGTTCGCGAAGAAGGTGGTGCGCAGGTCGGCCTGCTCCATCACCGCCCCGGCGTACATGACTTCCACGTTGTCGGCCACATCCGCGACGACGCCCAGATCGTGAGTGATCAGGATGACCGCGGTGCCGAACTCATCCTGCAGGGTGCGGATCACCTTGAGCACCTGCGCCTGGACCGTCACATCAAGGGCGGTGGTCGGCTCGTCGGCGATCAGCAGCTTGGGGCTGAGCGCCATCGCCATCGCGATCATCGCCCGCTGCCGCATGCCGCCGGAAAACTGGTGCGGGTAGTCATCGACTCGCCGGTCCGCCTGCGGGATGCCTACGAGCTTGAGCAGTTCCACCGCGCGGGCCTTGGCCCGCGCCTTGGAGATCTTCCGGTCATGCTCGCGGATCATCTCCACGATCTGCCAACCGACCTTGTAGTAAGGGTGCAGGCTGGACAGCGGGTCCTGGAAGATCATGCCGATCTCCGCGCCACGGATGGCCCGCATCTCGTCACGTCCGAGGGTGAGCAGATCTCTGCCCTCGAAAATCGCCCGGCCACTGATCCGGGCTCCCCGGGTGAGGCCCATGATCGTTTGCGTGGAGACGCTCTTGCCGGAACCTGACTCCCCGACGATGCCGAGGGTCTGCCCGGCATCCACCTGGAAGGAGACTCCCCGCACGGCCTGCACGATGCCATCAGCTGTCTTGAACGACACGTGCAGGTCTTCGACCTCGAGCAGGGTCACGCTGCCTACCCTTCACACATCGCAGGCCCGGGCGTGAGCGTATTTTCCCAGCCCAGACGTTGCAAATGACTGTAATCCCGTCAGCCGCCCCGGGATAGCTCCCGGGGCGGCTGACGTGTCCGCCTACTCTACAAACCGTGACGAAGCTTTACGTTCCGTCACTAAATTGTTCAGCCCGGCGGGCTCAGCCAGACGTTAGTCGGGTCGAACTGCTGGATCGCCGGGATGTACACCGCGTTGTGCACATAGCTGGCGTGGTAGAGAGGCTGCTGCGGGTCGGTGATGGGATAGAAGGGGGCATCCTTCATAATCGCCTGGTCTGCCTGGGCCCAGATCGTGGCGGCCGACGATGCACTGCTCGTGCCCGCCGCCTGACTGATCATGGCCGTTACCGCCGGGTTGTTGTAGAAGCCGTCGTTGTTGCCTTGCGGCTGGAATGAAGCGGGGCCGGCGAACAGCGGCTTGAAGAACGACGAAGCGCCGTCGCCGTAATAGTCGGGCCCCCACCCGGCCAGCGCCATGTCCCACACGCCGCGCTTCGCGACCGTGGGCACCTGAAGGTACTTCACGTAGAAGTCCGCCGGAGTGGCCGACAGCAGCTTTACCTTCACGCCGATCTTGGCCAGGTCGGCCTGCAGGGTCACGCCCATCTTGGAGCTGATACTGCTCGACGGCCGGTACAGCAGCGTCACGTTCAGCCCGTTCTTGTACCCCGCGGCAGCCAGCATCTGCGTGGCCTTGGTCGGGTTGTACGGGTACGGGTCGTATCCCGACGGCACGTCCTGTGCCCCGTTGATCCCCGGCGGCAGCACATGGGTGAGGGGCGGGCTCAGCACCGGGCCGCCTGCATCCGAAACAAGGTGCGAACGGTCGATACCGTAACTGAGCGCCTGGCGGACGGCCGTCTTGCTCAGCGCGTTGTTGTTGTTCGGCGACATCTGGTTGTACACGAAGTACGGGTTGGTCGAGTACGTCGGGCCCAGGTTGAAGTTGTGGTTCAGCCCCTGCTTCATCTGGGTCTCTAGGCCTGGCGTGGCCCCCACCGGCGGGAAGGCGTCGAGCTCCATGCTCGCGGACGCCGAGTTGGTCTGCAACTGCTGCTGGACAGCTTCCTGGTTGCCGGTCTCCGTGATGTTGATCTTGTTCACGTACGCCTTGCGGATCGGGTCACTGCTTGCCTTCCACGCTGGGTTACGCGCCAAGACGATGCTGCGGGTGGGCGTGTAGCTCTGCACCGTGTAGGGCCCATCGGCGATCGTGTGCTGCTGCGATGTGGCCGAGCCCGGGATGTAGTTGAGGCTCTCCACCGGAGCCGGGTTGAACGCGGAAGGCATGCCCAGCATGGCGGAGAAGTAGGACGCCGGGTGGGTCAGGTTGAAGGTGATCGTCTCACCGGAAACCGTCACGCCGGAGATCTGGTTACTGTTGATGTAAGCCGTCATCGCGGCGACAGTCGGCTTGACCTTGGCGAACCCGGCGCAGAAGGTCTGGTAGCCAACGATCAGCGACTCGAAGTCCGGGGTCCCGCCGAACGGCTGGGCCGGGTTGCAGTCGCGCTTGAGCCCGATCACGGCGTCAGCGGCGGTGACCTGCCGCGCCGGGGTGGTGTCCCACATAGCGCCGGTACGGATCGTTACCGCATACGTCTTGCCACCGTTGGTGATCGTCGGCGCGGCGGTGGCCAGGTCCGGCGCGGGCTGTGTGGACTGGGCGCCGGGGATGGCCGGGGACGAGTACAAACTGCGGACCCACATGCGCTGAACGAGAGCGCCGATCGTGTAGTAGCTGAGGTTGTAGTCCATGTAGTCAACATCGCCCTGGCCGAGCATGTTGAGCGTCCCGCCGCTCTTGGGCGTGCCCGACCCAGCGTTCACTCCCTGCCAGCCTGCGACAGTGGAGCCTGACCCGCCGGTAGACGTCGAGCTACCACTACTCCCACACGCGGCCGCGACGAGCGCGAGGGCAACCAGGCCGACGGCCGCCGCAAAACCTCGCGAGCGTTTCCGCATCGACACTCTTCCTCTCCTCCTAATGTTCCCCCGCGAAGTTCGTCCGCCGGGCAATGAACCGGAGGCCGAACCGCCCCACGGCATGGCGGCACGCCAGTGGTGGCAGTCGCCCGGCCTCATGGTAGGAGCCGCAGAGTCACAGTGTGAACAGGCCAGATGCAGCGACGGCGAATCGTGACCCGACGGTAATCTGACGATTATCAGACCGCTACCCGCAGCGGCCCGGCATCGTGCAGCCGCCAGACCATTCCATAATGGGCGTTTTGGGCCCATAAGGGCGTTGGGAGCGGCGGTCGGCACCTGCGCGCGGGCGCCGTCCCCGCGGCGCCCGCGTGCTCGCTGTGCTCACCCGGCGGGACCGGGGGCCTCCCCCGCCAGGGAACTGTGTACGCCTCTGCCCGCGGCGTCGCGCAGGCGGGCGCGGAGCGCCGTGCCGGCCGCTCGATCGGCGGCGACCTCGATGATGCGCAGCCCCTGGCCGCGCAGCGCCGTCGGCAGCTCGGCCGCGCGTTCCAGCAGCGAATGCGGAATTCCCGCGGACGCGGCCAGGTGGTCTAGCCTGGCGCGGTGCGGGGTGCCGAAAACACGCTCGAACGGGCCGGGGAACGCAGCCTGCTCCAGGGCGGAGAAAATCCCGCCGCCGTCGTTATTGATGACAACGATGGCAAGGTCGGGGCGAGGCTCGTCCGGCCCGAGGAACAGCCCGGGCGCATCGTGCAGGACGGCCAGGTCGCCGAGGAGCGCGGCGGCGGGGCCGCCGCCGGCCGTCTGGTGGGCCAGGGCGGCCCCGATCGCCGTCGAAACGAGGCCGTCGATGCCGCTCGCCCCCCTGCTGGCCAGCACCCGCAGGCCCGCCCGTGGCGCTAGGTGATGATCCAGGTCCCGGACCGGCAGGCTGGAGGCCACCCACAGCAGGGATCCGGAGGGCAGCGCGGCGGCGAGATCGCGGGCCAGCCTGGGCTCGCTGAGCGCACCATCGGCGTCGAGGATCGCGTTGGCCGCGGCGCGCGCGGCGACGTCCGCCGCCAGCCAGGAGCCAAGCCAGCCCGTCCGCTCGCCCCGGGACCCGGGCCCGGCCCGGCCCGGCCCGGCCCGGCCCGGCGCAGCCTCGGCCGGCGCAGCCTCGCGTCCCGGCCGCGCCTTCCACGCCAGCCGGACCGCGGCGGCCACGTCCGTCGCACTGCGCGTGGGATCGGCCCAGCGCCCCGGCCCCTGGGCGATCACGACGTGCCTGGATGCGGGGCCGGCGCGGCCCAGGAAGGCGATCTGGCCGCGGGACAGCCCCGGGCGCCCGGCGGACACGATGAGATCCGGCCGGTGACCGGCCAGGAACTCTGGCAGCTCGAGCAGGTAGGGGTAGGCCGACAGCGCGTTGGGGCCGCGGCGGGCGCCCGAGGACGGCTCGGCGAGCACCGGCCAGCCGGCCTCGCCGGCCAGCCGCAGCAGCGGCGCGGGATCGTAGTCGCCATCGCCGCAGACCACCACGCCGCGCTCGGTCCACGGTAGCTCCAGCGCGGACGTCCAGGTGGATGTGGCATTCAGCGGCCCAGGGCCCGGTGGATGTGACATCGGGCGGGTTGCCGCACCGGCCGGCGAGCCAGCGGGCACGGCCGTCCATGGCGCCCCGCCGGGCCGCCCGTCCAGCGGCTCCGGCCAGCTGGGGCCGGCCGCTCCCGTGCCCCCGCTGCCCTGAGGCGCGTCGGGCACCAGCGGCTCACGGAGCGGGACGTTCACGTGCACCGGCCCGGGGAACCCGCCGAGCGCCCCCGATGCGCAGGCCCACGCCCGGCAGGCCAGTGACCGCCAGTACGCCACCTGGCCCGTGCGGGCCTCCGGCACACCTGCCTCGCTGAACCACCGGACCGCCGCGCCGTACAGCTTCAGCTGGTCGATGGTCTGGTTAGCGCCCGTGTCGCGCAGCTCAGGCGGCCGGTCAGCAGTGAGCACGATCAACGGAACCCCGGACTCGTCCGCCTCGATCACCGCGGCGTGGAAATGCGCCGCCGCGGTGCCCGACGTGCACACCACGGCGACCGGCCGCCCGCTCGCCTTGGCCAGCCCGAGGGCGAGGAACGCCGCGGACCGCTCGTCGATCCGCACGTGCAGCCGGATGCCCCCCGCGCCGCCGCCCGGATCGCGCGCCTCTCCCCCGCGTGGATGCCGTGAGCGCTCCCACAGCGCCATGGCCAGGGGGGCACTGCGCGAGCCTGGGGCCAGCACCGCCTCACGCAGCCCGCACCTGGCCAGCTCATCGACGAGCACGGACGCGAACGCGGTAGACGGATTCACGCCGCGTCTCCCGCTGGCCTCCGGGGCGCTTTGAGGCGCCTCCTTCCCTCGTCGCTCGTTCTCTGCTTCCTATGCGCCTCCGGGGCGCTTTGCGGGCGCTGCCTTCCCTCGTCGCTCGTTCCTCGCTCCTCAGTCCAGGCAGCGCCGCGCCCCTTTGGCGCGTCAGTCCAGGCGGCGCCGCGCCCCTCCGGCTCGCTCATGCGTCCAGGTGCTCCGCGGCGGCGGCCGCCCGTGCGCGCCAGGGAGCCGGGTCGATCTCCCAGGCGGCCAGCCGCGCCGGGTCAACCGGCGGCCGCATGGCCGCCCGCAGCCAGCCGTCCTCGGCGGCCAGCGGTGCCGCGGTCACGTCCGCGGTAAGCAGGCTCATCGTGGCGAGCCCGGATGCGTAGCGGAGTTCAGGCAGCGCAGCGGCCAGGGCCACCCCGGCAGCCAGCCCGACCGACGACTCGACGGCGCTGGACACCACCACCGGCAGCCCGCAGGCCTCCGCGATCCGCAGCGCCGCCCGCACCCCGCCGAGTGGCTGGGCCTTGAGTACCACGATGTCCGCCGCGCCCGCGGCGCGCACCGCCAGCGGATCCTCGGCCCGCCGGATCGACTCATCGGCGGCCAGCGGCACGCCGACCCGCCCGCGCAGCGTGGCCATCTCGGCCAGGGTGGCGCACGGCTGCTCCGCGTACTCCAGGCCGAACGCGGCCAGCGCGGCCAGCATCCGCTCGGCCTGATCGACGTCCCATGCGCCGTTCGCGTCGACCCGGATCTTCCCGCCGGGACCCAGGGCGTCACGGACCGCCTCCACCCTGGCGATGTCGGCGGAAGCAGGCTGGCCACGCTCGGCGACCTTCACCTTGGCGGTCTGGCAGCCCGAGGCCGAGACGATCGCGTGCGCCGCCGCGGGCCCGACCGCCGGCACGGTCACGTTCACCGGCACGCGGTCACGCACCGGGTCCGGCCAGCCCACCGTGGCCGCCTCCACGGCGCACGCCAGCCAGCGGGCGCTCTCCCGCGGGCCGTACTCGGCGAACGGGGAGAACTCGCCCCATCCCGCCGGGCCCTCGATCAGCGCGCCTTCGCGCACGGTGATGCCGCGGAAGCGGGTCCGCAGCGGGATGGCAAACGCGCGGAGCCCGGGCAGCAGGCCGGGCACCCGCTCGCGCAGGCCGCCCGCGGTCCACCCGGGGGGAACGCTCACGGCCGCCGGGGGAACCTGGCGAAGTCCGGGCTGCGCTTTTCTTTGAACGCGTCGCGGCCCTCCTGGGCCTCCTCGCTCATGTAGTAGAGCAGCGTCGCGTCACCGGCGAACTGCTGCATTCCCGCGGCGCCGTCAGTGACCGCGTTCAGCGCGCCCTTGAGCATGCGCAGCGCGAGCGGTGACTTCTCCAGCAGCTCGCGCGCCCAGGTGACCGTCTCCTCTTCCAGCCGCTGCACCGGCACGACCGCGTTGACCAGGCCCATCTCCAGCGCCTGCTGCGCGTCGTACTGGCGGCACAGGTACCAGATCTCGCGGGCCTTCTTCAGGCCCACGGTGGCCGCCAGCAGCCAGGAACCGTAGCCGCCGTCGAAAGACCCGACCTTGGGCCCGGTCTGCCCGAAGACCGCGTTGTCGGCGGCGATGGTCAGGTCACAGCACACGTGCAAGACATGCCCGCCACCGATCGCGTACCCGGCCACCATGGCGATCACCGGCTTGGGCGTGCGCCGGATCTGGACCTGCAGGTCCAGCACGTTGAGCCGGCCGATGCCGTGGGAGTCGACGTAGCCGTCGTCGCCGCGGATCTTCTGGTCGCCGCCCGAGCAGAACGCCTGGGTGCCCGCCCCGGTCAGGATGATCACGCCGATCTCTGGGTCATCGCGGGCCACCGTGAAGGCATCCGACAGCTCGAACAGGGTCGTGGGCCGGAAAGCGTTGCGCACTTCGGGCCGGTTGATGGTGATCTTGGCGATTCCCTCGGCCGTCTCGTACCCGATATCGGTGTACTCCTGCCCTGCCGTCCGCTGCCAGTCGATCACTCCAGCCCTCCCGGTTGATGCCTGATCTGCCCGGTTAACCTTACGACGGTGACCGCCCGGCCCCTGCACGCAGTGCTGCTGCCGCCCGCGTCGGGCGCCGGGCGGCTGATGGACCTGCTCGCCGCGGCGCTGGACGGGAGCGGCCCCGCGATCCTGCCGGTCGATCCCGGCCTCCCGCCGGCCAGGGTCGCCGCCCTGCTTAACGCCCTCGCGCCGGCCGCCATCGAAACCACCCAAGGCACCGAACGCATGCCGCCCAGCCGGTCACCCACGCCCGGTGACGGGCCGGCTCTGCGCGGCGCAACCGCCGGGCTCCTCCCCGGCACCGCCGTGGTGATCGCGACCTCAGGGTCGACCGGCGAGCCCAAGGGGGTGGAACTGAGCGCCGCCGCGCTGCTGCACTCGGCCCGGGCCAGCCTGGAGCGGATCGGCGCCCGGCCCGGCGACGCGTGGCTGTCCTGCCTGCCGCCGAGTCACATCGCGGGCCTGCAGGTGTTCATCCGCTCACTGCTGGCCGGGACGGCGCCAGTTGTCCGTGACCGCCTGGACGGGGCCATCGCCGCCGCCGCTGGCTGCCAGTTCGTCTCGGTGGTCCCGACCCAGTTGCGGCGGATCATCGACGGGCCGGACGCCGGGGCGGCCCTGTCGGGTTTCCGGCGCATCCTGCTCGGCGGTGCGGCGGTGCCGCCCGGGCTGCTGGAGTCGGCGCGGTCGGCGGGCGGGAACGTGACCACCACCTACGGCATGACGGAGACCTGCGGGGGCTGTGTCTATGACCACATCCCGCTGGACGGCGTGTCGGTAGAGGTGGGCGCCGACCGCCGGATCCGGATCGCGGGGCCCGTGCTGTTCTCCGGCTACCGGGGGCGGCCCGATCTCACCGACCAGGCCATGGACGGCCGCTGGTTCATCACCTCCGACGTGGGCGGACGGGATCCGGCGGGTCGGCTGGCCGTCCTCGGGCGGGCCGACGGGATGATCAACACCGGGGGCGAGAAGGTGGCCGCGGATGAGGTCGCGGCGGCGCTGGAGGCCTCGCCGGGAGTGCGGGAGGCCGCCGTGGTGGGCCAGCCGGACGCGGAGTGGGGGGAGAGGGTGACCGCGATCGTCGTGCCCGCCGACCCGTCGGCACCGCCGGCGCTGGCCGATCTGCGCGCTCAGCTGCGCGGCAGAGTGCCGGATTTCGCGCTCCCGCGCGCGCTCATCCTGGTCGCCGCGCTGCCGTTGCTGCCCTCGGGGAAGCCTGATCTGCTGGCGCTGCGCGCGCTGGGCCACGAGGCGCAGGCCACCGGCGGCGGTGAGCCGGGCTGGGGATGACACGGGCGGTGACCCGGCCGAAACGAAAGCCTGCGAGAATGTACCTGGGCAATACGCCCGGGCGCAGGCCGGCGTGACGGCATGATGGCACTACACGGGAACAATCGAGCCCATTCAGCGTTAATAAATAGTGCCCGCGCTTCACAGTAGCAACCGCAGCGGACCGCAGCGGCCAGGCGAGCTCGTTGAGGCGCGGCGACCGATACCTGCGCGACGTACGCGCCCACGGAGGGAGGTGCCTCGATGCCCAGGAGTGTGACCGCACGGTCGCGTGAGCGTGGCCATGAGCCGACCAGTACAGGTGTGGACGAACTGATCCAGCGCGGACGCGGCCAGGGGCACATTGCCCTGCCCGAGTTGCGGGCCGCGTTCGGCCGGGCCGGCATCTCCCCGGCCGAGGGCCGGTCCATCATCCGCGAGCTTGCCGAGGCCGGAGTGCAGTTTGGTAACGGAGTGCAGCTGAGTAACGAGCCGGACGGGGCCATCGCCGCCGCCGGAGCAGGTACGGGCAAGGAGGCCATGAAGACCGCGAAGCCCGCGGAAGCCCGGGACGGCGCCGATCTCGTCGGGCTTGACGGCCTGGACGGGGCCGCGGCAGACGCCGCAATGGCCGCCGCCGCCCAGGCGACCACCGCCGAAGTCGATCTCGACGACCAGACGTCCGCCATGGGCGACTCGGTGCACACCTACCTGAAGTCGATCGGGCGTACCAGCCTGCTCACCGCTGAGCAGGAGGTGAACCTGGCCAAGCGGATCGAGGCCGGGCTGTTCGCGGAGCACAAGCTCGCGACAGAGCCCGAACTGCCCGCGGCCTACCGCCGTGACCTGGAGGAGGTCGCCGACGACGGCAGGCGCGCGAAGGCGCACATGCTGGAGGCGAACCTGCGCCTGGTGGTGTCGGTGGCCAAGAAGTACAGCGACCGCGGGCTGTCCCTGCTGGACGTGGTGCAGGAAGGGAACCTGGGCCTGATCCGGGCGGTGGAGAAGTTCGACTACACCAAGGGCTATAAGTTTTCCACCTACGCCATGTGGTGGATCAGGCAGGCGATCCAGCGCGGTTTCGCCGACTCGGCGCGCACCATCAGGCTGCCGGTGCACGTGCTGGAGATGCTGAGCAAGCTGAGCCGGGTCGAGCGTGACATGCACCAGCGGCTGGGCCGCGAGCCCACGCCCGAGGAACTGGCGGTCGAGCTCGACCGCACGCCCGACCAGATCGAGGAGCTGCTGCGCACCAGCCGGCAGCCGATCAGCCTCGACTCCACGATCGGCGAGGACGGCGAGACCAGCATCGGTGACCTCATCGAGGACGTGGACGCCCCGGAGGCATCGGAACTGGTGGATCGCCAGCTGATGGCGGACCAGCTGCGGCACGCGCTTGACGCGCTCACCCCGCGTGAGGCGACCATCATGGCGATGCGGTTCGGCCTGTACGACGGGAACCCGCACACCCTCGACGAGATCGGCAGGGCCCTCGGCCTGACCAGGGAGCGGATCAGGCAGCTGGAGAAGCAGTCGCTGTCCAAGCTGCGTCACCCCAGCCGTGCCCAGCCACTCCTCGACTACGCCAGCTGACCCTGGCGGAACCCCGTCTGCTAGTACGCGCTAGGCAGGCACCCACGTGCCGGGACCGACCTCCCGCCGGTCCCGGCATGTACCCACATCTCAGGACGCCACCTCAGGCGGCCAGCTCCAGTAGCACGGCCGCAGGGCGCAGGCCCGGCTGTTCAGGGCCGGGCGACGGGACCTGCCTGCCACACGGCGGCCACATCGGCGGCGACCTTGGCCGCCTGAGCGTGACCCGCCCGGGCCGCCGGCTCCCGGCGGGCCGGGTCGAGGACGTTTCGCCCGATGGCCGCCAGAGCCGCCTGATCCGGTGAGACCACCACGACCGCGCGGCCGCCCGATCTCAGCTCCGCCACCTGGGTCGCGACGCTCGGCATGGTGCGGAACCCGCGGACGAGAGGCGCGATCACCACGATCCGCTCGCAGCCCGCGGCCAGGTCCGCATTGGCGGCCGAGCGCATCCCGCCGTCGATCCAGCGCTGCCCGTTGATGCTCACCGGCGGCCACACCCCGGGAACCGCGCAACTGGCCCCCACCGCATCCACAAACCCGACCCCGCTGGCCGCGTCGAACACGGCGAACTCACCCGAGTCGGCGTCCACGGCCGTGATCAGCAGACGCCGGGCTGGCCAGTCGCGGGTGGCGAGCCTGGCTTCGAAGACCGCCCGCCGCTCCGCCGGGGAGACGGTCCGGGAGGCCAGGGCCATCCGCCCGAAGCGGGCCCGGGCCTTTACCGGGTCGCGTGAGCGCGCCAGCACCCAGCCGTACCTGAGCGTGACGACCAATCCCATCCGGGCCGCGATCTCGGCGTCGGGCGGGGCCAGCTGGGCCGCGTACAGGTCCGCCAGGCTGACCCCCGAGGTCAGCTGGGCGCCGACGACCGATCCTGCCGACGTGCCGACCACCAGGTCGGCCTCGCTCAGATCCACGCCCTGCTCCGCGAGCCCGGCCAGCACCCCGAGTTCCCAGGCGACCCCGGTCACCCCGCCGCCGCCAAGCACCAGCGCGCTGCCTGTCATGCTCTTGTCCTATCGCATGTCCGACGCATTTCCCATGGCGGCGCGCGTGCTCTACTAGGGCGGTGGACCCGGCCCGAGGCGGCCAGCACGCCGAAACGGCCCGGTACTGGCCGCACGCGGCTGTACCTGGCGTCGACCTCCTGCGGGCCAGGTACGTGACGCACCGGTACGCCAGGCACGCCCATGAGACGTACACCATCGCCTTGATCGAGGACGGCGTCGAGGAGTTCACCCACGGGCGCAGCCTGCTGCGGGCCGGGCCGGGAGCGGTCGCCCTGCTGAATCCGGAGGTCGTGCACACCGGCCACGCCGGAGTCCCGGAAGGCTGGTCGTACCGGGTGCTCTACCCCTCGGCGCAGGTGGTCCGGGACATCGCGGCCGAACTCGGCGCGGTGCGGGGCGGCACCCCGCACTTTCCCGAGACCGTGGTGGCCGACGAGCGGAGCGCGCAACTGGTCCGCGCGGCCCACCTGGCCGCGGAGCACGGCGATCCCCTGGCGGCATCGAGCTCGCTGCACGCCGCCCTGGCGGGGTTGCTGAGCAGGCACGCCCTGCCCGCCGGGCGCGAGCCGGCCGGCCGCGTCCGTCGTGCCGCGCGGGCCGTCCGCGCCGCCCGCGAACTGCTGCATGAGCGTGTCGCCGCTCCCCCGGCGCTTGACGAACTCGCCCGGCTGACCGGACTCGGGCCGCATGCCCTGCTGCGGGCGTTCCGGGCCGAGACCGGGCTGCCGCCGCACCAGTACCTCAACCAGGTACGGGTGCGCATGGCGCGCCGCCTCCTGGACAGTGGCGTGCCGCCGGCCGACGTCGCGGCAACAGCGGGCTTCGCCGATCAAGCGCATTTCACCCGGCATTTCAAGCGGGTCGTCGGCGTCCCGCCCGGCGCCTACCAGCGGGCCCGCGGGGCCGGCCCGCAATAACGTTCAAGACCGCAGGCCGCGGCGCGGCGTAGCGTCCCGCCTATGACGGATATTCCCGGCCAGCGGCCGGCCCGCGCACGGCCGCAGGCCGGTTCACCCGCCCGCGCCGCGCGCGACGGCGTGCTGCTCGGCCTCGCCGTGGGTACCTCGGGCCTCGCTTTCGGCGCCGCGGCCATCGCCTCCGGGCTGACCATCGCCCAGGCCTGCGTGCTGAGCCTGCTGGCCTATACCGGAGCGTCGCAGTTCGCGCTGGCCGGGGTGGTTGCCGGGGGTGGCAGCCTGGTCGCCGGTGTGGCCGGAGCGGTCCTGCTGGGGAGCAGGAACGGGCTCTACGGACTGCGGCTGGCGGGACTGCTGCGGGCCAGCGGCGCGCGCCGGATCCTGGCCGCCCACGGGATCACCGACGAGTCGACCGCCGTGGCGCTGGCCCAGCCTGATCCCGCGGCCGCCCGGGCCGCCTTCCGCGGCACGTTCACCAGCCTGTACCTGACGTGGAACCTGGCGACGCTGGCTGGCGCGGCCGGCGCGGGCAGGCTGGGCTCGCCTGCGTCGTTCGGGCTGGACGTGGTCGGGCCGGCCGCGTTCCTCGCCCTCCTGTGGCCGCGGCTGCGCGAGGGCCGGGCCGAGCGTGGCGTCGCCCTGGCCGGGGCGGTCATCGCGCTGGGCACAACGCCGTTCTTCCCGCCAGGGCTGCCCGTGGTCCTGGCGGCGTCGGCGGCCTTGGCGGCCGCGCTCACGCCAGCCCGGCCGCAGGCACCCGGAGGGCAGCGCGCGTGACGGGGACCTGGATCGCCGTGCTGGCCACCGCCGTCGGCTGCTACACCCTCAAGCTGGCCGGCCTGACTGTCCCACAGCGGATCCTGGCCAGTCCGAGGGCGCGCCGGTTCGTCGGCCTGGTGCCGGTGGCGCTGCTCTCCGGGCTGATCGCCGTCGAGGCGCTCGGCCGCGGGCAGGCGCTGACCATCGATCCAGCCCGGCTGGCCGGCCTCGGCGCGGCGGTCCTCGCGCTCACCCTCCGGGCCCCCTTCCTCGTGGTCATCCTGGCCGCCGCCGGCGCTGCCGCCGCCCTGCGGGCGCTGGGCATCAGCTGAGCCGCTCTCGGCGCACTGCGGTCCGGGGACGCCCAGAGCCCGCCCGGCGGTCTACGGGCGGCGCCCGGCTGTGCGTGTCAACCCCGGCGCAACCTCGCATTTCGGCCATCTGCTCATCACTGCCCCCAATCCTGAAGCGGCCGTCACGAGCATCATCGCCGAGCCGCGGTGAGCCGCCATTCCGCGTGATGGCTGCGGTAATGTGCCCCGCGTGACTGTGCACGTTGAGGTGCTGCGCGAAGTAACCGACGAGGCCGTCGAGGCGTTCCGGCGGCTGACTCCCCAGTTGTCCTCCAGCGCCGATCCCCCGGATCACAGAGCGCTGAACCGGATCGTCAGCTCATCCGCGTCCACGCTCCTGATCGCCAGATCCGGCGACGAGATCACCGGCACGCTGACCCTGGTGATGTTCCCGATCCCCACCGGGTTCCGCGCCTGGATCGAGGACGTGATCGTCGATGAGGCGGCCCGGGGACAGGGAATCGGCGAGATCCTCACGACTGAGGCGCTGAACCTGGCCAAGGCCGCGGGCGCCAGGACCGTGGACCTGACCTCGCGGCCATCGCGGGAGGCGGCGGGCCGGCTCTACGAGCGGGTCGGCTTCAAGTCCCGCACCACCAGGCACTACCGCTATACCTTCGACCGCGACCCAGCCAGCTAACCTAGCCGACGAGTTCGGCCACGGCCTCCAGCAGCCGGTCCACATCCGACCGGTTGTTGTAGTGGACCAGGCCCGCCCGGACCGCGCTGCCCGAGTCACGGATGCCGAGCGCGCCGGTCAGCTCCCACGCGTAGTTGTGGCCGCTCCACACGTTGACCCTGCGTTCGGCAAGGTGCGCGGCTACCTCCGATGGGGTGCGCCCGGTCACCGTGAAATAGGCGGTCGCCGTGCGGCTGAGCGCCTTGCCGTACATCGTCACCCGCTCCATGGCCTCCAGCCCGCCGGTCAGCACGCGGAACAGGCGCTGCTCATGCTGCTCGGCGGCGGCCATGGAGGCCAGCAGCCGCTCCCGCCTGGTGCCTGATGCGGCTCCGCCGAGCGAGGCCAGGTGCTCAACGGCCGCGGTAACCCCGGCGAGGTCGGCGAAGGGCAGGGTGCCCTGCTCGAACCGTTCCGGCACGGTGTCCGGCGCGGGCAGCAGCTTGTCCGGGTGCAGGGACTCCAGCAGCACCGGGTCGGCGACCACGGCGCCGACGTGCGGCCCCGACCATTTGTACGCGCTGGTCGCGTAGAAGTCCGCGCCCAGCGCGGCCACGTCGACCGGGCCGTGTGGCGTCGCATGCACCCCGTCGACGTAGCTGATTGCCCCTGCCTCGTGGGCCTGGGCGGTGATCGCGGCCACGTCGGGGCGGGTGCCCACCACGTTGCTGGCGGCGGTGACCGCGACCAGCCGGGTCCGGTCAGTGAGCAGCTCACGGTACTGGCCCGCGGGAAGCTCCCCGGTCGAGATATCGACATCGGCCCACCGCACCATCGCGCCGGCCCGCCGCGCGGCCTGCACCCAGGGCCGCACGTTGGCATCGTGATCGAGCCTGGACACGATCACCTCGTCATCCGGATCCCACGACCGGGCGAGAGCGCTCGCCAGCCGGTACGTCAGGGTCGTCATGTTCGGCCCGAGGATCACGCCATCCGTGACGCCGCCCGTCAGGTCGGCCACTGCAGCGCGGCACTCGGCGGTCAGCGTGGCCGACCGGATGCTCGCCGGGAACAGCCCCCCCGCATTGCCGATGCCTGACCGGTACGCACCGCTGATCGCCTCGATCACCACGCTGGGGACCTGGGTGCCGGCTGCGCCGTCGAGGTACGCATAACCGTCGGCCAGCGCCGGGTAGGCCGCGCGCACCGCTGCTACGTCGAACGACATGAGATCAAATACTTCCTTCCCGAACGATCCGCTGCCAACTCCCCCGAACCGCGTGAGAGCCGCAGCAGGCAATCAAGTGCCAGGTCGGCCGGCGGCCCGCCGTTCAGGCTTCCCGGCCCGATGCCCGGAGCATCGCATGCCACGGGTCATCGCGCACACTCAGCCCGGTCCCGCAGCCCCTCCGGCCGTGCGCCATCCCGCTGGCCCAGCCGCCGAGCCCGGCCGCGGCGACCATCGCGCGGCCGCCCGCGGTGACCCCGGCCAGGCTGTCCGGCGGCAGGTGCGGCATGCCGGCCCGCCAGCCCAGGAGCAGGATGTCCGCGTCGGCGGGCCGGTAGTCCTTGCCCTGCGAGCGGGCCAGGTCCCAGGCATGCAGATGCCACTCGGCGCACGCGGCCCCGGCCATGCCGCCCACGGTGACCATGGTGTCGCGGTAGCGATGGTGCGGCAGGTCCCAGACCGGCGTGAGGCGGCGCGCGTAGGAGCGCGCCGAGCGGGCGAACGCGGCGATGTGCTCAGCCGCGGGCACATCGGGAAGAGCCGCGAGCTCAGCGGCGTTCTGCCTGGCCAGCTTGCGCGCCAGGGTGTCGGCGGGCACGCCGGTCGCCATCAGCCGGGCGAGCCGGCTCACCGGCGCGTCGTCGAGGTACTCCAGGTAGTCATCGGCCACGCAGCGCAGGTGGCCCGCCAGGTCGGCGACCCGCCACTCGGGGCACGGCGACGGGCCAGCCCAGGCGTCCTCGCTGAGCTCGGCGGCGATCTCGCAGATGACGGTCACGCCATCGTGAAATGCAGCGAGCGCGGGGCCAGGCCACCATCCCCTCATGGGTTGCCCCCCCGCATCCGTGCGCTCCACGGTCCTCCCCCTGCCGTAATCCGGCACCGGTGCGCCCAGCCCCCGGGCTAGCCAGCGTGCCAGAGATGACGGCCCGCCGCCACCCTGCGGCACATTGCGGGCGATCACCTGACCCGGCGGTCATCTCGCGGCCGGCCATCGGCCACAGCGTGATTCCGCAGGACCCGGCCGCTTCCCGGCCGCGCGGGCCAGCCGGCGCGCTCCGGAAAAATTGAGATGACAGCACTGGCACTGACAGCTAGCGTCCGAGTAATGCCCCCCCAGCAAGTGAGCCCCGTCGCGCATGCTCCCACGGGGGGGACGCCATTCGCCTCGCTTTGGCGGACGCGTGGCTATCTGCAGCCCTACCTGTGGCAACTCGGCTTCATGCTGGCGGCCGCGATGGTGGCGGTCGGTACCGAGATCGCTATTCCGCTGCTGACCAAGTCCGTGATCGACGGGGCCATCGCGCATGGCCGGCGCGGGCTGCTGCTGCCCCTCGGTGGCGCGGCGATCGCGCTCGGCGCCACCCAGGCCGTGCTGAACCTGCTCCGCCGGTGGGTGCAGGCCAGTGCGGTGACCGGAATGGAACGGTCGATGCGCGCGGACCTGTACGCGCACCTGCAGCGGCTGCACGCCGGCTTCCATGACGAGTGGCAGTCAGGGCAGTTGCTGTCCAGGGCGACGACTGACCTGTCGGCCATCCGCAGGTTCGCCGGCTTCGGCACCATCTTCTTCGTCACCAACGCGGCGACGTTTGCAGTGGTGGTGGCGCTGCTCATCCACCTGGACTGGTGGCTGGGCCTGCTGACGGGCTGCGTGCTGCTCCCCGTCGTGGTGGTGAGCACCCGGTTCGAGCGCCGTTACCGCGTGCTGTCGCGGCAGGCCCAGGACCAGCAAGGCGACCTGGCCACGTACATCGAGGAGGCGGCCACCGGCATCCGCGTGCTCAAGGCGCTCGGCCGCCGCGGCGAGGCCGCTGCCCGGCACGGCGCGCAGGCCACCCGCGTGTTCCAGACCCAGATCAGCAAGGCGAAGCTGCGCGGCACCTTCTGGGCCGTCCTGGACCTGATCCCCAACATCCTCATCGGGCTGATCCTGCTGCTGGGCGCGCTCGCCACCAGCCGCCATGAGCTGACACTGGGCGGGCTGGTCGCGTTCATCACCCTGGCCCTGCAGCTGGTGTGGCCCATCGAGGCGACCGGCTACATCCTGGCCAGCGGCCAGGAAGCCGCCACCGCCGCGCAGCGGATCTTCGAGATATTCGACACCCAGCCCGCGATCACCAGCCCCGCCGCCGCCCGGACCCGGCGGGCGCGCCGGCCAGGGCCATCCCGGCTGGTGTTCGCCAATGTCGGGTTCTGCTACCCGGGCGCGGATCGGGCATTACTCCGCGGCGTTTCCCTGGACCTCGAACCTGGGCAGACCGTCGTGCTCGCCGGCGCGACGGGGGCGGGCAAGACAACCCTCCTCCAGTTGGTCCCCCGTCTCGCCGATGTGACGTCGGGCTCCATCCTGCTCGATGGCACCGACATCCGGCGGCTCCCGCTGCCGGAATTGCGCGCCCGGGTGGGCTGCGCGTTCGAGGACCCCACCCTGTTCTCGGCGAGCGTGCGGGAGAACGTCGCGTTCGGCACGCCGGACGCTGACGACGACGCGATCGGGGCCGCGCTGGCCGCCGCCCAGGCCGGCTTCGTCCAAGACCTGCCGTGGGGGCTCGACACCCGCATCGGCGAGCAGGGCATGGCGCTGTCCGGCGGGCAGCGGCAGCGGGTCGCCCTCGCCCGCGCCATCCTGGCCAGGCCGTCGGTGCTGGTCCTGGATGACCCGCTGTCCGCGCTGGACGTGCATACCGAGGCGAAGGTGACCCGCGCGCTGCACTCGGTGCTCGCGGGGACCACGGCGCTCGTCGTCGCGCACCGGCCGTCCACGGTCGTGCTCGCCGACAAGGTGGCGCTGCTCGAAGACGGCGTGATCACCGCCCAGGGCACGCACGCGCACATGCTGGCGAGCCAGCCCCGCTACCGCGACCTGATGAGCGGGGCCGACGGGCAGCCAGCCGACGCGCAGGCGGCGTCATGAGCGAGCCGGAGGGGCGCGGCGCCGCCTGGACTGAGGAGCGGAGCGTGAGCGGGCCGCCGGGGCGCGGTGCTGCCTGGACTGAGGAGCGAGGAACGAGCGACGAGGGAAGGCGGCGCCATGAAGGGGGGATGGGGAGGTGGGTGGGGCCCCGGCGGGCGAGCGGGGAGCAGAGCACGAGTGACGAGGGAAGGAGGCGCAGTGAAGGGGGAATGGGGAGGCGGGCGGGGCCCCGGAGGCGAGCGGGAGACACGTCATGACCGCGGACGCCTGGCGCGGCATTGCGGCCGAGGACGCCGACCAGATCACGGGGAAGCTTTCGGCGCTGCTGCGCAGGCGGGCCCGCCACCTCCTGACCAGCCTGCTCCGCCCGCACCGGCGCCGGGTCATGATCACCTTCGCGCTGATCATCACCGCGAACCTCGCGGCTCTCGCCGGGCCGTGGCTGGTCGGCCTGGCCATCGACCTGGGCCTCCCCCCGCTGATCCATGCGGGTGACGTCGGGCCGCTGGCGGCGATCGTGACCGGGTTCGGCGCCGCGGTGGCCACGCAGGCGGTCGCGAGCCGCGCGTTCATCTTCTCCATGGGCCAGCTGGGCGAGACCGTCGTGCTCGAACTCCGTCACCGGCTTTTCGCCCACTTCCAGCGGCTCCCCGTCGCCTTTCATGAGCGCTACACGTCGGGGAGGGTCATCTCCCGGCAAACTTCCGACATCGACTCCATCTCCGACCTGTTCGAAGATGGCCTGGACTCGCTGGTGTCGGCGGTGTTCTCGCTGCTGCTGGTCGGCGCGGGCATGCTGCTGCTCGACTGGCCGCTCGCGCTGGTCGTGCTCGCTGGATTCGGCCCGCTGGCCGGGCTGACCGTCTGGTTCAGGCGCGAGTCCTCCTCCGCGTACCGGTGGTCCAGGGAGACGATCGCGCAGGTCATCGTGCATTTCGTGGAGACCTTCGGCGGTATCCGCGCCGTGCAGGCGTTCCGCCGGGAGCACCGGAATGAGGAGATCTTCGGAGAGCTCAACGCACGGTACGCGGGCGCCAGCCTGCGCTCGTCCCGGTTGATCGCCATATACGCCCCCGCGATCACGTTCGTCGGCAACGTGGCCACCGGGGCCGTGCTGCTCTACGGGGGGCTGCGCGTGATGGACGGGGACATCAAGGTCGGCGTGCTGGCCACGTTCCTGCTCTACCTGCAGCGGTTCTTTGATCCGCTGCAGGACTTGTCGCAGTTCTACAACTCATTCCAGTCGGCCGCCGCCGCCTTGGAGAAGATCTCGGGTGTCCTCGAGGAGGAGCCTGCGGTGCCGGAGCCCGCGGCTCCGGCCCGCCTTCCCGGCCGCACCGGCCGGGGCCGCGAAGTACGGTTCGAGTCGGTGCGGTTCGGATACCGGGGATCTGCCGTCCTGCCCGGGCTCGACATCGCGATCCCCGCTGGCCAGACGGTCGCTCTGGTCGGCGCGACGGGCGCCGGGAAGACCACGATTGCGCGGCTGCTCGCCCGCTTCTACGACCCCGGCGAGGGCCGGATACTGCTCGATGGCACCGATCTTCGCGCGCTGCCGGACCAGACGCTGCGCCGCGAGATCGTCCTGGTCACCCAGGAGAACTTCCTGTTCAGCGGCTCCATCGCGGACAACATGCGGCTCGGCAAGCCGACCGCCAGCCAGGCCGAGATCGAGGCCGCCGCGGCCGCCATCGGCGCGGACGCCTTCATCCGCGGGATGCCCGGCGGCTACGACGCGCAGGTGGGCAAGCGGGGAGGCCGCCTGTCGGCCGGGCAGCGGCAGCTGATCTCCTTTGGCCGGGCTTTCCTCGCCGCCCCCGCCGTCCTCGTGCTCGACGAGGCGACGTCGCTGCTGGACATCCCGGGCGAGCGCGTGGTGCAGGCCGCCTTGCGCACTATCCTGGCCGGGCGGACCGCGCTAATCATCGCGCACCGGCTGTCCACGGTGGAAATCGCCGACCGGGTGATCGTGCTCAGCGCCGGAGGGATCGTGGAGGACGGCGCGCCGAGGCGCCTGCTCGCGGCCGGCGGTGAATACGCCGCGCTGCACGCGGACTGGCGGGCGAGCCTGGCCTGACCGGCCGCGGGCCGTGGCGGCACGGACCCGTGGCCGGCGGGCACCAGCGAGGCGATTGATGCTCCCGCATCGACAATGACATCCTGGGAGGGGAGAACCTATGGCGACAGACGACGTCCGCCCGGCCGGTCACCCCCTGCGGCGGCTGGGGGCCCGGCACTGGCCGAGGCGGAACGGGCATCCGGCACGTGACGCGCTGATCGGCGCTGGGCTGGCCGGCTATGCGTGGATCGCGGGCAGCACGGCACCATTCAGCGGGAAAGCCCTGGTAAGCGTGCTTATCCCAGGTGCCGTTCTGGGCGCGATCGCCTACGGGCGGCCGCCCGAGCGCCTCCCCGCCCCGGATAAGCTCGACATTACGGGCGTCTCCTACTGGCTTATCTGCCTGGCGGCCGGGTTCGAATGGGAGGCATCGGCGTTCAAGGACAACTCGCTGCCATGGCATCCCTCGCTTACCGACCTCATCAATCCACTGCTCCATCCGCACCCGGTGAGAAGCGCCGCCATCCTCGTCTGGCTCTTGGTCGGCTGGGGTCTGGTAAGGCGGTGACCGGATCATGACAACCCGTGTCATCACCATCGTCGTGTTCGCCTTCCTGACCGCCGTCCTGATCGCGCTGGAGGTCATCGGCCGGCGGCGGACGTCACGCATCCCCACGGTCGGCGAATGGCTCGGCTACCTGATGCGGCCGCGTGTTGGCCGGGCGCTCATCCTGCTCGGGTGGTGGTGGCTCGGCTGGCACTATTTCGCCCGGTAGGTGCCGGGCGCGCCGCCACGCGCCGAATGCGGGGGTCCGCTAGGCTGAGCGCCGTGCTCTCGATCGCCAGACGCAAGCCGGTCAGCCCAGAGGCGCTGCGCAGGCACGCCGCCGACGTCGCACTCGCCGCGAGGTTCGACGAACTGCTCAAGCGCGCGCAGGACACTGAGCGTGTGTTCCGCGAAGCGCAGGCGGCCCACGCATCAATCGCCGACCTGCACCGGCTCGGCAAGGATCTGGACCGGGCCCTCACTGACGTGATGCGGGCCGCCTTCGCCGCCGAGCGCTCCGCGATCGGGACACGTGGCTACGACGATCGGATTTACCGGCGCAAGGCCAAGGCAACGCCCGCCGTACGCGCGTGGACCGCCGAGGCGGAACGCCTGCTGACCCTGCGCGAGAGTCACCAGCTGACCGGGATCCCCCGGCTGCCACCCACCCCCGCCACCCGGCGGGCCTGACCCGCCGGGCCAATCAGTTGCGGCTTCGCGGAGGCAATCCCAAGCCGGTTAGCCGGGCAATCCCACGCGGGTTCCCCGGCAGGCCCATGCGGGTCCCCCGTAATCCCATGTTGACTAGTCCCCGGCACTCTCCCCAATGGGGCAGACTGGGAGTGTTCCCCCGTCGGCGTTGCCCGCCAGCGAAGGCTTCGTCGTCATGTATATCCACAATCACCCAGAAAGCGCATCCACCAGAACTTACAAAGGGTGACTCAAAAAACCGTCACAACGGGCTATGTCGCAGCCTGTGTTTGCTCCGGCACACTATTATGTGATCGATACCACAGCGAGACCATGACTCAGGAGGCACGCCAAATGTGCCCGCACACGCCACCGTGTCCGGAAGCGAAAGCGCTGGACCGCGAGGCGGCCCGTACCGTCGTCAGCCACCCAGAGCAGGGCTGGAGCCTGCTCTGTAACGGCATCGTGGTTTTTGAAGACACCGGCGAGTTGCTCCCCGGCGGAGACACCATCGCGCCGCACCGGCCGACGGACATGAGGATGCCCTCCATGGCGCCTCCCAGCTCGCCCGGCACTGGCTCGCCCGCGCCGGCGGCACCCGCAGTACCTGCGGCGTAGCCGCGCCGCCTAGCGCGGCCGCTGTCTCGCTGGGCGCGGGACCCCCAGGGACAGAATCTCGCGCAACCAGGATCCGACCGCATCCGCGACCGCCTCAGGTCTCCTGGACAGGGCGTGTGACTCCCCCGTCAGTACCACCACCCGCGTGGCATCGGCGCTGTCCGGGACCCCGAACGGATCGCGGTCTCCATTGACCACGAGCACGTCGGTCCCGGCCTCGCGCAGTTCGTTCGCCCGCGAGCGCTCCGGGCGCCCCGGCGGATGCAGCGGGAAGGCGAGCGCGACGACGGCTCGTGCCCCGACCGCGCGCGCCGTGCGGCAGGCGACCCGCGCGCCATTGCTGCGCCCGCCCTGAATGAGCGGGAGAGCGGGAGCCGACTTGCGCCCGCCCGGGCCGCGCACGGCCGGCCGCCGCGCGGCCTCCGGGCTCCCGCCAATCGAGTCCCGCAGGGCTTCGACGATCTCCACCCAGGCCGCGTCCTGGCGTGCGGTCGAGCCAGGCACGCGCCGCCCCTTGACCCCGTACGGCTGGGTCACCCTGGCCACCACGCCGCCTTGCCGCAGTGCCGCATCCCGCGCCGCCAGCAGGTCGGGCGCCTCGACACCGCCGCCGGCGCCGTGCGTCAGCACGAACAGGAACGCGGGCCGCGCGTTCCCAGGCGGCCTGCGACCAGCGCCCCCCGAGGCTGGGCTTCGCGAGACGGGACCTCCTGAACCCGGGCTGGCTCCGGGCCGGCCACCCCCAAGTCGGCCGCTGCCAGGGTGATCGGCCCCAGCACGATCGGCCCCAGCACGATCGGCCCCAGGGTGATCACCCTCAGGGTGATCGATCTCCACCCAGGCCGGGCCCTCGCTGGTCACGATCTCCACGCCGCGCAGCGTAGCCCAATGCCTGCCCGACGCCAGCGACTGTGGATATTCACTAGCAGTTAAGTTCCTGGACCCTCCGAGGGCCAGGAACTTAACTGCTCTTATTTTCCGGCTCCCCGTCAGGACATGCGGATGACCTGGCCAGTGATTTAGCGGGCCTGATGTGAGGCCAGCAGGGTGATCACTTCTGCGACCTCTTCCCCGGCGTAGGCGTCGGGGTAGCCGCCCTCGCTCGCGTGCTCGGCGGGATCCAGGCGTAGAAAAGTAATGAAGACAGCCACGCCCTGCGCGGCCAGCGCACGCGCGACCGCCGCGCCGATCCCCTGATTAGCGCCGGTGACGAGGGCCACCCGGCCGCTCAGACCCGGGTCGATCACGCAGTCATCCTCGCATCATGCGCCGCTGGCCGGGTTCGTGGGCGGAATGTGTTGGCCCTACGAGACTACGCTTATGTACCATGAGCACAGCAACGAGGAAGGCAGCCAGCCAGACAAGCGCCCGTGAAGCAACGGTACGCGCCGCCATCTACGTGCGGATCTCGCAGGACCGGGCCGGCGCCGGGCTGGGCGTGGCGCGGCAGGAGGAAGACTGCCGGGCGTTGTGTGAACGGAAGGGCTGGCAGGTTGCCCGCGTGTATGAGGACAACGACGTGTCCGCTTACTCCCGCAAGCCGCGCCCTGAATGGCGGCAGCTCCTGGCCGATATCAGCGCCGGGCGGATAGACGCGATCGTCTGCTGGCATGTGGACCGGCTGACCCGTTCCCCCCGTGAGCTGGAAGACGTGATCGACCTGCACGACACGCGGGGTGTCAACCTGGCGACCGTGACCGGGCAGATGGACCTGTCCACGTCCCAGGGCCGGATGGTGGCCCGGATGCTGGGCAGCGCCGCCCGCCACGAGGCCGAGCACAAGGCCGAACGGCAGGCACGGGAACGCCGGCAGAAGGCCCTGGCCGGCCAGCCGCACAGCTCCGGCACCCGTGGCTACGGGTACGCCACCGACAAGGTCACCGTTATTGACGCCGAGGCCGACGTGATCCGCGAGGCCGCCACCCGCGTGCTCGCCGGGGAAGCGATGCGCAGCGTGTGCCGTGACCTCAACGACCGCGCCATCCCCTCCGCCAGGGGCGGCCAGTGGGGGGTCCCTGTCCTTAAGCAGGTACTGGCCTCCGCCCGGATCTCCGGCCGCCGGGAGTACCACGGGGAGATCGTGCACGAGAACCTGGCCCGCGATCATCACCCCCGCCGTGTCCGACCAGCTCCGCGCACTGCTCACCCGCCCCAGCCGCACCTCCGCCACCGTCCGGACCTACCTGTACTCCGGCATCCTGCGCTGCTGGAAATGCGGGAAAGGGCTGGCCGGCCGCCCGCACGACAACGGGCGCCGCCGGTACGTGTGCGCGAAGCAGCCAGGCAACGGCCGGTGCGGCAGCACCACCGTGTACGCCGACCTCGCCGAGGCCGAAGTACGCGACAAGGTGCTGACCGCGCTGGATGACCCGGAGTTCGTCACCCGCGTGATGAGCGCAGGCACCAGCAGCAGCCAGGCCGAGGACGTCACCACACGGCTGCGGGAGATCGAGACCCAGCGCACCGAACTGGCCGACATGTGGCGCGCCAAGGAGATCGACCGTAAGGAATGGCTAGCCGCCCGCGCCGGATTGAACACTGAGGCCGACGACCTCACCGCCACCCTCGCCCGCTCCGAACACGGCCGCGCCCTCGCCGAATTCGCCGCCATGGAAGGCGAACTGT
>WNFC01000510.1_pt1 | contig 42911 bp, 35 predicted proteins | sample 5400541 | NCBI WGS metagenome assembly WNFC01 (sample SAMN13153342, study PRJNA577476) | soil metagenome | isolation source: 120 cm saprolite under Douglas fir tree site 2 hole 2 replicate 1 | place: USA:California | collected 2015-04-18 | reverse complement strand
CTGATGCAAGGGTACGGGATGCGTGGGGTGGATGTCGAAGGGATGGGGCGGGCAGCGCAGTGGAGTGTTGTTGGTGGTTGTACCATTGCTTGCGTTGGGTTCGTCAGACTGGAGGCGCGGTGAGGAAGATTTTTGTCGGGTTTGTGTTGGCGATGATGGTTGGTGGGATGGGATTTGGGCAGGTTACGACTCCTGCTGCTGCTCCGCTGCCGTCTACGGTTTCTGCGGTTTCGCAAGGTGGGGCGGGGAAGACGATGCTGTTGTGGCCGGCGGGAGCGCCCGGGGCTTTGGGTGATGCGGATGTCGACAAGCCGACGCTGACGGTGTTTTTGCCAGCGGCCGCGAATGCCACGAAGACGGGTGTGGTGGTGGCGCCTGGGGGCGGGTATACGCATCTGGCGATGGAGAAGGAGGGTTTTGCGTTTGCGCGGTGGTTGAACGAGCGTGGGGTGGCGGCGTTTGTGCTGCAGTACAGGCTGGGACCGAAGTATCACTATCCGGTGGAGCTGGAGGATGCGCAGAGGGCGATTCGCATGGTGCGGGCGCATGCGGCGGAGTATGGGGTGGCGACTGATCATGTGGGGATGTGGGGATCTTCGGCGGGGGGACATCTGGCGGCGACGGCGGGGACGAAGTTTGACGCGGGTAAGGCGGATGCGAGCGACGTGGTGGAGCGGCAGGGAAGCAGGCCGGACTTTTTGATTCTGTCTTATCCGGTGATTACGTTTCATGAACCTGATCTGCATCGCGGGTCGTTGAAGTATCTGCTGGGGGATTCGCCTGATCCTTCGCTGGTGGATTCGCTTTCGCCGGAGACGCAGGTGACGAAGGAGACGCCGCCTACGTTTTTGTTTGCGACGACGGATGACAAGACGGTGCCGGTGGTGAATGGCGTGATGTTTTATTCGGCGCTGGTGAAGGCTGGGGTTCCGGTGGAGATGCATCTGTTTCAGCAGGGAGCGCATGGGGCGGGACTGGCGGTGGGGAATCCGCAGTTGAGTGGATGGCCGGATTTGCTGGCGAAGTGGATGCGGGAGCGTGGGTATATGGCGGCTTCTCAGTAGTTCGTCGAGGGGGTGGAGTATGACCGTTGAGGAGTTTGAGGCGGCGAAGGTGGAGGAGTTTGATGGAGCCCTGCTTGCGCTTTGGTGGGATGCGAAGGGGGAGTGGGATAAGGCGCATGGGATAGCGCAGGATGTTGCGGGGCCGGATGGGGCGTGGGTGCATGCTTATCTGCATCGCAAGGAGGGGGAGCTGGGGAATGCGGCTTATTGGTATGGGAGGGCGGGGAGGAATGTTGCGACGGGGGATACCCCACCTTAGCGACGATAAAACTGTCGCGAAGATGGGGCACCCGGATGGGACTCCGGATTGAGTTTGCTGATTGAGGGGATGGTTTTGTGTGTTGGGAGAATAACCCCACCTTAGCGACGATAAAACTGTCGCGAAGATGGGGCAACCGATCTGCACCCGATTTTTGCTCCGATACTTTTTCCGACTGGGATTATTTGCGGAGGTAGCTGTCGTCTTTGTTGATCCAGTCCTGGCGGGGTGGGGCGAAGAGGTCGAAGTCGATGCAGTCTGAGAGGGCAGTGGCGGAGTGAGGGAGGTTGCCGGGGATGACGAGGACCTCGCCGGCGTGGACGGTGTGCGAGGTGCCGTCGTCGAAGTCGAAGCGGAGAGCGCCTTCGGTGATGAAGGTGATCTGCTCGTTGGGGTGCGAGTGACGGGGGACGACGCAGCCTTCGGCGAGGACGACGCGGGCGAACATCGATTGGGTGCCAGTGACGAATTTGCGCGAGAGGAGTGGATTGAGCTGCTCGTTTTCGATGTTGTCCCAACTGTAGAGAGTGGCTTTGGACATAGGGGAAGTGCCTTTCTAATGAGGGTGACGATGGCGGAGATGAATTTCTTGCTTTGTGTTGCGCGCTCCCTTGTGTAGAGTAAGCGAATCGGGGGCGATCGAGAGGTGCGTCGCTACCTGAAGCTTACTGAATTTTGTGAGATGTGAGTTGGAGGCCGCGATTGTGACGGGGTCTCGGGCGTCTCTCTTTGTTACTTATTTTTTTATACTTTGAAACGGGTGATTGGACCATGCGGCTTCCAGTAGCGAAGGTGTTTCTGTCTCTTCTGTTTGTGCTGATTCTGAGCGGATCGGTGGTTGGTGGCTCGCGGGTGATGGCGCAGACGGGGACGGCTGTGGTGTCCGCGGCAGCGCCAGCGGCTTCTTCGTTATCGATGAGCCAGGCGGACCGGATCGCGGCGCTGGAGAAACAGAATGCGGATAATGCGGCGTTGATTGCGGCGGCGCAGACGTCTGGGGACAACGCCTGGATGCTGGTTTCGGCGGCGCTGGTGTTGATGATGAGCGGGCCGGGGCTGGCGCTGTTCTACGGCGGTCTGGTAAGGAAGAAAAATATTCTGGGCACCATGATGCAGACCTTCGCAATGATGGCCGTGATTACGGTGCTGTGGGCGCTGGTGACGTATTCGCTGGCGTTTGGAGAGGGGAACGCGTTTATCGGGGGGGTGCACAATGTGTTTCTGCGGGGGGTTGGGCTGGCGCCGGATGCGAAGTATGCGGCGACGATTCCGCTGCAGACGTTCATGGTGTATCAGCTGATGTTTGCGATTATTACGCCGGCGCTGATTACGGGCGCGTTTGCGGAACGGATGAAGTTTTCGGCGATGCTGGTGTTCATGGTGCTGTGGGCGCTGTTTGTGTATAGCCCGATGGCGCATATGGTTTGGGGTAAGGGCGGTTTGTTGAATGCCTCGCTGGGTGGGCGGTTTCCCACTCTCGACTTTGCGGGTGGGACTGTGGTGCATGTGACGTCGGGGGTTTCGGCGCTGATTACGGCGCTCTATCTGGGGAAACGGCTGGGGTATCCGAAGGTGCCGATGCCTCCGCACTCGGTGGTGAACAGCTTCATTGGGGCTTGTTTGTTGTGGGTGGGCTGGTTTGGATTCAATGCCGGTTCGGCGTTGAGTTCGGGGACACTGGCGACTTCGGCGTTTGTGGCGACTCACTTTGGCGCGGCGGCTGCGGCGATTGGCTGGAGCGTGGCGGAGTGGATTCGGCAGGGGAAGCCTTCGGCGCTGGGTGCGATCTCGGGTTGCGTGGCTGGGCTGGTGGCGATTACTCCTGCGGCGGGATTTGTAACGCCGATGTCGGCTTTGTGGATTGGGTTGATCGCTGGTGTGGGCTGCTATTTGATGGTGGTGAAGGTGAAGGCGGCGTTTGGGTATGACGATTCGCTGGATGCTTTCGGCGTCCATGGCGCGGGTGGGACTATGGGAGCGATTCTGACGGGTATCTTTGCCAATAGCGTGATCAATCCGATCTTTGGGGCTGGGAAGGCCACGGGGCTGCTCGAGGGCAATGCTCACCAGTTGCTGAACCAGACTGTTGGGGTTGCGATTGCGTGGAGCCTTTCGATTGTGGGTACGCTGATTATTTTATTCATCGTGGATAAGGTGATCGGGCTTAGGGTGAGCGAAGAGGATGAGCGCGAGGGACTCGATCTTTCGCAGCACGGCGAAGAAGGGTACGATTGGGCGCACTGAGAAACAGCGGTGAGCTTTGGGCTTTGAGCTTTGAGTTTTTTAGGAAGGGAACTGGATATGCAGAAGATTGAAGCGGTGATTCAGCCGTCGAAGCTGGACGCAGTGAAGGATGCACTGGTGGAGATTGGCGTGGAGGGAATGACGATCACCGAGGCGCGAGGGCACGGGCGCCAGAAGGGGCATACGGAGTTTTATCGCGGGCGGGAGTACTCAGTCGATCTGCTGCCGAAGGTGAAGCTGGAGGTGGTGGTGGCGGATGCGATGCTGGATAAGGCGATTCTGGCGATTACGACCGCGGCGCGTACGGGGACGATTGGGGATGGAAAGATCTTTGTCTCGAAGATCGATGAGGCGATTCGGATTCGGAATGATGAGCGCGGGGAGATTGCGTTGTAGGCGAAGATTGAAGGCTTAACACGGATTTTCACCGATGACACGGATCAGGAACAGGCAACGGCAACGACAACCGCAGGTTCCTTCGACTGCGCTCAGGACAGGCTCTTCGACTGCGCTCAGGACAGGCTCTTCGACTGCGCTCAGGACAGGCTCTTCGACTGCGTTGCTCACAAAGTGCCGTGAGCAACTTCGCTCAGGATGACAGGTTGGGGTGAGTGGAGGGCGAGCACCGGCAAAGAAGAAAAGCAGGTTCCTCCGCTGCGCTACGGAATGGGAATGACAAACAAAGAGCAGGTGTGAGTTTTGCGGAGTGGCGGCGAAGTCGGTTTTAAGGACTCTTAGTTTCTTGTTCGACAGATTCCAACGAGCGAAAGGGCCATGCCAGCAAACGAGTCCATCAGCAGCGGGATGCGCGGGAACTACCAGCGGCGGATGCTGGAGGTTCGTGGTGCGTTTGAGGCGGGGGGTGCGTCGGGGGCGGTGACGATTGCTGCGCGGGCTGCGGCTGTCGATGAGTTGGTGAGAGAGCTGTGGCGGCAGGCGGTGGAGCGTGATCCGCGCATGGGTGCAGGCGTTGCCCTGGTGGCTGTGGGTGGGTATGGGCGGCGGGAGCTGTTTCCTTACTCGGATGTGGATCTGCTTTTTCTGCTGGATGGGCGGCTGGCGGAGAAGGAGGTGAAGGACGCCATTCGGCGGGTGAATCAGGAGATGTGGGACTGCGGGATGCGGGTTTCTCCGGTGACGAGGAAGCTGGCGGAGTGTGAACGGTTGGATCCGGAGAATGCGGAGTGGGTGCTCTCGCTGATGGATCATCGGATGGTGGCGGGGGATGTGGGGCTTTACGACAAACTGGCGGGGCAGTGTGTGCCGAAGCTGCTGCAGCGGGAACATAAGAACGTGATGGTGCGGCTGCTGGAGTTGACGCGGGCTCGCCATGCGAAGTATGGGGATACGCTGTTTCATCTGGAGCCGAATATCAAGGATTGTCCCGGGGGGCTGCGGGACGTTCATGTGTGCGGGTGGATGACGAAGTTGCGGGAGGTGGCGGCTCAGGAGAAGAAGAACAGCGATGGGGCTGCCGCTGTTGTCTCGGCCGAAGAGGGCAACGAGTTTCGCAAGGCGGTGGAGTTTATTTGGCTGGTGCGGTGCTTCCTGCACTACCGGCATGAGCGGGACGACAATACGCTGGACTGGCAGGCCCAGGATGCTGCGGCGGAGACGATGGTGGGGATGGTTGGGCGCAAACCGAAGAAGGCGGATGCGGCGTACTGGATGCGGGTTTATTTCCGTCATGCACGGAGCGTGGAACGGCGCGTGTCGCAGGTGTTGGACGAGGTGCCGGCGGGGAAGGCGGCCTCGAAGCTGCTGGGAGTGAAGCGGGAGCGCAAGGCGGAGGTGAAGCAGCAGGGGTTTCGCGTAGAACATGGGCGCGTGATGCTGGATGCGGTGAGCGAGTTCGGGCCTGAGCCGGCGCAAGACCCGGATGTGGTGCTGCAGGTATTTGAGACGATGGCGCAGACGGGATGCAGGCTGGGGCGGGATGCGGAGGAGCGGTTGTCGGAGGGGTTGCCGCTGCTGTCGGCGCACCTGGAGGAGGGGCCTACGCTGTGGCACCACCTGCGCGGCGTGCTGAAGGGGTTTTATGCGGGAGATGCGTTGCGGGCGATGCATGCGCTGGGCGTGCTGGAGTTGCTGATTCCGGAGTTCCATGGGATCGATGCGCTGGTGATTCGCGATGCGTATCACCGGTACACGGTGGATGAGCATACGTTTGTGCTGATCGATACGCTGCATGGGCTGGAGAGCGCGCAGAAGGGGGCACAAAATAGCTCAATGGGGGAGTGGGCGACGCGGTTCGGTGGTGTGTTGCGGGAGCTGCCGCATCCGGAGCTGTTGTATATCGCGGCGCTGCTGCATGACACGGGGAAGGGGCGCAGCACGGGGGATCACACGCGCGAGAGTGCGCGGATGGCCGAGAGTGTGATGGAGCGGCTGGAACTGGACGGGTATGAGAGCGGGCTGGTGGTTAGCCTGATTACGAATCATCTTGAGATGTCGGCTGCGCTGCGGAGAGACATCTTCGATGAGGAGACGGTGCGGGCGTTTGCGGGGAAGGTGCATACGCCCGAGGCTCTGCGGATGCTGACGCTGTTTACGTATGCGGATATCAATGCGGTGCATCCGGATGCGCTGACTCCATGGAAGGCGGAGAACCTTTGGCAGCTTTATATTGCGACGGCAAACTATCTGGATCGCAGTGTGGATGAGGAACGGCTCGGCGCGCAGGAGGAGAGCGAGCTGGTGCATCGCGTGGTGGCGCTGCTGCCGGGGCAGAAGGAGGAAGTGAGGGAGTTTCTGGATGGGTTTCCGGAGCGGTATGTGTTGACGCGGACGCCGGAGCAGGTGCGGACGCAGTTCAAGATGGCGCAGCGGTTTGCGGAGGACTCGGTGCAGCTGGAGTTTCGCTATGCGCCGACGGTGAGCGAGTTGACACTGGTGACGCGGGATCGGCCGCAGCTGTTTGCGACGATGGCGGGCGGGCTGGCGGCATGGGGGATGAACATCGTTACGGCGGACGCGTTTTCGAACCGGCAGTGGGTGGTGGTGGATACGTTCCGGTTTACCGATACCTTTCGCACGCTGGAGATGAATGCTTCCGAGCATGAGGCGTTTGTGAAGAGCGTGCATGATGTGATGACGGGGGCGGTTTCGCTGGAGAAGCTGTTGAGCGGGCGGCGGCGGGGGCGGCGGAAGGCTCCGCTGATCGAAGTGGAGACGCGGGTGGAGTTCGACGATGAGGCTTCGTCGCACAGCACGCTGCTGGAGGTGGTGACGCAGGACACGACTGGGTTGCTGCGTGCATTGAGCCTCACGCTGGCGGCGCATGGCTGCAATATCGAGGTGGCGCTGGTGGATACCGAAGGAGAGACGGCGATCGACGTGTTCTACCTGACGCGCAATGGTGGGAAGCTGGATAAGGACGAGGAGCGGGTGCTGCGGCGGGCTCTGATACTGGCGATCGAGGAGAATGCGCGATGAGGCTAGAGCGCCTGGCGCCTGAGAATCTGTCCGACAACTGAAGGCTTAAACACGGATCTACACGATGACACCGATTCAGGAACAGGCAACAGCAGGAACAAAAAAGACGAAATGACTTGTGCGCTCCGGTCGAGATGACGATTCTTAGAGGGGCAAGAAGGCGATTTCAGGTACGGATGGAGTTGTTAGACAGGTTCTCAGGGTGGATTGAGGGTTATTGACTCGGAAGTAAACGAATTTAGGTGATTTTGCCAGTTGAATTCGGTTTTCCAGGTTTTATAGTAGAGATATGAGCACACCTGGGAACGAAACTATCGGGAACGAGAATACGAGCAGCGGCCGTCCGACGGCAGTTCCGCAAAAGAACGATCGGTACATCTTCGGCAGCCTGGACAGCTTCGGGAAGAACCAGGAGAAGCTGCACGAGGTGAGCTGGGGAGACGAGCAGCCGGAGGGCATTGTCCTGGCATCGATGGATGCGGCGATCAACTGGGTGCGCAAGAATTCAATCTGGCCGATGACGTTTGGCCTGGCGTGCTGCGCGATCGAGATGATGTCGATGGGGGGATCGCGGTATGACATTGCGCGGTTCGGGGCGGAGGTCTTTCGTCCGTCGCCGCGGCAAAGCGACCTGATGATCGTTGCGGGGCGCGTGTCGCAGAAGATGGCGCCTGTGATTCGGCGGCTCTATGAGCAGATGCCGGAGCCGAAGTGGGTGATTTCGATGGGGGCTTGCGCCACGTCGGGTGGGGTTTTCAATAACTACGCGCTGCTGCAGGGCGTCAACCAGGTGATTCCGGTCGATGTCTACGTTCCCGGGTGCCCGCCGCGGCCTGAACAGCTGTTGTATGCCATCACGCTTTTACAGGAAAAGATCCAGCAGGAACGGGGAACAGTGCGGAAAACTCTGAATCTGACTTAGTCGTCCGGGCTATCGGGTGGTTGGTTACTGGAAGGGTTCCTCTGCAAGGTCTGTGGGAGATTTTTGCCTGCTTGACGGGTAACGTATTGAAAATATAGTGTCCCTCTAGTAATTTTTTAGCGGCATAAGTTAGCAACTGCGGTAAGCTGTAAGGAATCGAACGACAAAACGATCCCTGTTTGGAATTCAAGATTCGTAAAACGCAAGAATTTGAGTGGAGGAACTCGAATGGCTCATCGCCCGTTTCGCACTATTAGCCGGTTATTACTGGCTGCATCCGCAGTCGGTCTTGGAGTTGGGAGCGTGAATGCGCAAGCTCCCAGTACAGCCGCCCCTGGGGGGATTAACCCTTCGCGAATTGACTTGTTTATGGGGTACTCCTATTTTGGGGCCCACGGACAGGTGAAGCCCGCTGGAATTTCTTATTCCTCGATCAACGTGGGAGCTATGGGCAGCGTGGCGTACTACATGAACAAGTATGTTGGCGGCGAGGTGATCTTCTCGGCGCATCCGAACGGCAAGAACGACGACTTCTTTAGTGGCTCCGCCGGTCCCATCTTCCGCGCTCCGATGCAAAATTTCACGTTATTCGGACACGGACTTGTCGGTGGCGGTCGCCTTGACGGTCCGAACTCCCATAACGGCACCTATTTTGAGCCTTACCGGTGGGGACCGACTCTGACGGCCGGCGGCGGAATGGATTATGATCTGCCCTTTTTCGACAACCGCTTTTCTCTGCGCCTCTTTCAGGCGGACTATCGCTGGATTCATACGAACTATGGCCCGGCGGTCTCGATCCCGACGAGCGGTGTGTTGGGCGGTCGTACGAACCTGAGCGGGGCTGAGTTGAGCACAGGTATTGTGGCGCACTTCGGCCACATTATTCCTCCTCCTCCTGTGACGTATGCCTGCTCGGTTTCGCCTACGACGGTCTACCCCGGGGATCCTATTACGGTTACGGGTACCGCTGGCAATTTGAACCCAAAGAAGGCATATAACTACACGTGGACGGCTGATGGCGGTACGATCACCGGTAACACGAGCACAGCAAACATCGACACGAAGAATGCAGCTCCCGGCACCTACACGGCGAAGGGCCATATCGTTATGGCCACCGGGAAGCCGAAGCCAGGCGATATGGCAGATTGCACGGCCACCTATACGGTCAAGCAGTTTGAGCCACCGACGATAAGTTGCTCCGCGAGTCCTTCGACGGTCGCTCCGGGAGATTCCTCGACAATTACCGCAACTGGTGTGAGTCCGCAGAATCGTCCGCTGACCTATAGCTATAGCGCATCGGCTGGCTCTGTGTCCGGCAGCGGTCCTAGTGCGACGTTGAGCACGGCGGGTGCAGCACCTGGAACAATTACGGTGACCTGCAACGTGGTTGACGATAAGGGTCAGACTGCCTCTTCGACGACCACCGTTACTGTCAACGCGCCTCCACCGCCTCCGGCACCAACGACAAGCGCTCTCTGCTCAGTTAGCTTCGAGCGCGATACGAGGCGGCCGGCCCGGGTCGATAACGAAGGCAAGGCTTGCCTTGACGATATCGCCCTGAAACTGCAGAGCGCTTCGGATGCGAAGCTCGCTGTGGTTGGCAACTCGACCAGCCAGGAAAAGGCTCCACCAGCCAAGGGTCGCAAGAAGACGGTTGACCCTGCTGCCGAGCGTGCTGTCAACACGAAGGACTACCTGGTAACGGAGAAGGGTATCGACGCCAGCCGTATCTCGGTCTACACCGGTCCTGACGACGCTAAGACGGTGACGACGACGTTGGTTCCTGCCGGGGCAACGCTGAGCACTACTGGTCTCACCCCAGTGGACGAGAGTGCAGTCAAAGCGGTGCCACGGACGCCTCCTGCCAGGAAGCGCCGGTAGTAACCACTCACTGTAACGAAGCACACGGGCTGACTGGGTTGATTCCAGTCAGCCTTTGTGTTGAAGGCTTCAGGAGCCAGCTGCGAGAACGATTAGACTGGAGACTTAGGACAAATCATTGAACAGACGCTGCAAATTTCAAGTTATGGGCGTTGCCCTTCTCTTTGCCTTGTCATGCATTCGGTTGAATGCGGCGAACTGGCTGCCGTTCGGACCGGATGGAGGAGACGCGCGTTCGCTTGTTGCCGATCCGCACGACCGTGCGCATCTGTATCTCGGCACGTTAACGGGCTGGATCTACGAGTCCCGGAACGGCGGCTCTGAGTGGAAGCGGCTGGCCTGGGTGGGAAAGCGGAACGATCTGGCTCTGGATTCCATTGTGGTGGACAACTCCAACTCAAAACGTATTCTGGTCGGAGCCTGGGTTTTGGGGAACCCGGATGGAGGACTCTACATCAGTAACGATGGCGGCGTGAACTGGGAGAGCGATGCGGATATGCGTGGGCAATCCATTCGGGCGCTTGAGGCTGCGCCGTCTGATCCGAAGATATTGGTGGCGGGGACTCTGAAGGGTGTTTACCGGTCGATCGACGGAGGGGAGCACTGGCAACTGATCAGCCCTGAAGGGAGCCAGGAGATCCACGAGGTCGAATCCATTGCGATCGATCCGGCTAATCCTCAGATTATCTATGCGGGGACCTGGCATCTGCCGTGGAAGACGACTGACGGCGGCGCGAATTGGACCAGCATTAAACAGGGCATCATCGAAGACTCGGATGTGTTCTCCATCATCGTGGACCCGAAGGATTCGAATGTGGTTTATGCCAGCGCGTGTTCGGGAATTTATAAGAGCCAGAACGGAGGCGAGAAGTTTCAGAAGGTGCAGGGAATTCCTTCCACGGCACGGCGGACCAGAGTACTGATGCAGGACCCGCAGAATTTGAATATCGTCTTTGCCGGGACAACGGAGGGTCTGTACCGTACGGGAGACTCGGGCGGGGTGTGGCAGCGAACGACCGGTCCCGAACTGATCGTCAACGATGTGTTTGTCGATCCTGCTAACACTAATCGTATTCTGCTGGCAACGGACCGCGGCGGTGTGCTGGCGAGCAATGATGGGGGATACTCCTTTTCTCCTTCCAACAATGGATTTTCTGCACGGCAGATCACTTCTTATGTCGGGGATGCTGCGCAGCCGGCGACGATCTATGTGGGTGTTGTGAACGACAAGGCCTGGGGTGGGGTATTTGTCAGCGATAACGGCGGGTTGAGCTGGTCGCAGAAGAGCGCCGGGTTGAATGGGCAGGATGTGTTCAGCCTGGGACAGGCCTCGGATGGTACTGTGCTGGCTGGCACGGGGCATGGGATCTATCGGCTGCAGGGCGAGCTTTGGAATCGGGTGAACAATGTTTCTCTCAGCGAGCATGAAGCGCCCCAACCTGCAGCGGAGAAGGTAGAGAAGAAGGTTGTTGGTCCGGTCAGACACGCCGGCAAGGTGCGGAGCGTGGCGGCAAAGACGTCAACGAATGCGGCTCCGGCGCATGTCTTCGATGCGAATGTCAACGCGATCGCTCGGGTTGGGGATACGCTCTACGCTGCTACCTCGGATGGTTTGTTGCGCAGCGTGACGGCGGGTGAGAGTTGGAAGTTGATGGCTGGTCCGGAGAAGGATGACTGGAATTTTGTTGCTTCGGCGAAGTCATGGGTCTTGGCAGCGACCTTGAGGTCTGCGGTGCTTTCGTCGGACGGAGGCCAGAGATGGGAGCCGGTGAATCTGCCGGAGATACTGACACAACTCGCTGCGATAGCGGTGGATGATGGCGGGGGTCTGTGGTTGGGAGGACGGGAGGGAATCTTCATCTCTCAGGACAGAGGGGCTACGTGGCAGAGTCTGAAGAACCTTTCCATCCGGGATGTGAACAGCCTGTATTACGATGAGCCTTCGCAACGGATGTTGATCACGGCCAACAGCCAGAACACGATCGCTTTCGCGGTTCATCTGCAGGACCGTTCTGTGCATTATTGGAATACGGGGTGGAATCTTAGGCTGGTGCGGCCGGTGGGGGATCATCTCGTGGGAGCTACTTTGTTTGATGGCATCGTTGTACAGCCGCGGATGGTTGATTCGAGTGAAGTGGCGAGGCACGGAGAAACTACGGTGGCCAATGAGGAATAGAATCGCAGTATGAGCTTTGAGTCTTTCAATCCGCTAATGCGACACCCCTTTCAGACGGATGATCCGAGCCTTCTGCCCATTGCGGCGAAGGTGGCGAATGCGGAACGTCTGGACTTTGAGGACGGGGTGACGCTATATCGGAGCGGCGACATTCTGGCAGTGGGCTGGCTGGCGAACCTGGTGCGCGAGCGGTTGCATGGGAATATCGCGTACTTCAATGTGAACCGTCATATCAATCCGACGAATGTGTGCGTGGCCTCTTGCCGTTTGTGCGCGTTTGGGCGCAAGAAGGGCGATGCGGGGACGTATACGATGGCGCTCGAGGAGGCGTGGGAGACTGCGGCCACGGGGTTGACGGAGGCGGTTACAGAGTTTCATATCGTTGGTGGGCTGCACCCCGATCTGCCGTTCGAGTACTTCATGGACCTGGTGCGGGGGCTGAAGGTCCGGTTTCCGAAGGTGCATATCAAGGCGTTCACCATGGTGGAGGTGGCGTTTCTGGCCAAGCGTGGCAGGATGACGATTCCGGAGGCGCTGGAGCGGATGAAGGCTGCGGGTGTGGATTCGATGCCGGGGGGCGGGGCGGAGATCTTTGCCGACCGCGTCCGGCATATTATCTGCGACCACAAGATCGATGGCGGTGAGTGGCTGGATACGGCGCGTGCCGCGCATAAGATCGGGCTGCGGTCGAATGCCACGATGCTGTATGGGCATGTGGAGAACGACGAGGACCGCGTCGACCACCTGGTGAAGCTGCGGGAGGTGCAGGATGAGACGGGCGGGTTCCAGACGTTTATCCCGCTGGCGTTCCATCCGGAGAATACTGCGCTGGCGCATATTCCGAAGACGACCGGAATGCTGGATCTGCGGCAGATTGCGGTGGGGCGTTTGATGCTGGATAACTTTCCGCACGTCAAGAGCTACTGGCAGATGGTCTCGCCGAAGATGGCGCAGATCTCGCTGCGGTTCGGTGCGGACGATATCGATGGCACGGTGATCGAGGAGAAGATCTACCACGATGCCGGGGCGACGACTCCGCAGGGAATGCGGCGGGCGGATCTGGTTCGGCTGATTACTGAGGCCGGGCGGGAGCCGTTTGAGCGAGACACGATGTATCGCGCGGTGACCCGGAGCGAAGACACCTTTACTGTCGCGGTCTGAGCTGAGCGAGCGCGGCCGTGAAATGGAGCGCTGGCCGCCTGGATCTCCCTTCTGCAGATGTGATGTTCCTCACGTCGTTTGCAGAGCCAACTGTTGAACTACATGTGCTGTCTGCTCGGAATATGAGAAGAAGCTGACCTTGCGTGGGGCAGGGTGCGCCTCTCGTTAGAGATTGCACAGCAAAGTGGAAAAACATTTGACCTGTGGGCAATCTTTTTGCCTCGGCCAACCGGTTTTCTGCACATTTGGTTCTCTCGAAGAGAGAAAAAGCCATAAATATGGGGATTTCCTGCGATTTCAGGAATGGCCGCGGACTTGCAATAACACAGGTCATCAAGACATCGTGAGGGATCGGCAAGGCGTATCCGCCTGATTCCAAGAGTAGTTAAGCAGGACCAAATTTCAGTGGCATAAAGTCACTTTTCTGGGGAAGGAGGATCTATGTATCTTTTGTTCGGACCATCTATGGCGGCTCTCGTAGTTATTGCAGTTATCCAGCTTCGCGATCACTTTGTTGCTTCTCGTTAGGCCTAACTGTTGTATAACTGCGTACTTGGTTTCCTCACCGCCCCAATCTTTGAGTGGGAAAAATTGAGGTGGAGGTCAGGCTAAACCTGGCCTCTCTCCTTTTAAGTTATGTTTTGCGACTGGGGGTACCCCCACCCCGGGGGGAGGTATTTTGTGGGTAAAATACCTGTATTCAATGGTTTGCAGGGCATAAGTGTCTGTAAAATATTCATAACAAATGGGTTGTGCGCAAAATACTTGCTATCTATAAGTTAGCCCCGGAGGTTGTCCGGGGCTTGCTTGTTTTTGATCTATATATCCATTATAGCGGATTGGATATAACTAACATGCCACGCGGATGTTGTTGTGTCGTAATGGGTTAGGTGGTTTTGGGGCTTGACATGCGATTTTTGGGCAAAAAACAGCAAAAAATAAATACAACGGCAAGAGACAAGCCGGTGGGTGGATCAGTTTTGGTTTCGAGAAACCATGCTGCCAACAACACCCGTTTCCCGGCAGGTTCGTTCATCGCATTTTCGACGGCTTCTTTCTAAATTCGCGAAGCGCTGCAGCGGAAAGGGCTATATCGTAGACGTGTATTCGAAGAGCTGCCTTACGCATCGTTCTGTGAGGTGTACATGCATCGTGATCTCGGGCGTGGACTCTACAAGCGGCTGTTTGTTTTTGCGATTGCGATTGCGCTGACGACCGGTGGGCGCGTGGTTTGCGCGCAGACGCCGGACGAAGGAGGCGTAAGCTTCGATGGCGGCGGGGAGGAGGTGCTCCAGAGTATCTTCGTCCCCTTTATGGCACATGCGCCCTTCAGCCTGACTCTTGCAGCGGAGTGGTCGCGGCCTATGAATAACGGCGGCACCTTCACGACCGTTAACAGCAGGCCGATCAAGCGCGACAGTGTAGGGCGGATCTACCAGGAGCGCTGGCTGATGTCGCCCAAGGGCAGCAATATTCCATCGCGCATGAGCTGGATCCAGATTGCGGACCCTGTGGCGCACACGCTTTATCAGTGCAGCGCTCGGCAAAAGGTCTGCGAGCTGGTGACGCTGAGAGACTCAGTGACGGCTCGGTTCGATCCTGCCCGGTTCAAGTCGGGGCCGCTCAAGGATAACAAGGGGGATAACAAGGGGGATGACAAGGGGACGCGCACGCATGAAGATCTCGGCGCGCAGTTTTTCGCGGGGCTGCCAGTGCACGAGTACAAGGACACGACGACTCTGAATGCGGGCGTGCTGGGAAATGACATGCCCATGTCGACGGTGCGGCAGTATCGCTTCTGCGCGGAGCTGGGTTTCAACCTGAGTTCAGTGGTGGAGGCGCCGCAGATCGGGCGGCAAACCTTTACTGTGACGGAGATCACTACGTCGGAACCTGATCCGTCGTTCTTTCAGCCTCCACAGGGGTACAAGGTGGTGGACCATCGCAGGAGTTCTGGTGTGGAATAGATTCGAGTTCGAATCACGGTTGTGGCAGGACCAGCACTTCGACTCCTGAAGCTGCCTCTAACGAGTGGTAGATGCGCTCCGTCGCCGGCTTGAAGTCCTCTGGCCTGGCGTTGGGGATGTCGGTGAAGGTTTGCGGGTTGCGGTCGGTCAGGGGGAACCAGCTGCTTTGCACCTGCACCATAATTCTGTGGCCTTTGCGGAAGGTGTGGTTGAGGTCGGGCATGATGAAATTGACCTCGGCTAGTTTGCCGGGAGTGAAAGGCTCGGGGTGTTCCCAGTTGTTGCGGAACTTGCCGCGCATGGGCTCGCCGCGAAGCAGTTCCTGATAGCCGCCCATTTTGACGGGCGGGGCGTCGAGGAGGTGCTCGCCGTCGTGGCTCTCGACCGGATCGGGATAGTTGTTGGGGTAGACGTCGATGAGCTTCACGTCGAAGTCGGAATCTGTGCCTGTCGTGGTTACTTTTAGTTTTGGCGAGATGGGGCCGGCGATGGTGACGTCTTCGGTGAGTGGCTCAGTCTGATACGTGAGCACATCGGCGCGGGTGGAGGCGAAGCGCTGGTCGTCAACCATGTAGCGCTGCGGGATGGTGCTTGTGATGTAGCCAACGAACGGCACGGGGTGCGCAGGGTCGCTGACGTATTCGTCGTATTCATCGTGGGCAGCTGACTTTTCGGACGCTGAAGGCGGGTCGGTCGTTGGTGAGTCGAAGGAGAGCTTCCCTCCTGGGTGGAAGTAGAGGGTTTTGGGTGCGGCGTTTTTTGGCGGCCAGGCGTCGTAGGTGCGCCAGACGTTGCTGCCGGTCTCGAAGACCTCGGCCTTTGGCAGCGGGGCGCCCTTGCCCTTGAGGTAGTACTCGAAGAAGGGGAACTGGATGTTCTTGCGGAAGTAGTCGCTGGTTTTGGCGTTGAACTGGATGTCTCCGAGGTGATCGCCGTCGCTGCGCGTCCAGCCACCGTGGAACCAGGGGCCTTCGATGAGGGTGGTTGGGGTTTCGGGATTGTACTGATTGACGGCGTTGAAGGTGCGGTAGGGGCCGGAGAGGTCTTCGGCGTCATACCAACCGCCGACGACGAGCACGGCGCATTTCACGTTTTTCATGTGCGGCGCGAGGTCACGCGCCTTCCAGTAATCGTCGTAGGTGTCGTGATGGATCTGGTCGTTGAAGAGCGGGTTGGAGCCTTTGAGGTAGAGCTTGTCGAGGTTCGCGATGGGTCCGGCGTTGAGGTAGAACTCGTAGTGATTGGGCGTGCCCATATCGAAGGGAGTGTATTGCTGGGGCAGGGAGGGCTTGGCGAAGGGTTTGAAGTAGGTGCTATAGAAGTCGAAGTTGGCGTCGAGCATGAAGGCTCCGCTGTGGTAACTATCGTCGCCCATAAACAGATTCGTCATGGGTGCCTGGGGGGATGCGGCTTTGAGCGCGGGGTGGGAGTCGATCATGCTGGCAGAGGTGTAGAAGCCGGGATAGGAGATGCCCACGATGCCGGCCTTGCCGTTGTTGCCGGGCACGTGGTGGAGAAGGAATTCGAGTGTGTCGTGCATGTCGGAGCTTTCGTCGACATCTTTAGGCGATTTTTTTACGTCGATGTGCGGGCGCATCTCGACGAAGGTGCCTTCGGACATGTAGCGGCCGCGGACATCCTGGTAGACGAAGATATAGCCAGCTTTCTCAAATTCATCCGATGGGCCGAGGTGCTTCCGATATTGGTCTTCGCCGTAAGGGTCGACGCTGTAGGGCGTGCGGGTGATGAGGAAGGGGTATGCCTGGCTGCTGTCCTTCGGCACGTAGACGGCGGTGAAGAGATGCACGCCGTCGCGCATGGGGATGCGGTACTCGAATTTTGTGTAGTGGGACTTGACGTAGTCCTCTTCAGGCGCGGTGGGCGCGGCCTGTGCGGTCGCGGCGTGCACGACGAGGGAAGCGGTGCAGAGCAGAAATATCCGGCGGAATTTTATGGGGGGAATCTCCTTTTTTTGTGCGCTGATTGATGTGAATTGTACCGCTCGCGTGGGGAGATGTCTCGGTTTCCGCAACTTCGATTCTCAGCTGTTGCGAATGGGGCTTCGCATGAACCCTTCTAACAGAAGGAATCCCGGTTGCCGTAAAACGGGGCTCGCGACTGCATCGCAGGTTGGCTTGTCAGTCGTTGAGGATCGCTCCCGCGGATTCGGGATTTAGATAGAGGGCAGAGATTTGTGTGCGGTGCCGCTGGTTTAAGGTGCGAGGTATGGGTTGGATGAGGTTGGAGTGACCAACCCCACGATACCCTACGGACTTCGTCCTTCGGGGATCATGGGGCACCCATCGGATTGCTCAGGTTTGGCGGTGATGATGGTGGAGAGGAAGAGGAGCAGCGCGGCTCCGGCGGCGGGGACGATGAGGCCTGTGCGCAGGTTGTGGAATTGCGTGGAGAAGACGCCGGTGAGCCAGGGTAGGGTGGCTCCGCCAAACGAGGCAGTGGCGAAAAGGGCGCCGAGGCGGGCGTGGTTGCCGGTGCGGGCGAGCAGGAAGGACACGATGAGGGGATAGATGGGAGCGAGGGTGAGTGCGCCGAGAAACGTTAGCGTGACGATGCCGGTGGCGGATATATTCGCTGTGGCGCAGAGCAGAACCTGGGTGAGGATTAGCAGTGCGAGGCAGATGCGATAGAGGGCGGCCTCGCCGATGAGGGTCATCAGGATGGTGACGAGAATGCGGCCGGTGAGCTCGGCCACCCAGAAGTAGAGGGCGATGGAAGAGGCGTGGATGGCAGGGTTGGTGCGGACGGCGTAGCTGGGCAGCCAGCCTCCGAGCGCGTTCTCGACGCCGATGTAGAGGAAGATGGCGGCGCCGAAGACGAAGAGAGGAAGCGGCGGTAGCGGCATGCGTTGTTGGATGGAGGGGGCTCGCGATGCGGGTGGCGACGTTGCAGCGAACTGCTCTGCTGGTTGCGTTGGAATGGGGATGGCGATGGCGACGAGCGAGGTGAGGGCAAGGAAGGCGGCCGTCGCAAAAAAGAAGTACCGGATGCCGCCAGCGGAAGACAGGCGTACGAGTACAGGACATGCGATGGCGCCCAGACCCCACACAACGTTTAGTATCGCGATGAGGCGTGCACGTGCGGCGGGAACCGTGGTGCCGGCGATGACGTTGCCGGCGGTGAGACCCGCTCCTAGCCCGAGGCCGACGCAGAAGAGCGCGATGTGGGCTGGGCCAAAGCCGACCCAGGCCATGGCATTACATCCGGCCGCGGTGATGGCGGAACCATAGAGGATGCTGGCGCGGAGATTGCGCGTGGCGAACCATGCTCCGCAGAACTGGCCGGCGAAGTTGGCGGTGAAGAGGGTGCCTGCCTGGGCGTCCTGAATGTGCCAGCGCTGGATGAGTGCGGGCAGAAGAGGGCCGAGCATAACGGTCGCGATGCCGGCTGCAAGAAAGTAGAAGTAGACGGGAAGGAGCGCGTGGAGCGGCTTCGCGGGGTTGAAGCCGGGGCCGGACTGGAGTACGTCTGGTTGGGATGGTTGCAAATCGCTCCTGTTAGCGTTTGCCTCGCGACGGCCGGGGCGGGGAGGCTTCGTGGACGCCTATCGTCGATTCTCTCACGACGAGTTCGGGCTCAAAGCAGACGTCGTGTGGATAGGGTTCGTCGGGGGACTGGATACGTTTGATGAGGAGCTCTGCTGCGGCTGAACCCATTTTGTAGAGTGGCTGGCGCACGGTGGTGAGGCGCGGGTTGAAGTATTCGGCGACGATGATGTCGTCGAAGCCGATGACGGAGATGTCGTGGGGACAGGTGAGGCCGGCGTCCTGAATGGCGCGGATGGCGCCGATGGCAGAGGTGTCGTTGAAGCAGAAGAGGGCGGTGAAATCGCGGGTGCGGGAGAGGAGGTCGCGTACGGGGGGATAGCCGAGGGCGGGGGTCCAGACGTTTTCTTCGAGGAAGATGCAGAGTTCGGGATGGACGATGATGCCGATCTCGTGCGCGATGGCGGCGATGGACTGCCAACGGGTCTCGGAGTCGAGGGAGTAGCGCTGGCCTTTCATGAAGGCGATGCGGCGGTGGCCGAGGTCGTAGAGGTGGCGAAGCGCCATGCGGGCCGCGACGTTGTGATCGAGCATGACGTTGGTGATGCCGGGATCCCTGCTGTGAGAGGAGACGCCGACGACGGGGACCGGGACGTTGAGGGAGAGTTGCGTATTGACGAGGAGAAAGCCATCGACGCGTCGGCGCATGAGGAGCTCCTGATACTCGTCTTTGAGATCGGGCTGGCCGAAATGGCTGACGGTGAAGTAGAGAAAGCCTTCCTGGAGAAGGTACTGCTCGACACCGAGCATGACTCCGGTGAAGTAGCCCTCGCTGAGTTCGGGAGCGATGATGCCGATGGTGTTGGTGAGACGGGAGCGCAACATGCGGGCGTGCAGGTTGGGGCGGTAATCAAATTTTTTGGCGGCGGCGTGAACGCGCTGCTTGGTGGCGGCGGGGATCGAGGTTGCCACGGGGGAGTTGTTGAGGACGATGGAGACGGTCGCGGGCGAGAGATCGAGATACTCGGCGAGCATTTTGAGGGTGGCCGGCCTGTCGGCGTCGGGGAGGTTTCTTTTTGCTGTCATCGTGCTCCGCGGGGATGGATGTGCAACATATGGCAACAGTTGTACACCTTTGGCTGGAACTACGCACAGTGGTGATATTGGTTACGAAAGTTTGTTGGAAACGAGCTCCTTGAAAATTACAAAATATAGACAAATCGGGAGTTAATTGATGACATCGTGCCGCGCTTGTCCTACTACATTATTTTCATTACGTTTTTCGATGGTGTGCGTCTGAAGGGGTATCTTCTTCGAGCTTTGAGCGGCCTTCGAGAGCGCTGCTTCTCCGTTTGCGTCGTTGGTATCGTGCATCTTATTTACTGTTTTACTGTGATTTTGTGACAGGTTGCATTTTCCGGATGCTCGCGTTGAGTGGAATGTTGGGCAACTTCCTCCGTTGATGTGACCGGCGGCAGATTGCGGTATTTGCCGGCGTAGGTGAGAACATGGAACCAGTGAAATACGGCGTATTCATTGGGGTTAAGTTTCCCTCCAGCTTGAGATTTGATGGAAAAAACATTTGCTTGTAACGTCCGCTAAACATTGACATCGGCCGAAAAGGATGAAACTTTAGATATCACCCATTAGTCGTTGCATCGTTACATTGTGGAATTGGTCACGCCCCGCAAAGGCCAAGTTGAATGAGGGCACAGAAGACCAATCCACTGGCCTTACTTAGGACCATCGGGTGTGCATTGCACACTGCAAAACGAGTAGGAGTCCTATTTCTCAACCGCAGTTCCCCCGGAGTGATTCGGAGGGGGCGCGTGTTTCGCAGGAGGCTTGAATGAATGCTTCATGGAGATTCACAAATGGACTCTTAGGTTTTGTCGTGTTGCTGCTGGTGAGTGTTAGCACGTCTTTCGCGCAGTCCACGGCAACGTTGTCCGGTGTTGTCACCGACCCGAGCGGCGCGGTGGTTCCGGGGGCACAGGTCACAGTGCATTCGCTTGCGACCGGACTCGATCGTCAACTCGTAACGGATAGCGCAGGCCTTTATACTGCTCCTTCGCTGGTCCCTGGGGACTATCAGGTGCAGGCCAAGGCGGCGGGGTTCAGCCTGTACACGGTGAAGACGGTGATGCTCGAGGTCGATCAACGCGCGACGCTGAATATGGCGCTCGCACTTTCCACCGCCGGCGAAACGATTCAAGTGGAAAGCACTGCAACACAGATCGAGACCCAGACGATGACCGTCGGTCAGGTGATTGGCGCCAACACAGTGCAGGAGCTTCCGCTCAACGGACGCCACTTCCTTGATCTGACGGTGCTGACACCTGGTGGCGTCGTGGCTCCCACTGCGGGAAACCTCACGGGCGCCAGTCGCGGGCTTGGAGCGAACTCCTTCATCACTGCCGGCAACCGCGAAGACTCGGTGAACTTCCAGATCAACGGCGTCAATTTGAACGATATAAGCCAGAACCAGATTACGTTTCAGCCATCGATCAACACCACCTCCGAGTTTAAGATCGACAACTCGACCTTCAGTGCGGAGTACGGTCGCAGCTCAGGCTCGATTGTGAATGTTTCCACGCGTTCGGGCACGGACAAGTTCCACGGCGAGGTGTTCGACTACTTCCGTAATGAGGCGATGGATGCGCGCAACTACTTCAATCGCAATTTCAACCCCGCTACCGGGCTACCGATCCCTGGAGTTCCAGGCGAAAAGGCGCCACTGAAGCGCAACAACTTTGGCGTGGCCGTGGGCGGCCCCATCTGGAAGGACCACACCTTCTTCTTTGCCAGCTACGAAGGTCTTCGTCAGCACCAGGGAATTCTGCAGAACAGCACGGTGCTCACGCCGGCTCAGCAGGCACAAATAGCTGCCAATGCCGCTCAGTTCCCGGCCGCTGCGGCCCTGGCCAAGTTGATTCCACTGCCGAATAGTGGAAATAACTATGTCGCCTTTACATCGGGGCCTGTCCAGATCGATCAGTTCACCGGCGACGTGCTTCAGCAGTTCAGCACGAAAGATTCGCTGCACGGCTTCTACGCCTTTCAGAAAGACGTACGCACGGAACCCGCCTTACAGGGTGACACTATTCCGGGTTTCGGCGACCATCGCAACGCTCATCGGCAGGTGCTTACCTTCAATGAGACCCACATCTTCAGTCCAAACCTTGTGAACGAAGCGCGGCTTGGATTCAACCGCATCTCCATCGCCTTCAACCCGACCAATTTGACTGACCCGACCAGCGTGGGGATCAGTGACGGTCTGAAGGGCCCGGTCGGGCTGCCGCAGATGACACTCTCCGACATCGGTCTGGTTTTTGGTGGTCCTTCGGGTTTCCCACAGGGACGCAATGACACCCTTGGCGTCCTCTCGGATACGGCGACGCTGCTGCGGGGCAGGCACACCATCAAATTTGGTGGCGAGTTCCGCCGCTACCTGGTTGCCAACTTTGGGTTGAGCATCGGCCTAATAACGTTTACAAGCACCGCTAATAACTTCATGAAGGACAACGCCACTGTCTTCTCTTCCACACCAACCAGTATCTCGAGCCGTAACTACGCCGACGCCGTGGGAGCGTTTGTGATGGACAACTTCAAACTCAACTCCCACCTCAGCCTCGAATACGGCCTCCGTTTCGAGTGGAACGGGACTCCGGTAGAGGGCGCGAACCGCTACATCATCTTCAACCCCTCTGCGGTGACCCTCACCCGAGTTGGTACCAACGGACTCGGGGCCAACGCCGCGTATAAACAAAACTACAACTACGAACCTCGGCTGGGGTTTGTTTACGATCCGTTGGGCAACGGCAGGACCGTGGTGCGCGGTGGGTATGCCTACCTTGTGGACCAACCGGTTTCTGGTTCAGCCTCGGGGCTCGCGAGCAATCCTCCCAACAGCACTGCGGTCTCGTATAACGGGGTTGCTATCCCAGTTGGCAACCTGTACAACTCCGCGGCGGCCTCTGGCTTTACGATCTCTTCGGTCAATCCCAACCTGAAGAACGGGTACATCGAGAGCTTTAACCTGAACGTGCAGCAGGCGCTCCCCTACGGCCTGGTCGGCTCGATTGGCTACTACGGCTCAGTCGGACGCCACCTGCTCATTCGGACTAACCAGAACCAGGCAACGGGTCCGGTCGGCTCTCCCCGTCCGTTCACGAAGCTCGCGGCCAATAGCCCGATTCTTCCCGGTCTGGCTATCGCCTCCAACATCAGCGAAGTGAACAGCATCGGCACATCGAACTACAACGCGATGTGGGCCGTGCTCACCAAAAACATGAGTCATGGACTCTCACTCAACATGAACTACAACTGGTCGAAGTCGATGGATATCAATTCCCTCGGGTCGCAGGGGGGCCTCACTGCAGCAGGCGGCGCTCTGCAGGACAGCAACAATCCCAGCGGCAACTATGGACTGTCGGACTTTGATACGCGTAATCACTTCGCCGGAACCGCGATCTACGCGCTGCCCTTCAAGGGCAACCGCCTGGTCTCGGGATATCAGTTTTCGACGATCATCCAGTACCAGACCGGTAATCCCCTCAACATCACTGCTGGCAGCTCAGGCTACAACGGCCTCACCGGCGTTGTGCGTCCGAACCGGGTCGGCCCGATCATCAAGCAGAAGTCGCAGGGTGCCATCGCTAACGTCACCTATCTTCTTCCAAGCAACGTCTGCGCCATTGGCCCAACGTTGGCCGTACCCAGTGGGTGCAGTCTGCAGATACAGGGGACGCAGGCGACTCCAACCTCGGCCATTGTCTACACCGGCATCGGCAACATTCAACGTAATGCCGGTATTGGGCCTGGATTCGCAGACGTCGATCTCTCCGCAGAGAAGGACACGAAGATCTTTGAGTCTCTCAGCTTCAAGCTGCGTATCGATGCCTTCGATATCCTCAACCACCCCAACTTCGGTCAGCCGTCGGGTAACACCCAATCGGCAACCTTTGGCCAAATCTCCTCAACCCGCTTTGCGATCAGCGATGGCGGTTCTTCCCGTCAGCTTCAGTTGAGCGGAAAGTTCATCTTCTAACTCGAAACAGTGCAAATGCGCCTCGTTGAGTAACTTCTCAGCGAGGCGCAGTTTTGTTTCGTTACCCCTTTGGTGTAGTGAAATGTTTCGAAGTTGTACTGGTTACTGCATTGTCTGTGGTTAAATTGAGCAACGTGCGGCGGGTTTTTCCCGATGGAGGACGCTCTGGTTGAGCGCCTAATGAGTAGTGAGATTTTTTTTCGCGATTACCGGGCCAGTGATTTAGAGGCGATGTTCCAGTTGGATGAGGCTTGCTTTGCGGAGGAGTTTCGTTTCGATCGAGAGTCGATGCGGGAGTTCGCTGAGGAGCGAAATGCCATTGTTCGCATTGCGGAGAAGGCCTGCGGTGAGATTGTTGGGTTTGTCATTGTCCATGTTGAGCGTGTTGTGACGGGGTGGCGGGCGTATGTCGTGACTCTGGATGTGGCGGCTGAGTGCCGGCGGAGAGGGCTGGGACGGCGGCTGATGGGAGAGGTAGAAGCGAGCGCTATGGCTGCGGGGGTGCAGTGGATGCAGCTGCATGTGTTTACAGGAAATGCGGGAGCGATCCGCTTCTATGAGCGGCTGGGCTACGAACGAATCAGAACGCAGCAGGATTTTTACGGTGAGGCTGGATTGGACGCTTTCGTCTATGGCAAGGAACTGCACGCCTTGTTGTAACGGTACGGCTTACTTTTTGCCGAAGACGTCTCCCATGCGTCGGATCTGGGCGCCGACGCCGCGAAGTTTCTCTTCGAAGTGCTCGTAGCCGCGATCGAGGTGGTAGACGCGGTCGAGGATGGTCTCGCCGTCGGCGACGAGGGCGGCGAGGACTAGCGAGGCGGAGGCACGAAGGTCCGAGCACATGACGGCGGCGGACTGGAGGGGGGATTTGCCGCGGACGGTGGCGGTGCGGCCGGAGATGGTGATGTTCGCGCCCATGCGAATGAGCTCCTGGACGTGCATGAAGCGGTTTTCGAAGATGTTTTCTGTGACGGTGCTGGTGCCTTCGGCCTGGGTGGCGAGGGCCATGTATTGGGCCTGCATGTCGGTGGGGAAGCCGGGGTACTCCTCGGTGGTGATATCGGCGGCTTTGAGCTCGCCGCCATTTGCACCACCAGACCGGATGCGGACCTTGTCGGCGCCGACGTCGATTTTGACGCCGCACTGCTCGAGTTTGGAGATGAGTGCGCCGAGATGTTTGGGCTCGCAGCAGTCGACGTTGAGGTCGCCGCCGGTGATGGCTCCGGCGACGAGGAAGGTGCCGGCTTCGATGCGGTCGGGGTTGATGCGGTGGCGTGCGCCGTGGAGTTTGGCTACGCCCTGAATGCGGATGGTTCCCGTGCCGGCGCCTTCGATTTTGGCTCCCATGGCGGTGAGGAGGGCGGCGAGGTCGGTGACCTCGGGCTCGCGGGCGCAGTTTTCGAAGACGGATTCGCCTTCGGCCAGGGTGGCGGCCATGAGGAGGTCTTCGGTGCCGGTGACGGTGATCTTGTCGAAGACGATGTGCGCACCTTTGAGGCGGCCTTTGCCGTCGTTGGGGCTGCGGGCTTCGAGGTAGCCGTGGTCCTGGGTGATTGTGGCTCCCATGGCTTCGAGGCCGAGGATGTGCAGGTCGATGGGGCGGCCGCCGATGGCGCAGCCTCCGGGCATAGCGACGCGGGCGATACCGGTGCGGGCGATGAGCGGGCCGAGGACGAGGGAGCTGGCGCGCATAGTCTTGACGATCTCGTATTTGGCGACGGGGTCGGAGAGGATGCCGCACTTGATACGGGTGCGGTGCTGGGCGCGGCCGTAGCCTAGCTCGACCTCGGCGCCCATGCTGGTGAGGAGCTTGCGCTCGGTCTCGATGTCGCGGACCTGGGGGATGTTTTCGAGGATGACCTCGTCTTCGGTGAGGATGGCGGCGGCCATGCAGGGAAGGGCGGAGTTTTTTGCTCCGGAGACTTTGATGGTGCCGAGAAGGGGGTTGCCGCCGCGTACTACGAACTTGTCCATCCGGTTAGTTTACGGAGATTTTGCGTGGAAATGAGTAGCTGGGCGGGTACCGGCGGCGGGATTGGTGAGGAACGGTCGAACTTTTGGGAACTAAATCGGATTAAGTGTTGTCTATATGAGAGCAACACTCAGGAGCTCTCCTTGTATCCTTCTCTACCGCTCGCTCTCTCTGCCTGTTTGGTCTCGGCTGCTGCTTTTGGCCAAACTACCTCTCACCCGGCCAGCTTGCACAAATCAACTCGACCATCGGTGACCGGTCCGGCGAATGAGGCGAGGGCTACGCAGCTTCCGGTCACGCACGTCTCGTTGTACAAGAACGGCGTTGGGTTTTTCGAGCATGCGGGACGTGTGAACGGCGACGAGGCCGTGACGATCGATCTGACCTCGGCGCAACTTAATGATGTGCTGCAGTCATTGACGGCCATCGACCTGAACGGCGGGCGGATTACGGGGGCTAGTTATAACTCGACGACTCCGCTCGAGCAACAGCTGCGGGCACTGCCGCTTTCGCTGGGGGAGGAGCCTACGACGCAGGATCTGTATAACTCACTTCGTGGCGCGCGGGTTGAAGTAACTGCTGCGAGTGGCGGTTTCAGCGGGCGGATTCTGTCGCTTGAGGCGCGTACTGTTCCGGCTGGCAATGACGAATCGAAACCAGGACCTGAGCGGCGTTTTTTGACTGTAGTTGCGGATACAGGCGCTACCCGCACGCTGGAACTGGCGACTGCGACTACGGTACGGCTTCTCGATACGACACTGCGCGGGGATCTGAACACCTATCTGGAGTTGCTTGACCGCAATCGCACGGAGGGGGTGCGTCACCTTACGTTGACGGATCGTGGTACTGGCAGCCGCGACTTGCGGGTTTCGTTTCTTTCTGAGGTGCCGGTATGGAAGTCGACTTATCGCATTCTTTTTACGGATAAGGTGAAAGGCAATGGCGTGAGTTCATCGAACAAAGTTGATACAGCGACGTTGCAGGGTTTTTCGGTTGTTGACAATACGACGGGAGAGGATTGGAAGAACGTTCAGCTTTCGCTCATTGCGGGGTCGCCGCAGAGTTTTCTGCAGCCGCTTGCGCAGCCGATTTATGCGCGGCGTCCTGAGGTTCCGATTGCACAGGATGCGCAGCTTACGCCGCAAACGCATGCTTCGGCTCTGGAGGCCGCAAGTGCAGGAGATGCGCGGCAGGTCGCTGGCGTTGCTGGGATGTCAGGCATAGGTATGGGAAGTGGCTCAGGCTCCGCTATTGGAGTTGCCGGGGGAGTGATGGGCGGCATTGGTAGCGCGCCTGCGCCGATCTTGCAATCGCAACACGGCGCCGGAGGTCCTGTCCCGAATCAAAGCTGGCTTGCGAAGTCGGCTGCGCCAATGGTCCCTTATGAGACGATTGCGTCCAGTTCCGTTGTGCCGCACACTACGACCTCTGCTTTTGATGATTTTTTTGCGTATAACCTGACCGATCCCGTGACTATTCCGCGGAATGGGTCAGCGCTGGTTCCTATTCTTCAGACCAAGATTCAGTCCGAGCGGGTGACGCTGTGGTCGCCGTCGGAGGCGACGCCGTTGCGGGCCCTGTGGATCACGAACACCTCGGACCTGACGGTCGATCGCGGATCTTTTTCCATCGTTGAAAACGGTGCGTTCGGCGGCGAAGGGCTGCTGGAGACGATCCATCCTGGTGAAAAGAGGCTGCTCTCCTATGCCGCCGACCAGGCCGTTCGTGTTTCTGTGGATTACCGCAACGATACGCGGCGGGTCACGATGATTTCGGCCAGCAAAGGGGTTTTGCGCGCTACTTCAGCTGAGGTCGCGGAGGTTGAGTATCTTGTCCACAATGCTGCACCGGATGCCCGGATGGTGATTCTTGAGCAGCCGCGACGTGCTGGATGGGATCTTGACTCCGATCCTAAGGCGGATGAGACGACACCGACTGCATATCGCTTCCGCGTTGCGACGGCGCCGAAACAGACTGTGCGGCTGCATATAGGGGAACGTCATACTTTGGACGAGTATTTCCGGCTCGTCGACTCCACCGAACAGCAGCTTACCATTTTTCTTCGGAACTCCAAGGCGAGCCCTGCCGTGATGCAGCAGCTTGAACCGGTCTTTGTAGCCAAGCGAGCCGTTGTTGCGCTGGATACGGAAATTCGCGAGAAACAAGATGCAATCAATCAGCTTGTCAACGACCAGAAGCGGGTTCGGGACAACCTGAGCGCGCTGAAGGGAAGTGCCGAGGAGCGCACGCTGGTGAAGCGCTACACCGCCGAGTTGAATGCGCAGGAGGATACGCTGGCTACACTGCGGCGTGATCTCGCCGGATTACAACAGCAGCGCCAGACCGCAAATTCGGATCTGAATAATAAGATCGAGGCGCTTGCGCTCACGGAAAAAATCGGCAGCTAGAACGGATGGAAATGCTCTGAGAGAGTGTCCTAGCTGCCGTCTGCAGGTTAGATGCCGGGTTGCGGGTTGGTCTGTGGCTGGGTCTGGGATGGCGCGCCGTGGCGGTGATGGTGGGCCTTCAGTTGTTGGAGTTGATCCGGTGTGAGGACCGTGGCGAGCTGCTGGCGGGTCTGCTGGTGAATGGCGTGCATCTGCTGCTCCATGGCTACGTGGGAGATCGTGGTGTCGTTTTTTAGCGCGGCGATCTTATTGTCGCGGTCGGCCAGAATGGGTTCGAGCTTCGCGGTTTGATCGGACGAGAGGTTGAGCTTTTTGCTGAGCTTTGCGGTTTCGCGTTGGGGATTGTGAGTATGGTGGTGCTTCGTCGTGGGAGCGGGGGCGGCGTCCTGCTGTGCAAACGCAAGACTGCCAGAGAGGGCCAGCGCGAGGGAGGTGGAAAGCAAGATGCGATTCATGGGTGGTGCTCCTTTGCGGCTTGGCCGCCGCTTTCTGGAGGAATAAACACGCCGGGCGGAGAATGTTGCGGTGCTGGCGTTTCGTTGTTGAGTATGACGTGTGGAATGGAACGACGCTTCCAGTGAATTCGAGCAACTATTCGGAGGAAATCAACGGAAAGCAGTGGGCGGATCATTAGGAAAATCAGCCGGATTGAGGGTCAAAACGATCTGCTGAAACTGCTCCAGGCGTTTGACGCGGTTGAGGCAGATGAGAAGAGGGATGGCTCCGAAGACGCCGAAGCTGCAGTCGACGACACGCCAAGGGGGTGGGATGCCGCGGAGTGGGCCGGCGATGAGGGCGAGAGGGATCACGGCGATGCATGCGATTACGCCGAACTGGAGCACCCATTTGTTGCGAACGGGATCGCGTAGGGGGCCGAGGAATGCGATGGCGAGGACGAGGTGGGCGAAGGCGAGCCAGTCGGTTCCATAGGCGAGGAAGGGATAGTGGAGGCCGGTGTCGAGGAGAGCGGCGTGAACTCTTGCGACCCAAAGGGTGATGGAGTCGGGAAGGATGGGATAGGTGTCGAGGAAGGATGTCAACCAGCCGGTTTCCTGCTCGAGCGGGAAGGCGGTGAGGCCACTGAGGGTGAGGCCAAGGATGAAGAGCGATAGCCAGAGACGGATGGAGCGGAGGAGCTGAGGTTTGGTCTGGGGCGGCGATGACATGTGTGGAAATGGTAGCTCACCCGGCAATTTCGAGAAGGTCGAAGACGCGGGCGAAGATGTGGCGAAACATCTTGGATAGTTGGTAATACCCCGGATTGGTCAAGACTTTCCAGGAGATTCGTAGATAATCTAACTTAGCAAATCGTAAGCGAGGTGTGCTGTGGCGCGTCCGTATTGGTCTGGCAGGATCCAAGTTTCCCTGGTCTCGTTTGGCGTTCAACTCTACGTTGCTACGGAGTCGAAGAGTCAGATTAGTTTTCATCAAATCAGCCGCAGCACGGGTGAGCGGATACGGCATCAGAAGGTCCTGGCGAGTGCTGTGGAGTCGGATAGCGAGGTCGCGGGCGCGGCGGTCGCGAAGGATGAGATCGTGAAGGGCTATGAGCATCGCAAAGGCGAGTACATCCTTATCGAGCCGAGCGAGCTTGAGAATTTGAAGGTGCCGTCGAAACACACGATTGACGTCAGTCAGTTTGTGGCGATGGATGAGCTTCGGCCTGAATATGTCGAGAAGCCCTATTTCGTTGTGCCGGAGAACGACGGCCAGGCGGAGGCATTTGCGGTCGTCAGAAAGGCACTTCAGAAGAGCGGAAAGGTCGCGATCGGAAAGGTCTCGTTTGCAGGCCGCGAGAACATCATTGCGATTCGCCCGGCTGGGGATGAGGCGCACGGCGGAATGATGGCTTATACGCTTCGGTATTCCAACGAACTGCGAAATGAGCAGGATTATTTTCGGGACCTCAAGGCAGTGGAGATCAATGAAGAGTCCCTGGAGCTTGCCGAAGCGCTGATTGCGAAGAAATCAACCAAGCTCGATTTGTCGAAGTTTGAAGACGGTTACGAAGTTGCAGTGAAAGAGTTGATTGACGCCAAATTGAACAACCTGCCGGTGCCGAAGGATGAGGTCGCGGAACCGAGAGGGAAGGTGGTCAACCTTATGGACGCGTTGCGGAAGAGTCTTGGTGGGGATGATGGCGGTGCGAGCAAGCGCGTTCCAAAGAAGCCTGTGGCGAGCGTGAAGGCCGATTCGAAGAAGGGGATTGGTTTGGTGAAACCGGCTTCAAAGGCCCCGGCGAAGAGAAAGACGGCGTAGCTCAATTCGTTTGATCAAGGCGTCGTAACGATGGGCTGCTCAGGCAGAAGCAGTTGGTCATTTCGCAAAGAAACCGTGTGAAGGTCGTGATCAAAATCCAGCCGCAGCGGTGTTGTGTGGCAGCGTGCCAGCTCGAAGGATGAGAGAGCGCGACGGTGAAGTGCCTGGGTGTGTGGCAGAGAAGGAAGGCGCACGAGAAGGCGCACATCGACAGGACTGCCCGAATGTCCTGATAGGAGAATTCGCGATCTGCCATGTTGGGCTAGAGTTCGAGCCTTGAGTCGTCGATGGCGAGGCGGACGTTGCCGTCGGATTTGGTGAGGCGGCACACTGACAATCATCATCAATGGTGCTCACCCCTCTGGACCCTGAGCTTCACTCTCAGAAGTGCTGAAAGGTCGATTTGACGACGTAATTATCTGCTAATGTCATTGCATGACGCTACGGTATTCCATGAAGGACAGGCTACTGGCTATTTGTGCCTGCATCATGATCCTCATGGTTGTATGTCAGATCGGAGTCTGCCTCAGTGGCCTCAGTTCCGCGCTTGGAGGTCTTGATTTTCGCACTTTTTACTCTGCAGGACACATGGTGCGCTCGGGACAAGCAGATCAGATTTATGACATTTTATCCGAGAAGCGAGTACAGGACGCTCTGGTAGCGCCTCGCCCGGAAGCGTTGCCCTTTTTCAATCCGGCCTACGCTGTAGTTCCTTTCATTTTGCTTTCACTGCTCAGTTACAAAGTTGCTTACTTCGTTTTCTTTGCCTTGAACTTCACGATGACCGTTTTGGCGGCTGCAGCGGTGCAGCCTTATTTATCGAGTATTGCGGGCATATGGGAAGGGTTGCCCACGTTTTTATTTCTATGTTTTTTCCCTGTTGGTTTCGCGCTCAGGGAGGGACAGATGTCTCTGATCGTTCTGCTGCTCTACTGCGCATGTTTTGCAGCTAGTCAGGCCTCTCGACCTTTTGTAGCGGGCGTTCTGCTCGCATTGGCCCTAATTAAATTTCAGATTGCGTTGCCGATTGCGTTACTGCTTCTGGCTTGGCGTTGCTGGCGATTTGTTGGGGGCTTTGCGTGTGGTGCGGTTGCACTCGGTGCTACTAGCCTCTGGATTACAGGAATGCGTGGTCTGAGTGACTTTGGGCACTCTATTGTTTCCTACACCGTCTCGTCTACGACTACTGTCGCACGATCCCAGATGGCGTCAATGCCGAATATCTATGGTTTCTTCTATTCCATATCAAATGGAGCACATTGGGGCGGGATTTTAACCGTTATCTGTTCCTCTCTGTTGCTATTGTGGGCCATCTTTCAGCGTCCCTCTGTGCCTCTGGCTCTACTTGTCGGCATATTGGTTAGCTATCACTTTTATCAGTACGATCTCAGTCTGCTTTTGTTACCTATTAGCCTGACGTTGAATAAAATGGTTGCATCGTTCGTATCAGTTGCTTCGGGATCGCTCCTCTCGAAGAGATTCTCCCTCAGGAGTTGGTCTAGTGCGGCCGCAATCTTCCTATGCGCTCTTCTGCTTGTTCCGCCTGTCTACATACTGTTGATGTTGACCGGGCGAGTCTACCTGCTCGCGTGTCCGGTTGCTGCGCTGCTCTTCTGCCTGTCAGCAATCGGGGACGATGAAAGCGGGTTCGCCCTGCCGCAGAATGAGCAACGGCAAAGGCGAGACGAGGGCGTCACTCCCGTCTACAACGGATCATGAAGCTTGTCTGTTGTTTCGGAGGAGACGACGCACTTCTGCAGGAGATGGAAAGTGCTAGAGCTCGAGTCTTGAGTCGTCGATGGCGAGGCGGACGTTGCCGTCGGATTTGGTGAGGCGGCGGACCGCTTCCATCTTGTCGACGTTGGCCTTGAGCATGACGACGGCGATGGGGATGGATTTGCCCGCGGACTTGATGGTGCGGATCGCGGTGTCGCGGTCGATCTCGCAGACCTTCATCAGGACGCGAATGCCGCGCTCGACCAGCTTTGCGTTCTTCATGTGCACGTTGACCATGAGGTTGTCGTAGACGTAGCCGAGACGGGTCATGGCGCCGGTGGTGATCATGTTGAGGATCATCTTCTGGGCGGAGGCGGACTTCATGCGGGTGGAGCCGGAGATGACCTCGGGGCCGACTTCGCTGATGACGGTGGTGTCGGCTACATCGGCGAGCGGCGTGTGGTGATTGCAGGTGATGGCGGCGGTTTTGGCTCCGCGGGCGCGAGCGTATTCGACGGCTCCGACGACGTAGGGGGTGCGGCCGCTGGCGGAGACGCCGATGACGATATCTTTTCGCGTGGGGCGGCGGCGGGCTATGTCGCGCTGGCCGATCTCGGGCGAGTCCTCGTTGACGTCGGAGGCGGAGGCGAGGGCCTTGGGGCCGCCGGCCATAATGTATTGGACTTGTGCGGGCGCGGTGGAGTAGGTTGGTGGGCACTCCGACGCGTCGAGGGAGGCGATGCGGCCGCTGGAACCGGCACCGACATAGATAAGCCGGCCTCCGTCACGGAGGGAACGGGCGACGGTATCAATGACGATGGCGATCTCGGGCAGCGCCTTTTTGACCGCTGCTGCTACTTTGGCGTCTTCGTGATTAATAATGCGTGCGATTTCGAGAGCGGACTTGGTATCGAGTCCTTCGGATGCGGCGTTGGCGGTCTCCGTCGTGAGATCGTTGAATTCTTCTGCGCCTCGGTTGACGGATTTCGGTGTAGGGGCCTGCTCTAGCATGGTAAGGGTTGCCATAATTATCCTACTTTTCTACTTAGCCCATTCTATTCCTATGGCTTGGGAAAAGCTCTAAGAAAGGTGTGCCTGAGACGGTACGTGTGGGGATCGCGGTTCGCGCAAGATGTAGGACTTTGAGACGGCGACCCTCTCCCGCGACTGGGGTAAGGAAGAGCTCCCGGTAGCGAGGAAGACCTCTCATAGGCTGGGGCGGGGCTAAGTAGAAGCTCCCGCCTGTGATATATAGGATGGGAGTCCACTTAAATTGGTTAGCTGTGCTGGGCGGGGCGGTCGAAAGCCTCCGACAGGCGGACTATAGGCGGTGGCGTTCCGATGGTTAGCGCGTCTAATTGAGGGAGGTCCGGAGACAGCATGGAGATTGACGGACAGACGGGGGAGAGTCCGGAGAACAGGCCTGAGGGTGGAAGGTCAGGACGGGGCAGGGGTGTGATGCACTCCTGGCTGCGGGACCTGGTGGTATCGGTCGTGGCTTCGGCGCTCATCATCATTTTTCTGTACCAGCCGGTGCGGGTGGAGGGGACGAGCATGCTGCCGATGCTGGAGGATCAGGATCGGCTTTTCATCAATAAGCTGGCCTACCGGGTGGGGGAGATCCGTCGCGGGGACGTGGTCGTGTTCCTTTATCCGCATGACCATGAGAAGAGCTATATCAAACGGGTCATTGCGGTGCCTGGGGACGATCTGAAGATCGATCATGGACGGGTGTATGTGAATGGCGCTCCGGTGGAGGAGCCTTATGTGCCGAAGCGGTTTGCCGATGACCGGTCCCAGCCGGAGATGACTGTACCGGCTCATGAGTATTTTGTGATGGGAGACCACCGGTCGATCTCGAGCGACAGCCGTGACTTTGGGCCGGTGAACCGGGAGCTGATCTATGGCAAGGCGGCGTTTGTGTACTGGCCGATGGATCAGGCTGGGGTGGTCCGGTAAAGCAGGGAGTAGGGTGTAGGGAATAGGGAGTAGAAGGACTGGCCGCATAGTTTCTTGCCATGCGGCTTCCTTTATCTTGCGGTGGCGTTTTGGACGATGTCGGCGAAGGATTGGGGGTCGAGGCTGGCGCCGCCGACGAGAGCGCCGTCGATGTCTTCGAGACAGCAAAGGGATTTGGCGTTGTCGGGCTTGACGGAGCCGCCGTAGAGGATGCGGATGGAGGCGGCGAGGGTGGGCGTGAGCGATTTGGCGATCTGGGCGCGGATGAGTTTGTGTGCCTCAGCGGCGATCTCTGGCGTGGCGGTGCGGCCGGTGCCGATGGCCCAGACGGGCTCGTAGGCGAAGACGATGGGAGCGGCGATAGCGGGATCGATGCCTTCGAGAGCGATGGAGGTCTGGAGTTCGAGGACGTTGGCGGTGAGGTCGGCCTCGCGCTCTTCGAGCTTTTCGCCGACGCAGACGATGGGGATGAGCGAGTGGGCGAGGGCGGCTTTGAGCTTGAGATTGACGGTGGTGTCGGTTTCGTTGAAATACTGGCGGCGCTCGGAGTGGCCGATGAGGACGTGGGTGGCTCCGATGGCGGTGAGCATGACGGGTGAGGTTTCGCCGGTGAAGGCGCCTTCGTTCTTCCAGTGCATGTTCTGTGCGCCGATGAAGACGGAACGGGAGCGGGCGGCGTCGATGAGCGCGGCCAGCGAGGTCATCGCGGGGCAGAGAAGAATTTCTGCTTGGGTGTTCTGCTTGATGAGGGGGTAGAAGCTGGTGAGGAAGGCGGTGGATTCGATGGGGGTCTTGTACATCTTCCAGTTGGCGGCGATCAGGAGCTTGCGCATGTTAATAGTGTCCTATTGATGAATTCTGCGTTGTCGTCGGCTAATTATTAATTGCAACGATCCTTAGAGGGCCCGAATCCGTGTCACTGTCATACCAAATCTCTCCACCCTTTCCGATCACAAAACTTGTAGAACTGCCGTTTTGGAGTGTATAGCCACTTGATGCGTAGGCAAGGCAATCTAGAGATTGTTTCTTTAGTGTCAATTGCAGCTCCGCGGTAAAGATTTTGTCGTAATTTTGGAGAAAAGAGCTTCTATTTCGAATGACTGCTGAATGTCCATCAATTTGAACTTTGATTGGATATTTGATTACCGCAGCTACGGCCGCCTTGTTGTTTTGTGAGACGTTGGTTTTGAGCTGCAAGACAAAAGATCGAGCTTTTGCGGCAACATTTGGTCCGAATTCATCAACCGAGGAGATTTCGCCACACGATGCAGATTTTTGCTGCGCATATGTGAGGCTGCAGAGCGTGAATGAGATCAATAGCGCTGTAAAGGTTCGATAGGTAGTTGTCATTTTTCAGTGAGGGTAGCGACGCCTGGGAAGACTTTCGATTTCTACCGGAACCTTTGGTTGTCTGTTAGTGCGGCGACGCCGGGGAGGGTTTTGCCTTCGAGGAATTCGAGGCTGGCACCGCCGCCGGTGGAGATGTGGGTGATGCGGTCGGCGACGCCGGATTGCTGGATGGCGGCGACCGAATCCCCGCCGCCGATGATGGTAGTGGCGTCGTGGTTGCGCGCGACGGCCATGGCAATCTCGTTAGTGCCGCGGGCGAAGGCGGGCATCTCGAAGACGCCCATGGGGCCGTTCCATATGACGGTGCGGGCTTCGGCGATCTCGTCTTCGAAGAGGGCGATGGATTTGGGGCCGATGTCGAGGGCCATCCATTCTTCGGGGAAGGCGCCGGTGCCGGAGAAGACTTTGGTCTTGGCGTTGGGGGCGAACTTGTCGGCGAGGATGTGGTCTACGGGGAGAAGGAATCGGACGCCCTTGGCTTTTGCCTTCTCAAGCGCGGCCTTGGCGACGTCGATCTTGTCGGTTTCGACGAGGGATTTGCCGGTGCTCTGGCCCTGGGCGTTGAGGAAGGTGTAGGCCATGCCGCCGCCGATGATGATGGCGTCGGCCTTGTCGAGCAAGTTGTCAATAACCTGGATCTTGTCGGAGACTTTGGCTCCGCCGATGATGGCGACGAAAGGCTTGTCGGGCTCGGTGAGGGCCTTGCCGAGATAGGTGAGCTCCTTCTGCATGAGCAGGCCGGCGGCGGATTGCTTGACGAAGTGTGTGACGCCCTCGGTGGAGGCGTGGGCGCGGTGGGCGCTGCCGAAGGCGTCGTTGACGTAGATGTCGCAGAGGCTGGCGAGTTTTCTGGCGAAGACGGGATCGTTGGCCTCCTCTTCGGGGTGGAAGCGGAGGTTTTCGAGCAGGAGAGGCTGGCCGGATTCGAGGTTGGCAGCCATCTCGCTGGCGACGACGCCGACGCAGTTGGGGGAGAAGGCTACGTTCTCGTCGTCGCCGAGGATGTGGTCGAGCAGGCCGCGGAGATGGGCGACGAGGGGGCGCAGGCTCATGGAGTCGACGGGCTTGCCCTTGGGGCGGCCGAGGTGGGAGCAGAGGATGACCTTGGCTTTGTGGCGGAGGGCGTACTCGATGGTGGGGAGGGTTTCGCGGATGCGGGTGTCGTCGGTGATGATGCCGTCCTTGAGGGGGACGTTGAAGTCGACGCGGATGAGGACGCGCTTGTCGGTGAGATCTAAGTCGCGGATGGACAGCTTCGGCATTTGTTTTCCTTCTGGGAGCTAGTAGACATTATCTGGTTTGAAATCGTTATGCAATTTGTTGCGGGACGTAGCGGCGGGCGATGAAGGCGAGCGGGATGCCGATGCAGAAGACGAGGGCGGCGACGCCGTTGACGAAGGGAACCAGCGGTGGGAAGGGAGGTCGTGGGGGCACTTTCGTCAATGGAAGCACGATGTAGTTCATGACGCAATAGAGAGCCACTCCGAAAAGGGCGCCGTAGAGCCAAGGGTGGCGCGCCAACGGGAGCTTACGGGCGGCGAGGAGAAAGACGGAGGTGGCGCAGAAGGCGATGAAGAAGTGGCAGATCAGGCCGATGAGCGCGGAGCGGTGCCCCATGCCAAGAGCAGGGCGGCCGTAGATGCCGCTGGCGATACCCTGGAGGATTCTAATGGGGGATACGCCGCGGAGACCGTAGAAGATGAAGGCGTCAGAGATGTCCAGTGTGCCAACAAGAAAAGTGGCACCGGCGATGACCTTCCAGAGTGGGGGGTGATCGGCTGACATTTCCATTTGGAATGATTCTAGACCGGTTTCTCCTCTGGAATGCAAGCGTCGGCTTCGATTTCTATACGCCATTTGGGGTTGAGGAGGGCGGCTACCACGACCATGGTGGCGGCGGGACGGATGAGTCCGAAGAACTTGCCGTGGATGCGGCCGGCGGCTTCCCAGTCTTCGGTGTGGGTGAGGTACATGCGAGTGCGGTAGACGTGCTCAATGGAGCTGCCGGCGTTCTTGAGTGCGGTGGCGATGAGGGTGAGGCACCGATCGGTCTGTTCGGCGATGTCGGCCACGTCCGCGCCTACGGGACCGGTGCCGGAGACGTGGACGTGGTTGCCGATGCGGACGGCGCGGGAGAAGCCGATGATGGGCTCGAAGGGAGAGGTGCCGGGGATGTTGGTGCGTTTGGTCATGAGAGTTGGATGCCTTGTGGATTTGGTCTGAATCGTACGTGGCGATATCGCGGTTTCGGACGAGCAGGCGGGGTCGGTCTTGGTTCTCTCCGAGGGCAGACTTATTTCGCAGATAGGGAAAGTTTATCGCGGAGAGCGTCGTTTTCGGCTTTGAGTGTCGCGAGTTTTTCGCGGACTGGGGCGAGAACGTCCTGCAACTCCTCGATGGTGTAGCGAGGGCTGATGTGCTGCGGACAGTTCCAGTCGAAGCCCTCGACGTGGATGAGAATGACCCTCTCTATGATGTCGGATTTGTCGGTGGGGCGGAAGGATTCGATGAGGGCTGGAGCCTCCGGGTCGTGCTCGTGGACCTCGACGCGGCCGAGGATCTTGAGCCGGGTCTGGTTGGGATAGTCCATGAAGAAGAGAGCTACGCGGGGGTCGTGTTCCAGATTTCCCAGGCTGACGTACTGCTTGTTGCCGCGAAGGTCTGCGAAGCCGAGGAGCCCGGGGTTGATGATGCGAACGAAGCCTTTGGGGCCGCCGCGATGCTGCACGTAGGGCCAGCCAGTTTCGCTGACTGAGGCCATGTAGAAGCTGTCGCGATGCTGGATGAAGTCCTGCTCCGTTGGGCCGAGGCTATCTCCCTGCGGCGCACTCTGCTCCATGCGTTCATATTGGCGCCTGCTGCCGTGTTCCTGCTGGTGTGCTTTGACGAGGCGAGTGAAGGCTAGTTCCTGGAAACGACGACCCATAGAGTTCTCGATCCGGGCAGGTGGACTCGCTGCCTATAGCTATTGATTCGCAATGGCCCTGGAGGATTCAGTATGCTTGCCGCAATTGTGCCGGGGTGGTTGTTCGGCTGGAAGATCGACTCATTTATTCAAATCATAATCGAGAGTTGATGGTCGGAGTCGCGTATCATCGGCAGAATCGCCAAGACCTGAGATTGAGGAGGTACTGCGAACGTGTGTTTTTCAGCGGCGGCGAACTTTGTTGGGAGTGGAGCGCTCGGAGCGATTGGGGTCGTCACCTTGACGAAGGTGAAACATAAGCGAGAGCTGTTGTTTGCGTCGCTGCCTACGTTATTTGCTGTGCACCAGTTTATCGAGGGCTTTGTGTGGCTGGGATTGGATGGGGTGATGTCGCCTGCTGTGACGCAGAAAATGGGCGCGGCATTTGTGCTGTATGCGCAGGGTCTGCTGCCGTTTGTGATTCCGCTGAGTGTGCTGCTGTTTGAGCCGACGGTGAAGAGCCGCAGGCGCATGCTGCCGTTTCTGGCGATTGGCACCGGAACGACGCTGTATATGCTTTGGGCGCTGATCGCGTATCCGCTGCATATCTTCGTGCGGGGAGACAGCATCGTCTATATCAATGATGGGACCAATACGGCGCTTGCGGTGTTGTATGTGATTTCAACCTGCGGCTCTCTGTTCTTCTCGAAGGTGAGGGCCATGGTGATCTTCGGCGCGGCTAACCTGGCGATTTTGCTGGTGGTGATGGCGGTGAAGCGGTACGCGTTCACTTCGCTGTGGTGCGCGTATGCTGCGGTGGCGAGCGTGATTATTCTGGCTTACTTCTGGAAGAGCAAGCTTCACAGGCCGTTCAATTATGCGGAGGCGATTTGGGGTTGAAGCGGCGCAGGTGGGCCGACTCAATTATTTTTGGCGTGTTTTGAATTGGCGGCTTCAGATTCGCGAATTGCCTCGACATCGGCCAGATCCCTGTGTCGGCCGAGTGCAAGTTTGTTTTTGATCAAGTCTGCAGCGGAGATGTAACGTACGGGAATATCGCTGTCGATCATGCCGTCTTCACCCGCATTCCAGGCGGAATCGAAATCGACTGCGTCCAATTCCTGAAGGATATCGATGCGGCTTGGGGGCTGGCCGATTTGATAGCCCCAGACTGGGTCCTGAAAGTCTTTGGGAGTCATACCTGCAAGTGGGGCACCGAAGGCCGCCAGTGCAGCGTACACGATTGCTACATTCTCATCGCTGGTATCGATAAAAATATCCAGGTCTTTTGTGACGCGCGGTTCGGTGAAGTGAGAGACTGCATATCCTCCCACGACGAGGTACTTAACCTTTCTTTCGTTGAATACGCGTAAAAGATCGCGTTGATCCTTCTCCATTCGACACGATGCCTTTCTGCCGATAGAGATCGACGCTGTGGCGGTATGTCGCTTCGAAGCGCTCGGAAGAGGGACGGCTGCGCCAGTAGCGGTATGTCTCGGCGCGCTGCTCGGCCAAGTCGGTGACTTTGCGGATGGTCTTATCCATAGGATCGCCTATCTCTATTATACGGGGAGTACGGTCGCCCTTCGGGCGATGCTGACGTCCCAGAATCGGGACATGGGGCATCCGGTGGAAGAGGAAAATGGGGCGTTCCGCATACTCTGAACGCTGGTAAGGTATGCAGCGTAATGGCGAAGCGAAAAACCTTGCCGCTTTGGACAAAATGCGGGGGTTCTTCGCTTCGCTCAGAATGACAAGCGTTTTGGGTCGGTTCTAATAAACTACAGGCCCTTTTTCACCAGGAAGGTGATGAGGTCTTTGACGCGGTTGGAGTAGCCCCACTCGTTGAGGTCTTTGACGCGGTTGGAGTAGCCCCACTCGTTGTCGTACCAGCTGATGACCTTGCCGGTGTTGCCGATGACCTTGGTCAGCTTGGAGTCGACGATGGAGGAGAGTGCGTTGCCCTTGAAGTCGGAGCTGACGAGTTCTTCGTCGGTGTAGCCGAGGTAGGACTTCAGGGGGCCGTCGGCGGCTGCTTTGAGGGCGGCGTTGACGGTCTTGACGTCGATGGGCTTCTCGGAGACGAAGGTGAGGTCGATGACTGAGACGTTGGGGGTGGGGACACGCATGGAGAAGCCGTCGAGCTTGCCGTCCATCGCGGGGATGACGAGTTTGAGGGCCTTGGCGGCTCCGGTGCTCGACGGAATCATCGAGAGAGCGGCTGCGCGGGCGCGGCGGAGGTCCTTGTGCGGGGTGTCGAGAATGACTTGATCATTGGTGTAGCTGTGAATCGTGGTCATGATGCCCGAGGCTATGCCGAAGGTGTCGTTGAGGACCTTGACGACGGGGGCGAGGCAGTTGGTGGTGCAGCTCGCGTTTGATATGACGTTGTGCTTCGCCGCGTCGTACTTGTCTTCGTTGACGCCGAGGACGACGGTGATGTCCTCGTTGGTCGCGGGGGCGGAGATGATGACCTTTTTGACGGTGCTGCCGAGATGGGCTTTTGCCTTCTCCGCGTCGGTGAAGAAGCCGGTGGATTCGATGACGATCTGGGCGCCGACGGAGGCCCAGTCGAGCTTGGCAGGGTCGCGCTCGGCGAAGACCTTGATCTGCTTGCCGTCTACCGCGATGAAGTCGGCGCCATGGGTGATCTTGTTCGGGAGGTTGCCGAGGATGGAGTCGTATTTGAGAAGGTGGGCCAGGGTGGCGGGGGTGGTGAGGTCGTTTACGGCTACGAATTCGATGTCTGGGTTGCCGATAGCGCTGCGGAAGACGTTGCGTCCAATGCGGCCGAAGCCGTTAATGCCTACCTTTACTGCTGCCATGATTTCGGTTGCTCCTATCGTGATGCTGCGAGGGTATTTACGAGTCTTAACGTTTGAGAGCGCAGCGAAATCGCTTGCGCCCACCATCTCGGATGCTATCACCGGGGTAAGGCCCGCGCAAATGCTGGAGCGAGGAGGCTTTGCGGGGTGGCGGGGCAGGTGCGTACGATTTGCGGGGTGCTTCTGCGCTGTGTTACAAGCGTGATATGCGCGAGTTGCGCGAATGGATAAGCGAAAAGATGAAACGACGCCCTAGACGTGGACCGAATGATTCGGAGTCCACGGGCAAGAGTGGGCAGGAGCTGCCCGCAAACCAACCGGCACCGCTAAGACCAACGTATCCGGAGGCTGCGCCGGCGCGTGCAGCCGAGACAGTTCCGAGTGCTGCAGGGAAACATCGCGCTGAGCCGGTTGCTGATGCTGCGAGGGCGATGGATTCTGCGGAGCCCGTTGCCGCGAAGCCTGAGCCTGCACCTGAGCCCAGGATGGTAGTGGAGACGCAGCCCGAGTCGTTGGCGACTCCGCCCGTTGAGCAATCACCGTTGAAGTCGCCTAAGGGTTATGTCGTCCTGACGATCGGACTGCCGGGGTCGGGCAAGACGACCTGGTACAAGCGGCGGGGAGTCACTCCGCTGTCGAGCGATCTGCTGCGGACATTGCTGTTCGACGACATTACGGAGCAGCGGTATCAGGGGCTGGTGTTTTCTACGTTGCGAAGCCTGTTACGTGCGCGGCTGATCGCCAAGATGCCGTGGAACTATGTGGATGCGACGAACCTGTCGCCGCATGAACGCAAGCAGTGGATCAAGATGGCGAAGAGCTTCGGGTACGAGGTGCAGGCGGTGTTCTTTGATGTGCCCCTGGCCGTGTGCATGGAGCGGAACTCGAAGCGCGATCGCCAGGTGACCGATGAGGTGATGCAGAAGATGGCTGAGCGTCTGAAGCCGCCCACGTTCAAAGAAGGCTTCGAGAAGATTACGGTGGTTCGGGTGAAGGGGCAGCCGGGTACGGGAGAGCCTGCATCGACTGAAGCCGCACCGGAAGTGACGCACTAGCCTCACTGCAAGGCAACAACACGCGCTAAAGTAAGAGACATGCCTACGGTCGGCGTTGAGTTCGCGAAGGTGAGCTACACGTTGCCGCGAAGTGCTGACGGCCAGACCAGGCGCGTTTTACTGCGCGATATTTCGCTGGAGCTGGAGGCGGGAACTACGACGGCTCTGCTGGGGCGGAGTGGGTCGGGCAAGACGACGCTGCTGCGGATGGTCAATGGGCTGGTGACGCCGACTTCGGGTGAGGTGCTGGTGGCGGGGAAGGCGACCCCGGACTACGACACGGTGGCGTTGCGGCGGGGAATCGGGTATGTGATCCAGGAGACGGGACTGTTTCCGCACCTGACGGTGGAGCGGAATGCGGGAATGGCGCTGGAGTTGGCGGGACGCTCGAAGCAGGAGATTGCGGCGCGGGTTGGGGAGGTGTTGGCCCTTGCGGGGCTGGAGTATGAGGAGTTTCGGGCGCGGTATCCGTGGCAGCTTTCGGGGGGGCAACGGCAGCGGGTCGGGTTGGCGCGGGCGCTGGCGACAGACCCGATGGTGCTGCTGATGGATGAGCCGTTTGGTGCGCTCGATCCTCTGACCCGGGCGGAGATGCAGACCATGTTGCGAGGTTTGCTAGACAAGGTGGGGAAGACGGTTTTGCTGGTTACTCATGACTTGGATGAGGCGCTTTATCTGGCAAAACGAGTGGTGTTTCTGGCTGGAGGCGAGGTGGTGGCGGATCTGCCGACGGGAGAGGTTTTACGCTCGGATAATCCTCATGTAAGGGATTATGTTCATGCTGTACATCGCGCGGT
>WNFC01000483.1_pt1 | contig 42930 bp, 45 predicted proteins | sample 5400541 | NCBI WGS metagenome assembly WNFC01 (sample SAMN13153342, study PRJNA577476) | soil metagenome | isolation source: 120 cm saprolite under Douglas fir tree site 2 hole 2 replicate 1 | place: USA:California | collected 2015-04-18 | reverse complement strand
CGCTCAGACCCGCGATCGTCTCAGCCTGCTCCGGCACGACCTCCTCCACATTCGCCGCACACTCGGCCCGACGCGCGACGCCGTTCGCCGCGTCGTCGACAACGTCGTCGAGGTCGAGAAGGGGCAGGAGGTGTTCCCGCACGACGTCGAAGTGGCCTTCAACAGCGCCTACGACAAGCTCCTTCGCGCCTTTGACGGTCTCGAGCTCTCACGCGATCTCATCGCGAGCGTCCGTGACTACCTGCAGGCCAAGATCGCCAACGATCAGAACGAAGTGATGAAGAAGCTGACCGTGATTGCGTCGGTCCTCCTGCTGCCGACGTTCATCGTGGGGCTCTACGGACAGAACTTCAAGCACCACTTCCCCGAGCTCGGCTGGCAATGGGGCTACGCCTGGTCGTGGGGGCTGATCGTCGTCACGACGGTCATCCAGCTCGTGTTCTTCAGAAGGCGCAAGTGGATATGAGTGCTCCTACCAGCGACACTTGCCGACTTTCTGGCCCGCGATCACGCGGCGCCAGAGTCCACCCTCGCCCTTAGCAAGGCAGACCAGCCTTGCTGCGGTTGAGTGCGGCCTCTGGCTTGGTGCTCGCAACCCAGAAAGCCAGCAGCATCACTGGCAGGGGCACCCCCGCTACCTTGAACGGGTGCCGTACTTCATCTGCCCCAACTGCAAGCAGCGCTCCATCGACCACGACCGCCTGCAGGAGATCGACAACGTCCCCGTTGCGTGCGAGCGGTGCGGCTTCGGCTTTCTCTTCGAGCTGATGGACGACTACTACCCTGCGCCGAACACGGGGTTCGTCGTCTGCGATCGGGACGGGCGGATCCTCGCCAGCGGACGGGGGGTCTTCGAGCTCTCCGGCTACCAGGAGCAGGAGCTTCTTGGGGCCGACCTGGTCGAGCGGCTCGGTCTCGGTGGTTTCGATGCCGATCAGAACCCAGCCACGCTCGCGCTCGAATGGGGTGTGCGCAGGCTGGGCGAGAAGATCGAGCTGCGGTCGCGTGCCGGTCAGCGGAAACCCGTAACTGCCGACTTCTTCCCGGCCTACGACGACGACGGCGGGTTGCTCGTGGCGATCACACCGCGAAGCTGACGTACGCACGCGTCACATAAGGAAAGGCGACGAGCCCGCCGAGCCTGTCCGCCACTCGGCGGATCGCGGCGTCGAGCTCGCGCCGGGCTTCGGCCGGCGCGGCTGCGACGAAGCTGACCGATGCGATCCGTTCCGCGAGCGTGTCCGGATCCAGCTGCTCGACGAACGAGAAGCGCTGCTCTTCGAGTGGGCCGAACAGCTCACTCTCGCGAAGCGGACGCGGCCATTCCTCCGCATCTGGCCTGCCGGACGGGACAAACGGCGCGATCAGCTCGCCGATCTCCTTCTGCAAGGGATTGTCCGGATCGCGCGAGTTCCAGACGAGCGCCACCCCACCACCTGGGCGAAGCACACGGTGGAGCTCCGGAATCGCCTCGTCGTGTCGGAACCAGTGAAACGCCTGCCCAACGGTGATCGCGTCCACGCTGCCGTCGAGAAGCGGTATCTCTTCGGCGGCCCCCCGCAGAGCTTCGGCTCCTGCCGCGGCTCGCTCGAGCCGGGCGCGCATCTCGTCACCCGGCTCGACCGCGATGACACGCGCGCCGGTCGTCAGCAACGCGCGGGTGAGCTTGCCGGTACCGGCGCCCAGGTCGAGCACCGTGCGACCTTTCCGCAGGTCGAGCCGATCGGCGATCCACGCCACGGCCTCGGCCGGATAGCCCGGCCGCGCCCGCTCATAGACATCCGCAACGAGCTCGAAGCTGCGTGACTCGGGATGCTGGAGCTCAGACACGCGACGACGGGCAGATGTCGTTGAGTACGCACTCTTCGCAGCGCGGCAAGCGCGCAAGGCAGACCCGGCGGCCGTGCCAGATCAGCAGGTGCGGGAAGCGGCCCCAGTCCTCGCGCGGCACGATCTTCATCAAATCGCGCTCGATCTTGACCGGATCCTCTTGCTTAGTCAGGCCGAGGCGTTGCGAGAGCCGGCGGACGTGCGTGTCCACGACGATGCCCTGTGGTTCTCCGAGCTCGGCGGCGACGACGTTCGCCGTCTTGCGGGCGACACCCGGCAGGCGGACGAGGTCCTCGAGGCGATGGGGAACCTCTCCGTCGAACTGCGTCAGCAGCATCTGCATCGTGCCTCGCAGCGACTTCGCCTTCTGGCGGTAGAAGCCGGTCGCGAAGATGTCGTGCTCGAGCTCCTCGGGTGGAACGGCGAGGTAATCCTCCGGCTTGCGGTATTTGACGAAGAGCCTCTCCGTGACGCGGTTGACATTGACGTCGGTCGTCTGAGCCGAAAGCATCACGGCGACGAGGAGCTCGAGAGGCGAGCGAGACTTGAGCGCGATCGTCGCGTCCGGATACGCGACCGCGAGCCGGTCGATGATCTCTCGGATACGGGCACGCTTCGGGCCGACGTGCCGGCGCGCCTCCTTGACGAAACTCCTAGCCACCGCTCTTTAGACGGTAGCGAGTGCTTGGTCGGCGTAGCCTGCCGACCGCAGGCGCGGGCCCGCGCAGATGACGTCGAGCGCCGGGCACCCAGCGCAGATGAAGTCGCTCGGTGTAGGACGGAACTCGCCGGCGTTGATCCTGGCGATCGCTTCGCTCAACTCCCGCTCGAGCTCGGTGAGCTCGTCGACGCGGAAGACGGACGAGACCACCGCATCCGGGCGTTCGAGGAAGTGATAGACGACCTCGACTTCCTGTGCACCGGCGCGGAAGCACGCAAGCGCATAGACAAGGCGCTGCAGTCGGTAGTCCTGCTCGACGATCTCCTCGGGCGTGCCCTCCGCAAGCGAGTTCGTCTTGTAGTCGACAACTACGGCGCGCTCAGCATCGAGCTGGAGCACGTCGAGCCGGCCGTGCAGCAGGACGCCGTCGTGCTCGAACGCGAACGGGCGCTCAGGCCGCGCTCCGGGCAGAGTTGCGACGCGGCGCGCGAGCTCGGACTCGCAATACGAGCGGACGAAACTGCCGATCCGTTCGAGCTCGTCGTCGCTCACCCGCGGATACCAGCCGCGCACGCGCACGGCCAGATCGTCCGGCGGGAGTGGCTGTTCCAGGTTCACGAGCTCGAGGAGGCGGTGGACAGCGTCGCCGATCTCCGTCGCAGCGAGGCCGGGCGTACCGGGCACGGCGCCTCGCTCGTCGGTCAGCCTCATGCCGACGACCCGCTCGGCGTAGTAGCGGTACGAGCACCGGTCGAACAGCGCGAGCGCACTGAACGAAAGGCGCCGGACGCGATGAACCGGCGGCACGGGAATCTCGCCGAGCGGCTGCATTGCCGGCACGAGCGCGGGCAGCACGCCGACACCACCCTCGCCGAAGAGAGCCAGCTGTCCGTCTTCGACGCGGGGCTCGACCGCTACTTCCGGTTCCGGCGTGAAGCGGTCGACCCGGAGGATGACGCGGGCGCCTTCGCGCTCGAGCTCCACCGGCTCGCCGTGGGCGCGCTCGATCTCCGCCTTCGCATCGAGGCGGCCGAGCACCCATCCGATCGGCGTCGTATCGTCGGCCGTCCGTTCGGGATCGATCGAGCCCGAGATGATCAGCCGGTCGATCGCGCGCGTCATGGCGACGTAATAGAGGCGCAGCCGTTCCGCGCGGTCCTCAGCTTTCCGCGCTTCTTGAACAGCGTCGTACGCGTACGCGCCGCGCGGTTTGCTGGTGATCGGGTCGGCGACGCGGAAGCCGAAACGCCCGTCGGAGAGGGCGAGGATCTCGTGAGCTACGGGCGGCGCCTTGTCGCGGCCCGCGTCCGCAACGACGACGACCTTGAACTCGAGACCTTTCGCTGCATGGATCGTCAGCAGCCGGACCGCGTCTCCGCCCTCCTCCTCTGCCACTGCTTCCAGCTCACGGGCGCCGACGGCTTCCTGGTCACGAACGAAGCGCACGAAGCCCTCCACGTCGGGGCCGCGGAGCTCCTCGTACGACCGCGCAAGGCGTGCGAGCTTGCGCAGATTCGCGTAACGGCGCCGGCCGTCCCACCGCGCCAGCACCGCCAGGTCGTAGTCGTGCTCGGAGATGATCCGTTCGCACAGCCGCTCGAGGGAAAGCCGTGCCAGGGCTGCGGTCAGCCGGTCGTAGCGCTGCCGGAATGCGCGCAAGAGCTGAGCGTCGCGGTCGGGGAAGGTCTCCGGCAGCTCGCGCTCAAGCGCGACGAAGAGTGGGCGCTTCGGCGCCGCACGACGCAGCAGGACGAGCCCGTCGTTCGAGATCCCCACGAGGGGTGACGCGAGCACACTGACGAGCGCCTCGTCGTCGTACCGGTTCCGGAGCAGGCGCAGGTACGCGAGCAGGTCGACGACCTGCTGTTGGCCGAAGTACCCCCGTCCCGTGCTTCGGTACGTCGTGACGCCAAGTGCGCGCAGCTCCTCTTCGTACCATTCTGCGTCGGTACCCGCGGCGAAGAGCACGGCGATCTCGCCCGCAGTGGCGTCGCCCGCCGCGATCAGATCGCGGATCCGGTGTGCGATCGCGCGGGCCTCCCCGCGCCGCCAGTGCACGTCGGTCCCGGAGTACGTCGACTTGTCGGTGACGAGCAGCTCGACCGGAGCGCCGAAAACCGGGTCGGGGAAGTCGCCGGATGCCGACAGCGGCTGAAACTCGTCGCCGAAGTCCGCACCGAAGAGGTGGTTGACGACGGCGAGGACCTCAGGGCGCGAGCGGTAGTTCATCGTCAGCGGCAACACGCCTTCGCCCGCCTGCTCGCGCCGCTCGCGGAAGACCTGCACGTCGGCGTGCCGGAACCCGTAGATCGACTGGAACTCGTCGCCGACGAAGAACCGCTCGTGATCGGGGCCGCTGGAGATGAGGTCGATGAGCTCGCACTGCAGCCGGTTCGTGTCCTGGAACTCGTCGACCATGATCGACCGCAAGCGCAGCTGCTCGCGCCCGCGGATCGCTTCGTCGTCACGCAGCAGATCGCGCGCGCGCAACTGCAGGTCCTCGAAGTCGAGCGCGGATTCGCGGTCCTTGCCATCCTGGTAGGCGCTCGCGAAGCCGGCAAGCAGCTCCTGCAGAAGATCGCGGTCGGCGCTCGCAAGCTCGTCCAGCGCAGTCTGCTCCAGCCGGCGCCGTGCCTCTTCGTAGCTTGCGGCCCGCTCCCCCCTCAGCCTCAGATCGCCGAGGTCGAAGAGACGGTCCGCCGTCACATCCGTCTCGAGATAGACGACCGCTTGCCTCGCCGTCTCGCGCTGCGCGTCGCCGGAGCCTGCGTCTCCCGTGAGACAGCGGGCCGCCTCGCGAAACTCGTCGACTCGTGCAGCGAGCCCGGGATGCTCGCCGAGCTCGAGCACGAGCTCGCGGCCTGCCGACCTCAGCGTCTCGTAGACGCCGGTGAGCATCCGCCGCAGGCCGTCCGTTCCGTACACGGCGAGCAGCCGGAGCCGGGCCGGGTCGTCAGTCGCGCAGAAGGTGGTCAGGGCGGCGGCGAACGCCTCTCCGCGCAGGACTCGTCCTTGGCTCTCGTCGAGCACGCGAAAGCGCGGGTCGACGCCGGCGGCGAACGGGTGCGAACGGAGCAACCGGTGGCAGAAGCCGTGGATCGTCGAGATCCAGGCGCCGTCGAGCTCGCGCGCGAGGTCAGGGCGTCCGCGCAGGACCAGGCCGGCGCGGATCCTGCTGCGCAGCTCGCCCGCAGCCTTCTCGGTGTATGTGATCACGAGGATCGACTCGACGTCGATCCCCTCGTCGCACACGGCACGCGCGAAGCGCTCGACGAGCACCTTGGTCTTGCCCGTGCCCGCGCCCGCGGAGACGAACACGAGCCCGCGCGCGGCGACAGCTCTTTGTTGTTCCAGGTTTAGATTCATGCTCGCTTGATCCGGCACATCGACCAGAGCTCACACCAGGTCGGACAGTCGCCGCCCTTCGGATCGTGTTTGACGTCGCCGGTGCGAATTCGTTCGACGATTCCGACGGCGAGCTCTCGCGCTCCGTCGACCTTGCTCCAGAACTCGTCTTCCGGCAGATAGTCGTTCTTCGCAAAGCCGGGGATGCCGTCCTCGCGGGCCTCTGCGCGCAAGAGCCCGCGCGCCTTGCGCTCGCCGGAGAGCGGGCGATAGAGGCCTCCGAGGGGCTCGACGCCGACGAGGTCGCGCAGCACGAGCATGTAGAGCGGAATCTGCAGGCGCTTCTCCGACTCGATCTGCTGCGCGGAGTGCGCGTGCTTCCCCGCCTTGTAGTCCTGAACGATCCCGCGGGCGCTGAAGGGGTCGACGTCGATCCGGTCGATCTTTCCCGAGAGGGTCACGCCCTCGGCGAGCTCGAGGCCGCGTTGGAGCTCGGGCGCCGAGCGCTCCGAACCGAAGAGCACCTCGAACCGTCGCGGAACGAGCGGCATGGCCGCCGCGGCCTCCTCGCGGACGAACGCTTCGAGATCGCGCCAGAGCCCGTGCTGAAGCTCACGCCGTTGCAGATCGGTGAGCTCGAGTCGCACCCCCTGCACCGCGTCGTCGAGGCAGCGCCGCAGGAACGCGACTGCGTCCTCGACTCGATCCTTGTCGACGCGGTCTGCGCCGAGCTCTTTGGGCAGTCCGGAGTAGAAGCGGAACAGCACCTGATGCGCGACAGACCCGCGCAGGCGTGCATCGACCCGGGCGTCGATGCTCTTTGGATCGATCAGACGCTCGAGGAACCAGATCGAGGAGCAATCCGCGAACCGCTCCAGCTCCGTGACGCCGAAGGTGGACTTCGCCGCCAACTCGGCGAGAACGTCCGGATGCGTGAGCCGTGTCGGCCGGTCGAATGCACGCAGCGCGCGAGCAAGCCGTCGGTCCCAGCCATTTGCGGTTGCAATCGCGTCGGCCGTCTCACTGTCTGACGCGGCACGCATGGCGACCGCGCGTAGTCGTTCCCGGTCGGTCGGCGCCTCCTCGAGCGGCCAGGTGAGCTCCGAGAGCGGACGCCGGCGCGTCCAGCGCGCGACGTCGTCCTTCTCAAAGACGGCCTGCACCTCGTCCCAGAACGGGCTCGGCTCCCGCGGGCTGCCCTCGTCCGTGGCGGCCTCGCGAACGAGGTACAGCCGCCTGCTCGCGCGTGTGCACGCCGTGTAGAAGAGGTAGCGGTCGCGTGCGACCTGATCGGGACGCATCAGGCGCGCGCGCGAGCGCTCGTCGAGATCGCGGCGTGCATCGTCGCCGAGGAAGGGCGACTCGTGGCCGCGGCGAGGGAGACTTCCCTCCTCGAGCCCGAGCAGGAACACCACCTCGAACCTGCGGGTGCGGGAGCGCAGGAGGTCGAGCACGGCGATCCGTCCCGCCTCGGCGGTGGACGAGCGCCGGACTTCCGCGCGCTCCACCGCCGAGAACACCTCTTCAGTCGAGAGGGCGCCCTCGAGCTCGCTCCACCCGCGCAACTCCTCGACGAGGCGCATGACAGCCTCGTGCGCGCGAATGTCCTGGCGCGAGAGCTCGCCGACCGGCGGCGCCTCCAGGCCGTAGGCAGCCCGCAACATGAACGCCGCGAGCCCCGCAACCGCGTCGAGTGGCAAGGGAGCAGTTCGCAGCGTCTCAAGAACCGCCAACGGCTGGCCGTCGCGCAGCCTGATCGTCTCCTCCTCTACGCGTTCGGGCGAATCGACGGCGCGGCCGCGGAGGCGTCCTTCGAGGAAGTCCACGTTCTGGCGGGTGAGCCCCGAGTAGGGCGAGCGCAGGAACGTGTAGAGATCGGCGCGGCCGCCTCCGAGCCACGCAAAACGGAGCAGGCTCAGCAGCGACTGGCCGTACGGCGTCTTGTCGAACCGCGCATAGGCCTCGAGCGCATACGGAACGCCGAGCGTGCCGAGCGCCGTCTCGAGCGGTGCCTGCCACCGCTCGAGCGACGGGCAGACGATTCCGATCTCGTCCGCAGCAACGCCGGATCGCAACAGCGAGAGGAGCTCTTCGCCGACGAGTTCGAGCGCGCCGCGCTTGCCGGCGCTTTCGAAGAATCGGATCGATCCGTCGATCGGCGGCGCTGGCGGGACGCTCTCAGCAAAGAGCGCCCGCTCGAGATGCGCGAGCGCCTGCGACGCAACTTGATCGAACGCCGGTGGCAGCTCCTCGATGCGACTGTCGGCAAGGCCGGCGAGATCATCCATGGTGCGTCGGAGCGACGCGAACGCGGCGCGACCCGGCTCATACGGCATCGACACCGTGACGTCACTGCGGCCCGCAAGCGCCTGCAGCAGCGCCCACTCCGCGCCGGTGAGATCCTCGAAGCCGTACGCGAAAACGGGCTCCCCACCCCACGCGTCGAGCTCTCCCGCTACGCGTTCCGCCGCATGTCGTCGCAGGAGATCGCGGTCCCACATCCCGAGCCGGTCGAGCTCCGCGCGGTAGGCGGCGTACAGCGACGCGAGCTCACCGTCCAGGTCGTTCGGGTCGAGCAACCCGCACTCGAGCTCACCTACCGTTGCGAGCAGCGCATCTGCGAACCCACCGAAGCGGGCCGACCGGCCGAGGCCGTTGAGCGACTGACCTGCGAGCGCGCGGCGCACGATGAGCACCCGCTGAGCCTCCGTCGCGACCGGCCGCGACTCGCCGCCGCCGCGGGCGAGCCGCCTGAAGAGGTCGTCGAACGTGCCGATCGAGCCCCCGAGCAGGGCGGGCTGGATCTCGAGCAGGTCGCGCTCGACCCGGTCGACGTCCGACCGGTTCGGCACGATCAGATACGGCTCCAGAGGCAGCGCCTCGAGATATCGGCGGAGCAGGAGCCGCACCTTCCCGGCGTTCGCCGGGCCGGTGATGAGGTTCAGACCCAACTGACCTACTCTAGTGGGGCGTTCAGACGACGCCCCTGACGCTCCACGCTACGAGCGGGAAAGCGTCTCAGAAGCCTACGCGGCAGCGTTCTTCGGACGGCGGCCACGTCGCGCAACCGCCTGGCCCGGCATCTTGCCGGCGCAGGCGTCACAGAGATCGGCCTGCTTGGAGCCGCGCCGCGCATCCGTGAAGTTGATCCGCATCACGGCCCCTTTTGCCTCGTCGACTTCCTTGCCGCAATCGTCGCAGACCAATCTCGTAACACGTGCCACGGATTTCCTCCCTCTCAAGCGTTCCGATTCGGGATGAGCCTAGCGGAAAGGATCCGGAATCAAGCGGCCGCTCGGGACTGCTTAATTCGCCGGGAACGGAGCAAGCTCAACAGGGCCTGTTCTTCCCGGTCGAGACCTAAATCACGCGCTCCTACCACGCGCAAATGGCGAGGCGGAAATCTTCGATCGTTGTCGCATCGGGATACTGCCGCGTGCGTCGAACTAGCGGAAGCGCCCGCGCGAGTCCTCGCGTCTGAATCCCCCCTTTCCTCGGCATGCCCCCCGCTAGTGTCCGAAGCCGTGGACGCCAAAACGATCGTCGTGCTCGAAGGGGACGAAACCGGGCAGGAACTGCTGGAGGAGGCCCTGCGCGTCCTCTCGCCGGAGGTCACGGGCCTCGACCTCGAGTTCCCCCGGTTCGACCTCTCGCTCGGCTCGCGGCGTGGAACCGAAAACGGCATCGTCCACGAAGGCGCGCGGGCGATCCGAGAGCACGGCCTCGGCCTCAAGGCCGCGACGATCACGCCCGAGGGACGCGACGACATCGGCTCGCCGAACCGGATCCTGCGGGAGGAAATCGGCGGCAAGGTGATCGTGCGCACCGGGCGACGGATTCCGGGGGTGGTGCCGTTCGGCGGCGTGCATGCGCCAATCTCTATTGTGCGCATGGCGGTCGGAGACGCGTACGGCGCAGAGGAATGGCGCGAGGGCGACGGAGACGACGAGGTCGCCTTCCGCACGGAGCGCATCGAACGGCGCATCTGCCGCGCGGTCGCAGAGTTCTCGTTCCGGCTGGCCGAGCAGGTCGACGCCAAGGTGTTCGGCGGCCCGAAGTACACGGTGAGTCCGACCTACGAGGGGATGCTCAAGGAGGAGATGGACGCAGCGGCAGAACGGCATCCGGCTGTGCCGTACGAGCCGCAGCTTATCGACGCGACGTTCGCGCTCTTGATCGCTTCCGCCGGCGATCCGCTCGTGATTCCCGCGCTGAACCGCGACGGAGACATCCTGTCCGACCTCGTGCTCCCGCTCTTCGGCTCGATCGCCGGCTCCGAGTCGCTGCTCGTCGCGTTCGAAGAGGACTTCGAACCGAAGGCGCTGATGGCGGAAGCGGCGCACGGCACTGCGCCCTCCCTGCGCGGCAAGAACGTCGCCAACCCGCTGGCGATGATCCTCGCGGGCGCGGCACTGCTCGCCTACGGCGACGAGCGCTCGCAGCAGGTGGGCCGCGCAATCCGCGAAGCATGTCTGGAGGCGGTCTCGCAGGGGATCCGGACGGCCGACCTCGGTGGACATGCAGGGACGAGCGAGTACACCGACGAGGTGATCCGACGGGTGAAGTCGAAGCTCCAGGTCTGGGCGACCCTTTAGGCAGGGGCACCTACATCGCGGCGGCGTCGGCGAGGGCGCCGGCGCCCCACGCGTCGAGAAACGCGTGCGCGAACGTCGGATCGAACTGGGAGCCCGCGCAACGCTCGATCTCGCCGAGTGAACGCATGACCGGCAGCGCGCGACGGTAGGGACGGGTGGAGGTCATCGCGTCGAATGCATCGGCGACGGCGAGGAGCCGCGCTCCTTCCGGTATCTGCGTTCCGCGGCGCCCCGTCGGATAGCCGCCGCCGTCCCAGTGCTCGTGGTGGTACAGGACGTAGGGCAAAGCGTCTCGTGCCGGCCCGATCGGGCTGATCAGCTTCGCGCCGGCTGCCGGGTGCGTGCGGATCTCGGCGAGCTCCTGGGGCAGCAGTGGGCCGCGCTTGCGCAGTAGCGCCTGCGAGATGGTCACCTTGCCAATGTCGTGGAGCGGCGGTCCGACCTCGAGCGTTCGGAGCTTCTTCTCGTCCCAGCCGAGCCAGGCCGCGAGGCGCCTGGACAGGAAGGTCACGCGCGCACAGTGCGCCGCTGTCGCGGGATCGCGCGCGGCCAGCGCAGAGGCGAGGTCGGCCAGCATCGGCTCGACGTCATTCCAGGCCGCCCCAGGTTTCCCTTCAGTGGTTTACCGCCAGATGCCGGTGATCGGGCCGACGCGAGCGGACTGTCCGAGCGGAGGCAGCCCCCAGGTCTGTTCGATCGTTCTGAGCAGGCCGTAATGACCGGTCACGCCAGTGAACCGGGAGCCGCGTCGCACGGCCGTCCCGATGACCAGAGCCGGGGTGTGCCCGCCTCCACGGACGCTGCTTGCGCCTTCGTCGAAGACGACGAATACCACCGTCTTCGGCAGCTTCAGGAACATCGCGACGTGGCTGCGGAGCCACGCATCGCCGACCGAGACCGGGCAGTCGTGCATCGAGTGGCAGAGGTCGGGCACGACGAGCGAGAAGCTGGGAAGTGATCGCGCCCGAAGATCGGGCGCCAACCGGTTCAGAGGCACGAGCCGCGCGCGGCGCGCCGGGTCGGTGGTGACGTCGCGGAAGTAGGCGAACGGATTGTGCTTCTTCGCGTAGCGACCGGCGAACGCGCCCAGGAACCCGGGTGCCGGCAGTCCTTCGGCATAGGTCTTCCAGGTGCGGCCGGAAGCCTCGATCGTGTCTGCCAGGTTCTGCGCGTCGACGACACAGTCGGTGCAGTCGGTCGTGATCCCCTGCGTCGAACCGGAAACGAGCGCGAGGTAGTTGGGCAGACTCGGATGCGTCACGCCGTAGTAACGCGTGAGCTTCGCGTAGCGCCTCGCGTAGGTGTTGAAGGTCGGAGCCGCGCGGTTGCCGAGGATGCTCGTCGCCTCCTTGTTCTCGAAGACGATCACGACGACGTGGTCGAACACGGGCACCGGCGCAGCCGCAGTCGCAGCTCCGCCGGCGAGCAGCGCGCAGATCACCGCTGCGCAGGCAACCGCCTTCATGCCGTCTCCGCGCGGCGCCGCACCAGGTGGAAGGCGACGACGGCGAGCACGATCAGAGCGCCGATCGCGATTCCACCGTACGCGCCATAGCGCGCGATTGCATCGGCCACGGCCTTCCCGGCGTAAAAAGCGACGAGACCGACGCCGGTGGCCCAGACGATTCCGCCGAGCGCGTTCCAGAAGAGAAACCGCCACCACGACATCCGCGTGATCCCGGCCATCCACGCTCCGGTGACTCGAACTCCACCAACGAAGCGGGCGAAGAAAACGGCCTTGCCGCCGTGCTTCTCGAAGAACCGCTCTGCCGTCGGCATGACGCGGTCCGCCTGGCGCTTCAACCAGTCATAACGCTCGATCAGCCGGCGGCCGCCCTCGCGCCCGAGCCAGTAGCCGATGTTGTCACCGATGATCGCCGCCGCGGCTGCGACGACGATCACGCCGACGATCGACAGATGTCCCTTCGCTGCGTAGACACCGGCGGCGATCAAGGCCGTCTCGCCGGGAAGCCAGAGGCCCGCGGACTCCAGACAGACGATGCCGAACAGGAACCAGAGCCCATAGGTCTGGATGAAATGCGTCACCGGCGGCCAGCCTACGTAAGATCCGCCCGTGCGAATCGGCGTTCCGCGGGAGGTCGAGCCGGGCGAGCGCCGAGTGGCGCTCGTGCCTGAAGCCGTCTCCAAACTGTTGGGAAGTGGGTTCGAGGTCGTTGTCGAACGCGGCGCGGGCGTAGCAGCGTCGTTTCCCGACGATGCGTTTCGCGACGCCGGTGCAGAGCTCGCGGATCAGGTGTGGGATGCCGAGGCGGTCGTGAAGGTCCGGAAGCCGACGGGTGAGGAGCTACAGCGGTTGCACGAAGGACAGCTGCTGATCGGGTTCCTCGAGCCGCTCACGGATCCCGCGGGGATCGAGATGTTGACGCAACGCGGTGTTCAGGCGTTCGCGATGGAGTCGATCCCGCGCACCACTCGGGCTCAGTCGATGGACGCGCTGTCGTCGCAGGCGACCGTGTCGGGCTACAAAGCCGTACTGCTGGCTGCGGAACACCTGCCGCGGTTCTTTCCGATGCTGATGACCGCAGCAGGAACCGTCGCTCCGGCAAAGGTGCTCGTGCTGGGAGCCGGCGTGGCGGGACTGCAGGCGATCGCCACTGCCCGGCGACTCGGTGCGGTCGTCGCCGGCTTCGACGTCCGTCCGGTCGTGAAGGAGCAGGTGGAGAGTCTCGGCGCGACCTTCCTCGAGCTCGGCGTGAGCGGCGAGGAGACCGCCGGCGGTTACGCCGGTGAACTGACGGCCGACGAGCAGCGCAAGCAGCAGGAGGAGCTGGCTGCGCGGATTCCCGACTACGACGTCGTGATCACGACCGCGCTCGTCCCCGGGCGCCCGGCGCCGAAGCTGATCCCCGCGGCTGCGATCGCCCGGATGCGACCGGGCTCCGTGATCGTCGACCTCGCAGCTGAAGCGGGCGGCAACGCGGAATCGACCGAGCCCGGGGAGATCGTCGAGCGCGACGGCGTGACACTCGTGGGCTTGACGAACCTCGCCTCGACGATGCCTTACCACGCCAGCCAGCTCTATGCGCGCAACGTGAGCGCGCTGCTACAGCATCTCGCACCCGGTGGCGAGCTCGCCCTCGACTGGGATGACGAGATCACTGCGGGCGCGTGTGTAACAAGGGACAAAGTGGTAGCAGCGTGAGTCACGGGCTCCTCCTTACGTTCGAAGTGACGATCCTCGTGCTCGCCATCTTCCTCGGCTTCGAGGTCATCTCCAAGGTGCCGACCTTGCTGCACACGCCGCTGATGTCCGGCACGAACGCGATCCACGGCATCGTCATCGTCGGCGCGATGCTCGTCGCCGGCCTCGATCACAAGGACACGCTGACCAGCGTCGTCGGGCTCATCGCCGTCGTGCTGGCGTCCGCGAACGTCGTGGGTGGCTTCGTCGTCACGGACCGCATGCTCGAGATGTTCAAGAAGCGGGAGAAGAAGCCCGACACGTGAGCCGCGAGGTCACGAACCTTCTCTATCTGATCACGATCGTGACGTTCATCCTGGCGTTGCGGTTCCTGTCGAGCCCTGCGACCGCGAGGCGCGGGAACCAGATCGGCGCGGTCGGGATGGTCGTCGCGATCGTCGTCACCTTCCTCCAGAAGGGCGTCAACAGCTACTGGGAGATCATCGTCGGCATGATCGTCGGCGGAGCGTTCGGCGCCATCGCCGCCCGCAAGGTGCGCATGACCGCCATGCCGCAGATGGTTGCGCTCTTCAACGGCGTCGGCGGGGGCGCGGCGGCACTGATCTCACTGGCCGAGTTCCACTTGCACGCGCCCGATCCGGGAACGCTTCAGGTGGACATCAGCTCGTCGATCATGCTCTCGGCGATCATCGGCAGCATCTCCTTCTCGGGCTCGATGATCGCGTTCGCGAAGCTGCAGGAGCTGATCCGAGGACGGCCGATCACCTATCCGCTCCAACAGCTCGTGAACGGCGTCCTCTTCGCGGCCGTCCTGGCGGCGGGGATCGCGATCGCCGCGGGCGCCGAGCAGCAATGGCTGATCTGGGCGCTGCTCGCAGGCGCGTCGCTCTTCGGGGTTCTCTTCGTTCTCCCGATCGGCGGGGCGGACATGCCGGTCGTGATCTCGCTTCTGAACGCCTTCACCGGTCTCGCCGCCGCTGCAACCGGTTTCGAGCTGGAGAACAACGTCCTGATCGTCAGCGGCATGCTCGTGGGCGCATCGGGAACCTTCCTCACGATCATGATGGGCCGGGCGATGAACCGGTCGGTCGCGAACGTGCTCTTCGGTGCGTTCGGCCAGCTCGCTCCGTCGGCCGCAGGCGCCGCTGCCGGCGGGAACGCGGACGGCCAGGTGCGCTCCGCGACCGTGGACGACGTCGCCGTGATGCTCGGGTATGCGCACAAGGTCGTCGTCGTTCCCGGATACGGGATGGCCGTCGCCCAGGCACAGCACGACGTTCGTGCGCTGGCCGATCTACTGGAGTCGCGCGGCGTCGACGTCTCGTACGCGATCCACCCTGTCGCCGGGCGGATGCCCGGCCACATGAATGTCCTGCTCGCGGAGGCGAATGTGCCGTACCCGCAGCTGAAGGAGATGGAGGAGGCAAACGCCGAGTTTCCCCGCACCGACGTGGCGCTCGTGATCGGCGCGAACGACGTCGTGAATCCCGATGCCCGCAACAACGCAGCCAGCCCGATCTACGGCATGCCGATCCTCAACGTCGACAGCGCGCAGCAGGTCGTGGTGCTGAAGCGGAGCATGAATCCAGGTTTCGCCGGGATCGAGAATCCGCTGTTCGTGAATCCGAAGACCGTGATGCTGTTCGGGGACGCGAAGGATTCGATCGAGAAGCTCGCCGCGGCCGTCAAGCAGTTCTAAAACTACGATTCCTGTGGTGATCGCGAAGGCGCTGTTCTGGTTCTCGTTAGGAGCGCTCGCGTGGACCCAGGTCGGCTATCCGCTCTTCGCTGCGCTGCTGGCGCGCCTCCGCTCCCGGCCGGTCCTCAAAGGGGACTTCGTTCCGTCCGTGAGCTTGATCGTCGCCGCGCACGATGAGGAGGATGTCATCGAGCGTCGGCTCGAGAACTTGCTCGCGCTCGACTATCCGCCCGAGAAGGTCGAGATCGTCGTCGCGTCCGACGCCTCCGACGATCGCACCGACTCGCTCGTCGAGGCGGTGGCGGCGCGCGAGCCCCGGGTTCGGCTCCTGCGCTGCCCGCGGGAAGGCAAGGTCGCGGCACAAAACCGCGCCGTCCGTGAGACTCAGGGGGAGATCCTCGCTTTCTCGGACGCCAACGCGAGGTGGCAACCGGATGCCCTCCTCAAGCTCGTGCGCAACTACGCGGATGCCGACGTTGCCTACGTCTGCGGCTCGAGCGTCTATGAGACAGCCCAGGGAACGAATCGCGAAGGAACGTACTGGCGCTTCGAGAGCTGGTTGCGCCGCAACGAGTCGGAGCTCGGCTCCATCACCGGCGGGATCGGCGCGATCTACACGGTGCGGCGCTCGGACTACGTCGATGTCGACCCGCGGTTCGGTCACGACCTCGCGCTGCCCTACCTGATGGTCCAACACGGGCGGCGTGCCGTCTACGACCCGGAAGCGCTTGCCTCGGAGAAGCCGTCCCGCAACATCGAGGACGAGTACCGCCGCAAGGTGCGCATGTTCGAGCACTGCTGGCTGATCGTCCTCCGAGGCAGGATGCTACGTGGGCTTGGACCGACGTATCTGCTCGAGGTCCTGTCGCATCGGCACTTGCGCTACGCGAGCGGTCTACTGCATCTCATCCTGCTCGGGTCCTCGATTGCGCTCGTACGCGAAGGGACCGTGTACGAGGTCGTACTCGGGGCGCAGCTCGGGTTGCTGCTTGCCGCCGCCTTCGGCGTCGGGATCGCGCGCTACTACGTGCTCGTCACGTGGGCGACGGTCGTGTCGCTCGTCCGGTATCTGCGCTTCGGCGTCCCCGCGGTCTGGGCCAAGGCGGAAGGGACACGATGAACCGCGCGCTCGATTCGGCAGCCGCCGGGCTCGGGCTGGCCGTGGCGAGCCCGATCCTCGCGATTGCAGCGGTCGCGATCAAGCTGGACGACGGCGGGCCCGTCTTCTACCGACAGCGACGCGTCGGCCTCAACGGGCTCGAGTTCGAGCTCGTCAAGCTGAGGACGATGGAGGTCGGGGCGGAACACAGCGGCGCCGGCTTCGCGGTCAATGAGGGCGATCCGCGCATCACGCGCGCCGGGCGGATGTTGCGCAGGCTCTCCATCGACGAGCTGCCCCAACTCTGGAACGTCGTGCGTGGAGACATGAGCCTCGTCGGCCCCCGTCCCACCCTCGCGTATCAGGTCGCGCGCTACACGCCCCGGCAGCGGCGAAGGCTCGAAGTGAGGCCCGGCATCACAGGGTGGGCTCAGATCCAAGGCCGTGCGCGGCTGCCCTGGGACGAGCGGATCGAGCTGGACGTCTGGTACGTCGAACATCGCTCGCCGTGGCTCGACCTGAAAATCATCGTGAGCACTCCACGCGCGCTCTTCGCCGGGACGTACAAGGGCGACACGGGAGGCTGGTCGAGGTGATCCCGTTCTTCAACGGGGCACATGTGCGCGAGGCGGTCTCGCCCGAGGCTGCATTGGAGGCGGTGCGCGCAGCGTTCATCGCCTACGCCCGCCGCGAGTGGACCATGCCGCCGAAGATCTACGTGCCCGCCTATCCCGAAGGCGACTTCCGCGCCATGCCTGCCTTGGGTGCCGGCCACGCACTGCTGAAATGGGTGACGTCGTTCCCCGGGAATCCGGCGCACGGACTGCCGACGGTCACCGGGCTCGTGCTTCTCTCCGATGCGACGAACGGCATGCCGAAGGCGGTGCTCGACGCAGGTGCGGTGACGGCTCTTCGCACCGGTGCAGCAGCGGTCCTGGCGGCGGAGACGCTCGGGCGGACAGATGCGGAGACCGCGGCCGTGATCGGCGCAGGCGTCAACGGCGAAGCTGCGGCGCGAACCTTGGTCGCGCGTGGGCGCCACGTCCAGGTGTGGGACATCGACCGCACGCGAGTTGAGGAGGTCGCCGAGCGGGTCGGAGCCGAGGTCGCGCCCAGTCGGGACGAAGCGCTCGCGGCGGATCTGCTCGTGACCGTGACTCCCGGCCGGAACATCCTGTTGGAGGAAGGGTCACTCCGCCCCGGCCAGCACGCAAGCCTCATGGGAGCCGACGGCCCAGGCAAGGCGGAAATCGCGGTCGAGGAACTGGCGCGCGTACGGGTCTTCTGCGACGACTGGGAGCAGGGTGGAACAAACGGAACACCCGGGCGAGGTCGGATCTACGCCGACGACTGGGAGCAAGCTTCACACAACGGAGATCTCGTGCATGCAGTCGAGGCCGGTGTGCTGACCCGTGACGACGTTTCGCAACTCGGTGACGTCCTCATCGGTGCGGCCCAGGGGCGGACATCCGAGGGCGACATCACGATCTTCGACTCGACCGGGCTCGCGATCCAGGACCTCGCGATCGCGCTCGCCGCGATGGAGCGCGCCGAAGAGCTCGACCTGCCGAACTTCGACCTTTAGAAGCCCAGGTCGTTTCTACCGACCAATGCGGAGGACGCGGCGATGCTTGGGCGTCCAGTCCTGGCGGGGCTGAGCAGTCGTGAAGAACGCACCAGCGGGCGGCAGGCAAGACCCCGCAAATCGACGACATGGTCGTAACCCGTCAGAACATTCGGATTCTGGGAGTGACGTGCACTGTTGTGCGCGACACGGTCTCGCAGCATGGGAAACCACTCGAGCGTACGTTCGATTGGTACGCGCAGGACAAGCAGGGCAATGTCCGGTACATGGGGGAGGACGCCCTAGAACTCCAGAACGGCCGATTCGTCCGCGCAAGTGACTCCTGGAAGGCTGGGGTCAACGGAGCCAAGCCGGGGATCATCATGCGCGGCAACCCGAAGCCGAACGAGGCGTACCGGCAGGAGTATTACCCGCCCGGCGGGGCGCTGGACCAGGGGCGCGTGCTCGGGCTCGGCGTGAGCGTGAAAGTGCCGTATGGGACCTTCACGAAGTCGCTCGCCACAATCGAGTGGAGCCCGGTCGAACCGCAGTTTGAGAAGAAGTACTACGTGGCTGGAATCGGCGAGGTCAAGGAGCAGGTGACCCAGGGCGGCCACGAACGGTTCGAGCTGGTCAGCATCACACAGAGCTGAGCCCACCGATCTCCTGACACGAGTGAGGCCAGGCTCAGGCCGGGCCTCGCGGAAGACGCTTGATTGCACGCTTCGACAGCAGCGCGATCTGCCCACGACCGCCGGGCTCACGGTGGGACTTGATCGCGCGCGCGGCTGCTATGCCGCCGCCGGCGATCACGAGCTCGAACTTGTGCATCGGATTCATCCTCCTGGCGCGCCGCTTGCGCTTATTCGTGCGTCACTGATCTGTGTCGGGCGCGGGCGCGGTCTTACTCGGTGCGCGCAGCCGAGAGCGGCGGCAGATCGCATCGTCGTCTGCCATGCGGACTTACTCGATGCTATCCCGGGCCCGATCGATCTCGTCGGTCGCGAATCTGCCCTACCTGCCGGCCGCGGAGGCAGCGTTCTTCTCGGACCTCGCCACCGAGCCAGGCGAGGCCGTCTTTGCGGAAGGCAACAGCCTAGAGCCCTACCGGGGACGCTTAGCGCTTGCTCCGATCGGCTAAGCGCCAGCGGCGCGGTCGGCATCCAGCTCCGCCGCGGCGTGCTCACCGCGAGACGCGACGATCTGCCGATGGCGCGACCATCGTATGCACCGCCGTTGGCGGAGACGCAGAGGGCCCGCCGTACCGCGGGCCCCCTGCTGAAACTCCGCTTCGTCGCCGTTACCCGCTCACGCGCCCGCCGCGCTTCACCATGACAAGAGCGGGGCCCCTGAAGCTCCCTCCCTGGGGGGAGAGGGACCAGTTCTCGACGAAGCCCGTCTCCACGTTCACCGTCGCATTGAAGTCGCGGCCGTCGGCCCGGGTGTCCGACTTCCCCGGGTCCTCGCTGTCCGCAACGGCCAGCGCCCGGTTGGTGAGGAGTGACCGGCCAACCAGGGTCATCGTCTCATCCTCGAGCGAGCCTGAGGCCGTGTAGTAGCAGGCTCCCACCGGTCCGCCAGGGGGCGGCCCTCCTGGCACCAGCCCCGTCGGGTCTGTCCCCGTGCCGCCGTCCCATCCGGCCCCGGCGAGACTCGTTTCCCTGCCGAACACGTCGAAGCTGATCGCAAGCCTCACAGTCGAAGGGGTCGCTCCGTAGCCCTGCAGGTTTGCGTGGACGTGGACATGGAGCCCGCCGTTGTTTTCGTCGTCGGCGAAGGCAGGGGCTGCCCCCGGCCCTAGCACACCGATCGCCAGCGCTCCACCGGCACTCCCCTTGATCAACTGCTTGCGGCTGACCTTCTTGCCCATCTCCGCCCTCCTTAAAAGTCGCGCCTCATTCGACGCGCTCGCGAGCGCCGTTGCAGGGACAAGCGCCCACAACTTGTGCGATGCGAGCGCACCCAAATTGCGAGTCATTCCTCCAGGGGCTCTCCCCTCGCCGCAGGACGAAATTCGAGGCAAGTATCCCTCCTTGTTGCAAGTGGTGCAAGCAGTCGACTGCGGTTGCGACGAGTGCCCGTGCCCGGACTGCAGCAGCAAGCAATAGCCCGCGGCGAAGCAACATCGAGGTCGACCCCCGCTCCTTCGCAGGGAGGGACCTCCCGCGGTCGCAACCGGCGGTAACGGATTTGGCTTGTTTTTGCGGTTTGCGGCGTCTCGTCGATTTGCGGCTGATTGCCACCGGGTTGCAACCGCGAGAGGCTAAGGCGCGCCGATCCAACCGGCGAGGTGGAATCCGACCTGGCGCGGTTTGTCGTACTAGCGGATAGCCCGTGGTGTCCTCCCTCGGGACACTTCAACGCAACCGTCTAGGAGGCAGGAAATGACTGAATCGAGTCTGTACGAACGGCTCGGTGGCGCGTTCGCCATCGCAGCAGTGATCGACCACTTCAGCGATGCTGTCGTGCGTAACCCGATCGCCGGCCAGGAATCGGAGAACCCCGAGCTCCGGGAATGGAGCACCGACGATCTGGGCAGGCTTCCGGGCCTCAAATTCATGCGCACCCTCTGGGTCTGCGACATTTCCGGTGGACCGCAGCACTATGCAGCCACGAAACCGGGCAGCACTCCTCTCGGCTTGGAGGAAGCCCATCGCGAACTGAAGATCTCTCCCACGGTGTTCGACGAAGTCGCGGCTGAACTTGGGCGGTCGCTGGACTTCTTCAAGGTGCCCGAGCAGGAGAAAGGGGAGGTTCTGGCTGCATTTGCAGCACACAAAGGCGAGGTGACTGAGGGATACTCCCAGTAGCTCCGGCGCAGGTCAGCAACTCGGAGGGCAGCTACCGTCCTCTTCGCCGCAGCCGGGTTGTCGGCAGAGGTACTGCGGCGTCGGCTGGTTACTGAGCGCGCACGATGCGCACGATTTCGTTCGGTGGACTGGCGATCGTCGCGGCGGCGGCGCTGGCGGCTCCGCTCGCCCTCGGACTCTTCCCGAGGATCCGGTTGCCGGCGATCGTGCTCGAGATCGTGCTCGGGATCGTGATCGGACCTCAAGTGCTGAGCTGGGTTTCGATCGACACGCCGATCCAGGTCATAAGCCTGCTCGGGCTCGCCTTTCTGCTTCTGCTCGCAGGTCTCGAAGTCGACTACGAGCGCTTTCGCGGCCACCTGCTTCGCCTTACCGCCGTCGGGTACGCAGTTTCGTTCGGACTTGCGCTGCTGATCGGTTTCGGGCTCCACGCCGGAGGGCTTGTGAAGTCGCCGCTTCTGATCGGCATCGCCTTGTCTGCCACCTCGCTCGGCATCGTGGTTCCGGTCCTCAAGGACGCGGGTCAAGTGGACACGCCATTTGGCCAGCTCGTCGTTGCGGGCGCCTCGATCGCCGAGATCGCGACCATCGTCTTGCTGTCACTCTTCTTCTCGGGGGAGGCCAGCGGGCTCGGCGTGAAGCTGCTGTTGCTCGGGCTGTTCAGTCTGTTCGTGCTTGCGGTCGGTGTGGCGGTTCTCGGCGCAGAGCATTCGATGCGGATCTCGGCGGCGTTCCTGCGTCTGCAGGACACGACAGCGGAGATTCGCATCAGGGCGTCGTTCCTCCTACTTGCCCTCTTTGTCGTGTTGGCCGAGCGGCTCGGCCTAGAGGCGATTCTCGGCGCCTTCCTCGCCGGTGCGATCATCAAGCTCGTCGATCGCGATCAGACGATGACGCACCCGGAGTTCCGTCAGAAGCTCGAGGCAGTGGGCTACGGCGTGTTCGTCCCAGTCTTCTTCGTCGCGACCGGCGTGAGATTCGAGCTGAACGCGCTCTTCGCGAACGCAACGAATCTCGCGCGCGTGCCGATCTTTCTTGCAGCCCTGCTCGTTGCACGCGGTCTGCCCGCGCTTGTCTACAAATCGCTCACCACCCGCACGCAGACGCTAGCGGCTGCGCTGTTACAAGCGACGTCGCTCAGTTTCTTGGTCGTCGCCGGCCAGATCGGTGTACAGCTGGATCTGATCCGTCCTGCGGCGTACGCAGCGCTCGTCGCAGCGGGACTCCTATCGGTGCTGCTCTTTCCGCTGACAGCGCTGACGCTGCTCGGAGGCGCGGGGCAGAAGCGAGAGGATCTCCTCGAGCCCGCCCGCGCCGGATCAGACGGACGAGCAGGACGGCAGGCATAAGACGTTCGCTGTCGTCGTCGCGAGCTGGAGCAGGCATTCCGTGATTGGTACCCATCGCCTCGGCGCACGCGCAGGGCGGTCGTTAGTCGACGAAGCAGTAGGAGTCGCTTGAGGCGTCTCCACCCTGGAGGCGGGTCTGGTGGACGCGCAGCCCGCGGAAGTCGTCGCCGTGTGGGAAGAACCGCGGATCGACCGTCAGCCCGCCGGTTTCCGTGTTGGCGTCGATGCGGGTCGCCCACGCGCCCACGCCGTCTGGATAGAAGATCTCGTCCCACGCCGCGTACAGCGAGTTGGTTGCGTAGACGCGGCGGCCGTCGCGGCTGATCTCGACCATCTGCGGTGCGCCAGCCAGGCGCAGCTCGGGGTGGGCGGGATGCGCTGCGCGCCGGACGATGCCGCCGAGGCGGACCGAGCCGGTCTCGCGGGGGTTGTGCGGATCGCTGACGTCGTACTGCTTGAGCTCCCCGGTGCCCCAGCAGGACACGTAAAGCCAGCGGTCGTCGACCGAGAGGTCGATGTCGCTCACGAGCGGCGGAACGGCGCCGAAGGGCTGCAGCGCCGGCGGCAGTTCGGAGGCCTCGGCAGGCTCGGCGGGAATCGTGATCACCTTCTTCGTCTCCCAGCTGCCGTTGTCGCGGTGCCACAGCCAGACGGAGGCGGAGAGGTCGGCGACGCTGATCACGACTCCGACGAAGCCCCACGTCTTGCGCGGGTCGTGCGCCGGGCGCAGCTCGAGCACCATCTGGTGCTCGTCGCCAAGGTCCACGCGCTGGAGGAGCTTGCCCTCCGACAGACTCCAGAAATTAAGGTGGTGGCCGAAGCGGCGGCCGAGCAGATCTTCGGGGTTCAGCCCGTTCTCGATCATCGATGGCGTCGCCCACTCGGAGGTGATGGCGACGTCCTCGTTCAGGTGCCACCAGACGTCGTAGCCGAAGTACTGCTCGCCGCGATCTGTCTCCCACGCGCCGACTACCTCGAAGGAGTCGTGGTCGATCAGGGCGACGCCGCCCGGCCCGTCGTTCCCATTTGCACCGCCGAGGTTGGACATGAAGATGCCGCCTGGTCCGCAATGGAGGGTGTGCGGTCGCGAGTAGCCGGCCTTGGCGGCGAGCTCTTCGGCCTCGATCGTATGCACAACTTGGGGCTGCCGCGGATCGGGCTTCGTATCGAGCACGTAGGTGCGCGATGAGCGCAGACCAGGCACGAGCAGGTAGCGGCGCTCGAGTCCGTGATGGGCGTGACCCTCATGGCAGAGCGCGCTCGAGCAGGCGTTCCAGCCGAAATGGTGCAGCTCATTGCCGGCGGTGGGGAGATCCAGCCAGCCGACGACCTGACCGTAGCTGGCCGATCCGGCGTCGCAGTCGAGTACGGTCATCGCATCACGCTGCGCGCCAGCCGGATCGAACGCCGCGACGTAGGCGAGCGTCTCCGGCGGCGCAGCGACGGCGGCTGCCGGCGAACGATAAAACGTTGGATCCATCGGCTCGGGCATGACGTCTCCCTTCCCAGATCGCTGAACAGGGCAGTTTACGACGGATGAGACGCAACCGAAGCATGGCCGCGGCGTGCGCGAGCGGCGGCTCTTTCAGATCTGTACCAGGGAGCCCGAGACGCTGGTCTCGCTCTCACATCGAAACGTCCCGCTGAGGTACCGGCCGCCGCGCGAGTCGCAGCGACGCGTCTATCCGAGCGCGCCGTGTTGCCTCATGGCGGCCAACAGCACCGGCGGGACGCGAAGGTGCGTCGCCTGCTCGTAATCGAAGGCAAGGCCGAGCAGCTTCGGTTCCGCCCAGCGACGGCCGATGAAGGTGATCCCGATCGGGAGTCCCTCGTCGTGGCCGGCGGGCACCGTGATGTCGGGGTAGCCCGACACCGCAGCCGCCGTCGACGAGCCGACGAAGAACTCGACGTGCCCGTTGAGGTCGCCGGCGTTCGGATCGTCGTTCGTCGGCCACGCCGGACCGTTCGTCAGGGCGATGTGCGCAACTGAGAGCAGGCGAGCCACAACGGCGAGCTCGTGCACGCGGTCGAGGCGGGCGTGCTGGGTCGGGACGACGTGGTTCAGCTGGGGGACGTCCTGGCGGGCACCGCCGAGGGGCGTCGCTCGGACCGCGAGATCACGGTCTTCGACTCGACAGGCCTCGCGATCCAGGACCTTGCCATCGCGCTCTCGGCACTGGAACGCGCGGGCGGCTCGATCTCCCGAAGATCGACCTTTAGGCGCACCTCGTCGCGCCGCTTGCCAAGCGCCGGCAGCTTGAATCAGAATCAGCGCAGGGATTGGCTTCGACCATGGAGGTGGTTATGGCTTCCCGGGCAGACTACCGCCAGATGATCTCCGAGCGGATCGCACCGGGCATGTTGCCGCGCGTTCTGAACTCGTTCGACATGACGATCATCTTCATCGCGATCGTCCTCTTCATCGTGAACGCCTCGGCGATCCAGCAGGCGCACCAGGCCGCGTACACCTACTGGATCCTCGGGTTCCTCGCCTTCTTGATCCCGGGGGCGCTGGTCACAGCCCAGCTCGGCCAGATGTTCCCGCAGGAGGGCTCGCTCTACGTGTGGACGCAGAAGGCGCTCGGCCCGTTCTGGGGCTTCTTCGCCGGCTTCTGCGCCTGGTGGCCCGGAATCCTCGTGATGGTGGCCACGGGTGACGCTGTCGTGACGATCTGGCAGTTCGTCGACAAGGGCGGCCTCCCGAAGGCGTGGCAACAGGGGCTGGTGATCCTCGCCGTGCTCTGGTTCTCCGCGTTCGTGGCCACCCTACGGTTGCGGATGAGCCAGACGTATGCGAACTGGGCCGTCGTCTTCTACGCCGCCGGCATCTTCGTGATCGGCCTCGCCGGGATCCTCTACCTCATCGGTTCCGGCCACTCGGCAACCGGCGGCTGGGGAACGGCGAGCAACTGGAACATCCACTCCGGCCAATGGACGTGGTTCGGCTTCGTCATTCTCGCCCTGCTCGGGATCGAGGTCCCACTGAACATGGGCGTGGAAATCGTCAACATGCGGTCGATCAAGAAGTACCTGCTGTGGGGCTCGATCTTCGTGATGTTCGCCTACCTGTGGGCAACGCTCGGCACGATGCTGGCCCTCCCGGCAGCGAAGAGCGTCGGCGCGACGACGGACATCCTGAGCGCCGTTCAGGTTGGCTTCTGGGGATCGCACGCGTTCGCGATCATCATCGGGCTCGTCCTGATCTGGTTCTTCGTCGCGAACACGATCGTCTACAACTACTCGTTCTCGAGGCTGCTCTTCGTCTCCGGATTGGAGCAGCGGTTGCCGTCCCAGCTCGGTCGCGTGAACGAGAAGACGAAGGTGCCGGTCTACGCGATCCTGACCCAGACGGTGCTCTCGTCGCTGTTCGTCGTAGCGATCTTCAATCCGTGGGTCAGCGGCAACAACAACCAGCGGGCGTACTGGCTCTTCCAGGCGGCGGTCACCGTGATCTGGTGCGTGTCGATGGTGCTGTTGTTCGCCGACATCTTCCTCGTCAAGCGAGCATTCCCCGCGAAGTTCGAGGAGGTGCGAGTCGCCCACCCGTACGCGCTGTACGCATCCGGCGTGATCGGGATACTCGCGTCGGCATTCGGTGCGTACGTGACGTTCCGCTCACAGTGGACTTCGCTGTTCAGCATCGGCCACTGGCGGCTCTGGCTCGCCGTGCTGTGCGGGGTGTCGATCGCCGCAGCCGTGCTGATCTATGCCATCAGCGAATACGTGCATCGCCGCGAGGCCCCGAGGCCGACGCTGACGCCGGCGGGGTGAGTGGCGGCGCATGAGGTCGTGAAGCAAGCGGACGAGGCGGGCCTCCGCCTCGTCCGCTTCATCTGGTGTGGAAACGACGGAACGATCCGTGCGAAGTCGAGCGCGCGGGGCGGCCTCGAGGGGCGAATCGCCAGCGGCATCGGCCTCACTGTCGCCATGCAGGCGATGAACGGGCTCGACCAGCTGCAGCCGGTTGAAGGCATGGGGCCCGTCGGTGAGATCCGGCTCGTGCCGGATCCCGATACGTTCCGAGTGCTCCCCTATGCCCCGCACACGGGCGCGATGCTCGTCGATCACGTCACGCTCGAGGGCACGCCTGCGCCGGTCTGCCAGCGTTCCTTCCTCAAACGGATGGCGGACCGGCTGGCCGAACGGAATCTGCGGCTCGAGGTCGCGTTCGAGAACGAGTTCTCGCTCGCGACGCGCGTCGACAGTCGATTCGTCCCGATCGACTCCGGCCTGTGCTTCTCGACGATCAGCGCGACCGCAGCGCAGGACTATGTCGACGAGCTCGCCGAGGCGCTCGACGCACAGGGAATCGTCCTCGAGCAGTACTACTCGGAGCTCGGGCACGGCCAGCACGAGATCTCCACCGGCCATGCCCCCGCCCTGCGCGCAGCCGACGAGCAGATCCTCGTGCGCGAAACGATCCGCGGAGTCGCTTCGCGCCAAGGTCTCATTGCGTCGCTCGCGCCGAAGCCGTGGCCGGACAACGCGGGCAACGGCGGCCACATCCACTTCTCCTTGTGGGACGCCGACGCGAACTGGAATCGCTTCCACGATTCGTCGGCGCCGGATCTGCTTTCAACAGATGCGCGCGCGTTCATCGCCGGCGTGCTCGCGCATCTGCCCGGCCTCTGCGGGCTGACCGCGCCGAGCTTCAACTCCTACCATCGCATCGTGCCGCAGTACTGGGCGGGCGCGTTCGTGTGCTGGGGGCACGACAACCGTGAAGCACCCGTGCGCGTGCCCTCGGTGTTCCGGGGAATCGAAGAGGCATCGACCAATGCGGAGCTGAAAGCGGCCGATGCCAGCTCGAACCCCTACCTCGCGGTCGGCGGGCTCATCGCTGCAGGGTTGGACGGGCTCGAGCGTGGCCTGGAACCGCCTGAGCCGGTCGAAGTCGATCCGGCGACGATCGACGCCGACGAGCGCGAGCGGCGCGGCATCCACCGCCTACCGACCACACAAGAAGAAGCGCTCAACGAACTCGCCGCCGACGAGCTCCTGCTCGACGTGCTCGGTCCAACGCTCGCGGACTCCTATCTCGCGGTCCGTCGTTCCGAGTGGGCGGCCTACTCGGAGGGAGACGAGGCATTCGAGCAGCAGGGTCACTTCTCGAAGTACTGAACGCGGTCGAACTGGTCGACCAGCACGCGCACGGCATCCTGCGCGGTGAACCGTCGCTCGACGAGTTCCGCGGGCTCTTCTCGGAGAGCCCGGACCCGCGGCAGTGGCCGCACGTCGCAACCGGGGTGACGTACCGCCGTGCGATCAGGGAGCTCGCGGCGTTCTTCGACGTCGAGCCGACGGAAGGCGCGGTGTACGAGCACCGGCTTGCGACCGACCCCGCGGCGTACGCGTCCTCCTTGCTGCGCGCCACGCGAACGGGGTGGCTGCTGGTGGACGACGGCTATCCGCCGCCCGGAGAAGGAACGTCGTGGGATGAGCTCGGCGAGCTCGCGAACTGCTCGGCGCGGCCGGTACTCCGCATCGAGCGCGTCGCCGAGGAGAGCGGCCTCGACGGAGTGCGCGGCGAGGTCGGCGCCGCACGCGAGAACGGGTTCGTCGGCCTGAAGACGATCGCCGCGTACCGCGGCGGCCTCGACTTCGAAGCATTCGGGCCGAGCAGCCCTTTGACACCTGGTGAACGGGTCGAAGGCGCTGCCATGCGTGACGCGGTGGCGGCGGCGCTCGAAGCGAACGAGGAGACCGGCGCACCATTGCCGGTGCAGGTGCATTCGGGGTTCGGCGACTCCGATCTCTTCCTGCCGCGTGTGCAGCCCGGCTATCTCAAGCCGCTGATCGAGCGCTTCCGCGACACGCCGTTCGTGCTGCTGCACTGCTACCCGTTCGTCCGCGAGGCGGGCTGGCTCGCACACGTCTACGGGAACGTCTACTTCGACCTGTCCCTGACGATCCCGCATGTATCGCGCCCGGCCGAGATGGTGCGACAGGCGCTCGAGCTCGCACCCGTGTCGAAGCTCCTGTACGCGTCGGACGCGGCCCGCACGCCAGAGCTCTACTACGTCGCGGCCAAGTGGTGGCGCGAAGCACTCGCCGAGGTGCTGGCGGAGATGCTCGAACCCAAGGAGGCCGAGGTCGCAGGCGGGCAGATCCTCCGACAGAACGCGCGCGCTCTCTACGGCCTGTAGCGCTACACGTGCTCGCACGATCGAGGAAGGAGACCTCATGTCGGGACCGTTCATTTTCATCGCCACCAACCGGCTGAAGCCAGGAAAGCTCGACGACGAGCGCGCAAGAGTGCTAGGCCTCGTCGATTTCATCGAGGCGAACGAGCCACGGCTGATCGCGTTCAACGAGTACGCCAACGAGGAGGGGACCGAGGTCGCGGTCGTCCAGGTCCACCCAGACCCCGACTCGATGGCCTTTCACATGGAGGTCGTTGCCAAACGCGCCGCCGCCGCATATGCGGAGACGGTCGACGCGACGACGAGCATCCAGGTGTTCGGTACGCCGAGCAACGCTGTCGTCGAGATGTTGCGACGGCAGGCCGGAGCCGGCGTGCCGCTGAGCGTCAAGCCCCACCACCTGGGCGGATTCATACGTCCGTAGCTGCCGCGCGAGTTGGTTCGTACACGACTTCCAGCTTGATGCCATCGGGGTCGTAGAAGAACGCGGCGTAGTAACCGGCGACGTAGTGCGGAAACTCTTTCGGAGCGCTCTCGGTCTCGACGTCCTGGGTCAGAACCCACTCCCAGCACTGATCGACAGCGCCTCGCGTCGAGGCTTCGAGGGCGATGTGGTGGACGCCGACCCCGTAACGATCGTAGGGGACCGGATGGGCTTCCGACTGTTTCTCGCGGAGGCCGAGCCACGTGTCCGCTGCCTGTAAGTACCAGATCATCTCGCCGCGCTCGCCCTCGAGCTCGAGCACGCCACTCCAGCCGAGATTACGAAGTAGCGCGCCGTAGAAACTCTTACTTCGATCGACGTCGGTGACGACGAGATCGAGGTGGTGGATACCCCGCGACTGCATGCGGCGATCCTATGATCCGCGGGTGGTTCTCGAGGCCCCGCTCAGACAGACCGACCACGGACTGTTCGCCGGCGGCGAGGGCTGGTTCGTCCTGAACATGCGTGACGGGCCGCTGGTGGTACCCGGGGCACGGGCTCGAGGCCGGCCTCTCCGGTGACGGCGACTTCCCACAGGTCGGAATCGGCCTCACCGTGCTCGGCCCTGGTGAACCGATGGCGATGTACCACTGGGAGACCGACCAGGAAGACTTTCTCGTGCTCGCCGGCGAGGCTCTGCTCATCATCGAGGGTGAGGAGCGGCCGTTCCGGCAGTGGGACTTCGTGCACTGTCCCCCGAAGACACAACACGTGATCGTGGGCGCCGGAGACGGCCCTTGCACCGGAGCCGAGGCGATACGGCGACGGTTGGCTTCCCGACGGCCAACACTGACGGGAGCGCGAAGCTCTCGTAGGCGCGTTTAGTTACGCATTCGGCACGAATTCCCCGTCCGAAACGGGCATCCGTTGGGGTCAGACCCTAAACCGTGACGCCGGTGGGACAAGACGGAGCCGGAACCGTGACTTGTCCGGACTCCCGCCGCTACTTCGTCACACATTCGCCACGAATTCCCCGTCCGAAACGGGCAGCCCTTGGGGTCAGACCCGAAAGCGTGACGCGGGCGCGACAGGACTGTGCCGGAAGTCTGACGTTCGCGCCGCGCTAGATGAAGACCGCGCCCGGCGACTCGCGGTGAACTTGTGCGGGAGGAGCTGCGCGGGGTGGCATCAAGCCGAACAGCGAGAGCGCGTAGGGCAGGTATCCGTGCGCTCGCATCTCCGTGGTGTGGCCCCAGGCGCCGATGAACTCGCTGACGGGCGCTGCCGGATTGAGACGGCTGATGTCACGGTAGAGCAGGCCGGACTCGTGTTGCTGGTCGCTGACGGTCTTGTCGCGCGTGCTCCACCAGATCTGGAGCGGCACGCCGGTGAATGCGATCTTCCTCGCATAGTCGAGCGGGCTGCGGACTTCGTAGCCGCCAGGATCCGTTGCCGGCGTGCCCCCGATCTCGAGGCGGGCGAGCCTCTGCAGTCCGTCTCCAAAGGGCAGGCGGTCAAAAGCGCGGTAGCGGGCCGCCATGTTCGTCGGCGCATCGAAGGCGGCCGCGCCCGCGAGCAACCGCGGAAAGCGCGCGAGCAGCAGGAGCGTCTCCTGCCCGCCCATGCTGCCGCCGAACGCGTACACCCGATGACGGTCGATCTGCAGCCACGGGAAGGCGTGCTTCACGATCGACGGCATCCGCGCGAGGTCTCGGATCTCCCCGGGATCTCCCCACGAGTAGAGCCTCAACCTGCGGCCCTGGCCTTCAGGGTTGATGACGGCGAAGCCGCCTCGTGCAGGCAGGTCGCCCCAACGGCGGACGTTCGCCCGCGCGAACACGCCGCGGCCATGCGGCGAGATCACGAGCGGTATGGACGGATGCCTCTCCGGCCCGTACCAGGCCGGCAGGATCAGATACGCGCGCCGCGGGAGACCGTCGTGAGCCAGATAGGAGATCGTCAGGACACGCACCAGCGGAGCGGGTGAAGATGAACGGGCCAACGCCGCCGCGGGCACAATCGCGGCAAGCGCAGCGAGAACGCCGACTCCGATCGCGATGCGCCTAGCGGTGCTCCTCATCCGAACAGAACGTACGCGCGCGTCCACACCATGTCTCGGCTCGCAACAGACGCTTAACGAAACGACAACGCAGGGAACGCCGAGCGTTCAGCCGGATACAAGCAAGCGCGCCGGCGAGAAGAGCTCGAGCAAAGCGTCGTCCTCCCCGAGCAGCGCCGACGCGACGAGCTCACCGCACATGAAACCCAAAACGTTGCCGTGACCCGAATAGCCTGCCGCGACCCACGTACCTTCGAGGTCGGGAACGCGGCCGACGAGCGGCAGCAGGTCCTGGGTCAATCCGAAGATCCCCGCCCAGCGGTGAGTGACCTTCGGCATGTAGCCGAGCAACTCCATGAGGAAGGCGTCGAGCGCTCCCTGGATCGGCTCGGTCGTCGTCTCCTCGTCTGTCATCTCCGTGAGGATCGAGAAGTCGCGAAAGCCGCCGAGGACGATACGTCCGTCCGCCAATTGCTGCCAGTAGTCGAACCCGTGCCGCGCGTAGTGCGGACACTCGAAGAGCCGTTCGCCCAAGGACTCGGACGTGATCACCTGGCCGCGCGCAGGCCAGATCGCGTCGTCGAGCCCGGGCAGGAGGCCTCGCCCCGATCCGTCGGTGGCGATGACGATCTGCTCGGCGTTCACATCGTCGAGAGCCGCAACCCGGTCGTGCTCGCGAAAGGAAACGCCTTGCGCAGCGGCCCGCTCCGCAAGACGACGGACGAACCGCCCCGGCTGCAACGAGCCATCCGTCGGATGGAAGATCGCGCCGCGGAAATCAGGACGCAGATACGACAGCTCGTCGCGCCACTCCGCCGCAAACCCGTCTTCGTGCAGCGCCTCGTACTCCGCCCGGATCTCGCCGCGCTCTTCGTCGTCAGCGGCGAGACGCAGGCTGCCGGTCCTGCGGAAGGCATCCCCTGCCACCTGCTCGAGCCGGTCGAGGGCCGTCTCGGTGCGGAGCCAGAGTTCCTGCGCCGCGTCGGAGCCGTACGTCTCGCGAGCGACGTCGTATCGTGCCGCCGCGCCGCGGAGGGCAAAGCCGCCGTTGCGGCCGCTGGCGCCCTCGGCAATTCCCCGCGCGTCGTGCACGCGGACACGCAGACCGCCCCGGGCAAGTGCGAGCGCGCACGACACGCCGGTGATGCCGGCGCCGATGATCGCGACGTCGACGTCCCCTTGCGAGCCCGAGTCAACAGGGCGTGTCGGTTCGTCGAGCCAGAATGGCGTGTCCACCGAGCCGATGCTATGCGAGCCGCCGGTAGACCCCGTCTCCTTCCGCCACGAGACCCGCGACGTCGAGCTCGGCGAGCACCGCAATCACCTCGCCGACGGCAAGCCCCGTCCTGCGAACCAGATCGTCTGCCGACGCGGGCAAGAGATCGAGAATTGGATGGTCGAGTGTAGTGCGCGACCGCGTTGGAATTCCCAGCGATTCGAGCACGTCGGCTGCCGCCGTGAGCGGCGTTGCGCCCAGACGCAGGAGCGCATTCGTCCCCGCCGACAACGCGGAACTGATCTCGCCCGGCACCGCGAACACCTCCCCGCCCTCCTCGAGGGCGAAGTCGGCGGTGATCAAGGCGCCGCTCCGCTCGCGTGCCTCGACGACGATCGTCGCGGTACAGAGGCCGGCGATGATGCGGTTGCGCGCTGGGAAACGCCACGGTGCGGGTTCGACTCCAGGCTCGTACTCGGAAACGATCAGCGAGCGCTCGCAGATCGAGCGGGCCAGGCTCGCATGCGCGGCCGGATAGTCCCGATCGATGCCGCAACCGAGCACCGCGACCGTGTGGCCTTCCGTCTCGAGCGCACCGCGATGCGCCTCGCCGTCGATACCGCGCGCGAGCCCGCTCACGACGACCACGCCGGCTGCCGCGAGCTCGCGACCGAGCATCAGCGCAACCTGAGACCCGTAAGGCGAGCACGCGCGGGCACCGACGATCGCGACGGCGGGCCCCGCGAGCAGTGTCGCGTCGCCCTTCCCTCTGAGGTAGAGCCGAGCGGGTGGGTCGTGGATCGCGCGGAGCAGCGGCGGCAGCTCGGGCCTGCGCAGGTAGGTCACGGCGTCGCGAGCTCGCTCGGTGCGCGATACGCGAGCGCCTCGGCAACGTGTTCGGGCAGAACGTCGTCCGAGGCGGCGAGCGCGGCGATCGTCCGCGCGACGCCGGCGACCTTCGCGCGTCCACGTCCCGAGAGCGGAAGGCGCTCGACGGCCCGCGTCAACAGCTCGTCGGCTGCGGACGTTCGCTTTGGTGCAGTCTCTGCCAATCGCAACCGGGCCGCGACGACGCGTGCCCGCACCGGATCCGACCTCTCCCCCGGTCCGCCCTGGAGCTCGAGCGCGCGGGCGCGTGGAATCGTCACGACCAGGTCGAAGCGGTCGAGGAGTGCTCGCGAGAGCTTGTCGCGGTAGCGCGCGAGCCTCTGCGCCGAGCAGTTGCAGTGCGCACCGGGATCTCCCCGCGCCCCACACGGGCACAAGTTCATGGTCCCGATGAGTTGGAACCGGGCCGGAAAGCGCACGCTTCCCGCGGCGCGCGCCACGACGAGCTCGCCGTCCTCGAGCGGTTGGCGCAGCGCCTCGAGCGCGGGACGTTGGAACTCCGCGAGCTCGTCGAGCAGCAGCACGCCTCGGTGCGCGAGGCTCGCCTCGCCGGGCCTCAAGCGCGGACCACCTCCGACGATCGCAGCCGTCGACGCGCTGTGATGCGGCGCGCGAAACGGTGCGTAGCCGATCAGCGGCTGGTCGGGGTCGACGAGACCCGCAACAGAATGGATGCGTGTGACTTCGAGCGCCTGGTCTTCTTCGAGCGGCGGCAGGATCCCCGGCAGCCGGCGGGCAAGCATGGTCTTGCCCGTGCCGGGCGGGCCTCCCAGCAGCAAGTTGTGGCGGCCGGCGGCGGCCAACTCCAGTGCGCGCCGCCCACGCTCCTGCCCGCGGACGTCGGCGAGGTCGAGCGGACGCCGGCTCGCCTTGCCGTTGCCCACGACGTAGTCCGGCGGCTCGAGCTCTCCGCGGAGGTATGCAACCGCGTCCGCCAGGTGCCGCACGCCGACAGGCTCGACGCCAGCCAGCGCAGCCTCGGCGCACGCTTCGTAGGGGCAGATGATCCGCTCGAGCTCCGCACGCCGCGCACCCTCGGCGACCGCGAGCACACCGCCGACGCGACGCAGTCGCCCGTCGAGTGCAAGCTCGCCGCACGACGCATGCTCCGCCAGACGGGCACGTGGGAGCTGGTGTGACGCGGCCAGCAGCGCGAGCGCGATGGGCACGTCGAAGCCGGAGCCCTCCTTCTTCAACTCTGCAGGCGCGAGGTTGACGGTGACACGGCCACCCGGGAAGTCCAGCTCCGCCGAGACGATTCCACTGCGTACGCGCTGCTTCGCCTCCTGACAGGCACGGTCGGCGAGCCCGACGATCGTCAGTGAAGGCGTGCCGCCCTGGATGTGCGCCTCCACCTCCACGCGGCGCGGCTCCAGGCCGACAAGGGCAAAGGTGACCGCGCGCGCGAGCACGTCTCGACGCTAGGGCACAGCGTGTCGCGCCTCCGTGCCAAGTCAGCGCCAAGGCCGTGACTAACCGGAGGGTCTCGGCGACGTATCTACTAGGTGATGGTGATCGGTGCGACCTTCGTCGCCGCGATTTCGCTGCTGACCGGGCTCGGCCCGGATCAGTCTCGAGTGTTGTGGCAGGGCCCTGGCCTCGCCGGTGACGCAGTCGTCTGGGGGGAAGCGGCGGACGCAACAGCCTCGGTCCACCGCTGGACGCAAGGCACCGGCGAGCGCGTTCTCTATCGCAGTGACTCCCTCGCCCTCGGTCGTCCGCTCGCGGCCTCCCGCACCCTGCTCGCGTTCGAGCGCTCGTACCCGAGCTGCAAGCCACAGGCGAACCTCGTCTGCCCGCAAGCGGAGGACGCCCTCGTCGGTCCGCCCCGCGGGCCCTTCAGGACGCTGATCCCTCCACGGACCTGCGTCACGGCGACCTCGGGCAGGACGCTCTCGCTCGACGGCGGCATGGCCGCATATCTCCAGATCGACTGCGCGGCTCAGCGGACAAGGGTGGTCGTGCGTGACATCGGGCATTCAGGGAGGCCGTTGACCGTCCGAGACGCCGCGCTCTCGAGCGGCTGCTGTAGCGACGTTGCGATCGCCGGGCGGTTCGTCGCCTGGACCGAGAGGAACGAGGTCGTCGTGTATGACCGGCTCGCCCGCCGCCTCGCGTACCGCGCGCGCATCGGTCCCGAGGCAGGCATCGATGTCGATCTGGGCTTCGATCTTCAGCGAGACGGCAAGATCGCCGTCTCCTATCGCCTCGTCGAGCTCGCACGAACCGGTCCGACGACGATCGCGTGGCTCTCGCCTTCAGCTCCCCGTCTTCACGTGCTCCCTCTCCGTGGTAGCGACACGCGGATCCGCATCGCCGGCGACCACATCGCGTTCGAACGCTTTCGCACGCCGAGCACGAGCGCGCTCGTCCTCGCCGACCTCGCCGGCCGTGCCCGACCCGTTGCGGGTTTCGCTCCGCCGGTGAGCCTCAACAGCCACTTCGACTTCGACGGTCGACACGTCACATGGGCTTCTGACCGCGTGACATCCACCCGACTGGACTGTCCCCCGCCCGGGCAAGAACGGCCCTGCGTCCGCCGCGAGACCGGAGTCACTTCGATCTGGATCCGCGCGGCCGCCGACGGCACACCGCGCCTCGTTGTACGGCTGCGATTCGACGACACGCTCGCCCGGTTCTAGCGCGCGACGAGAACGTCTTCGAAGTACTCCCCCGCGCGCCGACCCGTCCGGCGATTCACGTGACGACGCAAACGTTCTTCGAGCCGAAGCCCCGCGCGTTCGAGGATCTGCGGGTAGAGCTCACGGCGATCGTTGACCACGATCAGGATCGGTGCTCCTCGGCGCAGCACGGATCTGGCATTGAGCAGCACGTCCACGATCCCGTCGGAGTAGGCCGCCAAGGCGGCGCGAGAGCTCCCCGCCGCAGCGGCGCCGACCTCGAGTTCGCTCCGGTCATCGAGCCCGAGCAACTCGTAGGCGTAGCGATGCTGCTCGTGGTAATCGATCAGACCCGGATACGGCGGCGAGGTGAGCACACCGTCGTAACGGCCCGGCAGTTGCAGCTCCCGCATGTCGCCGTGGATGACCGAGGCGACGCGGCCGCGGGCGCGAACGCGCGAGAACTCCTTCAGTCGCACCAGCGTGTCGAGTGTGTAGCGGCGCAGGAACTGCGACGCCGTCTCCACGGGCCGGCACTCCCGTCGATGCTTGTGACACCAGTACGGCTCGAGCTGGGGCTCCCGTGGAAACTCGAGATCGAAGTGCGTCGTGCGACGCGCCGAGCGTGCGGCGCGGGCGAGCACCACGCGGAGAACGTCCGCGTGCTCGTACTCGTCGATCAGAGCCCTGAATCCGAGCAGCTCGCGCGCCGCCGGCGGCGCGAACCACCGTCGAACGTAGGCAGAGGGACGGTCGGTGGACGTTTCTCCGACACGCGAATGGATGTCGCGCAGCTCCTGTTCCAGTACGAACGGGTTGTACGAACGGGTCTTGACGTCCATCAGCAGGCAGTTGAAGGCCGCCACGTCGACGCCGGTTGCGGCGAGCCCGATCTCGAGCGCCTGCACGAGGGTCGTGCCCGAGCCGGCGAACGGATCGAGCACGTGTTGGCCCGGCCGGAAATATCTTCCCAGCAGGATCTCCACGAGCTGTGGGATGAACTTGCCGAGGTACGGGTGGAGCCGGTGGACGTGCTTCGTGCGCTCCCGTTCCGGGAGGTCGCGCTCGGACCAGGAGAGGGCGAGATCGATCTCGGCGTAGAGGGCGTCCTGAGTCGCGGCCACCCGCGCCAGTTCGACGCCGGGGTCAGAAAGCCTCGGCCACCCGCTCGAGTTGGCCGCTGCGGACTGCCATCACGTCGAAGGAGACCTCGAGCCCGGCCGCCTCGGGATGGCGTGCGAGCCAGACGTCGGCCGCAAGTCTGAGTCGACGCTGCTTCTCGTCATCCACCATCTCGAGTGGATCGCCGAACCGCTCGCCCAGCTTCTCCTTCACCTCGCAGAAGATCAGCCGGCGCCCCCGGCGAACGATGATGTCGAGCTCGTACCCGGCGACCCAGGCGTTCGTGGCCAGGATCCTGTAACCGCGCACGCGGTACCACCAGACGGCGCGTTGCTCGGCGCGCTTGCCGGGACGCAACGACACAGGGCGAGGTTACGTCGTGCCGCTGCGCCGGTCTGTCACGGAACTCGAACTTAGGTGCTCTTGGTCAGGAGCGTGTGGATCTCGCGGGTCAGACCGGCGACTTGCTCGGTCAGCTCCTTGTCCTGCTTGGTCAGATCGGTGTTCGCCTCTAGCAGCGTCTGGAGCTTGTCCGTTTCCGTCTTGAGCATTGCAACGCGTCGTTCAGCATGCTGCTCTTCCTTCTCGCGGTGCTTCTCGAGCTGTTCGCCGAGCGCCTTGTCGCGCGAAGCCTGCCTCGTCTGCGCGAGCAGGATCAGCGGCGCGGCGTAGGCGGCCTGGGTCGAGAAGGCAAGGTTGAGGAGGATGAACGGGTACGGATCCCAGTGCGACATGAGCGCGACCGAGTTGAGTGCGATCCAGGCGATGACGATGAGCGTCTGCCCGATGATGTAGCGCGGCGTTCCGAAGAAGCGCGCAGCCCGTTCCGCGGCGCGGCCGAACGGATCCTCGCCAAAGGCGCTGTGCTCGGCCACGCCCTTGAGAGTAGGTCGTCAGGCGGACAGTGCCGCCAGCTCCTCCTCGTTCAGGTAGCACATCGCCTGGAAGGAGCGGCGGTGAATCCTGGATGGTCCACGCTCGCGCACGATCCTGGAATGGCCGGGCGTGATGTACCCGACGTGCGAGGAGAACCCGTAGTGCGGGAACAGCGCGTCCATCCTGCGCATGACCCGATCGCGCGTCACCTTGGCGACGATCGAGGCGGCGGCGATTGCGGCGCTCTTCTCGTCGCCGTCGACGACAGCCCGGTGCGGAGGCGCCGTCGGGCCGAGCCGGAACCCGTCGACGAGGCAGGCTTCGGCCGGCGGGGACAGCGCATGCAGGATTTCGCGCATCGCCGCGAGGTTCGATTTGTGCAACCCGTTGCGGTCGATCGCTCCGTGCGGGATCACACGTACGACCACCTGCTCGGCGCAACCCAGGACCGCTTGGAAGAGCTTCTCCCGGCGTTCGGGCGAGCACTGCTTCGAGTCGTTGAGGAACCCGAGCGGGCGCACCTTGTGATCGCGGAGGGAGCCGTAGTCGAGCAGTACGCCGGCTACGACCAGCGGCCCTGCCAGGGAGCCGCGGCCGGCCTCGTCCGTTCCGGCTACCAGCCTCGCTCCGAGCTGCCGGTCGAACTTCAGCAGCTTCTGGCCTGGTTTCGTGGGCGCCACGGCGCCGAGGATAGCTGGCTACTCGGCGGGCTCTACGGGCGTCGCTGCCGAATCCTCGGTCTCAGCGACTTCCGCCGGCTGGACGCCCTTCGGGGCGCGGGCGACGTCCTGGCGCAACTCGCGGATCCGGGCCTTCTTGCCGACCTTTCCGCGCAGGTAGTACAGCTTCGCTCGATTGACGTCGCCGACGGCGGCGACCTCGATCTTCTCGATCTTGGGCGTGTGCAGCGGGAACGTGCGCTCGACACCGACGCCGAAGGACTGCTTCCGGACCGTGAAGGTCTCACGGGCCCCTGCGCCCTGGCGCTTGATCACGATCCCCTCGAAAACCTGGATCCGCTGCCGCTGGCCCTCGATCACCTTGAAATGGACCCGGACCGTGTCTCCCGCCTTGAACTGCGGGATGTCGTCCCGCAACTGGGCGCGCTCGAGTGTCTCGATCACCTTGCTCATAGGAAAAGGGCGGCCCTCAGACCGCCGCGGCATGCTAGCAAGCGGTCGGCTGAGCCTAGTGGAAGGAGATCCGGCCCGGCGGCCAGTACGTGGCGAAGACCTTGCCGATCAGGTTCTTGCGCGGGACCAGTCCCCAGCGGCGAGAGTCGCAGGAGGAGCTCCGGTTGTCTCCCATCATCAGGTAGTAGCCCTTCGGGATCCGGGTGTAGGTGTTTCTCGGCGGGATGTCGCGCAGGGTCAGGGTCTGGGTGTCGCGCCGGCCGGCCTTGACGTACGGCTCGTTCAGCTTCTTCCCGTTGATGTAGACGAAGCCGCTTCGCTCCTCCCACACGTCGCCGGGCACCCCGATCAGGCGCTTGACGAACGTTCCCTCCGAGCCGCACTCCTGTTTCGCCAGGCTCGGCGTCAGGAACACGACGATCTCGCCCCGCTTCGGGCTGCGAAAGTGGTAGATGAAACGGTTCGCCAGCACCCGGTCCGACGTGGCCGCCTCGCAGCCCTGGGCAGGCCGAGCGCAGTGCAGCGTCGGCTCCATCGACGACGACGGGATGCGATACGGGTTCACGATCCAGGCCTTGATCGCGAGCACGATCGCGATGGCGCCCGCGATCGTGACGACCCAGTCGATGGCGACGCGCCACCCGTGGGGCAGATTCGGGAAGAGGCGGTCGAGCGGGTTGTGGGTCTTCTTCTGCGGCGTTCCGCTGGGTGGACCGAATCCGTCCCGCTGGGAGTCGTACCGTGCGCGTTCTTCCGGATCGCGCAAGACGTACGCGTCCGGTCGCACGCCGAGCAACGCGTAGTGGTCGCTCACGTGACGGTCCGCCGCCGACTCTGTTCCCGTCGCCATTCCTCGATCTTTGCGTGGTCGCCTGACAGGAGGATCTCCGGCACGTGCCAGCCGCGGAAGTCCGGCGGCCGCGTGTAGTGCGGATACTCGAGACCGCCGTCGAGCTCGGAGGAGAAGCTCTCGAACGAACCCGACTCCTGCTTGATCGCGCCGGGAAGCCTGCGCGCAATTGCGTCGACGAGAACCATCGCCGGCAGGTCGCCGTTCGACAGGACGTAGGGCCCGATCGAGATCGTGTCCGACGCGAGATGCTGCACGACGCGCTCGTCGAACCCTTCGAAGCGGGCGGACAGCAACGTCAGTCGGTCCTCCACGGCGAGCTCCTCCACCACGTCTTGCGTCAATTGCCGCCCCTGAGGCGTCAAGGCGATGACCCGCTGGTCGGGCACGCCGTCGTACACCTTGTCCAGTGCAGCCGCGACGACGTCGACCCGCAACACCATGCCCGCGCCTCCGCCGTAAGGCTCGTCGTCGACCTGCCCGGCGCGCAGCGGCGTGGTGTCTCGGTACGAGAACAGCCGCAGGTCGAGCTCGGTGCCGAGAACGGTGGCCACCGGGCGCTGCTCCGTCAGCCAGGCAAAGGCATGCGGAACGAGGGTGAAGACGTCGAGCTGCACGGCCAAGGCAGGTTAGCTACCGACCCGAGAATCCTGGAGCGACCACGATCCTTCCAGTCGCAAGATCCACCACACGGACGCAGTCCTCCACCATCGGGAGGGCAAGCCCGGAGTCGAGCTCCAGCACGTCGTTCGCGACACCGGGGACGACATCGGTCACCGTGCCGAGCGCGCCGCCGCCTTCCTCCTCGACTGGGAGACCCACCAGCTGGAAGACGTAGTACTCGTCGTCGCCGGCCGGCGCCAGCGATTCACGCGGCACCTCGAGCTGCGCTCCTCGGGGAACGCGTCGGTCGAGGCGAATGACCGGACGTCCGCGCGCATGTCGCCGGGCCACGATCTTCGCCGGCTCGCCCTCGACGATCAGCTCGGCCCCGACCTCGAAGCGTTCCGGGGCCTCACTCGCGTTCTCGACGACGAAAGAACCGTCCAGGCCGTGCGACTTGCCGACACGTCCGACGACGACGGTCTCAGACGCGTTCACGGAACCGCCCTCGTCTAGTCGACGATCTCGAGCTGCACGCGGCGATGCTCCCGCACGCTGCCGGCTCGAACGATCGTGCGCAACGCGCGCGCAATCCGTCCCTGCCGGCCGATCACCTTGCCGAGATCGTCTTGCGCCACGTGCAGGCGAAGCACGACCGCGTCGGCCTCGTCGACGCGCTCGACGCGCACCGCGTCGGGGTCGTCGACCAGCTGCTTCGCCAGGTATTCCAAGAGCTCCGCCACTACTTCAGGTTCTTGATCTGGAGCAGCTTGCTCACGGCCTCCGACGGCAAGGCACCTTTGCCGAGCCAGTCCTTCACCTTCTCCTCGTCGAACTCGATCAGTGAAGGATCGTGCTGCGGGTTGTAGCGCCCGACGATCTCGATGAACTTGCCGTCGCGCGGTGAGCGCGAGTCGGCGACGACGACGCGATACACCGGATTCTTCTTCGATCCGACTCGCGTCAACCTCATGCGTACGGCCAAACGATCTACCTCCTCGATTTCTGTCGCTTCTTACGTTTGTTGGATTTTGTCGCTTTTCGCTGCCCCGGCTGCGGAGCTGCGGCGGGCGCGTTTCCCGTCAGGGCGCCGAGATCCGGCAGCTTGCCCTTGCTCATGCCTTTCATGAGCTTCTCCATCTGCTTGCGCGCTTCCATCAGACGGTTGACTTCTTCCACCGTCGTTCCCGATCCGTCCGCGATCCGCCGCCGCCGCGAGCCGTCGATCACCTTCGGCAGCCCTCGCTCCTGCGGTGTCATCGACAGGATGATCGCCTCGACGCGGCCGAGCTGTTTCTCGTCCACCTCGTCCATTCCCTCGAGCTGCTTGCCGACGCCCGGGATCATCTTCAGCACGCCCTGGATCGGCCCCATGCGGCGCAGCATCTTGTAGCTCTTCAGGAAATCGTCGAAGGTGAACTGGCCCTTCATCATGCGGGCCTCGAGGTGCTTCTGATCGTCCTCCTCGACCGCCTGCTCGGCGCGCTCGATGAGAGTCAAGACGTCGCCCATGCCGAGGATGCGCGAGGCCATGCGATCGGGATGGAAGTACTCGAGCTGGTCGAGCTTCTCGCCGACCGAGATCAGTTTGATCGGGCGGCCGGTGACGGCCTTGACGGACAGCGCTGCGCCACCGCGCGCGTCGCCGTCGAGCTTCGTCATCACGACGCCGTCGAACGCGATCCGCTCCTGGAACGCCAGCGCGACGTTCACGGCCTCCTGACCCGTCATCGCGTCGACGACGAGCAGTACGTTCGCGGGCTTCGCTTCGTCGCGGACGCGCTCGAGCTCCTGCATCAGCTCTTCGTCCACGTGGAGGCGGCCGGCCGTGTCGAGGATGATCGTGTCGACGCCCTCTGCGGAGAGCTGCCGGAGGCCTTCGCGCGCGACGGCGACCGGATCCGCGCCGTCGCCACGATAGACCGGGACCTGAATCTGCTTGCCGAGCTGCTCGAGCTGGTCGATCGCAGCGGGTCGTTGCAGGTCGGCAGCAACGAGCCCGGGGCTTCGGCCCTCCTTCCTGAGCATGAGTGCGAGCTTGGCCGCGGCGGTCGTCTTGCCCGATCCCTGCAGACCGGCAAGCAGGATCACGGTCGGCGGCCGGCCCGTGAACGCGAGCTGCGAGCTGCCCGAGCCCATCAGGGCGGTCAGCTCGTCGTGGACGACCTTCACGACCTGCTGTCCAGGCTGCAGGCTCTTCAGGACCTCCTGGCCGAGGGCGCGCTCGCGCACCTGGGCGACGAACTGCTTGACGACCTCGAAGTTGACGTCGGCCTCGAGCAGTGCGAGGCGGATCTCGCGCATGGCGCGGGAGATCGCCTCCTCGTCGAGCTTTCCGCGTCCCCGCAGGTCGCCGAGAGCGCCCTGGAGCCTGTCTGAAAGGGTGTCGAACACGGCCGGGAAGTGTACTTGCGGGTGTTTCTAGGCCAGACTTGGTCGTACCTCGAGCCATTCGCGCTACCTGTGCTCGGAGCTGTGCGAGTTGACGAACCGTTGTTGACGCAGGCCGACGAGCGGTTTCGCGCGCTGGGTCTCGACTGGCACGCCGACCAGACCGAGGCCCTCATCCGGTTCCGGAACAGCGCTGCTGCCGCTTGCGGCTAGGCGCTTCCACAGGCGAGTCCTACACTCAGGACATGGCCGTAAGCCGGAGAACGGTCACCGTCCTCTTCGCAGACGTGGCCGACTCGACGCCGCTCGGAGAGCGGCTCGACCCGGAGACGCTGCGACTGGTCATGTCCCGGTGGTTCGAGCGGATGTCGGAGGTGCTCGAACGCCACGGCGGCACCGTGGAGAAGTTCATCGGCGACGCCGTCATGGCGGTGTTCGGCATTCCGGATCTACACGAAGACGACGGGCTGCGCGCAGTCAGGGCCGCGA
>WNFC01000397.1_pt1 | contig 43008 bp, 49 predicted proteins | sample 5400541 | NCBI WGS metagenome assembly WNFC01 (sample SAMN13153342, study PRJNA577476) | soil metagenome | isolation source: 120 cm saprolite under Douglas fir tree site 2 hole 2 replicate 1 | place: USA:California | collected 2015-04-18 | reverse complement strand
CATTGCGAGGGCGGCGTTGTTCCTGGCTTCCGATGCCGGCAGTTTCGTCAATGGCATCGATCTGGTGGTGGATGGCGGCGTGATCACCGGCAATCGCTTTTCCGCCGGCGCCCAGGCGCGTCGCGAGTTGGTCGCCGCGGTGAAGGCGGAGATCGATGCCGCAGCTTGATTTCCAAGGCGCGTAGCTTCATCCCAATGGAGGCAACATGTCGAACAAGATCATCGTTACGTGCGCCGTGACCGGTAGCGCTGAAACCTATCGGACGAACCCCGCTGTTCCCATCACGCCCGAACAGATCGCGACGGCGGCGCTCGAAGCCGAGGGTGCAGGCGCCTCGATCGCGCACATCCATGTGCGCGATCCCGAGACCGGAAAGGCATCCGGGCGGCTCGACCTGTTCCAGGACGTAGTGGAGCGAATCAGGGCTGCCGGGTCGCAGCTGATTCTGGAGTTGTCTTGCGGACGAGGCGGCACGTTTGCGTTTGACGCGGGGACCCCAGGCCGGGCGGGCGAGGGGTCGAACATACTGACCGCGGCCGATCGCGTGGCACAAGTCGAGGCCCTGCGGCCCGAGCTGTGCAGCCTGGATGTCGGCTCGCTGAACTTCGAGAAGCTGGTCTACATGAATGCCCCGAGCGAGCTTCGCGAGATGGCCCGACGCATTCGCGCAGCAGGGACGAAACCGGATCTTGAAGTGTTCGATCTCGGGCATATCGAATTCGGGAAGCAATTGATCCAGGAAGGCCTCATCGAGACGCCAGCCTTGTTCCAGATCGTGCTGGGTGTTCGGTGGGGCGCCCCGGCGACCTGTCAGGCCATGCTCGCGATGAAGGATGCCCTGGCGGGCTTGCATTGGTCGGTTTCGGACATGGGTTCGGGCCAACCGCACCGCACGATCACGCAAGGCATGCTCCTCGGTGGCAGCGTGCGCGTGGGTCTGGAAGACAGCATCTACATAGAACCGGGCGTCCTGGCGAAAAGCAACGCGCAACAGGTCGAGCAGGCCGTCAGGCAGATCGGGTACCTGGGTTTCGATGTCGCAAGTCCGGGCGAAGCGCGCGACATGCTCGGCCTCCATCGCCATTGATCCAGGAGCGATCGATGCCACGCCAGCTGTGGACCCTGACTCAATCGGACGCGAGTTTCCTCGTCGATCATTCGATCAGGACTGCCGCGGACATGGGCGTCGCCGTCACCGTCGCCGTGGTCGAGGCTGGCGGGGTCACCGTCGCCTTGCTTCGGATGGATGACACAAAATTGGCAAGCGTCCGCGTTGCCGAGGCAAAGGCCTGGACCTCCGCGCTGTTTCAACGTGCGAGCAGCGACTATGGACCCATCACCGCTCCCGGCAGCGTCGGCTATGGCCTGCAGAACGCTTTCCCCGGAAGCCTGGTCCCGATGATCGGCGGCCAGCCGATCTTTGCAAATGGCACGTGCATCGGTGGCATAGGGGTCAGCGGCGCGTCCGGCGAACAGGACGACAGCATCGCCCAGGCCGCGATAGCCGCCTTTGCTAAGCGAGTCACCGCATGAAAAACAAGAAGTTCAGTGTAGTCAAGACTGGAAAGGCCATGAGCAGCGTCGCGCTTTCATCGCCCCGGTTGCTGGCGGCGTCGGATTCAGCGGCGCAGCATATCCAGCAGGCGTTGCGGCGCGCCATCGTGACGCTCGAACTGCCGCCGGGTGCGCATTTGTCGGAGAACGAAGTGGCCTTGCGCTTCGGCGTATCACGCCAACCGGCGCGGGAGGCGATGATTGCGCTCGCCAAGATCGGGCTCGTGCGCGTGGTGCCGCAGCGCGGCACGGTGGTGGTGAAGATTTCGGCCCGGCAGATGATGCAGGTCCGCTTTATCCGCGAGGCGCTGGAAACGGCGATCGTGCGCCAGGCTTGCAACCGGTTCGATCCGATGTTCCGGGCCAGCATCGACTCGATCCTCGCAGCGCAGCGCAGGGCTGCGCGGGACAACGACATCCCGGCCTTTCAGGAGCACGACGAACGATTCCATGCGGCTCTCGCAGCCGGAGCGGACGCTGAACTCGCGTGGCAGGCGGTCATCGACATCAAGTGCCATATGGATCGCGTGTGCCATCTGACATTGCTGGATCAGAAGACGGTCCTGGGGCTGATCGACCAGCACGAAACCATTCTGGCCGCGATCGACGCCCAGGATGCGGACGCCGCCGACAAGGCAATACGACACCACCTGACGGAGATCCTCCGATCGCTGCCGAAAGTGCTGGCGGACCGCGCCGACCTGTTCGAATGAGCGAGATGGGACATATCGTGAAGACCGCTTCGCTGGAACGCTGGTTCGATCGATATTTCGTGCAAGCCACCGTGCTGCCGACATTCCTGGTGATGGTGTGTGTCTTCGGCCTGCCGCTCGTATTTTCCTTCTATCTGAGTTTTACCGGATGGGGCCTGGAGCAACCGCTGTTTGCGGGCCGGTTTGTCGGGCTGGCGAACTACGACGACGTGCTGACCAACTCGGTCTTCAAGAAGGCGATCTACATCACCCTCGGCTACACGGCTGCCACGGTGGCCGCGCAGATGCTGCTCGGATTGGGGATCGCATTGCTGCTGAATGTCGATCTGCCGGGAATGCGCGTCTTTCGCACCGCGTTGATCGTGCCGATGATGGTCACGCCGATCGTCGGCGCGCTTTGCTGGAAGCTGTTGCTCGACCCAAGCCACGGCGTGTTCAACCAGTGGATCGGGGAAAAGATAGTCTGGCTCGGCCGGACCGATACCGCCATCTATGCAATCTGGCTGGTAGGCGTGTGGCAGAACACGACCTACGTCACGATCATCTTGCTGGCCGGCCTGCGGTCGCTGCCGTCCGAACCAATCGAAGCCGCGGCTATCGACGGCGCCGGCCGCCTGGCAGCGTTCCGGTTCGTCACGCTTCCCATGCTGCGGCCGTATATCCTCGTGGCGCTGCTGTTGCGCACGATCTTCGAGTTCCGCGCGTTCGACAACATCTACGCGATGACCGGTGGGGGTCCCGCCAACAGCACGATGGTGCTGTCGATGTACACCTACCTGGTGACGTTCGTGCAATTCGACTTCAGCATCGGCGCCGCCGCGGCGTGGCTGATGCTGCTGATGTCACTGGTCCTGTGCGTGCTCTTCATCCTCGTGATTCGTAGGGCGCTCTGATGGCTGCCGTGGTCGGTTCCCCCCGTATGCGAAAGCTGGAGTCGGCACTGATCTATGCGACGCTCACGGTGCTTGTCCTGGCATTCCTGTTTCCCGTGATCTGGGTGCTCGGCCTGTCGTTGAAGACACGGGCCCAGGTGTTCGCGTCGCCGCCGCTCTACCTGTGGTGGCCGACTTTCGAAAACTATGCCGCCGTACTAGCACGATCCGACTTCGTTCGGGCGTTCACGAATACGCTGATCGTCTCGACCAGCGCGGTGCTGCTGTCGCTGGGCGTCGGTGCCCCGGCGGCTTACGCGTTTGCGCGCTTTCCTTTCAAGGGCCGGTCGATCCTGTTCTTTGCTTTATTGGTGATGCGCATGTTGCCGCCGATTGCGGTGCTCGTGCCCATGTATCTGCTGTTCAACAAGATCGGCCTCGCGACCACGCGATTGAGCGTCGTGCTTGCCTACACCACCTTCAGCCTGCCGCTGGTCGTGTGGATCATGCGCGGGTATTTCGAAGGCCTGCCGGTCGAACTGGAAGAGAGCGCCGGGATCGACGGTGCCAGCCGTTTTGGCGCATTCATGTACGTCATCCTGCCGTTGGCCCGGCCCGGCCTCGTCGCGGCCAGCATCTTATGCCTGCAGCTGGCGTGGAACGATTTCCTGTTCTCTGCCGTGCTGACCAACAGCGCCACGCAAACGCTGCCGGTGATGATGACAGCGTTCAGCGCAGGGGACTCCGGCATGGACTGGGGTGGACTCACTGCGTCGGGGATGCTGGTGACCTTGCCAGTAATCCTCTTTTCGTTCGTAGCACAGCGTCATCTTGTGGCCGGGTTGTCGTCAGGAGCCGTCAAGGGCTGATGTATGGATGCAGATCACAGGCTTGTCAAAAATACTGCCGCAATACATGTGGTTGGTGATTAGGAGGCCCAACTGATATTTCTCAGTGCGGAATCATTAGCGGCAATGTCGGTGAGTTGAGTAGATTACTAACCAGAAAACAAGGAGAAAAGGTCATGGCTGGATTTAATAGAAGGCAATGGTTGCAGGGCTCGGCTGCTGGCTTGCTGGTGGCCTCGACAGGCAAGGCGTGGGCGCAGACCAAGCCCGACAAACTTGTCCTGGTATGCGAGAACTCGATCCCCTGGAAGCGGACTCTCCTCTATGAAGTCGCACCGGCATTCGAGAAAGCAAACGGGATCAAGGTTGAATTCGCGATGTTTCCCGTGGACGCCTGGCGGGCACGACTGAAGGCTGAGCTGAACGCGCGATCGACAGGCATCGACCTCGCGATGTTGTCAGTTCAGATGGGAGAATGGATGGCGCCTCATCTTCTCGACCATAACGAAGTAGTGGCGAAGATCATGGCCCGCGACCCGGCGTTTGCCTGGAACGACTTTCTCGACGGTAGCAAAACAGCGGGAACGTATAACGGGCAACTCGTCGGTATCCCCTATCGCCTCACTGCGCAAATTGTGAGCTACCAGAAGGCTCTCCTGCAGCAGGCCGGCTTCGCGCAGGCACCGAGAACGTTCGCGGAGTTCCAGAAGGCTGCATTGGCAGTAAACTCACCACCGACCCGCTACGGGTTTGGTCTCATGGGCAAACAGGGTCCGGCCACATTCACGAACGTCGTATCTTGGATGTTTTCCGCCGGCGGACGGTTGCTGGATGTGAAAACCGGTGAGGTATTCCTTGACGATGGCAAAGCTGCGGTCGGGTTGCAGTTCTATTCCGACCTATTCCAGAAGGATAAGGTCGTGCCGCCAGAAGCAATGACTTGGGAATTCGACGACATCATCGCCGGTGCACAGAAGGATCGGTACGCGATGACAGCTACATTCTCTTCGTATGGGACTTTGTTTAACGATCCAAAGATCTCCCAAACTGCTGGCAAATGGGCATTCGCGACCTTGCCTGGACATACGTCGAAGGAACAGAGCCGATCCCTCGTCGACGGCCAATTCATGGCGATATCGAAATATTCCAAGAACCAAGACTGGGCGATGGAATTCGTGCGCATGGCTTGTAGCAAAGATCTGATGCTCCGCTCCATGGAAGGAGGAAACTCGCCTCCGCGTGCATCGGCGTTGCGCAATCCCGAGATGATCGCCAAGTTCGGCTGGCCTAGTGCTGCCGCAGAAGCGATCGAAACAGGTATCCCGATTTCACAGTACGCGATATGGGATGGCTTGGAGATCGCACTTCGCACCGGCGTCTCCGAAACCCTGCTCGGGCAGAAAACCGCCAAGGTGGCGCTGGAAGGCGTGGCGAACGAATGGCGGCGCAATCTTCGCCGCGCCGGCATTCTCAAGTAAGGTTTGCCAACTCAGGACTGGTGAGACCCCTTCGGAGAGGGCCAAGAAGCAAGGGGAAATCAGAGTGGCCGAAATTACTATTGGGTCATATTTAGCCGACACGGGACGTAGGGAAGGTCATAGAAGGGTCTTAGAGGGGTCCTACCTAGGAGGGTCAAGAAGCCTTACCAGGGTTGCCGAGGCACGGACTGAGTCTGAAGTGCCCACTAGGGTTATGCGAGAATGACCGAGCCTCCGACAACGTCGCCCGAGCGTGCGCCCGATTGGCCGCTGGTGCGGAAAAGACGTGGGTCTCCGAGGGGCTCCGGCGCCTCGTCCATGAGAGGAGAGGGAAAATGAAGACCTTTGCAATCCTGGCCAGCGGAATCATGTTGACCGCGCTCATGGCCCCTGCCGGCGCCGCCCAGGCGGCCACGTTCGTCTACGTGTCGAACGCTGAGGACGGCGACATCGGGACCTATACTCTGCTGCCCGACGGGAACCTGCTGCCCGGCGCGCGCGTCGGGGCCGGGAAACCGGTGATGCCGATGAGCGTGAGTCCCGATCGGCGCTTTCTCTACGCCGCGGTGCGCTCGAAGCCCTTCGCGGTAATCACTTACGCCATCGACCCGAAGACGGGCGCGCTGAGCAAGCGGTCGGGCGCGGCCCTGGCGGAGAGCTTCCCGTACATCACGGTGGACAAGACCGGAAGCGTCCTGCTCGGCGCGTCCTACGCCGGCAACCTCGTCAGCGTCAACGTAATCGGGAAGGACGGCAAGGTATCCGATCCCACCCAGGTGATCCCGACCGCCCGCAACGCCCACGCCATCATCACCGACAACACCAACCGCTTCGTGTTCGTGCCGCACCTGGGCACCGACCAGATCTTCCAGTTCCGCCTCGACGTGAAGGCCGGGCGGCTGACGGCGAACACTCCGCCGGTGGTGCAGTTGAAGGCGGGGTCCGGGCCGCGCCACATCATCATGTCGAGCGACAACAGGTTCGCCTACCTGCTCAACGAGCTGACGGCGACGGTGACGACGCTCTCGCTGGACGCGAAGACGGGCCAGCTGACCGAGGTGAGCTCAGCCTCGGCGCTGCCGGCCGACACCAAGCTTGTCCCCGGCGCCCCGCGCCCCTCCCCGCCAGGGCGCAATGTCGACAACGACATCTGGGCGTCCGACCTACACCTCACGCCGGACGGCAAGTTCCTCTACGCCGCAGAGCGGACCAGCAGCTCGCTCGGCGCGTTCAGCGTGGATCCGGCCACCGGCAAGCTGACCTATCTGTCGAGCACGCCCACCGAGACTCAACCGCGTGGCTTCGCCATCGATCTCAAGGGCCGTACCATGGTCGTGTCAGGCGAGAAATCGGAAACCATCTCGGTCTACGCTATCGACCCCGCGAGCGGCGCCTTGTCGCTGCGGCAGAAGTACCCAACGGGCAAGGGCTCGAACTGGGTCGAAATCGTCAGTTTCGACTAGCGACGGGATGACCCCAGGGAAACTAAATTCCGGGGCGAAAATCACCACGAAATCGCCGTGGTGGCCCCAAGGGGATTTCCCAGCTGGTGGGCCAGCTCCTGCGGTTCCCTTTGAAGGGCACGGCCCTCCGGACTTAGAGGTCCCCTGGCCCTCCCTCCACGCCAATGTATCGGATGCGACTCTCAAGGCTGGCTACCTGGCGTGATCTGGTCGATGAGGCCATAGTCGAGCGCCTCTCGCGCGTCGAGATAACGTCCGCGCCGCATGTCCTCGGCAATCTCCTCGGCGGGTTGGCCGGTGCGCCGGGCCAAGCGTCCGTAGAGCTTCCAGAGGAGCTCCTGCTGCTGGCGGCTCTGCGCGGAGATCTCCTCCGGGGTGCCGGCGAACCGCGCCGTCGGCTGGGAAAGGTGGAACCGCGCATGCGGCGAGGCGGCGCTGTGATCGGCGGCCGCGATCACGCCGATAACCGGGCCGCCGACCTGACCCCGGCAAAGGACGCGCAGCGCCGAGCGCAGCATCTCGGCGGTGTCGATCAGGACGAAGGCCGCCCCAAGTGCCCCGTCGGGGCTGTCCAGGTGGAGATCGATGGGTCGCTCACCGCCGGCGTCCAGCGCCAGGAGCGCGGCCGCCGCCCTCGCCGCTGCCCCATCGTCGAGGTGACCCGTGACGAGCACGATGCGGCGCTCGAAGAGCTGCTCCTGCAGCCAGCCCCCGAGGCTCATGCACCGAGCGTACAGCATTCCACTAAGTAAACGGTCGGAGGTCCAACCACCGCCCAGGTCCATCCGGACCGTGATCCTCTCGACACGAAGCTTAGGTGCCACCGAGGGCGACCCGGGACAGAATGTCTCTCATTCAGGAGCGTCGCGATCGCTATCAGACCCTCCACGAAGTGATCGGCTCGGGCTTTGGCGATGCCCATGGTGCGTCGTTCCTGCCCAAGACGTACACGGTCGTCCGAGCCTACCGCCACGCGGTCAAGGAGGAGGGGGGCGACGACACGATCGACATGATGCGCGGCTGGGGCGATGTCGAGTTCGTAGCCACCGACTACGGCGTTCCCACCATCTATTTCGGTCTCGGCACGATGGCCGCCGCGCACACGGCGGACGAGTACATCGATCTCGACCGTTACCACATGAGCGTGGGCGTCTACGAGCGCGCGATTCAGGAGTTTCTAGTAACGGCCAAGGCTTCCTGAGTCGGAGACCGCGGGGCCGTCGGGCGATGGCCGAAGGCCGTTCAAGAAGCGGCGAGAAGCCACTCGCGGGCCCGGGCGATCGCCTGGGCGCGGTGGCTGACGCGGTTCTTCTCCTCGCCGGAGAGCTCGGCGAAGCCGCGCCCGAGCGGCGGGTAGAAGAAAACTGGATCGTAGCCGAAGCCCCCCGTGCCACGCGGCCCTTCGAGCAGCAGGCCCTCGACCACACCCTCCACGGTCGTCTCGCGGCGTCGGCGCGGGCAGACAATGGCGATCAGGCAACGAAAGCGGGCCGTCCGCCTCTCGCGGGGCACCGACGCCATCTCTCTCAGCATCACCTCGCAGCGCTCGGGATCGCTCAGGTCGGGGCCACCGTAACGGGCCGAGAGCACGCCGGGACCCCCGCCGAGGGCGTCCACCTCGATCCCGGAGTCATCGGCAAGCGCCAGCTCCCCCGTCGCCGCCGCGACAGCGCGCGCCTTGCCGAGTGCGTTCTCGGCGTAGGACGATTCGCCTTCCGGAGGAAGAGTGACGCGGGGAAAATCGGAAAGATGCAGGATGCGGAAGGGGATGCCCGAGAGGAGCGCAGCCATCTCGCGCGCCTTGGCGCGGTTGGCGGTGGCCAGCACCAGAGTCTGCTGACCAGAGGACGCCGGCTTTTTAGAGGACGAAGGACGTCTCGCCGCGCGCGTCGACGGCGCGCCGCTGGAGCGCGATCAGCCGCCCAATGCCCTGCTCCGCCAGCGCCAGCATGGCGGCCAGGCTGTCCCGGCCGAAGGGCGTCTGCTCGGCCGTTCCCTGCACTTCCACGAACGCGCCCGCGCCCGTCATGACCACATTCATGTCCACCTCGGCGCCCGAGTCCTCCAGGTAGTTCAAGTCGAGCGCGGGTGTCCCCCCGACGATGCCGACGCTGATGGCCGCGACGCAGTCTCGCACGGGCGTGCCCGGCAGCGCTCCCCCCCTGACGACGGTGCCGATGGCGTCCGCCATGGCGATGAAGCTACCCGTGATGGCCGCCGTGCGCGTGCCACCGTCGGCCTGGATGACGTCGCAGTCCACCCAGACGGTCCGCTCGCCCAGCTTCGCCATCTCGACCACGGCACGCAGCGAGCGCCCGACGAGCCGCTGGATTTCCTGCGAGCGCCCGCTGGGACCGCCCCGCTCGCGATTCATGCGCGTGTTGGTCGAGCGCGGCAGCATGCCGTACTCCGCGGTCACCCAGCCCTTGCCCTGTCCCTTGAGAAAGGGCGGCACCTTCTCCTCGATGGACGCGGTGCAGATGACCTTGGTGTCGCCGAATTCGACGAGGACCGAGCCCTCGGGGTGGCGAAGGTAGTCGCGGGTGATCTTGATCGGGCGCAGCTGGTCCGCGGCCCGGCCATCTGCGCGCGCGGTCACCGCCGCGTCTCGCTCTTGACGGGCTGCGTCTGCACCGTGCGCACCCGCTGATCGTAGCGGCGCTTGTACTCGGCCAGGCTGGCGTAGATCGCGCGCGCGATGGCTTCCCGATGTTCGGCGGAGGCGAGCTTCCTCTCCTCCTTCGGATTCGTGAGGAAGCCGATCTCGATCAGGATGGCCGGCATGGCCGCGCCGCCCAGCACATAGAACCCCGCCTGCTTGACGCCGCGGTTGACGAGACGGAGCGACTGGGTCATCGAGTCCTGCACTGTCTCGGCAAGGAAGCTCGACTCCTGCTGGAACTCGGACTGGGCCATGTCCCAGAGGATGCTCTTGAGGAGGTCCGTCTTCTGGCGCGACTGGGGGCTCTCGAGCTGGACCACGTTGTTCTCGAGCGCGGCGGTCTGCCTGGCCGCGTTGTCCGTCGCCTCCGAGGAGAGGAAGAAGGTCTCCACGCCCTCGGAAACGGATTGAGGGTGCGCGTTGGCGTGGATGGCGACGAAGAGGTCGGCGCGCTGCTTGTTGGCAAAGTTGGTCCGATCGCGCAGCGGCACGAAGACGTCGGTGGTGCGCGTCAGCGCCACCTTGATGCCGAGGCCGTCCTCGATCATCCGGGCTGCGCGCCTGGTCACGTCGAGGACCACGTCCTTTTCCTGGACGCCGTTGGGTCCCGTGGCGCCCGAGTCATGCCCCCCGTGACCCGCATCGAGCACGATCAACTTGAGCGGCGTCGCCCCCCCGTTCTTGCCGCGCTGGCTTTCCGTGCCCGCGCTTTCTTTCACGCGGTAGATGTCCACGACCACTCGGAAAGGATCTTGAAGCGAGGCGGTCTTGACGTCGGCGGCGGCGCCCTCGAGGGCGATGGTGAGCACGGCGTCGGGCCCGACGGACTCGAGCCGCGCCTCCTTGACGAGCCCGTCGTCGATCTCCTCGAGCTGGACACCGGGCACGCTGAGGCCGCTCAGCCTCACGCGGATCTCGCTCGTGCCGGCCGCCGTCAGGTAGGACAGACGGGCCGCCGCCTCGACGACGATCCGGGTGAAGGACGGGTACGAGCGGAAGCGCAGCTCCTCGAAGGCCACGCTGGAGTCCACGCGTTTCACGGGCACCTTCCCCGACGCCAGCACGGGGCGCATGGCGCTCACGCCTGGAACCAGCCGGCCCAGGCCCTTGTCGAGGAAGTCGGCCGGGATGAGCCAGCCCTTGGCGGTCACGCGCGGCACCCCCTCGAGGACGACCGGCTGGCCCTGGAGCGTGAGTCGCGACTGATCGCGGTTGAACTGGGCGCTCCGCTTGCCGACGGTCAGCGTGCCGGACTTGCCCTTGACGACCCACGAACCCTTGAGAAGGCTCGCCAGACGCTCAGCCGCGATGTAGGAGCTGCCGTCGTCCATCACCTGGAGCGGCAGCTGGCCGAGCGCGCCCCTGGCTCCCTTGATCTCGACGGCAGCCGGGCGAGCAGAAGCGGCCTCGGCGGAAGACATCCCCGCCAGGACGGCGCAGCAGAGCATGAGCGAAGCCAGGACACGTGCCATCAACGTGAGTCTCTGAGACTCCCGCCATTCTATCAACGGTGAGGCGGTGGGCGAAGCAAAAGGACTTCCTCCCCTTGAGCAGCAAGTTGCTGAAAACGCGAGAGAACTATAGGAAGGGTCAGCATGAACAGCATGATCTCTATCTGCTTTGTCCGTCTTTTTGTGGAGGGTATGGACATGCTGGAGCACGAGCGTTTTACTCATCCGAGCTAATCGCATGCTGCCTCGCCATTCCGGGGAGTTTGATACGGTGGTCGAGGAGTTGGCCAGCTCGAACGCGCTCACTCAGCCTCGTGGCACCCAAGGCATCTCCCGGCAGCCCCGGGGTTGCAAGACCAAATTCTTCACTGAGCCCCATTGCTGGTGTGTTCGCTACCCAGAGTACCAGCCCCGTCGTGAGTTGCTTACCCAACAGGTAGTTGTCCCGAGATGCAGGTTGCGTACACTGTCCCCCGTGCGACGGGGAACCCATGTCCCGGGGAGCCAAACTCGGTTGGGGCGTTGCTAAGGCGCCGAACCTGAGAACATGTCTGACCTGGCCCGCTTCCGAGACGCGCAGGACGCCCCTCACGCCGGCTTCACGGTGGCGCTCCGCGAGCTACAGGCCGGTCGAAAGACCAGCCACTGGATCTGGTACGTGTTCCCCCAGCTTGCGGGACTCGGGCGATCGTCCACCGCCGTCTACTACGGCGTCGCCGGTGCCGAGGAAGCCGCTGACTACCTTCGCGATCAAGTGCTCGGCGAGCGGCTGATCGCCGCGGCGATGGTCGTGCGGGCACACTTGGCCGCCGCTGACGCCTCCCCAGTGCGCCTCGAGGATCTGATGGGCTCGGAGATCGACGCACTCAAGCTCGTCTCGAGTATGACGCTCTTCCGGCGCGTGGCCAAAGCGCTGTGCGCCGTGGACCTCCAACCACGGTTCGTTGCCATGGCCGACCATGCCGACGCCATTCTGGCCGCCGTGGCCCGTCAAGGATACGAACCGTGCACCTATACCGAGGAACACCTGCGCGGGCTGCGCTGATGAAGTGGGGAAAGCGTATGACCAGGCCGAGACCGCCCTCCGAGTCCCCGATCTCATCGAGTCCCCGGAGAACGGTTCGACTGGTGAATTGGTGGAGGCGGTGGGAATTGAACCCACGTCCGGAAACCCTCCGCGACAGGCATCTACATCCATAGCCGGTTGTCTTTTGCTCTCGCCACCCCTCCCTCCAACCGGCTGGTTGTCAGGGCGGCCAGCTCCTAAAAGTCTCGCCCCTCACCCAAGAGCGGGGTTTGGAGCCAGTCCCCGGAATATGACGTCCGAACCCGCACCCCGGTGACCCGATGCGGAGGACGCTGGCGGGTGTTAGGCCGCCAGAGCTAGCTGGTTGTCGGCAGCTATAACCGTGCTCGCAGTTTTACGAGGAGCAAGCACCTCGGGATGCCACCTGCGCTTCATTGATCCCCGTCGAAACCGGTCGCCCCCCTTTCAGGCGCGCTGTCGTGCCCGTGCTTCCTTCGCCATCTCGCGCTTCGCCTCGCGCTCGCGAATGCTCGCGCGCTTGTCGTGGAGCTTCTTGCCGCGCGCCAGCCCCAGCTCGCACTTCGCGCGCCCACCCTTGAAGTATAGACGAAGGGGGATCATGGTCAACCCGCGCTCGGCCACCTTGCCAAGGAGCCGGCCGATCTCCTTCTTGTGCAGGAGGAGCTTGCGCTTGCGTTCGGGATCGTGGTTGGCGTCGGTGCCGTGGTGGTACGGCGCGATGTAGCAGCCGATCAGCCAGGCCTCGCCGTTGTCGACGGCGGCGTAGCAGTCCCTGAAGTTGACCTGGGACTCGCGCAGCGACTTGACCTCGGTGCCGCGCAGCACGATCCCGGCCTCGTAGGTCTCGAGGATCTCGTAGTCGTGGTAGGCCTTCCGATTAGTGGCGATGACTTTGTCAGCAGCCATGGTGTCCAGAAATCCGCGTGCCCCTTGACTTCACGGGCTCGCAAAGTATCCTAGTGAGGCTCCAGGGGCCGAAGTGGCGGAACTGGCAGACGCGCATGGTTCAGGGCCATGTGCCCGCAAGGGTGTGGGGGTTCAAATCCCCCCTTCGGCACCATGGATCACTAACCAAGCGCCGCACTTAGTGTACTCGGTCGGCCCGAACGTCAGCGGGAGTATTTCGGGAGTACCGCAGCGGCCTCCTCCGAAGGTTGCGTGACCGTCTCCGTTCCCTCCATCCGATGCATGAGCGCGCTGCTGTCCCGGCGCGTCCGATTCGGAATCTAGCGCGCGTAGACGCTGAAGAGCATCTCAAGACTCGCATGCCCCAGCATCGCCGACACCCAGCGAACCCCGACCCGGTGATTCCTAGTTAGCGGGATTGGTCATGTGAGTCGCCTTACCGCATCGGTCGGTTCCTCCTATCCTTCACTCGCGCTGTAAATCGACTTCGGTGGTTGCGGGGGCCCGCGACTACCGAAATCGACTTGCCTTGCCTTTGAGGTGGATGTCCTGTCTGTCCACCGGTGATCGCCATGCCGATCAGTTTGCGCTGATTGCTGGTCCCCAAATCGGGGACCCGCACCCACGTGCGGGCAATGCGCCGTGCCTACTTCGCAGGCAGTCCTGTATTGGTCGCCCGCTTTTCGTGCACCTCCATCGCTGGCCTTTGCACCCATCTCGTTGATTTCGTGTGGTCCGACCCTGGCACATGCGTTGCTAACGGTGGAGGCCCTGGCCGCGAAGAGCCGATAGAGACGCGCCGTCCCGTTTCTGGATGGAAAAGGAGATTCACATGCTTCGTCGCGCCGTACTCATCACGCTAACAGTTGCTCTCGTCCTGGGTGTGGGCGCCGGCTGGGTCTTCTCGCAAGGCACTCCGAGCAAGGTCGCCATGCTCCTCCCCGGTAGCATCAATGACCAGAGCTGGAACGCGGCCGGCTACGCGGGGCTGACGAAGCTCAAGACTATGGGCATCGAGATCGCGTATTCCGAGAATGTTCAAGCCGCCGATCACATCGAGGCGATGAAAGACTACGCGCGGCGCGGGTTCAGCCCGATCATTGGCCATTCCGGCCGGTTCCTCTCCGCCGCCCAGCGCGTCGGGCCCGAGTTCGACAAGACTATATTCCTCGTGGGCTCGGGTTCCGGAGGCGGCGCCAACGTGATCTCTATCGACATCGCCAACGAACAGTTCGGCTATCTGGCGGGTGTGCTGGCCGCGCGCATGAGCAAAACGGGCAAGGTGGGAGCGGTCGCGGGGCTCGAAGGGCTGCCGAACATGATCGCGAGCGTCGGGGGCTTCCGGCTGGGCGTCAAGAGCGTGCGTCCCGACGCGGAGGTCAAGGTCATCTATCTCCAGAGCATGGAGGATCCGGCGGCGGCGAAGGAAGCGGCCTATGCGCTGATCGGGGGCGGCGCTGACGTGATCGGCGGCAAGCTCAATGCGGGTCACGCGGGCATCGTCCAGGCGGCCAAGGACAAGGGCGCCTACGCGATCGGGCGCTCGTTCGGCCACACCGCCATCGCCCCCGACCGTGTGCTGACCAACATCGACGAGAAGTGGTCCGACGTCTACGTGGCCGCCGTCACCGAGCTCAGGGCCGGCAAGCTCGTCGGCAACTACGTCGCGTATGGCTACAACACCCCGGCCACGAGCGGCGCCGACCTGCGGTACTCGCAGGAGCGCGCGCTCAACGCCGCCGTGCCCGCGGGCGTGGCCTCCGAGCTCGACGGCCTCAAGAAGAAGTTCGCCTCGGGCGAGTTGAAGGTGAAGCCCGTGAAGGAGGACGCCCGCGGCGGCGCCTAGCCTCCGCTGGGCCGGAGCAACGATGCTCCGCATGACCGGCATTTCGAAGTCGTTCGGCTCGGTCCGCGCGAATCGCGATATCGAGCTCGTGGTTCCCGCCCAGCGCATCGTCGGGCTCCTCGGCGAGAACGGCTCGGGCAAGACCACCCTGATGAACATCCTCTTTGGAATGGTCCGCCCGGACGCCGGCCGCATCGAGTTCGACGGGCACCGGCTCGAGGGCCACACGCCCCGCGAGGCGCTGGCGGCCGGCATCGGCATGATTCACCAGCACTTCATGCTCGTGCCGGCCATGACGGTCACCGAGAACGTCATGCTCGGCTGGGACGAGACCGGCCGCTGGCTCCATCCGGCGACGGTCGCAGCGAGGATCCGCGAGGCGAGCGCGGCCTACGGGCTGGACCTCAACCCCGAATCCGTGGTGGCGAGCTTGCCGCTGGGCGCCCAACAACGCGTGGAGATCATCAAGGCCATCCTCCGCGGCGCCCGTCTGCTCGTCCTCGACGAGCCCACCTCCAGCCTGAGCCCGCCCGAGGTCTCGGGTCTGCTCGATGTTCTGCGGCGGCTGCGCGCCGAGGGGCGCTCCGTCATCTTCATCTCGCACAAGCTCGGCGAGATCCTTGACGTCTGCGACGAGGTCGTGGTCTTGCGCGACGGCGAGGTCACGGGACGGGCCGAGGTCGCGGGCGTCAGTCGCCAGGATCTCGCGCGGATGATGGTTGGCCGCGACGTCACCGCGCCACTCGGGCGCGTATCGCGACCGCCCGGCCAGGAGCGGCTGGTCGTCAATGCCCTCACCGCGCGCGACGCGGGGGGCATCATGCGCCTGCGCGGCATGAGCTTCTCCGTGCGGGCGGGCGAAGTGCTGGCGCTGGCCGGCGTGGACGGCAACGGTCAGGCCGAGCTGGCCGACGTCATTGCGGGCCTCGCCCGGCCGGACAGCGGGCACGTCTTCGTCGATGGCGCCGATGTCACGCGTGGCGGTGTGGCGGCTCGTCTGGCTTCAGGGCTTGGCCATGTGCCCGCCGACCGCAGCACCGAGGGTCTCGTGCGTGAGATGACGGTGGCCGAGAACCTCGCCCTGCGCGACTTCGACACGCCACCCCTCCGGCGGGGCCCGTGGCTCGACGGCCAGGCCATCCGGGCGCGGGCCATGGAGCGTATGGCGGAGTACGACATACGTGCAGGTGAGGCCGGGACTCTGGTCGCCACTCTCTCGGGCGGCAATCAGCAGAAGATCGTGCTCGCGCGCGAACTTGGCCGCCACCCCACGGTGCTTCTCGCCGTTCAGCCGACGCGCGGCCTCGATCCCGGGGCCACGCGATTCGTCATCGAGCGGGTGCTGGCTCTCCGAGAGGCGGGCGCCGCCGTGCTCTACATCTCGACTGAGCTCGAGGAAGCCCTCGCCGTCGGCGACCGGATCGGCGTGCTGCACGCCGGCCGGCTCGTGGGCCTGATGCCGCGCGCGGACGCCGACGTCACCCGGATCGGGCTCATGATGGCCGGCGCCCTCGACGAAGCGCCGGGCCCTGCGGCGCTCTACGGAACGAGTCCGGCGTGAGCGCGCGCCCCCTCGCCGTGGCTCTCCTGGCCGTTGCTCTCGCCTTCGCGGCGAGCGCCATCCTCATCGCCGTCGCCGGCAAGAACCCGCTCGTGGCCTATGGCGCGCTCCTCCAGGGTTCCCTCGGCTCCTGGGACCGCATCGCCGTCGCACTCAACAAAGCCACGCCGTATCTGCTCACCGGAGTCGGCGTCGCGCTGTGCTTCCGGGCGCGCGTCATCAACATCGGGGGCGAGGGACAGATCGCGTTGGGCGGCCTCGCCGCTGCGTGGGTTGCGGTGAGGTTCCCCCAGGCCCCGGCCGTCGTCCTGCCCGCGCTCGCGCTCGGCGCCGGCGCGCTGGCGGGTGCGCTCTGGGCGGGCCTCGCCGCCGTGATCCGGCTCCGCCGCGGCGTGCACGAGGTGCTCGTCACCCTGCTCTTGAATTTCGTGGGCGTGCTGATCGTCAGCGAGGCGCTCCAGGGCAGCCTGGGCGAAGCCGGCGCGGGCTTCCCGCAGTCCCCGTTACTCGTGCGCGCGGCGTGGCTCCCGCGTCTCATCCCGAAGACGGATCTCCACGTGGGAATCGTGCTGGGCGCGGCCACGGTCATCGTCGCTCACTTTCTGCTCTGGCGGACGCCATTCGGTTTCCGCGTCCGCGTTCTCGGGGCGAGCGCTCCTGCCGCCGCGTATGCCGGCATTTCGCAGGCGCGCACATTCCTGTCGGTCATGCTGTTGGCGGGCGGGCTGGCTGGCGTAGCGGGAGCGGTGGAGGTTCTCGGCGTCCACTACCGGCTCATCGAAGGCTTCGCGACGGGCTTCGGATTCAATGCCGTGGGCATCGCCCTGCTGGCCGCCCTCAACCCCATTGCCGTGCTGCCAGCGGGCCTCTTCTTCGGTTTCCTCGAGACCGGCGCGCTGGCCATGCAACGGGCGGTCGGTGTGCCGTCGCCGCTGGTGGCCGTAATCCAGGGCCTGACCATGGTCTTCGTGCTCTCGGCCATGGGCCTGACGGCCCGGCGCCAGCGGGTCTAAGTCATGACCGACGCGTTCGTCGAGTTCCTCGCCGCGACGGTTCGCATCGCCTCGCCGCTCCTCTTCGCCGCCCTCGGAGGTATCCTCTCGGAGCGCGCCGGGGTCTTCGCTGTAGGGCTCGAGGGCATGATGCTCGCGGGCGCCTTCGCGGGCGTCGTCGCTACCTACGGGACCGGCATGGTCCTGGCAGGCCTCCTCGCGAGCATCGCAGGGGGGATGATGCTCGCCGCCGTGGTGGCGATCGCCACCACGCGCTTTCGCGCCGATCAGATGGTGACGGGGCTGGCCGTGAATGTCCTGGCGCTCGGGCTCACGAGCTTCATGCTTCGCGGATTCGGGGCGCGGGGCGAGGCGCCGACCATCCGGGTGACCACGCTCCCGCCGCTGCCGGTGCCATGGCTGGCTGATCTGCCGCTTGTTGGGCCGGTGCTCTTTCGGCAGCCGGCCTTGACCTATCTTGCCGTGGCGCTGACTGTCGTGGTGTTCGTGTTCCTCGTCCGCACGCGCCCCGGGCTCACGCTTCGCGCGGTAGGCGAGAACCCGACCGCGGTTTTTGCCGTCGGCGGCAATCCAGCGCGCGTGCGGGTGATTGCCGTCGTGGCGGCCGGCGCCCTCGCGGGACTTGCCGGAGCCGTTCTCTCGCTGCAGCAGGTGGGGACCTTCACTGACGGCTTGACCCACGGGCGGGGTTATCTCGCGCTGGCGGCGATCATCGTGGGGCGCTGGATGCCCGGTGGCGCCCTGGTGGGCTGCCTCGTCTTCGGCGCCGCCGACGCGCTCCAGCTGCGCGTTCAGGCCATGCGCCTGCCCGTCAGCTCCTATGTCATCCAGATGCTTCCCTATATCGTATCGCTGGCCGTGCTCGCCGGACTCGGCCGCACCGCCCGCATGCCCGCAGCGATTGGGGCGCCGTTCGTCCGTGAGCGACGCTGACCATTCGCGAGAGGTGAGAACCCATGCAGCGAATTGAGATTTATCGCCTCCCGACGGCCTCGCCCGACGACGTGAGCGGTCTGACCGCGCTGCTCGACGCGGGCACTGTCCGCCCGGGGGAGATCATCTGCGTCCTCGGCAAGACCGAGGGGAATGGCTGCGTCAATGATTTCAGCCGTGGCTTCGCGACCCACGCGTACACGGCGCTGTTGGCCGCCCGGCTCGGCGTCACGCGGTCTGAGGTGGAGGCGCGCGTGCAGTTCATCATGTCGGGCGGCACCGAGGGCGTCCTCACGCCCCACGTGACCGTCTTCGTCAAGAGGGAGGTGGTCGGCCCCGGCCGGGCGCGCAAGGGATTGGTCGCCGGCATCGCCAGCACCAGGCGTGTCCTGCCCGAAGAGCTCGGCACCATGACCCAGCTCCGTGTGGTCGAATCCGCGGTCAAGGCGGCCATGGCCGATGCCGGCATCGAAGCGCCGGCGGATGTGCACTTCGTTCAGATCAAGTGCCCGCTCCTGACCGCCGAAGCCATCCTCGAGGCGTCAGCGCGCGGCCGGCACGTGGTAACACACAATACGTATGCCTCCATGGGATATTCCCGGGCGGCGTCCGCGCTCGGGGTGGCGGCGGCTCTCGGCGAGACCGAGCCGGGATCGCTCGGCGACGAGGTCATCGGCAGGCGCTGGGATCTCTTCTCGCGCGTGGCCTCGACCTCGGCCGGCGTGGAGATCTCGCACTGTGAAATCCTGGTCCTCGGCAATGCCGAGCACTCGGCCAGCGACCACCTGATCGGCCACGACGTGATGGAAGACGCGATCGACGCCGCGGCCGTGCGGCGGGCGCTGGCCTCGGTGGGATGTGGCGACCCCGACGGGCTCGATCGCGTTGCGGGTGTCTACGCGAAGGCCGAGGCATCTCCCTCGGGCAGGATCCGCGGACGGCGCCACACCATGATCGACGATTCCGACATCAATCACACGCGCCAGGCGCGGGCCGTGGTGGCCGCCGTCATCGGCTCGATCATTGGAGATCCCATGGTCTATGTCTCGGGCGGCGCTGAGCACCAGGGGCCGAGCGGCGGAGGCCCCGTCGCCGTCATCGCACGCCGGGCGTGAAGGAGGACGGCGGGCAGGCCGCTCGCCAAAGGCCCTCAGGGAAGAGTTCGCTGGTTTCCATCGCACCAGGCATGATCTGGGCCGGCGTCACGCAGGCTACGGGGCGGGCATACAGGCTGATCGAGATCCCGCCACACACGCGGGTTTTGGACAGAAGACGGACTCCAAAATCAACGAGGGGCTACTCGTATCGGCTAACCCCTCGATTGTTTGGTTGCGGGGCCCGCAATCACCGAAATCGAACTGCCTGATCCTCGAGGTTGACCTCGTCTGACAGGCTCCACGCCACTCGTCGCATCAGACCGTCGGGACAGTACCTCCGTCGATCACGTACTCGCTCCCGTGGATTGACGCGGCCCGGTCCGATACCAAGAACGCGACCAGCTCGGCGACCTCCTCCGGACGACCGGGGCGGCCGATTGGAATCCCCCCGAGCGAGTCCATGAGGCCTTGCCGGGCGGTCACCTCGTCTACGCCACGTTGATCGGCGATGCGTAGGACCAGTCGGTGCGCTGCTTCCGTCTCGATGAACCCCGGGGCCACGGTGTTCACGCGAACGCCCTTCGGACCGACTTCCTTCGCCAGCCCTTTGCTGTACGTCGTCAACGCTGCCTTCGCGGCGGCATACGCGAGAGTCGCCTCGAACAGGGGAAGGCGGCGCTGGATGGACGAGATGTGGACGATGACGCCCGCGCCCCGGCTCAGCATCGCGGGCAGGAACGCCCGATCGAGACGAACAGCAGCCAGCAGATTCGTGTCGAGCTCTCGGTGCCACTCCTCGTCCGTGAGCGCGGCGAAGCCGCCGCTCGGAGCGGATGAGCCGCCGACATTGTTCACGATGATGTCAAGACCGTCGAACGCCTCGATCACCGAGCGGACGACGTTCCTGACCCCATCCGACGTGCTGAGGTCCGCTTGGACGAACAGAGCCGGAGCCTGCCCCTCGGGCAACTTGGAGCGGGCGGTCGTCGCGACCTTTGCGCCACCGGTCGCGAGGCGCCGTGCGATGGCTTCGCCCATGCCCTGCGTCCCACCGGTAACGAGGACGCGCTTACCGGTGAACTCGGTTGGATCGAGCGAGAAGCGTGACATGAGCGCACCTCCTGTGCGACTACCGGTCGTTCAGGCGAGACGTCGCCGCCCGACGCGTGCCGCCGCGTCGGCGCCCCCTGGCAGCGAGAGCCTCGTCACGCGGTAGCCGGGATGACGACGGCGCGCCGCGTTCACGAGCGCCTCGAGCGAGACGGAAGGGGCGTTGGACGCGGCCGAGACATCTCCGGGGTGGAGCGGCGGGCGAGCTCCGGCTGGACGACGAGGACGGTGCCGCTCAGCCCGAGAACGAGAAGCGCACCGCCAGTGAGCACTCCGACGAGCAGATGCAGGCGCAGCACCGATGCGCGGACTCGCATGGATGCCGCGAGGCTATCACGGCCTCGACGTCAGCGGGCCACCACCGAGCGCCAGGCGCGGCCGGGCGAGACCGCGCCCCCCATGGCCTTGAGGCTCTCCTCGCGGACCATGGCCATGCATTGACGCTTGAGCTCGGAGAAAGCCGGGCTCGTCATCACCTCAGGTGAGCGTGGGCGCGGCAGCTGCACTTTGACCTCGGCCTTGATCTCGCCGGGCCGGCTGGTCATCACGAAGATGCGGTCGGCCATGAACACGGCCTCGTCGATGTCGTGGGTGACGAAGACGACCGTCGTCTTGACCTCTTGCCAGATCTCGAGCAGGAGCTCCTGCATCATGAGCCGCGTCTGGGCGTCGAGCGCGCCGAAGGGCTCGTCCATCAGCATCACGCGCGGCTCGTTGACGAGCACGCGAGCGATGCCGACGCGCTGCTGCATGCCGCCAGAGAGCTGGGCGGGATAGTGGTGCTCGAATCCGCCGAGACCGACCATGTGGAGGAACGTGCGCGCGAGCCCCCGGCGCGTGTGCTGACCGATGCCGCGCATCTTCAGGCCGAACTCGACGTTGGCGAGCACAGTCTTCCACGGGAAGAGTGAATGGTGCTGGAACACCATCCCGCGGTCGGCGGCCGGCCGCAGGACGGGCTCCCCGTCGACGGTCAGCGACCCTTCCGTGGGATGGATGAATCCGGCGATGGCGTTGAGGAGGGTCGACTTCCCGCAGCCCGAGGGACCGAGGAGGCAGACGAACTCTCCGCTCCCGATCTCGAACGAAATGCGCCGCACGGCTTCGACGTGATTTCCGTTGCGGCCGAAGCTGATGCCGACATCCTCGAGCACGATGCGGCCAGGCGGCGTGGCGGTATTCATCTGTCCTTCGCCTGCTCGAGCCGTCGCCACGGCATGAGGAGCGTGCCCACCACGCGCACCAGGGCGCTCGAGCTCATGCCGAGGAGCCCGATCGCGATCATCCCGACGACGATGGGCGGGTACTTCTGGAGGTTGTACGCCTCCCATGTGTAGTAGCCGATCCCGAACTGGCCCGAGATCATCTCGGCCGAGACCAGCGAGAACCAGCACGTGCCCATGCCGATGCTGAGGCCCGTCACGACGCTCGGCAGCGAGCCCGGCAGGACCACCTCCCGGAAGATCGCCCACGGCCCGGCGCCCAGCGAACGGGAGGCGGCGATCAGATTTCGATCGATCCCCTCGACGCCGTGAATCGTGTTCAGGAGAATTGGAAAGAACGCGCCGATGAAGGTGATGAAGACGATGCTCCCTTCCGACGACGCGAACATCAGGATGGCCAAGGGAATCCACGCCACGGCGGGAATCGGTCGCAGGAGCTCGAGGGGCGTCAGCAGCGAGTCCTCGGCCAGGCGGGACCGACCGATCACCAAGCCAAGCGCGACACCGAGGACCGCGGCGGCGCCGAAGCCAGCGAACACGCGGCGGAGGCTATTGCCGATGTGCAGGAAGAGCTTCGGCGAGCGGAGGAGGTCGACGCTCGCGCGGGCCACCTGGTCCGGCGACGGGATGTTCTGGAAGTTGACGATGAAGTCCACGCGGTAAATCGAGGCGACCTGCCACACCGCGACGCCGGCTAGGCAGGCGGCGATGCGGACAGCCAAGCGCGCGGGGCGTCCGTCGAGCAGGCCGGACAGGGACCATGTGGCACCCGCGCGCTTTGCGAGCGCGGCAGAGCCGGCGGAGGCGAAGCTCGTGCTCATGTCTCTCCCCCCGTCACCGAGCCGCTTGCTTGGCCGCCGCTAGCTCGACGACGGCGCCGCCATTGCCCTTCGCCCACTCCTCGGCGGATCCGCGCAGCAGGAAGGCAGCCACCCCGCCCTTGGCACCCGTCACGTACCACGCCTTATCCGCGAACAGCTTGAACCCGGTGCCGCGGTCGTGGACGAACGCCACGCGCACCTCTCGCTTCTCTCCTTCCAGCTTCTTCAGGGCCGAGAGTGTCGAGTCCGGAGTTCCATAGGCGCGGACTTTTGTCTCGCCCTTCACCCAGATCTGACCGGCGAGTTTCGGGTCGGCGATCGGCTTGCCGGTGAAGGCATCATTGCCGCCGAGCGGAAGCTGCGCGTAGGAGCGGAGCCGCTTGTCGTAGTCGAGATCCATTTCCTTCGCGGCCTGGCGGATGTAGCGATCGGTGACCCAGCGATCAACGTCGAAATCGCCCTCGGTCCGCTTGATCAGCTTGAGCGTCTCCAGCGCCGTCTTGAGCCCCTTGACGTACTCGGGCTTGAGCGTGAAATCGACCGTCTGGATGCCGAGGGGACCGTGGAACATGTAGTTCACTTCCGCCTCGATTCCGGTCCACTCCTGCATTTTCTCCGAGAACTCCTCGGGCTTCTCCGCGTAGAGCCGGTTGGCCTCGAGCATGGCCTTCAGGAAGGCGACCACGATCTCGGGGTACTTCTGGGCGTAGTCGGAGCGCACGATGATCCCGTGCGAGGTCGGCACGCCCACGGCGGAGCCCTCGTAGACCTTGCGCGCGAATCCGCGGAACGAGAAGAGTTCCGCGAAGGGCACGAAGTCGGCGTGCCCGTCGATCTTCTTGCCTTTGAGCGACGTGCCACCGATCTCCGGAGACTGCGACACGAGGCTGACGTCTTTCTCCGGATCCCAGCCGAGGTCCTTGATGGCCCGCAGGAGCATGCCGTGCGCGGCCGAGCCGAACGGGACGGAGATCTGCTTTCCCTTGAGATCCTTGAGGCTCTGCGCGGGCGAATCGAGCGGCACCACCAGCCCGTTGCCGCCGCCCGTCACGCTGCCGGACACGGTAGCGACGTAGAGGCTGGTCACCCCGCCCGCGCTCCGGTCGAACGTGACGCCGTTCAGCACCGCGGGGAAGTCGCCCATCATCCCGATGTCGAGCTTGTTGGCGACCATCTCGTTGGTCACGGGCGGCCCTGAGGTGAACGTCTTCCAGATGATCTCGTACTTGGCGTTCTGGTACCGACCCGTCTTCGGCAGGTACTTGTCGAAGAGCTTGAGCTCGCGGATCAGGGGGCCCGCGGTCGCGCAGTTGATCGTCGTATCCTGAGTGCCGATCGCGATCCGGATCGTCTCCTCGGCCGAAGCCTGTACGGTCCAGAGCGCGACCCCGAGCATGAGTGCCGCCGCCACGTGACGCATCAGCATGGTTCGCCTCCTTCTCCAGGGCGCCCTATGACAGGGGTCGCCCGGCCAGCGCGATTTGATCCAGCGCGTGGCTCGCGGCTTTGCGAACCTCGATGTCGGTGTCGGCTCCGAGCGCCGCCAGGGCCTCCGCGGCCTCGACGGCCCCGATGGCGCCCAGGGCCGCGGCCGCCGTCCTGCGGATATCCGGATGCGCGTGTCCGAGCAGGCCCAGGAGCGCCTTCGGCGCGGACACGCGAAGTGTCGCGATGCCGGCGGCCGCTTCCTTGATGACCTGCCAGTAGGGATCTTCGAGGGCGGCGATAAGAGCCTGTCCCACCTCCGCCCGCCCGCTGCGCCCGAGCACGATGGCGGCCTCGCGGCGCACCTGCCAGTCCGCGTCGGACAAGGCGGTGACGAAGCAGGGGAACACCGCAGGATCGCGGAAGAAATTGAGCGCGCCGATGACGAGGCGCCGCACCGACGCGTCGGGGTCGGCGAGCGCCGCGCGGAGCGCCGGCACCGTGCCTGGCTCGCGCAGGTAGCCGAGTGCCACGACGGCCTCGCGACGAACCCCGGCGTCGCCGTCGCCGAGTGCGCGCTTCAGGGATTCGAGCGCCCGCGCGTCCTTGAGCTCGCGGAGCGCCACGATGACCGCCCGGCGCACCTCTGGGCTCGAATCATCGAGCGCGGCGATGAGGGGCGGCGCCGCCTCGCTCGTCCTGAATTCCCGGAGCGCCGCCTGCACGGCCGCGCGGACCGGCGCGGCGCTGTCCCCGAGCAGCCCGATCAAGGGGCCCACCGCCGCCGGATCTCCCAGCTCCTCGAGGGCGCCGACGGCCAGCCTGCGCACCGTCGCGTCGGAATCACGGAGGGCGGCGATCAGTGGAGCGACCGCTCGGGGATCGTCCGCCTCGTCGAGACCCATCACCGCGAGGCGCCGCGCTTCTGGATCGGCCGCGCCGAGCTGAGCGATCAACGTGTCGAGGGACGCGTCCATGGCTCAGCGCAGGAGGTACGGGATCTTCACGGTGATGGCGTCGGCCGGGCAGTCGACCTCGCACGGCGTGCAGTACCAGCACTCGTCGCGGGCCATGTACGCCTTGCCCGTCGCGGGGTTGATCGCGAGCGCGTCGAGCGGACAGACCTCGACGCAGAGGTGGCAGCCTTTGATGCACGCTTCCTCGTTGACGATGACCGGGACGTCGAAGGAGAGCTTCGCCTGCGCCATCGCGGTCTCCTCAGGCTCCGGACGGCTGCGCCATCGGGATGCGGAGCCGGTGATAGGCCGAGAGCTCGTCCTCGTCCATGGGCACGACGTATGGCGCCACGGGCCGGGTCAGGTGGACCATCCGGCCGTCGGGGCCCTTCTTGAGATTCGCGTGAACGAACCACTTCTCGTTGTCCATCGCGGGATAGTCGGGGCGGTAGTGGTAGAGCCCCCAGCGGCTCTCGGTGCGGAAGAGCGAGGCTCGCGCGGCCATCTCGGCGCAGTCGCGGATGAAGTGAACCTCCATGGCCCGCATGAGGTCATGCGGATTGTCGGCGCCCATGGCGGCCAGGTCCTCGTGGGCGCGCATGAAGTGCTCGAGCCCGATCTCCATCTTCGTCGTCGCTTTGGGCGGCTGGAGGTAGTCGTTGACGAAGCGGCGGATTTTGTACTCGACCTGGTGGTGCGGCAGGCCACCCGGGTTGCCGAAGGGGCGGAAGACGCGCGCGCGCTCGGCCTCGACCTGCTCGGAGTCCACCTCGGACTCGCCTGCCGTCCCGATGTACTCCGCCGCGCTCTCGGCGCAGATCTTGCCGTACGTCATCGCGCCCAGCAGGTAGTTGTGCGGCACCGAGGCCATGTCGCCCGCCGCGTACAAACCCGGGACCGTCGTCTCGCCGCGCTCATTGACCCAGACACCGGACGCGCTGTGGCCGCTGCAGAGTCCGATTTCGGAGATGTGCATCTCGACCATGCGGTTCCGGTAGTCGAGCCCTCGCCCCTCGTGGAAGCGGCCGCGGCTCGGGCGCTCGGTGCCGTGGAGCACGCGCTCGATCTCGAGAATGGTCTCCTCGGCCAGGTGATTGAGCTTGAGGTACACCGGGCCGTCCGGAGTCTGGAGCTCGCGGAAAAACTCCATCATCATCTGCCCGCTCCAGTAGTCCGACTCGATGAAGCGGTGCCCCTTGGCGTTGACCGTGTGGCCGCCGAGCGGGCCGGTGACGTAGGCGCACGCCGGGCCGTTGTAGTCCTTGATCAGCGGGTTGATCTGGAAGCACTCGATGCCGGTCAGCTCCGCTCCTGCGTGGTAGGCCATCGAATAGCCGTCGCCCGCGTTGGTCGGGTTCTCGTAGGTGCCGTAGAGGTACCCGGACGCGGGCAGGCCGAGCCTCCCGGCGGCGCCGCAGCAGAGGATGACGGCCTTCGCCCGGATGATGACGAAGGCGCCGGTGCGCGTTTGCAGCCCCATCGCCCCGACCACGCGCCCCTCGTGGGTCAGCAGCCGAGTGCCCATGATCCGGTTTGACACCTGGACTCCGACCCGGCGCATCACCCGGGTCAGGATCTTCTTCAGGTCGTACCCCTCGGGCATCGGCAGCACGTAGCTGCCCTTGTGATGCACCTTCTTGACGTCGAAATCGCCGCTCTCGGTCTTCTGGAACTTGACGCCCCAGCTGTCGAGCTCCTGGATCATGGCGAAGCTGCGAGTCGCGTACGCGAGCACCGCGGCCTGGTCGACGATGCCGTCGTTGGCCATGGTGATCTCCTTCACGTACTGCTCCGGTGTCGCGTGGCCCGGGATGACGGCGTTGTTGAGCCCGTCCATGCCCATGCAGATCGCGCCGCTCCGCTTCACGTTGGCCTTTTCGAGGACGAGCACCGTGGCGTTGGGCAGCGATTCCTTGGCCTTGATCGCGGCCACGGAGCCCGCGCTGCCCCCGCCGATGACCAGGACGTCCGCGTCCAGGGTCAGTGTCTCGGTCATGGCAGGCCCTTCTCGTCACGCGCCGGGTGGCGCTCGAGGTGCACGCTGTAGCGGAAGCGCTCGGTTCGGACATACAGGTGCTCGAAGTCGAGCGGGCGGCCGTCCTCGGCGTAGGTCAACCGCTCGATGAACAGTAGCGGCGCGCCCTCATCGATGTCGAGGGGCCGGGCGACCTCCGGGCGCGCCGCCAGCGCGCCGATCTGGCACTCGGCGGCGCCCAGCCGCAGGCCGCAGGCGTTTTCGAGGAGCCAGAAGATGTCGCGCGCGACCAGGTCCTCTCGGACCAGCCGCAGGCCGATAGAAAGCGGGAAAAAGCTCACGTCGAGCGACACCGGTTCGCCGTTGACGGTGCGGACGCGACGGATCTCGACGATCGCGTCGTCTTCTTCGATCCTGAGCCGGCGGGCGACCTCGGCCGAGGCCGTGGTTCGCTCGGCCTTGAGCACTCTAGAGGTCGACTCGAGGCCCATGGCGGTCATCTCCTCGATGAGCCCCTTGAGGCTGCTCAACCGCTGGACGACGGCAGGTCGGGCGACGAAGCTGCCCTTGCCCTGCACGCGGAAGAGCAGCCCCTCCCGCGCAAGGTCCGCGAGCGCCTGACGCGCCGTGACCCGGCTGACGCCGTAGGCCCGGACGAGTTCGTGCTCGGACGGCACCCGGTCATGGGGCTCGAGGCGTCCCTGCTCGATGGACTCGCGGATCAGGTCCTTGAGCTGGTGGTAGAGCGGTCGTGAAGAGACCTGGTCGAGCGAGCGGAGTCCGAGCCCGTTCACGGTTGTCTTGCCTTGATAGGACAAGCTCACCGAAAAAAAACGCCGCCACTAGCGCGGCGGCCGCTTCCTGTCGTCTTGAGAGTTTCCTGTCGCATCGTTGGCCGTGAGGAGAGCAACTCGTATGCCACGGGCTCACGGCCTGCTCACACCGTAATCAATCAACGCGAACTCCAGCACATAGCGCTCTCGGCCAGGCACGAGCGCGCGTGAGGGCGGACGGGGAGCTGACTAGTGGGGAGTCAGGCTGCCGAAGATTCGCGCAACGTTCGACCGGACCTATGAGCTGACGGCGGCCAATTGTTCCAGGACGATAGGACAAGCTGAGAGCCCCGGCGCGAGAGCGACCACGCCGCCGATGACGATAACGGATGAGACGCGCCGTGATTTATACGGCGTACACGGTGGCTCGCGTGCCGCATCCGTAGGCAATCGGACAGCCCGCCCGTGCATCTTGACACTGCCGGGCTCGTGGGGCAGTCTGCCTCAACCATGATTCTTTACCGGAGCATGGATCGGGCGGCGCTTGATGCCGCCTACAACAACAGCGCCGCCGTCGCCGATAGCGGCAGGATTCTCGCGGACTGGCAGGCGCGCAGCGATCGGCTCGCGGCGCAGCGGCCCAAGTACCTGGATCTGCGCTATGGCGACGCGGAGCGGAACCGCATCGATCTCTTCGTGGAGAAGGCCGGCGCGCCCGTGCTCGTCTTCATTCACGGCGGGTACTGGCAGATGCGCCAGAAAGAAATCTTCAGGTTTCTCGCGCAGGGTCCCCTCGCGCGCGAGGTGAATGTCGCGCTCGTGGGCTACACGCTCGCACCCCAGAAGCCCCTCGACGGCATCGTAGCCGAGGTCCGGGCGGCGGTCGGATGGCTCGTGTCGCATGTCGGCGAGTACGGCGGGGATCCGGAGCGGCTCTACGTCTCGGGCTGGTCGGCCGGCGGGCACCTGACCGCCACGTCCCTGTCTGCTCCTGGAGTGAAGGGCGGGCTCGCCATCAGCGGCATCTTCGATCTCGAGCCGATTCGCCTCTGCTACCTGAACGACAAGCTTCGGCTCGACCAGGACGCGGCGCGCCGCAACAGCCCGCTCTTCAGCCTGGGAAATGCGCCGGCGCCGCTCGTCGTCGCGTACGGCGGCGACGAGCTTCCGGAGCTCCAGCGCCAGTCCGAGGAGTTCGCGTCGGCGCGGGCTCGCGCGGGGCTGCCGGGCCGCGTTTTGTCATTGGCCGGCCACAATCATTTCACGGTCCTGGAGGAGCTGGCGAGCCCGGACGGAACGTTGACCAAGGAGGTCTGCGAGCTGATCGCAAGGTAGCGGACGGATACGCCCCAATGACGTGGCGGTCACCCTTCGGCGCATCGACAGTGCGCCCTACACAGGAGGAAACCTGCCATGAAGACCGCACGCTGGGTCCTGCCGCTTCTCACCGCGGCCCTGCTCGCCGCCTCGCTCTGGCCTGCCCACGCGGCCGATCGGGTCGTCAAGGTCGGCACGCTCAAGCTGATCCATGCCATCACGCCGTACTTCTACGAGAAGTTCGCTCCAGCAGGCTACAAGTTCGAAGTGATTCCGTTCGAGAGCCCAACCGACGGCAAGAACGCCGTGGTCACCGGAACCGTGGACTTCGGCGCCTTTGGCATCGCGGCTTCCGCGCTCGGCGCCGCCGCGAAGGAGCCCATCGTCATCGTCGCCGCGGACTGCAATCGCGGCATGGCCGTCGTGGCAGGCGTCAAGACCGACATCAACACCATCAAGGACCTCAAGGGCAAGCGGGTCGGTATCTGGCCCGGCTCGACGCAGGAGGTTGTGATCCTGGAGCGGCTGAAGGACGAGGGCATGACCATCAAGGACATCCAGATGATCCGGCTGCCCTTCAGCGACCACGCCCCGGCGCTCGCTCGCGGCGACATCGACGCCTACGTAGGCGCCGAGCCCGGGCCGGGGATCAGCCTCACCAACGGCACAGGGCGGATCGTCGAGTACCCGTACTCGACGGCCATCGGCTCACTCAACATGGTCTTCAACACGAGCCAAGCCCTGATCGACAAGGATCCCGCGCTGGTCAAGCTGATGGTCGAGATCCACCGCAAGGCGACCGAGTACGCACAGTCGAACGAGGGCGCCAAGGTTGAGATGGCGGTGCAGCGGCTGGGACAGACGCGCACGTCCATCGAGAAGGCGGCGCCGAACGTGGAATACACGTGGAAGATCGACGCCGATTTCATCAAGCACGCCAAGGCGTACGCCACGCTGATGTACGAGAAGCGGCAGATACGGGAGCTGCCGGACTTCGACAAGTGGATCACGACGCGGTTCATGCCGGCCGAGGCGCCGGTCAAGAAGTAGCGCGCGGCCGCGTGAAGCGCTGGCTCGCCGGGCGCGGACAGGCTGTCGCTCTCGGCATCGCCTTCCCGCTGTGCCTCGTGGTGTTCTGGCACTTGCTCGTCGCCGTGACGCGCACTCAGCTCATCCCCACGCCGTACCAGGTGTGGCGGATGATGGTGGACTTCACCGTCGGCGGCGTGTACGACGACGCGTTCAGCGGCACGATCGCCACGCATCTGCTGGCCTCCATTCAACGCGTGTACGGCGGTTTCTTCCTCGCCCTGCTACTTGGCGTCCCGCTGGGGCTGCTGATTGGCCGCGTGAAGGTGATCCGCCAGCTCCTCGACCCGACGCTGTCGCTCCTGCGGCCGGTCCCCGTCACGGCCTGGCTGCCGCTGTCCATGATCTTCTTCGGTCTGGGCCCGCGGTCGGCGGTCTTCTTGGTCTTCCTCGGGGCGTTCTACCCGATCTTGCTCAACACGACGTTCGGCGTCCGCTCGGTCGACGTCCGGTTGTTCGAGGCGGCCGCGATGCTCGGCTGCGATGGGTCGCGCATGTTCCGGCAGGTGGTACTGCCGGCTTCGATGCCCGCGATTTTCAATGGCATCCGGTTGGGCAACGGCTTCGCGTGGATTCTGATCGTCGTGGGCGAGATGACCGGGGTTCCGACGGGGCTCGGCTCGGTCATCATGGACGGCCGAACGCTCTCGCGCACCGACCTCGTCATCACAGGCATGGCGGTGATCGGGATCGCCGGCTTCCTCTGCGACCGCGTCATCGTGGCGATCAGCAACCGCGTCCTGCGCTGGAGCCCGCAGCATCGTGTCTGAGACCAAGGCCGCGGCCGGGTCGGGCGATCCATTTCTCGCGATTCGCGACGTCAGCAAAGTGTTCGAGGCCGGCGACGACCGGATCGAGGCGCTGCATCACATCGACGTGGCGATCGCCAAGGGCGAGTTCGTGTGCCTGATCGGCGCCTCGGGCTGCGGCAAGTCCACGCTCCTCCGGATCATCGCGGGCTTCGAGCCGCCGACCTCGGGGCAGGTGCTGGTCCACGGCCAGCCGATCAAGGGCCCGGGCAGTGATCGCGGAATGGTGTTCCAGGACTACGCCTTGTTCCCCTGGATGACGGCGCGGGAGAACATCGCGTTCGGCCCGAGGCAGAAGGGACTGGGGAATGACAGGATCCGGGCGATCACGGGCGAGTATCTCGAGATGATCGGCCTCACGCGATTCGCCGACCGGTTCCCCTACCAGCTATCCGGAGGCATGAAGCAGCGCGTGGCGATCGCCCGCGTGCTCGCCAATGACGCCAGCATCCTGCTCATGGACGAGCCGTTCGGCGCGCTCGACGCGCTCACGCGCGAGCAGCTGCAGGCCGAGCTGCTTCAGATCTGGGCGCGCACCCACGTGACCGTCATCTTCGTTACGCACTCCGTGGAAGAGGCGACCCTGCTCGGCGATCGCGTGGTGGTGATGACCGCGGGGCCGGGCCGGGTGGAGGGCGACATCCCTGTGCCCCTCTTCCGGCCTCGCGACGTCTCGGCGCCGGATTTCAACGATGTGCGCCGAGGCCTGACGCGGCGACTCAGGCGGTAGGCTTCGCCCTCTGTAATCGCTGTGCACGAACGGCGTTGACCCAGCGCTACCCCATCTTCCGCTCCCATCCCGGAGGTCCACGCGGTTTCGACCGCTCTTGCTCTGTCTCGACTGGCCTCGCGTCCTGGATCAGGCTCATAGTCCAACGTTCTTTGCCGATCAGTGCATGTAAGTCGCCTTACATCCCCCTTCCCCGCGAAGCCCTAGTATTGGCTAGGCGAGAGGTCGACATCGGCCCGAAGAGCGGGAGTAAAACGGGAGTACACCGGGGCTAAACTAGGCTATCTTCGTGTTACTCCATGTCACTCCCCAAGGTGACCGAAGTCCCGACAAACACTGGGGAACTTGCCGAAAGCCGAGAGATTCCCGAGGACCGCCCGACCGAATCCCCCCTTCGGCACCACAAATTCCTCAGAACGGGACGCGGCCCCGGATCATATCGGCGAACATCCGAAAGTCACCCGCGAGACTGTACAGCGGGTGCTGGAAGGTCGCGGGCCGGTTCCTCTCCACGGCGAAATGGCCCACCCAGGCCAGTCCGTACCCACACAGCGGCACCAGCGCGAGGAAACCCCCACCGCCGCGTTACCACCGCATAGCCGAGCGTGAGCAGGACCAGCAGCGTCCCAATAAAATGCAGCCGTCGGGTGCCGCTCCGGCGGTGCTCGGTGAGATAGAACGGGTAAAACTCCTCGAACGAGCGGTATTGCACGTCGGCCATGCCCGTATCCTACCGCGTTTGCCGCCGCAGGGATGGTAGTCTCCGAAGAATGTCCCGCCGGCCTCTTCCGCTGCGCGCGATTCGAGCGCTGTTCCTCGCGCGCCAGCACCTGTCCGCTCCGCGCACGGTCGGGCTGACCGCGCCCCGCCTCGGCCGCTTCGTGGAGGATGTGGGCGGGATCCAGATGGACTCCATCAACGTCCTGGACCGTGCCCACTACCTCACGGTGTGGAGCCGCTTCGGCCCGTACGACCGCGCGCGGCTCGACCGGCTCGTCTACCAGCGCCGGCTTCTGTTCGAATACTGGGCGCACGCGGCCTGCCTGGTTCCGACCAGCCTGCTGCCGTGGTGGCGCCGCGCCATGCTCGACTACCGCGTCCGTCACACCGGCTGGTCCGACCTCGTCCGTCGGAACGCGAAGGTGTTGGGACAGGTCAAGGCGACGGTGGCGACCAGCGGTCCGATGGGCAGCGCGGATTTCGAGGGGCGCCGGCCGAGCGGCCGCGATGGGTGGTGGAGCTGGAGGCCGGTCCAGCACGCGCTGCACTACCTGTGGATGACGGGTGCCCTCACGATCCACTCGCGAAAGCACTTCCACAAGCGCTTCGATCTGCTCGAGCGCGCGATCCCGGCGGTACTCGAGGGCGAGGCGGTATCGACCCAGGAGTTCCAGCGCTGGCATCTCGAGCGCTCGCTGCACGCCATGGGAGCGGCGACCGAGCGGGACCTGGCCGGCTACATGACCTTCCCCCGCTTCGAGCGCGGCGCCCGCACCGCCGCGCTCGACGCCATGGTCGAGCGTGGCGAGGTCGCCCTAATCGAGGTCGAGGGATCGCACGGCCGCTGGCTGGCGCTCACGCGCGACCTGCCCGCGCTGTCGCGCGGGGCCCGGGTGCCCGAATCGTCGCGAGGCACGACACTACTCTCGCCGTTCGACTCCCTGCTCTGGTATCGCGACCGCGTGACGCGTCTCTTCGGCTTCGACTACCGGATCGAGGTCTACACCCCCGGCCACAAGCGCGTGCACGGCTACTACACACTTCCGATCCTCCATCACGGGCATCTCATCGGCCGGGTAGACGCCAAGTCGCATCGCGCCGAGCGGCGGCTCGAGGTGCGACACGTGCACCTCGAGCGATGGCTCGCGACGACGGGCGCGCCGCCCTCCGGGCAAGACCGCATGGATCCGGACGAGGCGATCGCCGGCCTCGCGGAGGCGCTCCGCTCGCTCAGCGCGTTCGTCGGCGGCGACGAGATCGCGCTGCGACGCGTGACGCCGTATCGCCTGCGAGCGCCGCTGGCGCGCGCGCTGCGCGCTTGACCGTCAACGGGCTCGCCACTGGCGGATCTGCTCCGCATGCTCCCGATAGTGGCCCGCCGTGATGTTGTCCACGAGTCCGGAGGCGGGCTTGCCCTCGGCGAACTGCTCCTCGGGCAGGCCCCCGGCAGCGCTGAGCACCTCGCGATGCGAGGCCTCCAGCTCCCGCAGGATGTCGGCCCCGGACTGACCCTTGCGGGCCTCCACGAACCGCGCGTTCCAGCTGTCGAAATCGTCGTAGGCACCGTCCGGGTACGGAGCCTCCCCGCGTCCCATCCGCTCCAGCGCCGGGATCATCTCCCGATGCCAGCCCGTGGCGTGCGCCAGAATCTCGCGCACGCCCCAGGTCCCAAGCCAGACCTGGCTCATCTGGGCCTCGTCGAGGCCTTTGATGGCCGCCTTGAGCCCGTCGTACTCCTGCTCGGCCTGCTGCAGCAGCTCTTGCTTGGCTCCCATGGTGCCTCCATCGTCGAGGGTGAGGGTGGATTCGGCACCCCCTGAGACACCGGAGCAGGCGTTTCGTGAAACACCAGACGCGCTATTGCTGGAAAAGCCGCCGGGAAGGGGGGTAGCATGGCGGTGCAAAGCGACCCGCACCCAGAAGATACGCGAGCCGAGTGCGCGAATGGGCCCGGTTTCCACCATGGAGGCGGCAATGAGCCGCGACACGGCGAATCACGTCCGGTACATCGACAAGACACGCGCCTACTATGAGGCCGAGGGCTATGGCAAACCCTACGAGTGGGCGCACTTCGACGAGATTCCCTTCACCCCGTTTCCGGGGGTGGACCGGCCGCTCTCCGAGTGCCGTGTGGGCGTGGTGACGACCAGTGACATGGCGCGCCGAGGCTCGGAGATCGTGCCCGACGATCCCAGGCGGCTCGTGTACTCGCTGCCCACCGACATCCCCGGGGACGAGCTCTACAGCCGCAAGTCAGCCTACGATCGCTATGCCACCACGCTCGACGACGTGGACAGCTATCTCCCCTTGACCCATCTTCACCGCTTCGTCACCGAGGGAAGAATCGGCGCCGTGGCGCCTCGCTTCCAGATGATCTATTCCGAGTACAGCCAGCGCAAGACGCTGAGCGTCGACGCGCCGGAAATCCTGAAGCAGATGCGGGATGACCGGGTGGACGTGGCGGTCCTCACCGCGGTCTGACCCGTCTGCCACCAGACCGTGAGTCTGGCCGCCCGGTACCTCGAAGAGCACGGCATCCCGACCGTCCTCTTCGGCTGCGCGCGCGACATCGTCGAGCATTGTGGTGTCCCGCGCTTCGTCTTCAGCGACTTCCCGCTGGGCAACCCCACCGGCAAGCCGTACGACATCGACATGCAGCGTGAGGTGCTATCCCTCGGACTCGACCTGCTCGTCAATGCGACGACTCCGGGCACGATCGCAGTCACGCCGTACGAGTGGAGCGCCGACCACTCCTGGAAGGACAAGGTCTTCAGCAGCGAGCAGCCGTTCCTCGACCCCGAGGCCACGAGGAAGTGGCTCGAGCGCAAGGACGCGTATCGCACCCTCAAGGCGACCGGAAAGATCTAGCGTATGCCCGGCGGCCGGGACGGGTTGACGGATGGTGGAATGACCGACCGGATGTGGAGCGGCATCACCCGCACGTTGATCGACACGGGCCGGCCGCCGCACTATGCGGAGCTCGCGCGGGCGCTCGGTGTGAGCCCGGCGGAAAGCCGGACGATCCTGCACGGCGTCTTCGAAGCGTACCCGATCGGGTGGCTGCATCCCGAGACGGACTACATCGCCTCGTTCCCACCCCTGAACGGCCTGCCCACCCAGTACCGGGTGACCGTGCGCGGCGAGCAGAAGTGGTTCGCGCAGTGCGGGTTCGAGGCCACGTCCGTGACCTGGCTCTTTCCGGGAGAGCGCGTCCGGATCGACGCCGCGTGCCTCGACTGCGGCGACCCGCTGACGGTCGAGATGCTCGACGGCCGCCTCACGTGGATCGATCCGCCCACCGTCGTGGGGCACCTGAACTACGGTTTCGGCCCGTCGCGGGGCCGCCCGCCGTTTCTCTGAACGGGCATGAACCTCTTCCGGTCGGAAGAGCACGCCCGGCGCTGGGAGCAGTTTCGGCCCGAGTCCGGAGAGGAGTTCATCTCGCTGCCGGAGCTGGCGGGCTTCTTCGGCACCGAGTCCCGGCGGCACATGCTGGATGCCGACTATCTCTCGCGTTGGTTCCCCAGGCGCGCCACGGAACGCCGCGAGTACCTCACGCGGATCGGCAAGGCATCACCCTTCTGGCTCGGCACGCCGGCTGCAGGCTAAGCCATCTCGGAGAGCAGGACCCGCCGCCCCAGCTTCGAAGACTGGTGCGCGGCTTCGACGACTCTCAGCGCCAGCAGCCCCGCCTCCACGTCCACGGCCGGCGGCGTCCTGTTGGCGCAGGCGTCGAGGAAAAGCCCGAGCTCGTGGCTCAAGGGCTCGGGCCCCGTGGCCTTGTGCGTCTCGGCCGCGCCCTCGGGCGCATTCCAAGCATTGCCGTGCTTGACGTGGCGGTTGGCGAGGACCTTGACCTCGGCGGTGCCGAAATCGCCCGCCAGCGTCTCCTGTTCGCCCGCGATCACACAGTCACGGTAGGTGCCAGGGGCGAAGTAGCCGGCCTCGACGAAAGCGGGCACCTCGCCGTACTCCACGGCGCAGAACCCGAGATCGTCCAACCCGCGGCCGAGGAAGTCACGGAGCGTGGCCGTCACCGCCGTCGGCTCGCGGTCGAGCAGATAGGCGAAGAGGTCGAAGTAGTGGATGCCGTCGGTCTGAGTCACCCCTACGTCCGTGCGCGGGCGCTTGAAGCCGGCGAAACGCCCGGTGCAGTAACGCACAGGCCCTACCGAACCGCTCCGGATGCGCTCGCGCATGAAGGTGGTGACCGGGTGGAAGCGGAAGATGTGGCCGACCTGAAGCACGCGCCGGGTGGCGCGGACAACGTGAGCCAACGCGCGCCCCTCGGCGACGGTCAGGGTGAGCGGCTTCTCGACGAAGCAGTCCTTGCCGGCCTGCAGGCACTCGCTCGCGAGCGCCAGATGGTTGTCGGCGGGCGTGACGAGATCGATGGCGTCCACGTGAGGCAGCGCCGCGCGGAAATCGGCGACGGCACGCGCCGCGCGCACGCCCGCCTTGACGGCGAACGCCCGGCGCTCGGCCGAGAGGTCGGCGACCCACACCTCGCACCCCAGCTCGCCCAGCACGCGCAGGTGCTTCTCGCCCCAGCGCCCCAGGCCGATCAGCAGTACCTTCACGGGCGCGGTCTTCCATCACGGGCTGGGCCCTCACCGCCCGGGCTTCCGACGCGCGCGTCCTCGCCGCCAAGGTTCTCGGCAATCTCGTAGCGCAGCAGGCGGTCCTTCATCCAGCGCACCGCGAGGAGATCCTTGAACGCGCTCCACGCGCGGTTGCCGATGCCGTACTTGGACTGGCCGAACCGGCGCGCCCGGTGGTTGACCGGCACCTCCAGCACGCGATACCCCCGCATCTTGAGGAGCGTCGGGACGAACCGGTGGAAGCCCTTGTAGAGGACGAGGTCGCGCAAGCACTCGCGTCTGAACGCGCGGAACGTGCAGCCGCTGTCCTGGACCGTCTCCTCCGTGAGGGCGTTGCGCACCCCGTTGGCGATTCTCGACGACGCGCGGCGTATCCACGAGTCACCGTCGCCGCGATTGACCCGCCAGCCGGTCACGGCGTCCCACTTGTCGAGATGCGCCAGCATGGCCGGAATGTCGTGCGGGTCGTTCTGGAGGTCGGCGTCCATGACCACGACCCATCGGCCGCGTACCGCCTTGAAGCCGGCGTCCGTCGCCGCCGTCTCTCCCGCATTGGCTTTGAGCCTCACGAGCCGCGCGCGGGGATCCGCGTCGTGGAAGGCGCGCACGACCTCCGCGCTCCGATCGCGGCTACCGTCGTCCACGAAGATCACCTCGTAGCTCCACCCCGTCGGGTCGAGGACCTCGCGGATCTCCGGCCAGAGGAGCGGCAGATTCTCTTCCTCGTTGTAGACGGGGACGACGATGGAGAGATCGAGCCCGGCGGCCGGCATGCGGGCTCCGTGGGCGGCGATGGCACTCACCCGCGCTGCGGCGGGCTGGCACGCCGGTTGGTGCCCTGCCACTCCGGCATCAGGTCCTGCGGCAGGCCGAGCCGGTCGAGAATGCGCGCCAACGTATGGTCCACCAGATCCTCGATCTGCTTGGGCCGGTGGTAGAAGGCCGGCATGGGCGGCAGGATGACCGCCCCCATCTCGGCGAGCGCCGTGAGCACTCGCAGATGCCCCAGGTGAAGCGGCGTCTCGCGTACCACCAGGATGAGCGGGCGGCCCTCCTTGAGCGTGACGTCGGCCGCACGCGTCAGCAGATTGTCAGCGAGGCAATGGGCGACGGAAGCCGCCGCCTTGACGCTGCAGGGCACGATGACCATGCCGTCCGTCTTGAACGAGCCCGAGGCGATGTTCGCGCCGATGTCCTTGTTGTCGTAGCGGCGCGTGGCCATGGCCTCGACGTCCTTTACCGCCCAGTCGGTCTCCTCCACGATGGTGCGCTTGGCGGGGTCCGACACGACCAGGTGCGTCTCGACATCGGGCAGCGCGCGCAAGAGCTCGAGGAAGCGGATGCCGTAGACGGCGCCCGAGGCGCCGCTGATGCCGACCACGAGGCGCTTCACAGCCTGAGCCTCCGCTTGAAGACCTCGTCGCGCGTCTTGTTGTAGAGCACTTCCCACTCCGCGCTGCCTTCGGGCGCCGGGCGCGAGTAGCTGGCGAGCGTCTTTCGCACCTCCTGGTCCACCGTGTCCTCGAGGCGACCCTCGTCTTCGAGCACCCGGAAGACTTCGGTCCGAAGGTGGGTGCGCACCTTGTCGTCGGCGATCTGCTTGATGACGACGCCCTCGGTCGCCGCGAGGTCGCCGACGATGCGCTCCGCCAGGCCGAAGAGGCGCTCGCGGCTCATCCGCATCAGAGAATGAACCCCCGCTCGCGGGCGAGCTTCGTCTTGGCCAGTGTGAAGAGACGCTTGTAGTCCGAGGCCGAGTCCTTGATCAGCTTGGCATTCTCGAGGAGCAGGGCCTTGACCTCGGCCTCGATCTTCTCTTCGGCCAGGAAGTTCTCGGACAGGATCTGGCGGACGACTTCCCGGGCCCGCGGCTCGTCCCTGATCTCTGCAAGCTTTCGGGCAACCAGCCGCTTCACGACGGCCTCCGCCATCCTGCCCGCGATCTCATCACGCCTCGGCATACGTCGGCTTGAGACTACACGCAGGCCGCGGAAAGTGTCAAGCGAACTTGGCGAAAAATCGGCCAAATCCCCGCTTTTCAGACGGGCAGGAGTATGCGGAACCGCGAGCCTTTCCCCGGCAGGCTCTCGACCTCGACGAGCCCTCCGTGTGCGTGAGCCAGGGCCCGGACGAGGCTCAAACCGAGGCCAAGTCCCGGGGCCGTCGCGGTCTCAGGATGGGCGAGTCGCACGTAGGGGTCGAAGATGCTCGGCAGGGCCTCGGCCGGTATGCCGACGCCGTCGTCCTCGACGGCGAGCTCAACCATGCCCGCGTGGTCCAGCGCTGGCCGAGCCTCCACCAGGACGCGGCCGCCGCGCGGTGAATACTTGACGGCATTGGAGAGGAGGTTCTTGAGCATGCGGTCCACCGAGTCGCGATCGGCGCAGAGCGACGGCAGCGCTGGAGCCACGCTGCAGTCGAAGCGATGGAGCGGGTGCTGGCAGCCGAAAACCTCCAGGTTGGCGTCGACGAGCTCGCGCAGGTCGAGTGGCTCCCGGCGCAGCGAGAGGCCGCGACCGGACTCGATGCGGGTGAGGTCGAGGAGATCGGTGACGATGCGTCCGAGGCGCTGCGATTCGGTGTGGACGTGACCGAGGTAGCGGCGTGCTTGCTCGGGTGGGACGTCGCGCACGAGCAACAGCTCGCTGAATCCCTGGATCGCCGTGAGCGGCGTGCGCAGCTCGTGCGAGACCACCGAGAGGAACTCGCTCTTGGCCTCGTCGAGCTCGCGGAGCCGTCGCGTGGCCCGGGCGACCTTGTCCTCGAGCTCTTGGGTGAAGCGTCGCTGACGCTCCGTCAACCGGGCGTTCTCGACCGCCAGCGCCACGTGGAGCGCCAGCGCCTGCGCGGCGCTCTGGACGGCTGCTCCCAGATCCCCGTCCTGCTCGAAGACGAGCGTGCCCACCTGCCCATGCCCCCCATCGAGTGGCAGGATGATCCTTCGGCACGGCATCGCGGGGACGGATGCCGGGCCGTTTCGGAGCCCGGACGCGTCGTACGCGGTCAGCCGGGCGCCGTCCCCGGCGTCGAGAAGGAGCCTCACCCTATCGACGCCGAGGGCTCGACGTGCGAGTGCAGCGACCTCGGTCATCCTGCCCCCGAGGTCGGTCTCGCTCGCCAGGCTCCGCTGGATTTCGAGAAGAGCCCGGAGCTGCGCGCCGCGGCCGCGCGATTGATCCACCAGCCGGCCTACCGTCAGCCCCACCGCCAGCGGGATGCACAGCGAGACGACGCCGTCCACGGCGGGTCGCGACAGGCCAACCCGCTCGATCAGGGCAAAGACCGCGAGCGCCTGGAGGAGCCCCGCCAGGAGTCCGACCACCGCCCCGCCCGCGGCGCCGCGGGCCAGGGCTGCCCAGAGCACCGGCAGCAGATAGAGATGCCGCAGCGGCGATCCATCGTCGCCTCCCCCCGCGGTGATGGCCGCGGCGATCAGCGCCACCAGTACCAGCGGGCCCGCAATCACACGAGCAGCATCCGGTAGGCGGCGAAGAAGGCGACGGTCGCGACGTAACCCGGCAGGAGGCTGCCGCTCCACGCCCGTAACGCGCAGCAGGCGAGACCCAGGAGCATGAGATAGAAGGTCGCCCCCGCCATGGCTTCGATCGCGGGAGGCAGCGCGGGGTCGAGAAGGTAGCGAGTGAGCGCGCAGCCGGTAGACGCGGCAGCGGCGGGCCAGAAGCTCCACCGCCACCAGAGCGTCGAGAAGATTGCCCCACGGAAGAGCCACTCCGCCGTGAGCGCGCTGGCTCCGACGTCGTAGGCGAGCGCAGCCAGATAGATGCCGACATCGGGCACCGAGACCGCGTACCCGAGCGTGAGCGAGGCAGCGATGAGCAGGTGAAGCCCGAGAAACGTCCCCGCGGCCGCGCCCAGGAGGATGGAGCCCGGCCGGCAAGGAGCGCGCCAGCCGACGCGCTCGAGAGGGCCGCGCCAGCTGCCGGCATCCCGCGCGAGGACGAAAGGCACGAGGAGGTATGCGAGGGCGCCGCCAGGAGAGACGCGGGCGGCCAGCGAAGCCAGAAAGAGCGCGGCCGCCCCGCGGAGCGCCGGGCCGCGCCAACCTTTCCGTCCATCGAGTGCCACCACCCACCCGGAAGCAAGAAAGCCCGCATGAACCGACGCGCCGGCGAGCGCGTGGCCCATCCCGCCTGCCGCGCCAAACGCCGATTCGACCAACAGGCCTGCCCCTGCGCCCAGCGCCGCCGCGGCGGCGACTCCGGCCAGCGGCCGCGCGATCGCCGGCGCGCGTGCCGGGCGCTCAGTCTCGAACGGGCTGGCCAGGAGGCGCATCGGCGAGCATGTCGGTGAAGAGCCGGGTCAGCCGCGAGTCGAGCGTGCGCCCCGCCTCGGCTGCGAGCCGCTCGAGCGCGGCGGCGTGCGTCAGGCCCCGCCGGTACGGCCGATCGGAGGTGAGCGCGTCGTACACGTCGGCAACCGCGACCACGCGCGCGCCGAGCGGTATCGTCTCGCCGGACAGCCCGTCGGGATAACCACTACCGTCCTCGCGCTCGTGGTGATGACGGACGATGAGAGCGCCGTCCGAGAAGAACTCGAGCGGCGCCACGATCTGGGCCCCGGTGAGCGGATGCCGCCGCATGACGGACCATTCCTCCTCGGTGAGTGGCCCGGGCTTTCTGAGTATCCGCTCCGGGACGCCGATTTTCCCCAGGTCGTGGAGCAGCCCCGACTGGGCGATCACCTCCGCCTCCCGCGTCGCCAGCCCGGCCTCGAGCGCGAGCCGCCGCGCCAGCCCCGCCACGCGCTCCGAATGGCCGCGCGTGTACTCGTCCTTGGCCTCGAGCGCGTTGGCGAGCCCGAGCAGGCTCTGGAAGATGGAGCGTTGCAGCCGCCGGTGCGTCTTCTTGAGATCGATGGCATAGACGAGCGACTGCTGGTACGCCGCACGGAGCTTGTCGTGCGCGCGCACGGTCTCCTCCTCGCGCGCCCGTGACACCTCGTAGAGATTCTTGAGGTCGCGCGCGTACGCCAGGGCCTGCGACAGCGCTACGTCGGCCGCCACGAACGCGTCTCCGGCAGGAACGCCTCGACGAGGGCGAGGAGGGCCAGCGGCGAGAACGGCTTGGTCAGGTACTCGTCGGCGCCGGCGCTCAAGCCGCTGGATCGGTCGGCCTGCTGGCCGGCCGCCGTCAGCATGACGATGGGCGTGCGCGCGAAATCGGGCTCACGCCTGAGCTGCCGGCATACTTCGAGACCGTCGAGACTCGGCATGTGTACGTCCAGGAGCACCAGGTCCGGCTTGATCCGGCGCGCGAGGACGAGCGCCTCCGCGCCGTCCGAAGCCTCTACTACCCGCACGTCGGCGTCTTCGAGCGTAAAGCGCACCAGGTCCACGATGGGAGCCTCGTCGTCCACTACCAGGATGGTTGTCATGCCCGCGCCTGAGTGCGAGCGGCATGCCAGGTGGGAGACGCTTATGCGGCGGGGGGTTGCGGAGCGGCGGGCGCCGGATGTGCCTCGCGGGCTGGGCGGTCAGGGGTCCCAGGTGCCCCGGCGTCGGGGCATGCGGCTACGACTGGCCGGCGTGGGAAGCCACTTGAAGTCGGGTCAGCGCGCGAGCCAGCGCCGCCAGCGCCCGAGCGTAATCGATCTCTTCCTGCGTGCCCTCCGGGCTCTTGCCCTGGAGACGCATCTCCGCACGCTGGCGCGCCCGCTCCGCGCGCGCGCGATCGATTTCTTCGGGCCGCTCGGCGTGCTCGGCCAGGATGATGACGTGATCGGCCCGCACCTCGGCGAAGCCGCCCGCCACGGCCAGGTAGTGCTCGCGCGGGCCGGTGCGATAGCTCACTTCGCCGCTCCCGAGGGTCGTGAGGAACGCCGCGTGGCCGGGCAGGACTCCGAAGTAGCCCTCGGAGCCCGGCGCCACTACCTCGTCGACCTCGGCGGTGACGAGCATCCGGACCGGCGTCGCCAGCTCCAAGAGCATTATTTCACGTCCGCCATCTTTCGCGCTTTCTCGCGTGCCTCCTCGATGCCGCCGACCATGTAGAAG